>JAAUYJ010044963.1_pt1 | contig 18561 bp, 15 predicted proteins | sample 7278031 | NCBI WGS metagenome assembly JAAUYJ01 (sample SAMN14350222, study PRJNA611818) | marine sediment metagenome | isolation source: surface marine sediment (1.8m) | place: French Polynesia: Moorea | collected 2018-08 | reverse complement strand
TCAGGAGGACTAGAAACTAAGAAATGAGGACGCTACGCGGTCTATTTATTGGTCGGGCATTCATCCCTAAGTTGTAGAACGTTAGGGAATTCTGCCCGACATTCGGTTAAATCAAGTTAGGAAATTCTCATCAGATTTTGCTATTCCCTGTTATATAATAAAAGCGTTCAGCTTTTTTCTTCCTAATATATGTTACCCGAAAATCAACAAAAACATTCAGTATTTCAACTGAATTCTTGTCTTTACTCAACAATCATGTCACGACTGGGGAATCACTACCGTTAATATATTTCCTAGTTTTTCTGAAATAGAAGTCAAAAATTCTTTTTGATATTCAATCTCCTCATCCTCAATTTCTTCCATGATTAGGTTAACTAGATCGGCAAGGTCTTTTCTAGTTAATATTGAGGGAAACTGCGATAAAACATCTTCATAAATCATTTTTGAAATCGGTCCTAATGATTTATGCAAAGAAGAAGAGACAATTTGTAACGCATTCTTCGGAATAAGGTTTAACTCTGGATTTATGGGAGAGACTAGCTTCGTTTCTTCAGAAATTGAACTATTGTTTAATGAAAATAATTGTCCCTGATAATACTCAAACGATTCAGGAAGTTGGGCAGTTAATAGTTTAATTATCTCGTTAGTAGAAGGTAAATCAACTGGTTTTGAATTAAACTTCAAGTAGTTTTTTATGCAGTAGTCGGTAATTCTGAGATTTTCGAGTAAAAATATTGCGGACTGATTTTTCTTGTGTTTATAACTAATATAGTTAATAACTCCCGTCTTCAAAGTCATAACCAGAGGAGTATTATCTTGATCCATAGCGACAAATGTTGCATCTGTGTTATTATGTGCAAATCTTAAAATATCTTTCAAAAAGTTTAGGTGATTTTCCATTCACATCGAGCCATAAAAAGAGGCAGTTTTGTTTAAAACTAAATTATATAAACCAAGTGCACTTCGAGATTCAGAGTTTTCATAAAAGTTATCAAAACCCTACCAGTATTGATATTGAAGCTTTTCCGATATATATTCTAAACTATGGTTTTTAAACACCTACCACCCCCATTGTATCATATGCAAGGCGTTTAACAATGCCGTACATATGATAGAGCAATCCTCATTTTGAGAAAAATATAAGCATCTGTTTTCTATCTAAGTAAGATAACTAATTGAAAAACAAAATGAATTAAGCAAAAATACTTACGCTAAAATTAACTTCTTTTCCTTCAATCCATTTTATCTAATTCTTTTGATAGGGACAATTAAATAAATTGCCCCCATAAATTTAGCCAATTAATCCTTAAAATGATCAATAATTGCTTGAGCGAACTCCGAACATTTGAGAGGAGGATCAACTTTAGGTTCCATTAAACGGGCGAGATCATAAGTCACTTGACGATTAGCGATCGCCGTTCCAATCCCTTTTTTAATCAAGTCTGCCGCTTCTTGCCAGCCCATGTATTCTAACATCATCACCCCAGAAAGAATAACCGATCCAGGATTAATTCTATCTAAACCTGCGTGTTTAGGGGCAGTGCCATGAGTCGCTTCAAAAATAGCACAAGTATCCCCAATGTTTGCCCCTGGTCCCATGCCTAAACCACCTACGACAGCCGCAGCAGCATCAGATAAATAATCCCCATTTAAGTTCATCGTTGCCAGGATAGAATATTCATCGGGACGGGTTTGAATTTGTTGGAAAATACTATCAGCAATACGGTCATTTACCATGATTTTTTCTTTCCATTTTCCATCCCCGTGACTGCCCCAAATGGCATCAATAACCCCTTTCACTTCCGCACAAATTTCTTCTTTCTTTTCAGGAGTTAAACCATCGTACCCCGGTTCAACTTTTCTGGCATTATCTTCAACAGAAATGTCAGCTTGACCTTCCTTATTACTCAAAATCCAAGATTCTCTTTCCGTCACACAAACGTCTCGAAACTCTGAAGTTGCTAATTCATAACCCCAATCTCGAAACGCACCTTCAGTGTATTTCATAATGTTACCTTTATGCACCAAAGTAACCATTTGTTTAGCTTTAGGAAGGCGTAAAGAGTGTTCTATAGCACGACGAACCAACCGTTGAGAACCAGTTTTACTAATCGGTTTAACTCCAATCCCTGAATCTAAACGAATCTGTTTTTTACCATGTTCTGCTGTAGCTGGTATGAGTTCATTGTTCAGATAATTGATTAATTTTTGAGCAATTTCTGTTCCTTCTTTCCACTCAATTCCTAAATAAATATCCTCCGTATTTTCCCGATAGACGATAACATCTAATTTTTCGGGAGATTTATGAGGTGAAGGAGTCCCCGGATAATAGCGACAAGGGCGCACACAAGCATATAATTCAAAAATTTGCCGTAAAGCGACGTTAAGGGATCTTATCCCTCCACCTACAGGGGTTGTCAGAGGTCCTTTAATGGCAATACCATACTCCTTAATCGCCGTTAACGTATCTTCGGGTAAATATTGATAGGTCCCATACTTATCGCAAGCTTCATCTCCTGCATAAACCTTAAACCAATTGATTTTCTTACTGTCCCCGTAGGCAGTAGCTACCGCAGCATCGATAACTTTTTCCGTTGCTGGCCAAATGTCGATACCTGTTCCATCGCCACGAATGAAGGGAATAATGGGATCATCAGGAACAATGGGTTTACCCTCTTTGAAGGTAATTTTAGAACCAGTGGTAGGAGGAGTTATTTTCTCGTACATAGAATGATTAATCATCAAAGGTTATATTTTCATTACAAGGCATAATAGTTACAACTCCCCTATCTCTTAAGGAAATCTCAGTAAACAGTAATTTTTTTCTACGATCAAAGCAATTTTAATGATCAAGGCGGGAACTCCTAGCAAAGGGGTTCTATCAAGGACGAGGTTTCTAGCCAATTTTCTAATGATGAGGGAAAAAGATTACTTTTTGGGTATCTTATGTTTAGAATCTCGATGGAGTAGGACTAGCGAGAATAACAATAATGGGAAACCGTGAGCTTTTGTGTGTGCAATTAGTCAAATATTTCCGAAAACAACAATCAAGTTCTTTCGGATTTACCCTTCTAGAGTTGCTTATCATTGTTGTGATTCTGGGAATTTTGGGTGCTTTGGCTATCCCTAGTCTATTAGGTAGAGTAGCTTATTCTAGAGAAACAGAAGCTGTGATGACTTTAGGAAGTATTAATCGTATCCAAATTGCTCATCGCTATGAATATGGAAAATTTGCTGTAATAGGGGAGATTACCCCGGATGGAATTAACAAACCCTCCATGTTGGAACTTCCTATAAAACCGAAATACTACATCTATCGCGATATTCCCCGTCCTCGTACTGATCATTTAAGGGCAAAATATGGTGCAGTTGCCATTGATGAGTATACGGATAGTTTGAGAAATTATAGTGCTGGGATCAGATATCTTCCTAGTCTCAATGATTTTGCTTCAGTTATCTGTCGAGGAAACGATCATACAGAAGATAATATTGAGAATATTAGACCCAGAAAACCCGCTTCAGATAACAAGAAATGGATTTGTACAGGGAATAGTACCACTCTTCGTTAAACAAGGCCATTTATTACTTATTCAAGTTTAATGCTGTTAGCTGTGCTTTAGCTTTTTGTAAAGACTCAAACCATTCTTTTTCGGGATCACTATCTGCGACGATACCCGCACCTACTTGTCCCCAAACAGTATACATATCAGAAGTAAAAGGAGTATATAATAAAGTACGAATTAGAATATTTAAGTCAAGGTTTCCTCGATAATCTAAATAACCACAAGATCCATAAAATAAATTGCGTCTAATCGGTTCTAACTCTTCGATAATTTCTAAACATCTTACTTTAGGACAACCGGTAATTGTTCCTCCAGGAAATAAAGCTCTAATCAGATCAATTGGGGTTTTATCTTGACGCAATTTTCCTTTAATATTACTAACTAAATGAATCACATGACTATACCTTTCAACGGTTAATAATTCATCTACTTCAACCGAACCCCATTGACAAACTTTCCCTAAATCATTACGCTCTAAATCAACTAACATAATATGTTCTGCTCTTTCTTTTTTGTTAGAAGATAGTTCCTCTAACATTATTTTTTCCTGCTGTAAATTATCTCCCCTCGGACGCGTTCCAGCAATGGGACGCGTTTGGGCAAGATTATTATTTAAACTGACTAATCTTTCAGGGGAACAACTAACCATATCTCCCCAAGGCGATCGCCAATAACTAGCGAAAGGAGAAGGGTTAAGAGTTTGCAATCTTTTATATAATTGCCAACTTTTTAAATTAGTTGTGGTCTGAAATCTTAGGGATAAATTGGCTTGAAAAATATCCCCTGCCTGAATATATTTTTTAGCTTTATAGACAGCATTTTCATAGTCTTTTTGATTTGTGTAAAAGGAAAGATGAGAATCTGAACTAACAAATGTATTTGGGTATAAGGGGGTATTATTTTCCAGTTTGTCTTCTAATTTATCTAAATCCTGTTTTTTTGTACTTGCTAACCATAAGGTTTGTTGATGATGATCTAAAATAGCAAAACAGTCTGGTTCATACCAATAAGCAATAGGAAAAGGTAAATAATCATGATTATAATCAGGTAATGTTTCAAGTTCCCATGCTAAATCATACCCTAACCATCCTAACCACCCTCCGACAAAAGGTAAATGATTAGAAGATTGATCAATATCTTTTTTAGATTGTAACAATTGTTGCAAAAATTCTAAAATATTACCTAATTTGGGTGTCCATAATTTATATTTATTATTAATAAACCGAGGTTCCCCCGCACATAAAGAATAACGAGATAGGTAAGGATAATCAGACGGTGTAGGAAAAGGACTTTCTAATAATGTTGCGATGGTTGAATTAGATGCAAATAAACGCTCAAAAACTTCTGTTCCTGTTAATTGATTGAGGGGAAGTGCTCGCCAATACCAAGGTAATAAATCAATCATACAAAACGATAATTAAAGTAACAACAATTATGATGAATTAATCTTTCTTGTTTATTTTTTGTCTTACATTCCTCCCCACCTAAACCTTGCATACCAAAAAGGAATTAAAATTACTAATGCTAACCAATCTTCTTGTATTAAGTTTAACTGATGCCACTGAACTTGATGTTTATTAGGACTAATAAACCCTCTAATTTCCATGGCTATCGCAATCTCTTCGGCCCGCATTAAGAGATTTTCTAGTAATTTTTCTACTACTACTAACCAGACTTGTAAACTTTTTTTAATGCCTAATTTTTTCCAATTAATGGCCCTGGTACGGATGGATCTAATTAAATTTTGTACTTCTTCTAACACTAAAGAAATAAATCGTAAAGATAGGGTTAAAGTCAAGAGAATTTCCGTGATAGGAATTTTAAAACGACGTAAGGGAGACAATAATTCTTCTAATCCTGCTGTAATTTCTTCGGGGGCAGTGGTTAATAAATATAAATTTGCACTGTAAATTAAAATAAAAATTAATGTGCTAATTCTGATTCCCAATTCTAAGGAACGACGAGTAATAAATAGTCTCCCTTTATCCAGCAAAATATAAGTATAGTTAGTAGGTTGAGGCAAAGATAAATCTATTTCTGGGAGTCTAGATTGAGAAGAAACAGCTAACCCATCTGGGGATAGGGTGGTAATGATAAAGATAAAAATAGTTAGAAGTAACCACCATCCCATTTGTTTTTTCCAAACTCTTAAAGGAATGTTAGCAATGAGAGTTAAAATAATCAAAATTCCCACTAAAATTAATCGCCATTCAGGGTTAGATAATAAAGGAGCTAACAGAAAAGACATTAACCAAGCTAACTTTACTCTTGGATCAAGTTTATGTAACCAAGTAAAAGGGTTTTCTAGATAAAGCCCAATGGGAAGTGATCGCAATAAATCCATAATTAATAATTAGCTCAGTTTTTTCAAGATTAATTCGATTACAATAGTAACTAATAGTATAGCGTTAACAATAAATTTGTTATGCAGCCATTTTATCAGAAAATAGCTTTGTTTATCCTCTTATTTTGCTTAGTATTTTGTGGATTAGTGGCTTGTGATGAGTCTCAAAAAGTCAAAAAATTATCTCCCCTCCCACAAGATCCTTTTATCCAAGTCTATTTTAACTTAAATGATGCCAAAGGAGCTAATTATCGTGATACTTATCGTCAAATTGATCGCCCTGGAGATAATCTAGAAGATATTATTATCGATACCATCAATTCTGCTCAATCCACTGTCGATATTGCTGTTCAAGAATTTCGTCTTCCTAAAATAGCAAAAGCTTTGGTTAAACAGGTTCAAAAAGGTGTTAAGGTTAGAGTTATTTTGGAGAATAATTATAATCAATCAATTAAAGATTTTAGTTCAGATATAATTGCTTCTATGCCACCTATAGAAAGACAAAGATATAGGGAATATTTCCAATTCATTGATATTAATAAGGATCAAATACTTAGTGATAAAGAATCACAGGAACGAGATGCCTTATCTATTTTAAATCAAGGTAACATAGCCATCATTGATGATACAGAGGATGGTTCAAAAGGAACGGGATTAATGCACCATAAATTTATCATTATTGATAATAAAACAGTAATATTAAGTTCAGCTAATTTTACTCTAAGCGGTATTCATGGCGATTTTAATAACAAGGAAACGAGGGGAAATGCTAATAACTTATTAAAAATAAAATCATCAGAATTAGCTAACTTTTTTACTGAAGAATTTAATTTGATGTGGGGAGATGGTCAACAGGGAAAAAAAGATGGTCGATTTGGCATTAATAAAACCCCAAGAACACCTAAAATTATTACCATTGGAGACTCTGAAGTAACGGTTAAGTTTTCTCCAAATTCCTCAAAATATCCTTGGGTAATGACTACTAATGGATTAATTGCTCGGATTATAAACCAATCAAAAACTTCCATTAATTTAGCTCTATTTGTTTTTAGTGACCAAAACATCGCCAATACTTTAGAAGCCAAAAATAATCAAGGAATTTCTATCAAAGTTTTAATTGATCCAGAATTTGCTTTTCGTTTTTATAGTGAAGGTTTAGATCTATTAGGAGTCGCATTGAGTAATAATTGTAAGTATGAAAAGGGGAATAAACCTTGGTCAAAACCGATTAATACAATGGGTATTGCTGAACTTCCTAAAGGTGATAAATTACATCATAAATTTGCCATTATTGATGAGCAGACTGTAATCACTGGTTCTCATAATTGGTCAGCATCCGCCAACTATCAGAATGATGAAAGCTTATTAATTATCAACAATCCAATGGTAACGGCTCATTATCAACGAGAATTTAACAGATTGTATCAAAATTCTTCCCTAGGAGTGCCAACTTTCATCAATAAAAAAATCAAAAATGATCTAAACAATTGCCCTAACTTACTAACATCTAATTCAACGGATAATTCAGCAAAAATTATTAATCTAAATACATCCACTCAAGAGAAACTTGAAACCTTACCCGGTATTGGAGAGTCCTTAGCAAAAAGAATTATTGAAACTCGTAATCATCAACCTTTTACCTCTTTAGAAGACCTCCGCAAAGTCAAAGGGATTGGAGATAAAACCATTCAAAAATTAGAAGGAAAAGTGACTTGGTGAAAATTTGGCTGATAACCTGAGTTCGATATATCGCATTTCCCATGCTTGTGAGGTACAAAATTTTTGAGCTTTGGCAGTTCGGAGTTAGGAGTTTGGGAAGAAGACATCAGTGTGCCTCATGAGAGTTAGAAAAGTTATCAAGAAATTTATAAATAACTGTCAAAATCAGGAACCTCAAATGCTGATTACCTCCTTAAGAAAACCCAACTCCTATAGCACCACCCATTATGGTTAGGAAGTTTATGAAATTGCAAAACCTTGTAGAGTGGGCAATGCCCACCTTACCATAATGTCCTAATCTTTCTTTGTACTGTTATAATAGAAATCTCAGGTTGTAACCTGATGTCGAGCCGAATTCCCTTATCCTCGCCCACCTTACCATAATGTCCTAATCTTTCTTTGTACTGTTATAATAGAAATCTCAGGTTGTAACCTGATGTCGAGCCGGATTCCCTTATCCTCTATAGGTTAGGGATTAATGCAAGGGCCTATAAATAAATTGCGAAGCATCCATTGCCTCTTGTGTTGTGCTATGCTAAGAGCGTGGTTGCGACCCACCTGAGGGACTAAAAGGCCACGCACTGCGTATAAAGTATGTACGCTTCTGAGTTCAGGGAAAAGATTGTACAAGAATACAAAGTAGGCAGCAATGGCGTAAGACCAAAGTGCAATCTCGACAAAAAACAATAACTCCTTAGGAAGCAGGGCATATGCCTGGGTCGGCTGTGTAAGACCGAGATCAGACTTGTCTTGTTGAGGCGACGGCCAGTGAGACGCGAAGCCTCGAAGACGAATAAAACCGTCCTTGAGTTGAGTTGAATTTGGGAAGCCCCAACTTGCTTCGCTGAAGTTGGGGTACTTCACTAGCATTGATGTCTCGTTACTAGAGACTTAATGTTCTTAAGCCCCTAGTAACTGTTCACTGCTTTAAAAACCACTTACTTTTTTCGTAACCGTAGTCCTAATCCAGTGGTTCCCAGAAGAATTAAACTAAGAATGGATGTGGGTTCTGGAACTGTTGTGTTACTAGGAGAAATTGTATTAGAAGAACAAGTGTACTCAGGTAACAGATCAGGATTAGAGGACGCAATTCGCTCCCAAATTTCTATATCGGGAGTCCCATTCACACAAGCAGCCTCAAAAATTGTGCTTTGAGGTTCAGACGGATTTCCTTGGGGAATAAAACTTTGAGGGGTAAATCCAGCTAAAGGATCATCTGCCCTAGTAAGAGCCGTCAACTGAATTTGGTTGTCATTAGTTCTTCCTCTTTGATCTTGAGGATTGCCATCTTCCTCGATCCATCTCATGGTTACCAAGCCCCGAATAAAATCAGCCCCGTTAGTAAAATCTAAGCCCCCACCATTAGGTTCTTGCGGGTTGGCATCATCGGTAAAATAAAACCGATCACTTTCCAAAGGTTGACCGGCAACTCCCAAGGCCGAGAAATCTCTGGGAGTTACACCAATTCTGTCTCCTTCAAGTTCCCCGATACGAGTCAGTAAAATTTCCATTTCTGTGTTCGGTCTCCTTGCTTGAGCAAATATACTCACCCCATCAATTCCCTCACAGGTTTCAGTGACATGGCTAATGGGGGCTTGATTCTCAAGGGTTAAGGTGAGTAGATTATTATCGGGGTTACACTGTAACTCAAATTCAACCGGTACTCCATTGCGCCAACGCCAGTTTCTGTCGGTGATAACTGTATCAATGGTATTGCCATTATTGCCCTGACTTTTCTCGGTTTGTGACCATTCCCAAGTTGTTTGATTGCCGAGACGAGACTGTACAGTTACATTGAGATCCTCCAGGACTTTGTATGCCTCGTTCCACACCTCAAAGCTTAATTCTAATGAGGGTTTGAGCTCTTCATTCTCTTGGTTTTGAGAGAAAAAACTGTCAATAGGAAAAAACCCAAAGTTAGGGAAATTGAGACTAGCAGTGGGTCTTAGAGCAATGGAGAGAAGATTCTGATCATCATTTGGATTCCCATTAAAATTAGTATTGAATATGTTTTCGATATAGTCATTCAGTGCAGTAGCAGAATAGGTATTTGATCCTAGGTTGATGTCACCGGTAAACAAGGTGGGAGCTTCAGGATCTAGATCATTAATAGTCTGTGGGGGAAAATTGGGGTTGATGGCATTGTTTTCATCCCATTGACCAATTACCCCAAGTCCCTCTAAGCTTACCCTAGCAAATCCAGGTAGTGGTCGATTGGGCCCATTGGGATTGTTAGGATCATTAATGCCTTGATGGAGAACAAGACTGGCATCGACGTTTCTGACCTCTGCTCCTTCAGGGATTTCGAGGGTATTATTAATAGTGTTAATAATATTTTGTAAATTCCAGCTTACATATCCTATTTGTTCTTCTTGGTTTTCCACTGGCACGTCTCCCTCAGCACCAGTGGTTCCAGTGGGAAAATTACCGATGCGAATGTAATCCTCTCCACCAAAATTGACCTCTTCATTGTTGGTATCTGAATAATTATCGTTACCAGCAGTTAATGTTCTTAACCAACTTGTCGCCTGTGCTGGATTGACATTGAGAAGGGTTACTCCCATAGCGAGAATAGTAGTGGTCAGGTTCAAATAAGAATTCCAAGTTTGCATTGTTTTTAAGATTTTTCTAAGCAGAGTACATAGTTGAGCAAAATTGCTCTTAAAGCTCGATATTCTGAGATTATGGCGTAAATACAAGGTTTTAGCTACAATTAACATAGCTTAGTCTAAGTTTTATTGCCTATGTCTCAACTTCCTTAATGGGGAAGAATCTACGTTTAGTATTCCCTTAAGTTCATATATAGTAAACTTGTGGCTAAAAAAATAACTCATAGGTATCTTCTTCTTTACATTTCTTAAGATAGTTGAGTTTATTTATGTCCTACTACTTAAATTAATCATGAGAAAGAACGAAATACTAATTATTGGTTATGGTAACACTTTAAGAGGAGATGATGGGGTGGGTTATCAAATAGCAGAAACCATTGAACAATGGAACTTGGATAATGTAAAATCTTTAGCGGTTCCTCAACTTACTCCAGACTTAGCGGAAAAATTATCTCAGGTTAATACAGTAATTTTTATAGATGCACTACCTATTACTGATGTTAATCAGGCAAAACTGGAAATTAAAACCATATCTATATCTATTAAGGAAAAAGTTGATAACTTAGCCCATCATCATAATCCTCAACAATTATTATCTTTAACCCAAGCAATTTATCAAAAATACCCTCAAGCTTATTGGGTTTTAGTTCCTGCTATTAACTTTGACTTTAGCGAAGAATTTTCCGCAATTACCCAGAAATATGTTAAGCTAACCCTAGAGAAAATTAAAGATATTTTATCTTATCTTTAACCTTCATCACATTTGATTAATTAGAAAGCTGTTCCCTTATTATTCATGCTCATCGAAAGTATAGAAATCTTTTTATTTCAATTATCTTTCATCAAAAGTTATCAAACTAGCTATGGTCAAATAGATAAAAAAAGAAGTATTATAGTTAAACTATCTACTTCTAATTTATCCGGTTATGGTGAAGCATCTACGTTACCATTTCCCTTCTATTTACCAGAATATACTGATACTTCATTTCTAGTTTTAAAAGATTTGATTATACCTAAAGTTGTTGGTAAAAAGATTAATCATCCTAGTGAAATTGAGCAACTATTATCTCATATCAAAGGGTATAATTTTGCAAAAGCAGCCATAGAAACAGCACTATGGGATCTATATTCAAAAATGGTTAAAACACCCCTATGGCAACTATTGAGAGGTAAAAAACAAGAGATTAAAATAGGTGGCTCAGTTGCTATTACTGAAGACAAAAATAAACTTTTAGAAGCAATTGATTTAAAAATACAACAAGGTTATAAAAGAGTTAAACTGAAAATTAAACCTGGTTGGGATATTCAACCTTTAGAAATTATTAGAAATAATTTTCCTGATGTTCCTTTAATGGCTGATGCAAACTCCGCTTATACTTTAAAAGATAGAGAGTTATTAAAAACCTTAGACGAGTTTAATTTAATAATGATAGAACAGCCTTTGGCTTGGGATGACATTATTGATCATGCCGAACTTCAAAAGCATATTAAAACACCCATTTGTCTTGATGAAAGTATTTTTTCCCTGGAAGACACCCGTAAAGCAATTAAACTTAATGCCTGTAAAATTATTAATATTAAAAACGGAAGAGTAGGGGGACTTACAGAAGCAAAGAAAATACATAATCTCTGCAAAAAAAATAATCTTGGAGTTTGGTGTGGGGGAATGTTTGAATCTTCTATAGGTGCATTTTTTAATCTTTCTTTGGCTACTTTAGATAACTTTATTTATCCCGCAGCATTAAACACCAATGAGTACATTGATGATATTGTTACTCATAAATGTCTTGCAGAAAATGGAATGGTAAAAGTCCCTAATTTTTTGAGTGACTTAGAAGTAGATGAAGATAAACTGAAGCATTATACAGTTGCCTCACATAAACTGCACAATTAATACGAATGGAGTTAACTGAAGAGGGGCAATTGTTAGTGAACAAATTCTTGCTCAATCTGAATCTGTTGGAAGACTTCTACTAGCTTTAAATCGCTCATATCGTAAGCAAGCTGAGATGTGGCTTGAGCCCATCTCAGCTTAACCGCTTTAGAATCCAGGCGGTTTTAACCCCTGGAGAAGTCAAAATCTAAAGTTTTGCGAACAATCATAGACAAAAATACCTTAGCATCGGATGATATAACTATCCAGTTATATAGGAATGGTTATGGTTAAGACTCCTGTTAAACCCGCTCAGCCGAAACCAGGAACAAAAGCACCTTCTAAAGAAACACTCCTTACCCCCCGCTTTTATATTACAGACTTTGAAACTGCTGCTAACCTTTCCTTAACGGAACAGGAAACCGAGTTAAACGCCATGTTGACGGAAATGCGTAACGACTACAACCGTCATCATTTTGTTCGAGATGAAGACTTTAAAACCGGAAACTGGGATCATTTAGATGAAACGACAAAAGAAGGCTTTATTGAATATTTAGAAAGGTCTTGTATTTCTGAATTTTCTGGCTTTTTGCTCTTCAAAGAATTGTCCAGAAAACTTAAAGGCCGCAACCCGATTTTATCAGAAATGTTTCATTTAATGGCTAGAGATGAAGCCCGTCATGCAGGCTTTTTAAACAAAGCCATGGCTGACTTTAACCTATCCCTAGATTTAGGAAAAGTTACTAAAACCCGTACCTATACATTCTTTCCTTTAGAATGGGTTATTTATACCGTTTATCTTTCTGAAAAAATTGGGTACTGGCGTTATATTATCATTTTCCATCACTTAGAACAACATCCCGAAAAACAATTTTATCCTATTTTCAAAAAGTTTGAAAACTGGTGTCAAGATGAGAACCGTCATGGGGATATCTTTACCGCTTTATTGCGTTCTCAACCTAAACTTTGGAAGACATGGAAAGCACGTTTATGGAGTCGTTTCTTCCTGTTATCTGTGTTTGCAACTCATACCTTGACTGTTCATGAAAGAGCCAGTTTTTATGAGTCATTAGGATTAAATGCAACGGAGTTTGATAAAGAAGTAATTCGTAAGACTAATGAAACTTCTGCCAGGGCTTTTCCCAGTGTTTTAGATGTGGATAACCCTGAATTTTATCCCCGTTTACAACGGTGTTCTGATCGTAATTTGAAGATGAAAAAAATAGGAGAAAGTAATGCTCCTGCCTTGGTTAAAAACCTCCGTAAACTACCTTTAATTGCTGGTATTGTTGGAGATTTACTGCGTATTTATTTACTCAAGCCTATTGATGCCGAAGCCTTACGGGGAACGGTTAAATAGAGTTAACTCAATAATGCTCTAAAATTATTCTCGAAAGCTTTTATATACAAGCTTTCTTTTTTTATGATTTTAGCAAATATATGCTCCAATATTATGTTTTAATATATGGTTAAAGATTACTGAATTGACGCAAAGCAATACTTGAGCCCTGATTCCATCCTAACTCAATATATTGAGGTAAGACATTTTTAACATCAAAATCAGGAAATAATCGACTTTTTAAACTGTCTTTATAACTATCTTCTTCTAACACATAAATATTTAAAACTCCTTGACGATAAATCCATAATTCAGGAACCTTAGTTATTTCATAAGCACCAATATCTGTGATTGAGGTAAAATCAACTTCAATTGCTAAATCTGGTGGTGGAGAGAGGGTCAAATCAATTTTATCTTTACCTAAAATAGCTTGTATATTGTTAATATAAAAACAGGTATCTGGTTCAACTCCCGCATAAGGTGGTATTTTTAATGTAATGGGGTCAAAACAATGCCAATCTAACCCTTTTTTACTTAAAATAATTTTCACTAAATCCCTGAGAGTATCAATGCGATTTCCATGACTAGGTAAAGGAGACATAAGACGAATTTCTTGGCTGTTAAGATTAAAAGAAAGTTTAGGAATAGAGGCTTCTTGTCTTAAATTGAGTAATCTTTGATAATCTTCCCATGTCTGAGCAGGAAAAATAACCGCGTTACCGGGAGATAAAGTTAAAGTGTCTTCACTAATAGTAATTAGCATCATCAACCCTAAATAAACTAATATAAATACTATTATAATTAAAAGAGAGTTTATTTTCTCAGAGATACAGTCAGTATGGGATGGACAAAGATTGTACTATTTGAAAACATCAGTATTTACCCTAGAGATTAATAGTAAATCATCAAAATATATCTTATCTTAACCAGATTCAGTCATTATTAATTATTGATTATCAATTATCCATTATCAATTACCCATTGCCGAAAGCTTAATTTTGTGTAATAACTTACCTATCTTCAAAAGAGTTCTCGTTAAACTAGAGACTATTGAAGGAGCCAAAAAGAAGCTTATGGTAACGCTGTTAGAGAACCCATTTCGCGTTGGACTACGCCAAGAAAGAACCCCAGAACCCTTAATACTCGTCATTTTTGGAGCATCTGGAGACCTAACTCAACGTAAACTCGTTCCCGCACTCTACAAGATGAAACAGGAACGCAGACTGCCCCCAGAATTAACCGTAGTTGGGGTTGCCCGTAGAGACTGGAGCCATGACTATTTTAGAGAACAAATGCGTGAGGGGATCGAAGAATTCTCTGACGGCATTAAAAATGAAGAATTATGGAATGATTTCGCAGAAGGATTATATTATTGCTCAGGAAACATGGATGATCCTGAGAGTTATCAAAAATTAAAAGCCTTTTTAGAAGAATTAGACGGCAAACGAGGCACCAGAGGCAACCGCGTCTTCTATCTCTCCGTATCTCCTAAGTTCTTCCCCCCCGGTATCAAACAGTTAGGGGCCGCCGGGATGTTAAGCGATCCCATGAAACATCGCATTGTGATCGAGAAACCTTTTGGAAAAGACCTCAGTTCCGCGCAAGTTCTCAATCGTATTGTACAGAATGTCTGCAAAGAAGAACAGGTTTATCGCATTGACCACTACTTAGGTAAAGAAACCGTTCAAAACCTCTTAGTATTTCGCTTTGCTAACGCTATTTTTGAACCCCTCTGGAACCGTCAATTTGTCGATCACGTCCAAATTACCGTAGCCGAAACCGTCGGGGTAGAAGATAGAGCCGGCTACTATGACACCTCTGGTGCCTTGCGAGATATGCTGCAAAACCACCTCATGCAGCTATTCTGCTTAACAGCTATGGAACCACCCAATGCCTTGAGTGCGGATAGTATTCGTAACGAAAAAGTCAAGGTACTGCAAGCCACCCATCTTTTTGACGTTCATAACCTAGAAAAATCTGCCATACGGGGACAGTATAAAGCCGGATGGATGAAAGGGAAACCCGTTCCAGGTTATTTAGAAGAACCAGGGGTGGGCGAAAACTCCTCTACTCCTACTTATGTCGCCATGAAATTAATGGTAGATAACTGGCGATGGAAAGGAGTCCCCTTCTATCTCAGAACTGGAAAACGTTTACCCAAAAAGGTAACCGAAATCTCCATCCAATTCAAAGATGTACCCCTACTAATCTTCCAGTCAGCAGCCCATCAAACCAACGCCAACGTCCTCAGTATGAGGATACAACCCAACGAAGGCATTGCCCTGACATTTGAAGCTAAAATGCCTGGTTCCGAACTGCGAACCCGTTCGGTAGAAATGGACTTTAACTATGGTTCTTCCTTTGGAATGGCCAGTGCAGACGCTTATCACCGTCTCTTATTAGATGCGATGCTAGGGGATCAAACCCTATTTACTCGTGCTGATGAAGTAGAAGAAGCTTGGCGAGTTGTTACCCCTGTATTATCCGCCTGGGATGGACCTGCTGAACCCAATAGCGTACCCCAATACGAAGCCGGAACCTGGGAACCCACCGAAGCGGAATTTTTAATGAACCGTGATGGCCGTCGCTGGAGACGCTTGTAGAAGTCAGAAGTTTCAAAAAACAGTCATTGTGACTTCTATCACTTGATTAAATTAATTCTCAACTCCCCTAAATAACTAAACCATTATGACTACCCAAACCCCCCCCTTAGTATCACTGCAAGACCCCAAAGATGTCTCTATTGATGTCCTTGAGGCAGAATTACGCAGTATTTGGCAAAGTTACAGCGATAATGAAGATGGGATCATTGCCACCCGCGCCACTTCCTTTACCTTCATCGTCTACGAACCCGAACCCACTCAACATCTATTAGCAGCATTAGGCTTTTATACAGGGCCGATTGATGGTATTGCAGGTCCGCGTACCACCGCCGCCATTAAATCAGCCCAAAAAGCTTATGAGATGGAGGTTACAGGGAAATCAAATCAAGACTTTATCAATAAATTACAAACCGAATTTGAACAGGCAAAAGCCAACGGCCAACTCAACGAAGAACAAAAAATGGCTGCTGGTTCCTATACTCCTGACTTAGAAGGTACCGGTTTAGCGGATAGTATTGCTGCATCTAACCCCTGTCGCATTATTACCCTCTGTCCCACCGTTGGGGAAGATGAAGGGGTCAAAGCCCAAGTTTCTGCCTATTGTCCCATCAATAAACGCAGTCAAAACACCCTCATTTGTTGCGAATATATTACCCTCAGAGGAACGGCTGCTGCTTTAGAGCGCATTGGTGGCATTATTTCAGAATTAACCATTAGTGGACTTCCTACCTTTGTTTGGTGGAAAGCCAGTCCCGAACCAGAATATGGACTATTTAAACGGTTAGCTTCTCAAGGAGACACCCTAGTAGTGGACTCTAGTAACTTTAGCGAACCAGAAGAACAGTTATTGCAACTAGGGCAGATGCTAGAGCAAAATCTTCCCCTAGCTGACTTGAACTGGGCAAGACTTAGCCCTTGGCAAGAATTAACAGCCGCTGCCTTTGATCCCCCAGAACGTCGTAGTGCGGTGTTAGAGATCGACCGTGTTACCATCGATTATGAAAAGGGCAATCCTACCCAGGCTTTGATGTTTTTAGGATGGGTAGCCAGTCGTTTGCAATGGAGACCGGTAGCTTATGAACACGAAGGAGGGGACTATGATATTCGTCGGGTTAAGTTCCTCAATAATGAACAAAAGACCATCGAAGCTGAACTTGCAGGGGTCCCCTTGGCTGACTGGGGTGATGTATTAGGGGACCTAATTAGTATTAAGTTGAGTTCCACTAACTTACAAGCAGACTGTTGTACCGTGTTATGTTCCGGTACCACAGGATGTATGCGCATGGAAGCTTCCGGTGGGGCGCAAGCTTGTCGTATTGAACAAGTAACCTCTTTAGCCGATCAACAAACGGATCAATTGATTCAAAAACAGTTGCAACGGTGGGGTGCAGATGCCTTGTATGAAGAAAGTATCGACATTACCATGGGAATTCTTAAGTTAGCAGCGAATAACTAACTAGAATTGTCGTGATTTTTTAAGGGCGAGTTTTAGGGTAGTAGTGCCTTAAGATTCGTCCTTAATGGTCTCATGTTTGAGGCAGTTTAAAATTAACTGGAGTATCAGCTTTTACTATGGAAAATGAATCAAAAGAATCTCTTGAGCTTCAGAAACTTAAAGCAGAGTTAAAACAGCTTGAGTTAAATTGGTGGAAAAATCCAGAATATTTATCTGCGATTGCCTCAATAATAGTTGCCATTTTGGGTGCTATAGCAACTATTTTAGCAGCTTACATTGGCGGCTTAGTTACTGTGGTAGAAAACAAACAGACGGAAGTGGAGAAACTTGCAGATCACAAAAACAACCTCAATGAGAATATCTCAGAAAGTCGAAATGATTTACTGGCTTTGCAAGCAGAAAAAGCAACAGCAAACCAAGAAACTCAAGCAAATCAGAATTTAATAATTTTTAGCACCGATCCTTCACGTTCAATACAAGCATCATTTTCTGCTGAATTTGAAGTCCAAATTGCAAAAGATAAACTACAGAAAGAAGCAATTGTTTTTCAAAGAAATAATTTATATAGTACAGGACTTAAGTTTGACACAGAACAAAATGCTCAGAAACAATTACCAAATATTCAGCAAAGGTTGCAGAGACCATCTGCATTTATAACCTCTGTAGAAAGTTTTTGTAGTGAGCCTAGAACACAGGAAAAAACATCTATAGGTGGAGGTGCTAATTATCCTTACATTCTATACAAATGCGGCACCAGTAATCCTTGATGCTGTGGTGCGATCGCCTTTTTTGTAGCGATCGCCTTTTTTGTAGGGTGCATTAATGATAATGTAATGCACCAAATCTTGACTAATTAATGGATAAATTTAAAGGTGGATTACGTTTCTCTAATCCACCCTACATTTTGTCTGATTAATCAGTAGGTTGGGTTTAACACCGTTAAAACCCTACGGTTGTTTGTTGTAGAGGTATAATACTATTTAATATATTGGTCGCAATTCCTCTCTCTCGCTAACATTCGTATAGCGTCAGCCTCCTTGCGACATTAAGGTGAT
>JAAUYJ010143795.1_pt1 | contig 18578 bp, 15 predicted proteins | sample 7278031 | NCBI WGS metagenome assembly JAAUYJ01 (sample SAMN14350222, study PRJNA611818) | marine sediment metagenome | isolation source: surface marine sediment (1.8m) | place: French Polynesia: Moorea | collected 2018-08 | reverse complement strand
CATGGCAATAAAGTATTTCATAAATCTGGTTTACAAGGAGTAGCTATTCCTTGGCAAGAAGATTGGGAAAAATTTCAAAAGTGGCAAGTAGGAAAAACAGGATTTCCCCTGGTCGATGCTAATATGCGTGAACTTTCTGCTACAGGTTTTATGTCAAATCGTGGTAGACAAAATGTTGCTAGTTTTCTGACTAAAAATTTAGGAATTAATTGGCAAATGGGTGCTGAATGGTTTGAGTCTTTACTTATAGATTATGATGTTTGTAGTAATTGGGGAAATTGGAATTACACGGCAGGAGTCGGAAATGATGCGCGAGGTTTTCGCTATTTTAATATTCCTAAACAGGCAAAAGATTACGACCCAGAAGGTAAATATGTTAAACATTGGTTGCCAGAATTAGGAAAGGTTTCTGCTACTAAAGTACATGAACCTTGGAAATTATTACCTGTTGAACAAGATAGATTTGGTGTGAAAATAGGGGTAGATTATCCACAACCAATTGTTGATTTATGGCAATCGGTTAAGGAGAATGAAATAATTTATAATACAGCATTAAAAATGGCAAAAGGAAGAAGGAAGGTCAAATAAAGATTTGGGAGCTTAGTTGTAGTAGTGGGAGGACTGTGGGAAATGTGGGGAGAGGATAAACAAAAATTATATTGCACACTTTTAGGTGTACCAGTCCATTAGTCATGGTCTGCTAGAATTAATGTCCTCTTGGATTTTGAGATAACACATAACCATCAAACATAGCTCCCACCAAACTACAAGTAACAGCAATAACTAAACATCCTTGCCAAGGATGGCCACTACCGAAAGTCCCTAAGAAGTACCAAATTTGGGTAAGACCAGATTGACCAATAGTCTGTAAAGTAGGAAGATGACTAATTAAGGCAAAGCTTGTCCAGCTAACTCCAATTAACAGAATCGGAGTGACAAAGCTAAAGATACTTGTCAGTAATAAAGAACGTAGAAAATTAGGCAAGATATTCATATATGTAACCATAAGTTCAGCAAGAATGCTACTTCAGTAGCAGGTCAACCATAATTGGCTTACTTATTTCTAAGATAGAGAGCGATCGCTTAAAATTGGTAAATTTGTCAGAAAACTTCAACCTTGGTTAAAAAATCTTGTTGAAGATTAGTAAATTTCTCTCATTGTTCAATCCAAGTGTTTGAAATTATTAATTTCTATTGAGTAAAGTTACTTTTTGACTGAATTTTAAGCTCATCGGGACACAGGAATTTGGCTGTAGTATATTTAGCAGGCCAAGTGATTTTTCATTTGCTCAAGGGTAAAATTAATTGCCATCATACTGAGGAGAAATGGAAATGTGGGAAGAAAGGAGAAAGAAATAGGAAAAAGAAAAAAAGAAAAATGTCTTAACCTTGATTTGTAGAGATATATAGAAATCCTGAGTTATGAAAATTTTGATAACAGTTAATATTAACTGAAAACTACTGTGGTTTACTCATATAAAAACTGCTGTAAGATCGATTCCCTACCCAAAAAATCTGGTCTAAAGCCTGCCTCTTTTAAGGGAAAATCAGAAAATATTTTCCTTTTGGTCAATATTCTTCTTTTCCAATAGAGGTAATAATTAATTATTAATTATTAATTATTAATTCTTAATTGTTGAACTACCACCTAAAACCTAGAAATTTATTTGTAGCCAACATTTACCAAGCTTGGTATAACTTCCACGAAAATATTACAACTTAAATAGGATGCCTATATAAACTATTTCGCTGACATTCCTGAATCAATTGCAGAATTTTATGGTCTTGAAATTCTATGGCTAACTCAGATACTTCTTGAGCAAATGGGAGATATTTATAATTTAATTTATCTAAATATTTAGCGTGTTTAATAATACCTTTTATATTACCTTTTGATGCCAAGTAAAATAAAATTTATAATTCTTGTTCTGGGGGAAAAACTAATTCTTTATCTGTAGTTTTGGCTACTGATTGAGATTTTGTCTCTAACTGATAAATCCATTCTATTTGTAATTGCTGTTGCACTTTTTTTAATAGCTCATAAATTTGTACCGGTTTGGGGAGAAAGTCATCAGCTCCTGTTTCTAGACTCTGATGTTTGTCAGTTTCAAATACACTAGCAGATGAAGCAATAATTGGAATGGTTTTTATCTTGTCTAATGCTCGAATTTGTTTAATCATTTCCAATCCATTTAATACTGGCATTAATATATCTGTAATAATCAGGTCTACCTGAAAGTTTAGACTCTTTTCTATACCCTCTTGACCATTATCAGCTTCTATCAGTTCAAAAGCTATTGGTTGGAGGAAATTTACGATTAATGAGCGATTTTCCTCGCTGTCATCTACGATTAATATTTTAGGAATATAGCAATCCTAAATGATTTATGAAAAGTACCCATACATGAAAATTTTTGGAAAATCACAGGTTTGACGGTGTGTAAACAGCTCAAACAAATATTTGATTAGAGTATACCATTTCTGGCTTTTCACGAATGAAATAGGATTGCTATATTACCTTTGACACCAATAACTTTTTCTGTAGTTGCTGTTGGTTTTGCAATTATAGGTTTAGTTGTTGTAGGTAGGTTTAAATTAAACCAAAATTTACTACCTACACCTCTTTGACTTTCGACTTGAATTTGACTACCCATCAATTTGATAATTTTCTGACTAATAGCTAATCCCAGTCCAGTTGCTTCTGCTTTCCGTTTTGTATATATTAATTTTGACTTTTGTTGAATATAGGTTAAGTTTGAAAGTTACACAAGTAATCCTAACAAATATTATCTCAAGGTTAAATGTCAAGTCTCAACTAAACAGTTTTTCAAAGACATAGCATCTACTACATTATGACTGTAATTTTAATATTGGAGTAAAAGCGACAATGAAAAGATTTAAAATTATCTGTTTAGGAATTTTTATCTGCGTAGCAATATCTCTAGTTTCTCATAACGCTAACCCTACCCCTAAAGAAAACTTTTCCACCTTTGCAGATTGGTGTTTAAATCAAACCAATATTTCCCCCACTGCTCAATATACAGTGAATATTCTCTTAGAAAAAGTGGGAAATAATGACTGTGCTGAAGCTGACAAAAAACTTACTCGTCTTTCCACACTTTCCCTCAACAATAATCGGATTAGAAATATTGCCCCTATATCCAGCCTCAAAAATATTACTCAACTTTTCCTCAATGATAATGAAATTTTAGAATTATCCCCCCTTTCCAACCTCCCTAACTTGACTAATTTATCCCTAGAAAGTAATGGGATTAGAGATTTTTCTGACTTATCTGAATTAACCAACCTAACTAATCTCAATCTCAACGATAATAGAATTAAAGATTTATCTCCCCTATCTAACCTCACTAAACTGACTCATCTCAACCTAATTTTTAATCAAATAGAAGATTTATCTCCTCTATCTAACTTAACCAACTTAACTCAACTAAATTTAGGAGTTAATCGCATCAAAAATCTTACCCCGCTTTCTAGCATCAAAAATCTAACTCACCTATATCTTAACGATAATAATATTAGGGAACTTTCTCCTCTATCCAACTTGAATAATCTGACTAACCTATATTTATACCGAAATCAAATTAGTGATATTTCACCTCTTTCTAACCTAACTACCCTAAATTATCTTAGCCTCAGCGACAACTATATTCAGGAAGTATCTCCCCTGTCTAGTTTAAACAATCTTAAATCTCTCAATCTCGTTTTTAATCAAATTACAAAAGTTGATTCTTTATCAACTTTGACTAACCTCAGTTTATTAGATTTAAGTCGGAACAGAATTACAGATATTAGTTCTCTCTCTAGTCTGACTAAATTAGAATCTCTGAATGTTCGGAATAATTCCATTGATAATAGAATTTGCCCTATTAAACCAGAATCTATTTGTCGATTTTAATAGTCATATTTGGTTATGGGTAGTAGGTTTTAGGTAGTAGGTGTTAGGTGTTAGGTGTTAGGTGTTAGGTGCTAGGTGTTAGGTGTTAGGTTCTAGGTATTAATAAAATAAGTTTCAGTAATTAACAATTACGGCGTTGCTGAATCAAGGTATGAAAATAAAAATTGAACAATCTCAACTATTTGTTATTCAATATAGCAATCCGCCCATAGGTTGCGGGTAATTAAAAAGTAAATAAAAAAGTTGAAAATCCCACCTGTTCCCTCTTCCCTGTTCCCTAAAAAGCAGTAATATTTTTGCCACGAATAAAATAGGATTGCTATAGTTTAGCAATTACCTCTTCCGACAACTGATAGGATTGACACTGAAAGAATTTTTTTTCTTTTTTCCCCTTGAAAGAAGTCAGCTTTAAACCATAATTATTAATTATTAATTACTTGACTTGGTAAATATTCTTATCCGAAAGGCTTCCGAATTTTACTATAACAATCACCCGCCGGATACCAGTTCTCAAAAGTAATGCTACCCTTGAAAGGTGGTCAAAATAACCAGAAATTTAACTGCTCTTAGTAAACAACTAAATTAGGTCAATAAATAGTATTTATAAATAGGAAATTCAAGTAGAGCAAAGTTTTTGAGAATTGCTATGATACCCGTCGGAATTTATCCTCGCGGAAGCAGGGACAGGCACAATATTTTTTAATTTGGTATAAAACGACCTAAATTCTTCAAAAGATAGTAAAATATAGCCTGAATAATCTAGCAAAACCTCAATATGTTAAAAACACTTTCAGCCATTGCTCATCCCTACAAAACAAAAATTTTCCTCTACACAACATTGACTTTAGCTTTAGGAATTTATCATTGTTTACCCGCATTTTCCCAAGATTCAGAACCAACAAATAACTACACAACATTTCAAGAATGGTGTCAAAATCAAGCTAATCTTTCTGCTGCAACTAAACGTACTGTCGATGTGTTATTAGAAACTGTGGGAACAAAAGATTGTAATCTAGCAAATGAAGAGCTTTCTAATACGGATAGAATCAGCATATTTCGCCAGGAAATTACAGACATTAGACCGATTGCTAACCTAAAAAATATCAAAATTCTTACCCTAAAATTTAATCAGATTACTGATATTAGTCCTCTTGCTAACCTAACTAATTTAATCGAACTTGATTTGTGGAATAATCAAGTATCCGATATTAGCTCCCTTGCCAATTTAACTAAACTAGAAAAACTCAATCTAATTAATAATCCAATTCAAGATATTAGTCCTTTATCTAATTTGACTAACTTAAATCAACTTGCTTTAGTAGGCAATAAATTTTCTGACCTGACTCCCTTGTCAAATCTGACCAATCTTACAAATATTGCTCTTAACCGAAATGAAATTTCCGATATTACTCCCCTGTCAAATTTAACTCAGCTTACTAGAGTTCGTCTATCTAATAATAACATTACAAATATTAGTCCTTTATCATCTCTAACTAATTTAATGAACCTTGAACTTGTAGATAATCAAATTAGTGATGTTACTCCCTTATCTAATCTGAAAAATTTAACTTTTCTCAACCTCAGAGATAACAAAATTACAGACCCTAGTTCTCTAGAATCTTTAACTAAATTAAGTACACTTAATTTACAAGGAAATCCTGTGAATGAAAAGATTTGTCCTTTGAAATCTGATTCTGTTTGTCGATTTTAGTTTTTTGATAATCTTTTCCCAGGAATAGATAAAATATTTCGCATCTTGAAGCATAGAAAAAATAGGTAAAAAGGTATAATACCATTTTCATAAAATATTGCTACATTGCTTGGTTGTAGGTTTTAGGTGGTAGGTGGTAGGTGGTAGGTATTAATAGAAGAAGTGTCAATATTCTCCTCTTTTGGTCTCCGAATTTTACTGTAGCAATCCCCCGCCTCCGCGAGGGCATAGCTTTATTGAATTTGGTATAAAACTTCTCCATTGATGGAGAAAAAAGAAAAAATTATTTTACCGAAAAATTCGGGTCTAAGGCTTCCCATTTTAAGGGGATAAAAAAATAGAATATTCTAAATTTCAAGCCTTCTTATTCCAGAGGTACTGTTAACCTTTGCGTAGCATTCCGGAGGAAAATTCCCACCAGAGGAGGCTAACTATTAACGGATAACTGATAACTGAAATGACCCATCATCTTTTTTATAGGAAGAGGTAATTATTCATTATTAATTATTCAACAAGCTTTATACAGAAACCTGCCCTAAGAGACATAATCTTAAAAACTAATTTTATCATTCCTGATAACTGAGATATTTAACTAGATAGTCAGCTATTTTCTGACTAGCACCTGGTTTTCCCATCCGTTCTAAACCATTGTCAAGACAAATTTTTAAATACTCCCGATCTGCCAAAGTTTCTTTAACTTTTTGAGCAGCTTCTTCCAAGATAAAATTATTAGCAGGTTGTTTACCAATAACCTGTATTGAACAACCTAAAAGTCTAGTTTGAGCTTCTGCAAAACGATAAGTAAATGACGGACCTTCTCCCGGAATAGTAATGACAGGTTTTCCCAAACCAACTGCTTGCTCTATTGCCGTTCCTGCCATCCCAATAATTAAATTTGACTCTTGTAAAATATCAGCAAAAGCATCCTCATAACAAATTACTTCTATATTAGATTCCTGAGTGAAAAATATTAACTTACCTGCCCGATATTCCCAACCTTCAGAAATAGCAAGTGCTTCTAGTTCAGACATTAAAATTGGTACAGTTGCTGCCCGAAACTGACAAACATTTTCTCCCATAACCTTGACAACTTCTTTTACTAGTTTCAGCAACAAAGATAAATTTCTGCCAGCTTCCGGTAATCGAGAACCAGGTAAAATACCAATCGTAAATAATCCCGGTTTTAATTGTAAACTTTTCCCAGTCGTAGCTAAATTATCCATTACTGGCGTACCGACAAATTCTGCTTTTTTAATTCCTTGTTTCCGTAAATCTGTAGCAGTAAAATTATCTCTAGCAAAAACTTTTAAACACCTCGAAGAATTTAATAATTTCGGCAATATTAAACCCAGATTAATCTTACCTTCATAATAACTAGAATCAGCCGAAAGAAAAACCACATAAGGAACCTTTGTCGAATAAGCGATCGCTGCCACGACAATATCTCCAGTAGCCATAATTAAATCACAGTTTTTAGCAAACTTCCAAACAGCCTGTAACTGCTGCCAAGTTAAACTAATTAATCCTTGTCCTACATCCTTCAATAAAAATAAAGGATTCAGATAAAAAAATCCTCCGGATGGCATATTTGCTGTGGGACCAATAAATGATATCCCTAAATTTTGATAACTATTACCAGCACCAACAATAGGCATAGCAGATAGTTTTGTATCCGGGGAAATTTTAGTAAAAGCTTTAATAATTTGACAATTATGCGTATCTTCTCCGTGACCATTACTTAAAAACAGTATATTTTTACTTTTCATAATTACTATCGAGGCAAATACTAACTTAAAAAAATTCCAATTATCAAAATCAAACAAAGAAACAAGATGAATAAACAAAGAGATTTCAGCTACTCTTAAAAGAAACAAATAAAGGCGGGAAAAATTCGCAATTTACCTGAGCATTCAGCTACCCTCCTGTCGAATAAATGCGTTAACAGAGGTCAGCTTTTCCTGCAAAATCCTGCGTCAAAAGCTTTTTAATCAACGAAGCCAGAATTTGTTTAACTTCTATTACATTTTCAACCAGAGATTCCTATAATAATGTTTTGATTAATAATCATCGCAATTCTCTAAAATATTCCAATATTAGTAGTCCGAAACTAATAGCTGAAAGCTGACTAATGTTTGCGCAGCATTCCAGAGGAAATGCTTAAGAATTTACCTCAATTCCACTTCTCACTTGGAAAAATATCATTAAAATTGAAAAAACTAAGCTAAAATTTCCAGAAGTCCTACTTATAAAATAAAATTTATGGCGCATTCGATTAAAATACAACCCTATACTCCTGAGTTAGAAGAAGAAGAAGAAGAATCTTACGTTGACTACCATTATGATGACCCAGAAGATTTGCCTGGATCTCTCGATCTTGAACCAGATGCTCCACCACCAGACATGGCTTTGATAGATTATACAGAAAATAAATCTACTAGGATAAAAATATCATCTCCAAAAGCTTGTATTCCCTATCTTGAATCTGACTCAGTTTCTTGGCTTAATGTTCTAGGTTTGGGAAATCAAACATCTTGGGAACAGATGGCAACAGTATTCCAAATACATCCTCTTACATTAGGAGATGTTGTAAATGTTCCTCAAAGACCTAAAATTGTACAAGACAAAAATCAACTTATAATTATCACCTGGATGGTAAAAATTAAATCTGATTTTGAACCATTTGAAAAAGAGCAAATAAGTATAATTTTAGGCAAAAAATATTTAATTACAGTTCAAGAAAATCCTGAATATGATTGCTTGAAGCCCATCAGAGAACGTATCAATAATAATCGGGGAATTATCAGAAAAAAAAAAGTAGATTATTTAGCTTATTCTCTCCTAGATACAATTATTGATGGTTTTTTTCCTGTCTTAGAAGAATATGGAGAACGCATCGAAAAACTAGAAGATGAAGTAGTATTCAATCCTTGTAATAAGACAATGAAAAAAATCTATAAACTCAGGAGAGAACTATTAAGTTTACGTCGGGCGATTTGGTCACAGAGAGAAGCTATTAATATTCTAATTAGAGACGGTAGCCTATTGATAAATCCTGATGTATTGGTATATTTTCGCGACTGTTATGAACATACAGTTCAACTTAGAGATATAGTAGAAACTTATCGCGAATTAGCTTCTGACTTAATGAATATTTATTTGTCTTCTGTTAGTAATAAAATGAATGAAGTGATGAAATTACTAACTGTAATTTCTTCCATCTTTATTCCATTAACTTTTATTGCTGGAGTTTATGGAATGAATTTTAACCCCCAAGCATCTCCTTGGAATATGCCAGAACTAGATTGGTATTATGGTTATCCTTTGTGCTGGTTCGTGATGCTAACTACTGCCCTTTGCTTAGTCTATTTTTTTTGGCGCAGAGGATGGTTTGATAATTTCTCAACTACTATCAAAGATGATGATTAATCAATAGATATAATAAATTATTAGACCTTTCCAGAAAAGATCGAATAGGGAGCAGAGAGTAGGAATAAATAATTAATGTTTTATTGACGATAATTGATTTTATTTTTGATTATTGGAGATGTCTATTAGACTATTTGATCAAAAACTACCAAAAGGTGATTTTTTTGATAAGATAATCAAAGTATAGGGAAAAAGTAGGTGAGGCGGTTGCGGACTCAATATTTAGAGTCTGAGGAAAGTCCGGGCTCCCCAAAGACCAAGCTTGCTGGATAACGCCCAGTGCGAGTGATCGTGAGGATAGTGCCACAGAAACATACCGCCATTGTAGATAGAATATTATTCAACTCTACAAGGGTAAGGTTGCAAAGGTGCGGTAAGAGCGCACCAGCAGTGTCGTGAGGCACTGGCTCGGTAAACCCCGGCGGGGTGCAAGGTCGGAGGAATAATGGTTGGTCTTTTTCCAGTTCCGTTGCATCATAGATTTATCTATGATGTTAGGTGTACCGCTAGAGGTGTTTGGTAACAAGCATCCCAGATAGATAACTGCCCTCTTAACTAATTTTCTGTTAGGAGAACAGAACCCGGCTTACTTCCTACTTTTTCCTTATTCTTATTTTTTCCCATCATCCATAAATTTAGGATTAAATTATCTAGTCTAATAACTATTGATTAATAAATACTAATTTTTGATATTGAAATTAAATTTTCAGCTATAAAGTAGTATACCATTTTCAATAAAAATTAAATAAAAATAATTAAAAAAAAACTTTGACATAAATAATTTAAGAATTGGAATAGCCGTAAATATGAAAATCAAGTAATGCAGACCATAGAAAAATTCACTACACAACCCCTCGAAGAACCTCTAATAATTGCAGGTAGAAAATTTCACTCCCGTCTAATGACAGGCACAGGTAAATATCACACTATAGAAAAAATGCAGCAGAGCATAGAAGCTAGTGGATGTGAAATTGTAACTGTAGCAGTACGACGGGTACAAACTCAAGCTCCTGGCCATGAAGGATTAGCCGAAGCCATAGATTGGACAAAAATCTGGATGTTGCCAAATACTGCTGGCTGTCAAACCGCTGAAGATGCCGTCAGGGTAGCAAGGTTGGGACGAGAAATGGCAAAATTGTTAGGACAAGAAGACAATAACTTTGTCAAACTAGAAGTGATTCCTGACCCCAAGTATTTGCTGCCAGACCCTATTGGTACACTACAAGCAGCAGAGCAACTAGTTAAAGAAGGTTTTGCCGTTTTACCTTACATCAATGCTGACCCATTGCTGGCCAAAAGACTAGAAGAAATTGGTTGTGCCACAGTTATGCCCCTGGGCTCACCCATAGGTTCAGGCCAAGGAATCCAAAATGCAGCCAATATACAAATAATTATTGACAATGCTAAGGTTCCTGTGGTTGTAGATGCAGGAATTGGTACCCCTAGTGAAGCAACTCAAGCAATGGAGATGGGGGCCGATGCTTTGTTAATTAATTCAGCGATCGCTCAGGCTCAAAATCCAACATTTATGGCCAAAGCCATGGGAATGGCCACAGAATCTGGCCGTTTAGCATATTTAGCCGGCAGAATACCCATCAAAAACTACGCGATCGCCTCTTCTCCTTTGAGTGGAATGATTAATAGCTCTCATACCTAAGTAATAAATTTTCTTATCTTTACAAATATTTACAATTTTTCTGTTAGACTAAACGAATAATAGATAAGAAAAAAATAAAGGAATCTAAAATTATGCCATACACTACAGAAGAAGGTGGACGTCTAAATAATTTTGCAGTAGAGCCAAAAGTTTATCAAGCTGATGCACCAGATCAAAAACAACAAGTTAATTATATTGTTCTAGGAGCTTTAGGCGCTCTATTAGTAGGCAGTTTAGTATTTGTAGCTTTCTCCGTTTCTGCTTAAACTTTCCAAATTAATTATATAGCTGAACCAGGTTTACTAAGTTTTGAAACCTGGTTTTTCTTATGGGTAAGTCATCAATAGTGTTTCAGTATTGATTCTAAATCTGATTTACGAACTTGAAAAATTTATAGCAATCCTATTTCATACCCTTTCACTAAACTCAGAAGTCAAAGTTCAGAAGTCAGAAGTGAGATTTTAAGAATCAGTTACCAACTATTTGTGACATTTTTTAAGTTAAATGGTATGAGTTGTAATATTCTGGTGGTAGTCAGAATTCAGGGTTTCAAAAGTTGGCAGTCAAGATTAACTGTTATCAAAACTTTCACAACTCATTGTACGGACTATGAAATTTAATTTTACAACTCCCATATACTGCTAAAGAAATACTGAAATAATGTTTACCTTTGTTTTCTCCTGCTTTCTTAACTCCTGACTTTTAGCTGCTGATACTAAATTCGGTTATCAAAAGGTGGTTTTTCAAATTTCTCTCTACACTTCAGGATAAGTGCACTCTACATTCTACCCTACCTGCACAATAAATATCCCTTCTAAACCAGATTTAGTATTACTCCTTGCTAACTTATTTATAAGTCTTCAACCGCCGAATATGATATAAGATTATTCGTAGGTTCCTAACAATCAGATTAATTCGATTAAATTAACCGACTCAACTTTATTAACTCCTTGGTAAAACTGTGATAGACATTGGTTCCCCACAAAATTCAGAATTGAACCGGCAAATCTATCAACGATTGAAACAGGCGCTATCATTAAACCTGCGTCGTCAAGTTTTTATAGCAGTATGCGATGACCTACTTCTCAGAGACTATCTCTCCCAAAATTTACAAACAGATTTAACAGACTTATCCCATTCCACTTATCAACAGCAAAACAATCATAACCCAGTCTTATTTGTCACCCTACAATTAAACTTAAGTTATCCTAATCCAGTCGCTCAAATTAGTCAATGGTTAGCACAAAACCCTACCTATAACAAACCACAAAAATACCAAATACTAGGCTTTCAAATTCTGGGTGTAGAACACTTGACCAGACAACCTCCTACAGTACAATGGTCATTTATTAGTAATCTCAAGAAAATCGAAACTAGTTTATCCAGTCTAGAATCAAGTATACTGATTTGGATACCCAGACCTTGGCTAGATACCATAAAACAGTCAGCTCCAGAATTTTGGCGTTGGCATACTGGTGTCTTTGAGTTTGAAGGAGACCCCACCCCAATATACAGTAGACAAAAAAGACAAAATAAAAATTCTAAATATTTATCTGCACCCTCTCTACTAGCAACAACTACTCAACCTTCAACTATAACTGTCAGACCATTAATGGCTTCAGAACAAAAGTCTGACACAGTTAAAAACTATCCCAATAATTATCTTCTGCCACCTGCTCCAGAAAAACTGCCTGAGCTACCCACAAATGTAAATCAAAATCAACTTCAGGAAAATATCCAAACTCCTGCCGAGTTAGTTGAATTAGCAAACTTAGTATGGGCAGCAATTTCCCAAAAATCTAGTGAGGATAAAACTTCAGGAGAAAATTTACAGCAACTTAAAATCCTGCAAGATATTCAGGATTTGAATAAGTCCAAGTATCCATCTCAAAAATTAGCTATAGCTTACCAAAAATTAGGGGATTTTCATCGCGGTCACATATTAAATGGCAAAATTTCAGAGCAAAGTCTAATTATTGCCATTCGTGCTTATGAGATGGTAATAGAGTGGACATTTAATGAGAGTCAACAGGAGCAAAGTACACCCCAGACAGGAACTATCACTAAAATTTCACCATCCCAAATTCCTGTCCTTGATATCCTCAACGATCTTGGCACTCTTTACTGGATGTTATTTCGTCATGTCAAATCAAGCAATATTGCCTATTCAGATGCTTTGGTTTATCTGGAGCGTAGTATTATTCTCTATCAAATGGCTCTGAGCAACATTACTCCATATCAGAAACATACTTATGCCAGACTACAGAAAAACTTGGGTCTTTCTTATGGAGATTTAGCTGCTTATAGAGAGCCAGAACAAAATTGGCAACAATCAGTCATGGCGTATCAGGAAGCAATTTTGTACCTAGATGGACAAAACGATACCCAAGACTACGCTTCGACATTAAACAATTTGGGGGCAGGTTACTGGAATTTAGCTCAGTATACTGAAACTGTGACTAATTTGCAAGGGTCTATTTCAGCTTATGCTGAAGCCGTTAGTTACTTTGAGCCAGAAACCGAACCCCTGAATTATGCTATGGTTCAAAATAATTTGGGTACCGCTTATTGGAATCTCGCTCAGTTTGAAAAATCAAAAACTTTAATATTAAAAGCTGTCGAAGCTTATCAGGAAGCACTAAAGTATCGAACTCCACAGAATGCTCCTAGTGCTTTTGCTGCTACCCAAAATAATTTAGGTACAGCTTATTGGCATTTGGCTCACCAATTTCAAGAGCATCAAATTCGCAGCCAGCTTTTGCAGGAAGCGATCGCTGCTTATACCCAGGCATTAAATATAGTACAAAATCTTTCCCCTGGTCAATTGACTTTTGATCTGTTGGCCACTCATAATAATCTGGCGCTTGCCCATTATCTATTGGCGACAGGAGTGGATTTTAAATTAGATAAAAAAATTCAGATGAGGAATTTAGAAGCTGCCCTGGAGCATCACTTACAAGCATATTTAGGTAGGCAGCAAAACATATCTGATAGTGAAGAAACAGAAGCTGCTAAAGTTGCTTTAAATTATATTGTCAGAACTATTCGTACATTCTACAGTAAGTATGGACTAGAGGGACAAAACTTAGCTTTTTCTAAAATTCCTAGCCATTTATTAGGAAAGATTTTAAAGATTGTGTAATAAAATTGACCATTATCGTTTTACTGTGAGTTAGAGTTATCTTTTAAATTCAAGGCTGATAGCTATCAACTAGAACTGATAGTTAAATTAAGATAAGCTCTAGTTCCTGTGATAAAATAACTAAAATAGCTATAGTTACAGGCCACCAATTAGTCTGTTGTATATTGACCTAGTTAAAATCTATAAATAGTGCAACTACAGAAGTTTAATTTTGCCCGCAGAAACTGAGCAAAATTTCAATCAATCAATTGGACGAATATAACATCAGAAGCTGGTAAAAAATTATCAATCTAATTAAAACTATAGAACTATGGCCGTTTCAAATTATAGCCATTAAACTAGGTTAATTGTGACATATACTTTTTTCTTTAATAAATCACTAAAATGAGTTAAATTAGTGTTTGACTGCTAGTTGGTTATTTTCTACCAATATCAAACCAGTCTTTGAATTATAACCTCAGAAAAACTTTAAAACTTTAGAAAAACTTTCTGAGTTAACAAAAACACTGCAAAGTATTTTTGAATATAGCAGTTAACTTCTAGCATATTTAGTTTATACCTAATAATAATATATTAGTTATGTCCTCTGTAAAGATTCTTGCGGTTGATGATGACCCGGCAATCAGAACTTTAATTCATCGCTATTTGACTCAACAAAACTATCAAGTAGAGTCTGCCGGGGATGGTAAAACAGCTCTAGAATTATTTGAAAAATTTCTACCAGATTTAGTAGTTTTAGATGTTAATTTACCAGATACAACAGGCTTTCAACTTTGCAAACAAATGCAAAGTCACACTGGTGTATTTGTGTTAATGCTCACCAGTCTTACTGGTGAAGAAGATAAGATTCAAGGTTATGATATGGGGGCTGACGATTACATTACAAAACCTTTTGGTTTGGTAGAATTAGGACTTCGTGTCAGAGCGTTGGTAAAGCGTCGTGGTGGGGCACCACCAGTTAAACCAGAAAATCTCAAATATGGAGATTTCGCAATTGATTTGGATGGTAGAGAAGTTAAAGTTAAAGGAGAATTAGTTGCTTTGACTGCATTAGAATTTGATTTGCTCTCCTGTTTAGCCAAAAAACCAGGCCGTGCTTGGGAAAGGTCAGATTTAATCAAAGAAGTTTGGGATGTTGAATATATAGGAGATGAACGAGTAGTAGATGTACATATTGGCCAAATCAGGAAAAAGTTAAACTCTGATAGTGCCATCATCAAAACTGTTAGAGGTATAGGCTATAAGTTTGATGTTGTAGAGGAAAAAGCAGAAGAAAAGAACTAACTACTAAATTTTAAGTTAATTATATTGATTGATGAATTAGGGTGTTAGTTAAACTGATAATTATTGGGGATTTATTTAAGTAAGTAGTTTTTGTTTTTTTCTGCCGGAGATTTACTCTGATAATCTAATATAAAACCAAGTATATTACTGAATTTTTTGAATTAAAAATTTGATTTAGATCAAGAATCAAGAGGATTTGCTCTAAAAACATTTATGAATACTAATATTACTGCACTTCCTGATATTATGAGGTACAACTATCGCGGGCCAGATGCCTCTGATTACGGGCAAGATGCCAGCACTGTAAGAAATTCAATTCACACCTTGTATACCATCAGCCCGAAAAATGCAATGCTCTATGTTGGCATTTTTCCCACTTCTAATAAAGTAGGTCATTTCAGTTATCAGTTATCAGTTATCAGTTAATAGTAAATAAACGATATTTACTATACATAGCATTTTTATTTTAAATGCGGAAACCTACTTCTATTAAAAACGGAACAGGGAATATTAAAGAAGGGAAAACAGAATTTAATACAGGCTTTTCACAAGGATTAGCCGGAACTAAAGACAAGATTTTTTATCAGAAAAAACTCAATCTAGATTTACTTACATCTGATTGGAAAATGCTACCTATTAGGATTAAGTACCATTTCCTAGAAAAATAAGGTACGCCTATCTTTAATTTCTATTCTCTTCACAGTTAAGTCTTCCCTAACACCAACGAATGAGCAAACCGAATCCAGTATAGTAATTGCTATAGAAACAAATAATTTTCACCTACTACCAGCCACCTAAAACCTAAAAATTTTGTACTTGATCAGTATGGGAATTTCTAGAGCCACAATAAAAATAATATAATTTAAAAAAAATTGTCGCCAACAAAAACAGCGCTGGCAAACAATAAAAATATCATTCTCGATTATATACTCAGTTACCGATGGATTGATTTAGACAAACTTTGAAAAATTTCATTAGCTACTTCTGTGCCACGACCTACACAGTCTCCCAAAGCCACACCACCTATATAGTTACTGCATAAATATAAACCCGGTAAAGATTTTAAGCCTCTGTTAATTTGCTCTAACTTGTAATTATGGCCTAAATTATACTGAGGAATAGCACGAGACCATAAATGCACAGCCAAAACCTTTGGTGGCGCTGCATCCTCTTTTAATAAAGTTCTACAGAGGTCTTGATGTACTTGTGCAACTATTTTCTCACTATCTAACTCAACAATTTCTGGGTCTGTTGCTCCCCCAATAAAATTAGTAAAAATTTGCCATCCTTGAGGCGCTCTACCAGGAAATAAGGTAGAAGACCAAATAGTACCCAAAGTACGAATACCTTGACCTCTGGGAATCAAATTCCCAAAACCATCTACTTTTACTTTCGCAGCAGAAACCGGATATGCCAAAACTACACAGGCAACTGGTGGATAATAAAAATCATTTAGGATAGAAGCAACGTCAGGTTGCAAATTTTTAAATAACTCTGAACAGACATAAGCAGGAGTTGTCAGAGCAATAGTCCGAGTTTCTACTTGTTGAGAGCCTTCAGGAGTAGAAAATTCAGCAATATAAGTTTGATTTGAAGTTGGACGAATATTTGTCAGATACCATTTCAGCCTCATAGCTTCTCCGAGATGAGTAGCGATCGCTTTTGGCAAAGTTTGTAGTCCACCTCGGAAAGATCCCAACTCTCCGGCTCGTGTTTTTGGGATATTAGGATCGGGAGGCAGTTTTGATTTACGATTGTTTTTGGCAGATATTAAAGCACCAGCCAAGAGTCCCCCCCCTGTGTCAGCTATTCGAGCAACTTTAGCAAAAGCAGCCGCAGCACTTAGTTGCTCAGGGTCTCCTGCATAGACTCCAGAAACAAAAGGCTCTACCAGTCGCTGCATTACTTCCTGACCTAGATGTCTTTTGAAAAACTGGGATACAGTTTCCTCCCCCCCTGGATGAGATAAATGAGCGCCCATAGCAGGAGGTACAAAACCCAAAGCCCCAACCATAGCTCGCAACTTTCCACCATCACTAAGCAAACTAGACTGAAACATAGCTTGGGGACTCATTGGCACTGGTAATAATTGACCATTCCAATAAACATAACGAGGCAGTTTGCGATCGGCAAAGATAAAATCCTGCTTGAGGCCAACATCTACCGCCAGCTTTAATAATTCCGGCGTGGGAGAAAAACTATTAGGCCCTTCTTCCCAGAGAAAATCTTCTGTAGCTACTGTGGTAATATTACCCCCTACTCGGTCTTGGCTCTCAGCAACCAAAATGTTTAAGGGTGAATTATTACTTGCTTTTTTGAGTGCATGGGCTAAAGTGAGTCCGCTAATACCTGCACCCACAACTAAGACATCCAAAACTTCAGTCATTGTTTACTTTAAATATTCAGTTAGGCTAGAGACTAAAAGCTGTGGTAAAAGTCCACAGCTTCAGCTTTATCGATCTAAATTTTTAACACTGCTTTATACATGATGCTGGAAAAGTGTTTCCAGGTAAACTCTCGCAGCTTGGCGATAGCAATGAGATGCTTCTGGTGTACTGCTATCTCCATTCTGCAACAAAAACAGTGACAAGGCTGCCGAAAACACACGGTCTTGATCCCAATCAGGATGGCCTTCCAAGTAGCTTTTGAGGGATTCGTGCAGCGCTTCGGGAATTTCGGCCAAAATACTAACGGTTAGGTTCATTTTTAATTAGGATTCTCTGTATATTTTTTCGTCTTCATGGTGGATAGTTGTGGCCATAAACCAACAACTATGAATTACCAATGTCGCATCATTGTGCGCTAAGAGGGGGTAGGGTTGTCAATGTAGATAAATGTTACAACCTCCTGAAAATAAATAAAATATTTACGAAATAATCAGGGTTTTAGGGGTATTTTTGTTACAAAACTTAATCTTAACGTGACAATATGAATATCTATACCTCTAAACTTACAAAATCCCCAGTTCAGGAGTAAGACTGGTATGGTGTCGTTAAACCCTGTGGAAAACCCTGTTTAATCTGTGGAAAACGTTCAATTTGCTTGTGGAAATGCTGTGGAATGTATGTGGAAAATTACTACAAAAAATAAGAATTTTGAAGTACAGATGGCAGCGAAATATTTTAAAATATCTGGGCAATTTGTTTGGACTGACCACACTACAATCTAATATCTAATACCGTTTCACGGAAGCCAGAAGTCAGAATTCAGAAGTCATAAGTTGGAGTTGACAGGCTAAAAACTTTGACAATACAACAGTTTTAGGCAATTATTTGACATTTAGAGTGTAAAACTATTTGTGACATCTTTAAAAGTGAATTGGTATAACAAGAATTTTTGGCGTTGCTGATGCGTGGGTATGATTTATATTTATTAGCGATCGCGCTCACTATTAAATAGTAAGTATTCTAGATTGTTGAGTTTTTATTTTCATACCTTGATT
>JAAUYJ010007101.1_pt1 | contig 18583 bp, 13 predicted proteins | sample 7278031 | NCBI WGS metagenome assembly JAAUYJ01 (sample SAMN14350222, study PRJNA611818) | marine sediment metagenome | isolation source: surface marine sediment (1.8m) | place: French Polynesia: Moorea | collected 2018-08 | reverse complement strand
TCCAAATCTTTTCTCTCGAAAATTTTGTAAGATGGCAAAAAAGCCTTTTAAAATTGCCCCATTTTGGGCCTAAACTCGCAAATCGGCCCTTGCGAATTGAGAGTTGGTGCGAATCAGAAAAATAGGCTGCGAGTCTGCGAGTTCGCGAATGCGAGTTCGATTCGCACCCATCCCTACGCAAGACTGAAGCGGTGATGTCGCCCCGGACGGCACCATAAGGTCACGGAGGTCAACGCAGAGGGTCAGGCTCGGAGGTCATGTGCTGAATCGTGCTGACCTCGCAGAGAGGGTCGCGAGGCCGGCCTCGGAAAACGTTCCCGCCCGGGAGGACAGCCGCCGCCCAGGCATGGAGCACCTCCTCAACACGGTGGGCGCTCCCAACGGCGCCAACGGCGCCAACGGCCCCACCACGGCCTCCGCCGCCACGGGAAGCAACAGCCTGGCGCACGCCAACGCCACCTCCGCGGCCACGGCGGCCGGCGGAAACGGCAGCGGCGACAACGATGGCCTCCACCTCACCAACTCGGACCTTAACCCCAACATGGAGGACGTCATCAAGGTGCTGAGGGACCTGGGCGACGACTTCCCCCCCGTCCGTGGCTCTGGCGGCGGCGCGGAGGTGGAGGAGCACCTCAACTCGGTGCACGAGGTGGCGCAGCTGGTGGACAAGCAGACACTGGCGGCAGATAAGCTGGTGCAGCTCAAGGCGCAACAGCAGGTCCTGGAGCGGCGGCACCGACTCCTCAGCCAGCGTTTGGACCTGGTGCGGTGTCGGCACCTCGGCACCCACGTGGCGGAGGAGCTGGCCAGGCTGCGGGAGTACGCCGAGGCCGTCGTCCCTTCCCCCGCCCCCGCGGCCGCGCCGCGATTCGATCCCCTCAGCCTCAACGCCGTCATGAGGCCTGCCAACGTCCCCGACGGCGTTGTCCTCCCCTCCATCCCGTCCACCGAGGTGCTGACTCAGCCCACCGTCACCACCACCTCCTCCTCCCCCATCGGAGGCGCCGTCTCTGTCTCCTCCCCGGGCCGGAGGGTGCCACCCATCAAGGAGGAGCTGGTGGAAGACGTTCGGCCGGAGGACCTCACGGCGGACGACAAGGAAAGGGCGGACGAGATGCTGGGGCAGATGGAGAGCAACCTCAAGCACATGGTGCAGTCTTATGACTCGGACGCGACCGAGAGTTCGTCCGGGGGAGAGAGCTGTGACGAGGCGGAGACCTACCCGGAGAAGAACCAGGACTATCTTCCCATCCGGCGGAGAGCTTACTGGTCGTGGTTGGCCAATCGGGCGAACGTAGCCAGCAAATGGACCTGGCTAACTGCTCAGGCATGTGCTTCTAACATTCCTAGGTTAATTTTTGTGAAAGATATTAATTTCCCCCCTTACTTCCAGATATCCGACCTAGAGTACCGCATCAGGCAACAAACAGAGTTCTACCGGCAGATACGTGCCGCAAAAGGAGGGGTCACCCTCGGAGAACCTGTGGTTTCGTGGCCGCCTCACGCAAGGAAGCCTGTCCAGAGCCAAGTGCGGCACGACAGAGACATTCCCCTAAACTGCAAGCCGGTCACCAAGGACTACAGCAGGGTGGATGCCTCCGGAAGGAAGATCATAATTAAAGAACCTTCGTCGCCACCGGCAGGCGTCACCACGCCCAAGTCGGCGGTAGCTTCGCCTACGAACGCTGTGGTTCCACCCAATGCAGCCTCGGCGGATTCGGAGGACAACTCCCTGGGTGCCTGCCGGACGCGGCCAGTCAAGATGATCCGGAAGAGAAGGATCCTTTCCACGCAAGGACTCTACAGGACCTCGTCCCGAGCGGCCAAAGAGAGCTCAGTGCGATGCGACTGCATTCACCCCATCTTCTGCTGCTCCATTTGCTACGGCCGTCTCAACCACACCCAGATTCCCGACCCGGTGACGCAGGAGAGGAACCAGACCATGGCCCTGCTGGACCACTCGTACCACCAGGTCCTGTCGACGGTAGAGGATGCCCCCCTCGACATACTATTCATGCAGAAAATCAAGAACAGGTCGTGGGCCGACCCGCCCGGCCACGGCGCAGGAAGGAGCGACGAGGTAGTGAGAAAAAGACTGAAAAGGCCAAAGGACGACGAGGAGAAGAACAAACAGGGCTCTGCCTCTGGAGCTGCCGGCGAGGAAGGTGCCGTCAAGAAAAAGAAGAGGCTCAGGGTTAGACCGTCCAAGACGAAGGACGGCAAGAAGATCCGGAGAGACGGGTTGAAGCGGCGGCGGCCGGTGGTCACGCACCACAACGACGAGCGCGGCACCGCCATCAACGACCTCAGCAGCGACGGCGACACCATGTCAGGAATGGAGGGCAACTCCCCCGTTCACTCCCCCTCAGTCCCCACCAGCAGTCAGGCCTGGGCTGACGTCATCCGCAGGAAGAGGGAGACGGCCTTCGACATCGACAACATCGTCATCCCGTACAGCATAGCCGCCGCCACCCGCGTGGAGCGCATCAAGTACAAAGAAATCCTCACCCCCACCTGGCGACAAGCAGCGTCGGCGGCGGCCGAGTCTGAGAGGCTGAACTCCGAGTTGCAGAAGTCCATCCTGGCAGACGAAGACATCAGCAACGTGGCCTTCGAGAACCGGCACGCCAAGGCCGAGCAAGAGGAGAAGCGGCGGTGGGCGCTGCCGCTGTGGAATAAGACCAGCGGCGGGCAGAGGACTCGAAACCGGAGACAGGACAGCTGCCGGACGGAGGCCTCCAGCGGCTGCAACACGCCAGACCCACTCTCCCCGGGAGTTGTGGAAAAGGTGGACTCTCTAGAAGTGAACACGAGACCGTCTACCCCGGTGAACACTCCGTCCGAGGAAAACAGCAACGCAGCCCCCGGGACGGGCGAAAAGTATAGCGCCCCCAACTCCGCATCCTCCACGCCGGTGGCGGCGGGAAGCATCCGGAACCGCCGCCGCACCTCCTCCGCCACAAAGTCCAGGGAGAGAAACCCTTCGGAGGACACGCAGAGCTCGAGATGCACCACGCCGACGCAAGAGCAGCAGCAACAACAGTACTCTTCTCAGGATTCGGAAGAGGTGCCCCCGTTCGAGCCCCGCGCGTTCCCGCTGACGGAAAACGAGTACTCTTCCATGGTGGCGGAGATGCCCGAGACAGAGGTGGTAGTGGCCGAGGGGGCCGACGGGAGTAAGAAGAAGACCGAGGACAAGGCCGGAGGCGCGGGAGGTGGTGCTGGCCCCGATGGCAAGAGGAGAGGTAGTGTAGGTGGGGCCAGCGCACCGCACAATAACAGCAACAACTCCAACTTTGTGCCACGTGGCGTTGGGGGAGGGAACGTCCTGTCGCCTGGCCACAGCTCCGAAGAGGAAGACGCCGGGGAGGACACAGAGGAGGACCCCGACTGGAAGTGCGAGGTGGAGGAGGACCAGGACGATCCAGAGTGGAGCGAGGAGAGGCCCGGCGGCGGCGGTGGAGGCGGTTCATCCTCCGCTTCCTCGCATTACAACAAGGGGAGGAAGGGTCACGGACTTACGCTAAAGATCCCTCCAAAGAAGACATAGCAGAGCAACAGCATGCGAACTTGACGTGCTTTTTACTGGCAGACTCGCGTATGTTGGGTGCACTGGAGACTTTTTCGCGGAAAAGCACATGTGTTCAAACGTGACGTGTATAATTCCATAGCTGCAGGTGACATGTTACTTATGTCCGACAAAGAAGAAAGGAATACACTGACAGATGAGAACCTGACTGGCACTGTCTTGTTCTGCTTAATGTCTTTGCGATCCGGCGAGGGATCCGCCGGCACTACTAACCTTTCCCTTTCTTTTTATTGTTCTTCCCACATAGCTTCCTTCTACCTCCGCACGATGGACTCGATACGGTCCAAACTCGCACTAACAGCCCTCTTCTCTCGCTTCGTCGTGTTGGTGTTGTCTGCCGCCGCCAACGCGCTCATCCCGGACCACGACGCTGGCGTGTTCACCTGGACGGTCACTCCCTCGTTCGAAAGTATCCAGGAAGCAGAGGCAGCCGAAGTGGGAGGAGAATCCGCCGAGGTCGAGGTCGCCGACACCTCCGGGGGCGACAACGAGACAAACCCCATCGTTGCCTCCTACTCCGATAAGGCGATAATCTTCCTGACGGACGGCCTCGCGCGGTGGGACGGTCAGTACTTTCTCCACGTCGCAAACAACGGCTACACCTACGAGAACACCCTCGCCTTCTTTCCGCTCTACCCCGCCCTGGTGAGGGCCACCGGCGAGGTCATCTACTGGCTGCAGGTGGACTACGGCCTTATCCACATATCCAGCGCCCTGCGCCTGGCCGGGGTCATCGTCAGCGGGGGTTGCTTCGTCGGGGCATGTCTCGCCCTCTTTGAGCTATCCAGAAGGGTGCTCAGGGACGACTACCTCTCCTATCGCGCCGCCCTCCTCTTCTGCTGGAACCCAGCCTCTGTCTTCTTCAGCGCCTGCTACTCCGAGTCCCTCTACTGCCTTCTCACCTTCTGCGCCCTGCTGCGCTTGGAGCGTGCCTTCACCGTCAAGACGGCTTTGCTGTTCGCCGCCGCCACCGCTTGCCGGGCCAACGCCCTGGTCAACCTAGGCTTCATCGTCTACAAGGGGATGCGCACGGCGGCGCGGGAGATAGCCATTCACCAGCGCCTCAAGCAGCTCGGCCGAGCGGACCTGTCGGAGACGTTCACTAACCTCGTCGGGGATGCCCTCATCCCTTCTCTGCTGACGGGAGCGGCGGCCGCGGCCCCCTTCGCGCTCTTCCAGTGGTATGCCTTCACCCAGTTCTGCGGGCTGACGAAGCCTAAGAATGACTTTGCTCCGGAGGTGGCCCTCTACGCGGAGTACCACGGCCTCAAAATGCCCTCCGCCGACGCCTCTCCTTGGTGCACAGACAGACTCCCCTTGGCGTATTCCTACGTTCAATCCGAGTATTGGGACGTGGGTTTCCTCCGGTACTTCCAGCTGAAGCAGATACCCAACTTCCTTCTGGCAGCGCCAGTTCTCTACCTCGTCGTCTCCCAGTGCCGCCGTTTCTTCCTGGAGCACCGCTTCTACTCCCTACGCATCGGGTTCACTTACTTCGGCATGGACCCCGCCCAGCGGGTGCCCAGCTACGATATGTACCAGAACAGGGTGCTTCCAAAGGTGGGTTAGAGCTTCGTACTACCCTAAATTTCATTTTGGACGTGTTATTTACAAGATGTTAATTTTATTTCAGGAGAGTTTTGTGTACGTGGTGCACGCCGCTGCCCTGTCGGTGTTCTGCCTCCTCTTCGTCCACGTCCAAGTCTCCACCAGGATGATCCTCTCCAGCTCGCCCTTTGTCTACTGGGTGGCGTCGTTGCTGACGGCTCCTGCGGACCGTCGACCCTTCCCCACGCTGGACTTCAACAAGGAGGACATGGCCCTTAAGCTGGAGACAAAGGGTAACCTGGACCACTGGTGGAGGTCCGTAGTCACAAACGAGAAAATAGACTCGGGAGAAGCTAAGTGGATCAAATTTTACTTTGTTTCTTACGCTGTGACTGGCGTAGTCTTGTTTTCCAATTTTCTACCATGGACATGAAATATCGCATCAAATTTTTATCAAGCTGTTTGGTGAATCCTGCATTGGAGGTGAAGAACGCTTTTCCTAGTCAATTTTATACATTCCAGTGCCATGCAAGATTCTTGTCATCGATTGTACAGTACAGTCTTGTGACTTGTGATTTTCATACTTGAAATAATATATAGGCATGACGAAAAAAAAGTGAAATCGCTGTATGCAATTTGAAATTTGGTTACAAACGGTAAACTCACCTGACAACGAAGTTTCAACGTTTACAAATGCCCGGGAAGCAACTCCCTGAAGCTCAAAGAAACAGATCTCCTCAATCTGCTTTACCTTCTGCTCCGCCGGTATATCAAGAACCTGAAGCCGTTTCTTCTGACGGAGTCGGACCTCCGGAGGCCACTGGAGGACATGCCAAGGAAATTAATCCTCAACGATTCGCCGACCTCGGAAAATCCTCCGGAGGGAATGAATCATTCGAGGCGTGCGCCGTCTGTTGCTCCTGGGCACTGGTGATAGTGTTTTTCCCGTTCTCGCTCTGCTGCTGCTATAAGGTTTTTCAAGTACGCACACTTCGTTTTTTAATGCTTTTCACTACCCCTTGCACTACAACCTTTTATTCATCACAGGAGTACGAGAGAGCTGTAGTTTTTCGAAATGGCCGATATCGCAAGGAGAAAGTGTATGGCCCTGGAATGGTCTTCTATCTCCCATGCACGGACGAGTTCATGGTCCTGGACGTTCGAACCAGAACTTTTGAGCTGCCTCTTCAAGCAGTTCTAACCTTGGACAGCGTCAATGTGACCGTCGGAGCCGTATTAAGTTACTTGTAAGTCGTCTACGTCGCACTACATTGTTTTGGTTAAAAAAAAAAAACAAAATTACCACACAAAATTTCCCTTTCAGCATTGAATCGCCTTTTGTCCTTGTCGGCAATGTGTCATATCTTGACCAATTAATGATACTCCGTGCTCAGGCTGTCATGCGCTTGGTATTTGGAGAATACAGAATCGCAAGTTTGGTGCAAGACAGGAAAAACGTTGGTATTCGAATAAGGAACACACTGGAAGAAACCACAAAAAGTTGGGGACTGGAGGTAAGAAATGCTGTCCTGTTTCTAAAGTGAAATTTGATTTTCAACGTGTAACTGTGAATGAACCATTTCGTCTATCTAGTTAGTGCGTCTCGAAGTAAAGAATATAGAACTTCCTGGGGATATGAAGAGAGCCATGGCTGCCGAAGCCGAGGCCATGAGGGACGCCAAGGCTAGAAGAATTCTTGCGTCGGGTGAAGAAAAAGCCGCCAAACTTTTGCAAGAGGCCGCTCGAAATATGCAAGGCACGGCAGGTTCCGGCGCCATTCAATTGAGATTTCTTCAGACTATGAATGATGTATCATCAGATAACGCGAACATTGTCGTCATTCCAATGCCGGTTCATTTGTTGTACGAACTCTTCAACTCCTAGTTCAGTCTCCATAAATTTGCTCTTGTTAAGGTTATTATTGACGCGAAAAACTATCGATCGCTGTCTCGTAATGGCAAGGAAAAGGAAAATAAACATCCACATTTTCCGACGGCAAATGGCGCGACGAAAGGCGGTTCGGAAGGGAAAGAACGGGAGCAGCGGAAAAAGTGCGGGGGGAAGACGCTTGGAGCCGCTGTTGGGAACTTGGACAAGAGGGAAAAGCATCGAAGGCGCGCCTGGACCCCACCTACGGTACCGTTGGGTTCTTATGGGCGTGGCGGTGAGCGCGAGGCCGCCACATAGGTGATCGGTAAAAGTAGGCTTCAAGGAAACGAAAACTCAGTTTGTGCCTCACCTTTGCGTGACGGCTTGTAACCGTGCATAATTAGAAGTGGCTCCCTTGCGAAAATGATAACTCCGGCTGTTCCATTGTCTCTCAAATCTTCGGCAGTTGCCGTTGGTGGTACTCAGGTGTGTATTTCATGGACTTCCATAGTGCGGTTGTCAAATGGCTGAGTAGCCCTCGACTACAGGGGGAAAGGACTGCAACATAATCGGTCAGGGTATACTGTAGTGCACGCATTCAATAGTCCCGCTGAATATCCATGGTGTCTATTTCGACCATCAACTCTTTTCGAATCGTGTTCATCCCCGTCATTGTCTTGACGATGTCAGATTTTTCGCCCAGCATCAAAGCCGAGAAGCAGTAGATATTCAGCAAGATGACGGCAGAGATGACGACGGAGATGGCCCCGATGACGAGCATGCAGTTCCGAAGGTCCCGGACTGCGTTCTCCGACTCGCTGTTAGGGTCCGCAATCTCGTTTTTCACCGGCTGCAGCATGTAGTCGTCCCTTAGGGACGCCATGACGGACAAAGACGACGACGTAAAATGGCTGTACACGATGAGGAAGACGCCGCTGCCGAACGTTAGGCAGAAGGCCACCCAGTGCAGTACAAATAGCGGGGTGTGTAGCTTGTGAAACATCATTTTCCGTTCCTTCCGGATTTTTTACAGTACTGTTTTTGCATTTCCCATTTATTTTATAAAAAAGAAAATTTATTATTTGTTTGAATTTGAATTGGGACTTCTCGAGGACTCGAGATCAAAGGCTAAAAGTTGGAAAATCTACATTTAATAGCGATTTAAGACTTTGAATTTAAAAGGAATGGGGAGTTGAAGGGAACGACCTTGTCCGCAGGGCTCATTTACAACTATTTACATTATGCCCCGTAGGTAACCAACAACTTGGACCTACAAAGGCACCCCGTGGCAGGACATGAGCTCTACGTACCATACGTGACCGGAACCGGGACTCTAAGCGGCTGCCGAGACTACAGCGGCCACCACAGACTCCTCGACCACTCCCAGCTTCACACACCGGCGACGGGCTCGGCAGCTTCCCTGAACACCACTCACTCGGCAGCAGGTGAGTGAGATTCTGCACTACTAAACTTTTCATTTGGTTGTAAAGTCATCCGTAACGGATATTCTCCCCTTTTATTCGGTCACTGTACCCCTCTAAACGGGCTTCTAATCGAGATTTGAAGACCGTCATCGACTTACACTTTCCCCTAAAACTTGATCCTCCCGCCTTTAACTTCCCTGTTTGATATAAAAAGAACGAGCCAGCACATGTCCTACAACATGGTTAATGTTTACTGAACAGTACAACCGCTGTACCGCTGCCATTATTATCAAGCAGTCAACAATCTATTGTTACCTCTCGTTTGCGTGATTGATGGAAGAGCGTCCGATCTCGATCGCACGCCGAAACGCGCGAAGGAGAAGATCCCCCTCCAATAAATAGTCTACCTCCCTCCCACGAGAGACTGAGGGGAGAGAGGGGGGAACGGCAGGGCGGACACGTGTCATATATTACACGAATGTAATTTGAAGTTATCACCGCTACCCCTCCTCCCCCTCCCCCTCTTTCCCGATTCGAAAACAATATCCCCCCTCCCCTCTTTTTCTCCATTCGATCTCAACGGCCTCCTCTTTTTCAATCGCGGTCGGACACACGTCTTCCCCTCGCGGTCTGAAGAGCGACCGCCGCCGACCTGTGTCTGATCGGCGGAGGGTGAAACAGGAGGGAGCCTGACACAAGTCAAGTCGAAAGGGCAGGAGGTTCCAGTCGGGAAATTATTGAGACCGCTCCGACGTTCAGTCCAGGCTCTCCAAGAATTCCTACTCCGAATTCCTGCCTGCTGGCTAGAGTCGAAGGCACCTTCCTCGGAAGAGAGGAGGAGGGAGGGAAAGCATTTCTTCTCCGATCGGCTTTCTTTCTACTTCCCGCCTTGGAAAGCGCCGCTCTTGCCGCCCTTCAACTCGATCTGCGGAGCAAAAGGAATGTTTTCCAAACAACCCCGGAGGAAAGGAATCCTGGAAGTAACAATATTTTTGTCAAGCCAAGTAGCAACAAACGGTCATTAGCATTCCTTGGGGTTCCCCCTTCCCCTCCCTTCCCTCCATTCCATGCCTCAGTCGGGTCCAGTGATCGGGAGGGGAGAAGACGGCGGCGGTGATGAAAGTGACTCCGTCGGCGGAGGTGGGGAGAGGGTTGTTGATGAGGAGGGGAATGAAGATGAAGAGGACATTGGTGTCTCCGTGGCGGCAAGCCTCAGGTCACATTTGGAAGGAGGGGGTGAAAACAGTGTTGGCGCGGGGAGTGGCGGGGGATTCCAAGTCCATCATCAGGAACCTGCAAACTTTTGCCAGTCTCATGATGGCGAAGGAGACCTCATGGAACCCCCAACTTTTTCGCCTTGCCAACAGCTTCTTTCTTCGTCCTCCCCAGATGTGTACTCCTCCTACCTGTCGGCGGCGGCCGCGGCGGCGAACGCAACGGCCTCGATGGCGGGGTCGTTTTCGGAAAATGCCGCGGCAGCTTCTTCTTCGGAGCGGCAGAGTGAGGACCAGGCCTCCTCCGTTCGGCAGTTCCAAAATTTCGGGCCCCTTCCTCGCCAGAGTGGAGGGGTGGGAGGTCACGGGTTCCACCACCTGCTTCAGCATGAGCAGCAACAGCAACAGTTCGAGCTCTCCCATCGCCCCTATTCATCCAACCTTACACCTACTTCACCTGTGCATCATCACCATCAGCAGCAACAGCAACAACAGCAGCAGCAGGAATATCCCAAGCATGAGAGATCATCGGATGGGCCTCGAGATGGTGCTTCTCCCGCGGGGGGGCTCCTGCACTCTTCCAGCAACAACATGCCTGACCTCGTTCAGACATCAGCTCCTGTGGTGAGTTGAAGCCCCAGCAAATGTCGCTTTCTAGTTTTAAATATTTCCTCGTTGTTCCAGTCCCACCCTTCGTTCCCTCAGTCCCCGCTGTCTCGGCTGGCCTCCTTCGGCAGCGGCGGCAGCGTCTGTCCCGTGACCTCGGCGGCCTCGTCGGAGCATCCCCTGTCTGTCGCCGAGGAGAAGGGTGGTTCCATGCCGGAGGCCCAGCAGCAGCAGGAGGAGGAGGCAAAGTCGCAACATGTCGGCGACGCCTTGATACGGAGCGAACATTGCGCAGGAAGGTAAGAAGACCTGACTACCTTTTTTTTAGAAAAATTTTTCCTGAGGAAGCTCGTTCAGTATGATGATCGAAAAAACATTTCTGCAGCTTGGAGCAGCAATCGGAAAAGAATGACGACGAAGTTGCTGACGGGAAAGAGGAAGAACACGACGAGGGCGACGGGAAAGTCGAGGAAGAAGAGGACGACCAAAAAGAAGAGGATGGCGAGGGCGACAAGGGAGGCGACGCCGGCGGGAACAAGGTCGTCAGGGTCATCAAGGAAGATCCCAAGGATACAGGTAAACCAAGCTCACTTCCCAAGTACTTTTTTGGCCATCAAAACGCTGTTGAACGTTTCCCCTTCCGTGCGCAGAGGATCCCAGCAAGAAGCCCGAGTACAGCTACGTGGCGATGATCGCCATGGCCATCCAGAACAGCAAGGAGGGGAAGCTCAAGCTGTGCGAGATCTACAGCTACATCCGGCAGCACTTTGCCTACTACCGGCAGCTCAAGAGCAAGGGCTGGCAGAACTCCATCCGGCACAACCTCAGCCTCAACGAGTGCTTCATCAAGATCCCCACCGAGGGCGGCCAGGAGAGGAAGGGGAACCACTGGACGATCGGTGAGGCGGAATATGAAGCAGTTTGGGGGGGAAATAAGTAAACATAATATTTTCCCGGCAGATCCTGGTTACCACGACATGTTCGACCACACCGCCGGCAACTACAAGCGCCGCAAGCGGATGCGCCGCCACGCCTACAAGGCGCCGGGCGGGCCCTTCGGTCTCAAGGCGTCCTGGCCGATGGCCGCCGCAGCCATGAACGCCGCCGCCGCGGCGGCAGCGGCCGGTCACCACCACCACCACCACCACCCTCACTCCATGGCCGGCCACCACCATGTGCACGACGTCTCTTCCTCCGGGCACCACCACCTCGGCCTCTACGCCAGGACGCACCCGTACAACCTGGCGCACTACGCACAGATGAACTCGAGGTAAGAATGACTGCGAAATTTGGACTCTCCTGTCTCCTCCTAGTCTGGTGCAGAACTTGTGTTGTTAATTCCCATGGTCACCGACCCCGATTCTCCCTGGACCATAAAAAATTTCCAAAGCACATATTATCGCTCTCTTCTTCCCACTGGGTCATTTCTCTTCGTGCCAGTTTCGACGGGGGGGGCGTTATCGCCGCCAATAAACGGAGGGAGAAAAGGGAGAGAGAATAGTCGGGAAGGCAGGGGAAGGGAATTTTTCTTCCCCTCTTGTTGTTTTGGTTTCGCCCGTCTTCTATGGGGCGTTGAGAAAACTTTTGGCGGCCACAAAAGCTTAAAACTACCCTATATTCCCTCCTCCACGAATCGAACTTTTAGTTCTCTACGTACAGATGGGAGCCACCGCCCTTCTTGGTCCCAGGGGAGATTAGGGACGGAAGCTAAAAGAATGGCCGAAACGGAAGATTCGAAAACATGCACCACTTGAGACACAGCTCGTGGCAACTTATATGCGAAAAAAGAATCCATAACTTGGACTCCATAATTACGAACATAGCAGAATCTTTCTTACTTCAAACAGGACTTGTTGTACTTGCAGGTTTTTTTATTAGTTTTCTTACTATAAACGCGGTTCGCGGTATGTGTAAACTTGGAAAAAACTTGTAAAATGGCACGTGATAAATATGAAACATTTTTTTAAAAAATCTTCTGCTGTGTTGAGGAACAGACGTTTTTGTTGCATATTTTTAAAGTTTATCGGATGCCCCTCGCTGGGTCGAATCGGCCGTCCGTATCGGGTCGGATAGCACGTTTCCCGATTCAAAACCCCCCTTCTCCGCACGCGCCCGACGCCGATCCCCCTTCCCCCCCTCGAGCGATGCATGCAACTCTCCTCCACACATCATCATTATCTCGGCAACCTTTTTCACCCCATAAATCACGCAGCCATCTTTGGAGAGTGAGGAGGAGGGCGGGGGCGGGTAGCCACCAACTGCACTACACTCCGCCTCTCTCGATCCCCCCCTCATCCCCTGGCAAATCGCTCTTCCCCCCACTTCCCCACTTCTTTTCCCCATTTCAGGCGAGCTCCTCCTCAGCCCCGCCTTTAGACCGAACTGTTGGAGGAGGAGGGGAAGGTGCGAAATGACGCTCGATGGAGAGATTTGAAAACAATGCAAGGGGAAGAGAGAGAGAGAGAGAGAGAATGGAGAGAGAGAGAGAGAGAGAATGGAGAGAGTTCTCGCTCGGAGAGACGCTAGGAAGCTCTCGAAATGCGCTGCGAAAGTCGTCAATGATGAGAGAACATGCCCTGGCAGTTCTATCGGAGGTGCTCCCTTGGGACAGTAAGAGATTAGCGTTGTTGCCCGCGTATTCTCTCTTCTCCGAATTCCTGGCGGCTTTCACCCCCCCTGTTCTTACCGTCTGCCCCTAAAGCAAAAGATCGTTTATTGCAGGTCTCTCTTTTGTCCCTCCGTTCAAATTCTCCCACTCCTTTCCGCACGCACTGTTGTTGCTGTTGCGAATTCCCAGCGACCAGAACAGGAGCTCCTCTGTTGTTGTTTTTGGGGATCCGCCGCTATTTCTTCTGACTTTTTTTCCGTTTCTGCCCCCTATTTTCTGTTCCCAGCACATTTCATGGGACAGGAAATAGAACCAAAGTCAAACTGAGAAGCGAAAAAAAGCAATTACCTAAAATAATTCTCATTCTTACATTGTCTCAATACGGGCAGTTATTTTTGCCTTTTTGGAATTCTCCTTTGGACGAGGAAAAACTATAGAGAAGTGGAGTACAGTAGAGAGCACATTAGCAGAGTTCCTCCTAATGGCCCTCGGTGGCCATTCAAAATAAAAGGAGAGGAGAGCGGGGGGGAAAGGTTGGATCGTTGGAACAAGCGCTCATTTTAGGGAGGAAAATAAGTGCATCACTCCTCTCCTCTTCCTCCGACCTGAAGACCGACCGCCGTGGCGACCCCTTCTCTCCTCCTTCTTTTTGCAAAAATCGGAACATTAGCAGCACAAGTCAAAATGCATTTCCCAACGACCGATAACTCAGCCCCCCTTTTTTAGCGGAGGAGGAGGACCGCCCTTTCCTCCATTACGGCAATATTCCTCTCTCCTCTCCACCCCCATTTTCTCCTTCACATCAAGACAAGGGTCCAGTAGGCGCGCGGAAAGGCCGCCCGCCCCGAATCGTCCGCCTCCTCCTAATCCTATTAATTTAAAACGTGAATTTATCCTCTCCCACTTTCTTCCTCTCTTGGCTGCTTTGCTGACTCGAGATTTGGGGGGGAAGAGAGAGGCCGGAGCGGATAACAATGCAAAATACGGCCCTTAAATCTGGGCCGCCACAGCCGCCTCCCCCTCTTTTTTTGCGACCGTGTATGGAGGAGGCGGGTGCGTTTTTTTATTGTCTCCCTTACAACATTTTCTCCTTTCCGTTGCCGCCTTTGCCGCCTCCATCCAGCAGCAAGCGGACTCCGGCGGCGTTTCATAAATTGAGATATGACCCCTCCCTCCTTTTCTGCCCGTCTCAGTTACACCTCGTGTGAAAGCAGGAGCAGCGAGTCGGCTTGGATGGAGCGGAGGAGGCGGAGGAGGACAAACTCTATCCGCCCGCCGTCTTTGCCGCGCAGCCGCCATCGCCGCCGCCGCCGCCGCCGTTAAAACTGACGCCGCCGCCCTTTCTCCCTTCCAACTTGAGATGTGTGAAGCGCTTTTCTCCCCCTTCCCCTCCCCCATTCTGTGGTGTCAAGCCGGCGACAACCCCGTGAGAAATGGGGGACAGCTGGAAATTTAGCGTGAAATTCTTCACCCCCTATTTCGGCGATTAATATCCGATGCTTCTTCTTCCCCCCCTCAGCCCAGTTCTTTCTGTTTCTCCTTGCTGTCCCCCTCACTGGCTTCCGTCTTGCTCTCAAGAGACCCTTCTTCCCTTCCCCACTTCATGAAGGGAGGGAGGGAAGTCCCAAGAGTCGGGCCCGGTTTCACCAGCTAGCTAGCTCGACTTTCCCCTCCAACCTCAATGTCCTTATCCTTTTCCATTGCAGCAACCCATGGAGCCAATTCTCCTCCGCCGCTGCCGCCGCCTCTCCTGCCGACCCCTACGGCTCCGTCACGGCCGCCGCGGCCGCCGCCGCCCAGTACAGCTCCTTCTACGGCGCGGCGGCTGCGGCCAGGAACGGCGCGTCCTCCTCTTCCGCCCTGGGCCAGTACGGGTCAACGTCTCCCTCCTCCCCCGCCTGCCAGGCTTCCTATGGGTACCCCTCCCAGTACGGTGCGTCAAAAATAAGCAAAGAAATAATTGCCCTTTTTGATGTTTCTTTACGTGGGTATGCCTTTTCACTGCAGATTCAGCCTCTCCCGCCTCCTCCTCCTTCTGGCCGCACTATCGCCCTCCTCCGCCTCCGACGTCGTCGACGATGGAGAGGGAAGAAGGAAGTTCCTTCGGTGAGGGAAATAATACTTGTAATGGGAGGTGCAATAATATTTCTCGATCATGTTCATTTTCGTACCGCTTGTGGTTAAATATTTGCTTTCATTAGATCAATCCAACGCGCCACCATCTCCGTCTCTCGTCGAGACTTCGTCTGTGGGAGATGGAGGAGGTGACATCAACGCCTCATCCGCTGGGAACGACCCTTCCTCCTCCCCCGGTGTCGCCGCCAGCGAGGAAGGAGGACAACACCCTTCCACCGCGCTAGGACACTCTGGGTCAGCATTCACCTCCTTCGGTTCTGGAGGAGGCGGGTTCTCGCACAGCCTTCACCACCCGCACCCGCACCCGCCCGTCGCCTCCTCCTCGGCCACCACCGTCAACGGCAGCAGCCTCTACGACGCCCTGCAGCTCAACAACTCCACCGGCAACAAGGTGGCGGATTCGCCAACATATTTTGTAAATGTTTTCAAAACGAAATCGCCCCCGCAGATCTCCCTGCGCCCTGCCGGCGCGGACGACGACGACGCCATCGTCAGCGTGCACCAGCCCTCCTCCTCCTCCGGCTCAGCGGTGGCGGGTAGGACATCGGCAAGTCACGATGGCGCTCACTGTGGCGGGGGGACAAAGTCGCCCGCCGCCTCCGCCGCCGAGGAGCATCACTTCGTTGGTACGGCGGCCACGGACTTTGGGTGGGGCCGGAGCTTGAACATGAAGCAGCATCAGGAGACGGAGCAGCAACACGGGCACGCTGGGGAGCAGCACAGAAACTTTCCCGTTCCTTTGTCATGAGCGCTCTACTAAATTAAACTTTTTTATCCGTCAAAAGTCGTCTACAAAGCCACATGTGTTCTTCTAGAAATAACAGTAGGAAACAAGTTGCAAAAAACTAAAAAAAAAAATTCCGGTGCAATGAAAAAACAACAACACGGAAACTGCTCATAAAGTAGCAACGACAACAGCAACATATCCAGTCCTTCAAGCCCTGACTTTAGTTTCCTGACGCTTATAAAAGCGTGGTTTATCCTTGTCGCTGTTCGTCCGCCCTTCGCCTTCAAAGCTTCGATCCTTCTCTGCTCCCCCCCCCCGGATCTGTCACCATCTCTTTTCCGCCTCCTGAAGAAGCCAGAGGTCTTCTTGTCCTCACTCCACTCACGCGGAAGGTCTGTCAGGGTTTCTAACAAGGCGTTGAGTGGAATTTTGGAGGAGGAGGAAGCCAGATGATGTAGAGGAGGAAGAGATCGGTGGGGTGACTCCGCTACAAAAGTCTCTCTTTCGGGGGTTCGCCCCGTCGCCCGTCGCCACCGCCGCAGGAGGATGAGGTGACAGCGAGAGCTTAAAAGCTCTTTCGTTTTCTCTGCCGCCGCCGCCGCCGTCCCCATCTTCGTCCCTCCTTCCCTCCCCCACTTCTTACTTCTCCTTTTTTCCCCTTCTCCCCCTTTCCAAACCGCCGGCTTCCGAAATAAATCAAGCGGCGACGAGCTACACTATTACTAGGGCAATGGACCGAGTAATGCCCCAGCTGGGTCTATGTGTGCACTCCTTAAATCACTTCCCCTGCTCCCTTCCTCCCCAGGATATCTTTCTTCCTGGCCCGAGCTACTTTGTGCCTTTGTCAGGTGGTTCCGAAACCTCCCATCGGAGAAAATTATCTTCATTCCAACTGAATTTCCATCTCCCATTTAACAAACGACATATAATTAGACGTCATTTGAATTCTGACAGTACCTATTCGTCAACGAAGAATGTTTTGTGCGTTCCAAAAAACACTTGCTAGCAGGCTCTGCTTGCGCCGCTGCCGATTTCAATTTTATCTCTCTGAGTAATGGGAATCGCTCCGCCCGTTTTCGGAGTGCTCACCAAGCATAGCTGGAAGCGCCGCCGTCCGTTTATCGCCACCAAAGCGGCTCGGGCAAATTTGTCTCGGAGATTGTCTACTGCTGTGGAAAGGGAGAAAGATAGAAAAAGTTTTACAACACGTGCAACTGTGAAAATGAGCGCAGAGCTTTTCCCCTCTTCTGCATGCGTTGAGGAGGAGGGGGGGGGGCAGCGTTCGCCGAGTTTCCCATTCTTCCCTTCGGACGTTCGTTCGTTGTACTTTGGAGTTTAATTGCGGCTATAGGACGTGGTGGTGGAGGTGGAGGAGGAGGAGGAGGAGGAGGAGGAGGAGGAGGAAATGGAACAACCCTGAACTGGAAAGGGGGGGAGGAGGAAGAGTCCGTTTTCCGCTGCTGGTCATTCGAGATGGGAACGCCATGAGCCCGGATAGTCTTCAACGTGGTGTTTTACGTACTGTGTAAATGTGAGCTTTATTTTAAGTCGAACTCACGGGAAGAGGAAATATCGCATTACATGCTTTTGCAAATTGTAGGTCATGTTTGGTAGAACATTTCAGTGTTTCATTCGGTTCCAAAAAATGTTGCACAAAGCACAATTGGAAAATGTACCACCAGATTGGCTGAACGTTTATTTCATCTACTTATTACGTAGTTATACTGTACAACTAGTGTTTTGGTCTTTCACGTGTACGTACATGCAGTGATATGAGGACGGAATGTTGCATTTTTTAGTTTCCAAGTTTCCAAGAGTTATTACAAGATTGTTGACGAGTTCCGGAAGGTTTCACTAGGACAAACAGCAATAAGACATGGCGTTTCTCACGTTGACTGGACGGTACGTTAAAAATGAATTGCATTTAAACTTCGATCGGTGCCAGGTCAAACTTGGGAATAGGAACGGTTGCCGTTGAGAGTTAATACATAAGTACGGGATTGAGATCCAACTCTATCCCTAGGCGCTGGAGGTACACATGTAGCCGCTATGTATATTCTGCTAATGCTACGTGATAATTTGCCGCGAAGGGCGGTCCTGTTCGTTAGACAAGCGAGGTGATATTTACAAGAAGAAGAGTGCGGCAGAAAAAGGTCATTTAGCTCCGAGGCTTTCAAGTCGGATGTGGAGCAGTGGAAAGGCTTTCCTTCAATTATTGACAGGAATTCTCCTTCTTGGGACGCCCCTTCACTTCACTTTACATTCAGCCCGAGCATGAGCCGAGCGCCCGAAAGCAGGAGGAGTGCGCCGAGGGAGAGGCCTCCTCCGTCCCTCCCTGCCGCCGCCGGGCCGCCGCCGCGCAGCCTGCCGTTGAAGAAGGTGTCCATGGGGTCGTACTCCATCTCGGTGTAGGGCGCGGAGGCGTTCAGGCGCATGCGCGAGCGGTGGATGCGGGAGGACTCGCGGATCATCGGCCTTAGAATGACAAATCAGAAAATCAGTTTAAAAACTTTAAAGTCAAACTTTAAAGGTTTGACTTCTGCAGCAGCAATTCCGCAACATTCGTTGTCAGCAAGCGCAAAAACTGCAAGAGCAAAAGTGCACAAAGTCCATCATTCCCAGCAACAGCAATAAACACTTGAATTCGAAGCGTTACCTATTTTCGTTGTCGAGCCTTCCCCAGAAGTAGAAGTGGTAGAACTTCCTGGTGAGGTCTAGGTCGTAGACGTCCCTGGCCCTGATGTCTCTGATGAAGGTGCACCAGGTGAAGCCGGTCTCCTGGTCGACCTCGGAATCTTCCAGCCTGATGCGGGAGGCGTGCACGAACGGCAGGGAGGTGTCGTCCTCCAGCAGGTAGTGCTC
>JAAUYJ010054968.1_pt1 | contig 18588 bp, 17 predicted proteins | sample 7278031 | NCBI WGS metagenome assembly JAAUYJ01 (sample SAMN14350222, study PRJNA611818) | marine sediment metagenome | isolation source: surface marine sediment (1.8m) | place: French Polynesia: Moorea | collected 2018-08 | reverse complement strand
TACGATACAAAGATTTGGTAATTTAGTTGAGTTTTTAACACAACAGTTTTCGGGAAAAATTATTAGTCGAGAAACAGAAGAAAAATATAGGCAAACTTATTACCTAGATACGCCAAATTTTGATTTGCGTCATTATGGTTTTATCCTGAGAATTAGGCAAGAAAAAAAATATGATAGACCAGAATATCAAGTAACTCTCAAACATCGTGAGCCAGACCGTTATTTGTCAGCTTCCCAGGATTTATCGGCAACTAAACCTGGTAAAACTAAGTTTGAGGAAGATATAATTCCACCATTTCAAAGCAAATTTTCTCAGTCAATATCTGTGATTAAAAATAAGCAACCAAATTTTGAAAATATCAAACAGGTGACTAAATTATTTCCTGGATTAAAATCTCTTGATATTCCTGAAAAAACTCCGATTGAGATAGTCAATAATTTTCAAGTTTATGAGGTGGTAAGAAAACTTGCAAATTTACAGTTTGGAGATAAACATATTGTCAAAACAGATTTAAGTTTCTGGTATTTAAACCATACAGACAATTTGCCAGTCATTGCAGAATTTTCCCTTAAATATCGTATCCCCAAAAAATTGTTAGAATCTCCCAAAAAATTAGAACAATTTCCCATGCCAATGATTCAAGGAACAAATCGTTTATTCAAAGCATTACAGCAACAATGGGAATGGATAAATTTTCATCCTATGACTAAAACTGCTTATGTTTATGCAGAAAAAAAATCTCTGTTAGCTGCTTAAATTAGATGATTAATATAGAGTTAGTAGGGTGCTGTTAGTGATAACGTAACGCACCTAAATCTAAATTATTAAAAACGGTGCGTTACTACTAGACCGACACAACTAAAATGGTGCAATAAGCGTAGGTTGGGTTGACGTAGGAAACCCAAAAAAAATAAGGTTTTGTTGGGTTTCATTGCCTCAACCCAACCTACATTTTTAGGTGTGTCACGCCACTACTGCTGCTCAATAAAATGTAGAAAAGTTTTTGATAAATGGTATTAAGAGGGTTGGGAGAGAATATTTTTCTCCCTATTTAAAGTAGAGAATTTTTATTAATATTTTTCCCAACTTTTATCTTTTAATTTTTCGGCTAAATCTATAGCATCATTCACATTCAAATTACTAATATCAAAGTATTTTTTACTGCTTTGCATACCCCCAGGAGTAGTCTTGCGAAAATTAGTCGGATGTAAATCAGCTAATAAAAATACTCGTGCTGGATACCATGAATCATCAATATAACTACGACGACTTCTAGCAATTTCAACTAATTCTTCATCCGATTTATCAACGTTTTTCCACTTAATAGAAGACTCATCTTCTGACTCTATATCCACAACAGCTTCAATCTTAGCTACCTCATTTACCTGTTTATTTCGATATACTCCAAAATAAAGACTACGACGATGACTATACTGACCACCTTTTGCTGTACAAACATATATATTATGCTTGATAACATCATCATAAGTTCCAGCACAATTCACAACATCTAGACGATATTTCCAAGAAGGTAACAAATTTTATTCATTAAAATATTCTTCTAAATCGTTAATCGCATCGGCTAGATTTTTTGGTAAACCTTCCAGTTTTATTGATTCTATAAAATCTTCAAAACTAATAGGTAAAAATAAAATTTTATCCACTTCGGCAGTATTTTTGACATTGGAAAAAGCCGGATCGTTAGGTTTATCTTGTTCATAATTAGCAAGAGCAATGAGAACTTTTGCTCCTTGCTTTTGTTTGAGGTTTTCTAGATGACGTAATAATTGTCCTTCATCAAAATTATTTCCCCTTTTAGTTTCAATAAAAATAGAGAAAGGTTCTTGAGTAATTTCTCCATCAGGAATACTTTGTTTTCTTCTTACTTGTTGAGTAAATTTCACTCCAACTTTTCCAGATAAGCTTTCACCCAGTAGTTTACTCAAAACTTCTGATAAAAATTTGGGATTTTCTTCATAAAGCATTTTTAGAATCAGCAGACAATGGTTTGTAGTCTGATTTTCTCTTTGAGAATAGGAAGGAAAAAGGCAAATATTTCGACTCATTTTAAATCAATATTTTGAGGTATGTTGATATATATAGCAATCCTAAATAGGTTGTGACAAATTAAAAAGTTGAAACTCCCACCTGTTCCCAGTTAAGTGTTCCCTAAAAAGCAGTAAGATTTTTGCCACGAATATGCGGAGGATTGCTATATCTTTAATTCAGTCAGATAAATTCAGTAATAAGTAGTATAGAGATGTCGCTCAAGTGATAGTATAATTTTCTCTAAGTATTCAGCTATTAGCAGTCAGCTATCGGCGCTAATTATTATCTTCAAAAAATCTCAAAAATCAAAACTTTTTTAGAAAAAAATGAATCAAAAAATTGTAAAATTTTATCTAAAATCGGAATTTTATTATTATGCTCAACAGTAGAATCTAAAGTTAATTCCCGAAGATTTATAATACTTAGATATTTTGATTAAATTTGATGTTAATTTTAGAGTGTTTATTTTCAAATAAAGCTGATAAAATACCCAGAAATAATCAAGAAAGTAATACTAATACTAAATTAGTATTGATTATATTGGTAACATAATCATAAATTCAGTACCATGTCCTGGTGAAGAATTTAGTTTAAGTTTGCCACCATGTTTTTCACTAATAATCTGGTGACTAATAGCCAATCCCATGCCTGTTCCTTTTCCTACAGCTTTTGTTGTAAAGAAATTATCAAAAATTTTATCTTGTATTTCTAGAGGAATTCCATCTCCATTATCAGTCATTCTTATAGTCAGCCAAGTATAATTTTGAAAAAATATTACTTCTGTAGTAATTTGTATTTGAGGTTGCCACTCTGAATCTAAATCTACCGATTTTTCCTGTAGTGCATCAATAGCATTGCTAATAATATTCATAAATACCTGGCTAAGTTGACCAGAATAGCAACTTACCATCGGTAGATTGGGACAATAATTTTTGATAATTTTAATACCGTGCTTAAGGCGATTATTTAATATTAATAAGGTACTATCTATACATTCATGAATATTTGCTGGCTTGCGTTGGGACTCATCCATGTGAGAGAAGTTGCGCAGACTATTAACAATCTTAAGTAATTGTTCAGAACCAAACCTTATACCTTGAGTAGTTTCAGACAATTCTGCCTGTAGAGTATCATACTCTATTTGTTCTTTTATTTTATTTATGATGGGGGAAGGCTCTGATATTTGATCATAAACAGCCAAAAGTTTTGTAATTTCTTCAATATAGGAAGTGAGAAATATCAGATTATTCCAAATACAATTAACAGGGTTTCTAATTTCGTGAGCTACTTCAGCAACCATTCTCCCCAGACTTGCCATTTTTTCTGTTTGAATAGCTTTTGCATGAGTTTGTTCTTTTAGCAAATTACTGGTAAGTTCATGAATTTGTGACTGAGCAACTAATAATTGATGTATATCTAAAAGTCTATACTCTTCAGGCTGTACTTCGACAACTACTGGGTCATAGAGTAACTCAGGTCGTCTTTGTAAAGATTTTTGGGCTGCTTCAACTATTAATGTGGTACCAGGTAGGATTAATACTTCTACTTGAGAAAATCTATATAGGACATCTATGGAGCGCTTATAAAACATCTCTATACCATAGCGACCTCCCATTCTTTCAAAAAACAACCGTCGGGAAACCATACCAACAAAATTACCTTGCTGGTTTGTAAGAATAACACCTGGCAATAAAGGATTAGATTCAAACACAGGTGCAATTTCTTTGCCCAAACAGCTAGACTCAATCTGAAAATTTTGGAGAGGCAGTTCCTGTATAGTAGATTCTAGAGATAGATTTTTACCTTTAACCTGAAGATTAGGTGAGGTAAATGAATCTGAAGATGACTCATGCAAAGCGAACATATTTAAGTAGTTCCTATGGTTATGTATCAATAGATACGCTCAAGATTGTTTATTGTTAATTCTTATTAGCTCTGACAAACTACAGTTAGATATATGAGCTTACACCTTTCTAGCACAATCTTAATAAGATCATCAGATAATATAAAACTTACTTAATATTTTTCAGGGTATTATTAAATTTATTTATAAAAATATCAATCAAATCGCCTTTTGTTTCGTAAAAATACTTAGTACCTATTAGTATTAAATATATCATTATTAACTAGTAAGTTTAGTATTATTACTTAAAAACCCCCTAGTTCCTTGTCCATTTTACGCCCTTCTCTAATTTGTCTGACCCATGTTATCTATTTACTGTTAAAAAGATACTCTTGTGAGAGGTGGGGGGGAGAGGTGAAAATTAGAAAAAATTTAGGTGGTGGTGCATAGTAATGGTAAACGAAGCAACGGGAGTGTCGGGAAATGGGGAGATGGGGAGATGGGGAGATGGGGAGTGTCGAAGAAATTAAAAAATATATATCCTCACCATTACCATGCAGGACTACCAAAATTTATACTAACCCACTAATTAATTGTCAAAAAAAAAAGACTTTCAATTTTGGTAACTATTTAACAGTTGAAGTCTAAGTGAAGTCTAGCATTACTTTCGGTAATTGTTATAATAAAAGTTTTACATAAATATAGTCATATATAGAATCCCGTTATATCATATATTTTGATAACTTAACTTTAATCATTGAACCTACCATCGCCCAATTTTCCCATACTTCCCCAACTATATAGTAAGTATCCAACTGGATTTGATATTAAGAGACGGGGAATAAAATTTCAAATTCTGTACCGCTTCCAGGAGTAGAATTAACTTTGAGTTTACCTCCATGCTTTTCTGTAGTAATTTGATAAGTAATATTTAAACCTAAACAAGTTCCTTTACCTACTGGCTTAATAGTAAAAAAGTTATTAAAAAAGTTATTAAAAATTTTGTTTTGAATCTCTATCAGAATTCCTGGACCATTATCAATAATCCGAATTGATATATAATTATTTTGTTTGAGTTCTGTAGTCACCCAAATAGTGGGAGATTTAGGGGGCTTTTCTTGAGAATCTTCTAGAGCTTCTATAGCATTAGTAAAAAGATTCATAAAAGCTTGACTTAATTGACCAGAATAACAATTTAACAAAGGAATTTTTCCATAATTTCTAATAACTGTAATTTTGAGGTTGCACATTATGGAATGATACTGCAAAAAATTGGCTTGGACTTTGACTGAAAAAAAACCATTAACTAATCATTTTAGTCATTCCCAAATCTAAAATTCGACCATCGAAAATCGAGAATCATTCGTCACTGTGCAACGCCGTAATTTTCGGTTTGAGACGACCCCTTAAAATTAAAAGTGTACTATCTATACATTCCTGAATATCAGTTTCTCTCGGTTTAGTCTCGTTCATATATGAAATTTTTTTCAGACTACCTATTAGCTGATTTAATTGTTGTGCTGAAGCTATGATACTTTGAATTAATTCTGGTAAATCTTGTTGGATAAAATCAAAGTCAATCTCATCTTTAATTTTTTCAATATCATCTATTTTTTTGCGGAAGTTTTTATTCATAAGCATTGAAAAGCTGATTCAAATCTTGATAATAGTTGAAGAGAAAATTTGTATTTCCTAAGATGCAACCTACAGGATTTTTGATTTCATGAGCTACTCCTGCTAAAATTTGCCCTAAACTTGCTAATTTTTCTGTTTGAATAAGCTGAGACTGGGTTTGTTGATGAAGTAGTTGAATAGCTAATTGATGAATATGTGATTTGGCAACGAGTAACTGATGAATATCTATTAAACTATATGCTCCAGATGATATTTTAAGAACTATTGGTTCGTATAGCAGTTCCGGAGAACGTTTCCATAATTTTCTCGCGACATCGACAACTAATGTATCATTGGGTAAAACTAATATTTCTGTTTCGGCAAAACGATATAAAGTTTCTATAGAACGTTCTAATACCAAATTGATAAATGTTTGCTACAAATATTATCAATCTTGGGTGTTGGCTGTGGGGTTTTGGGTGTAGTGAAATAATAGGAAAAACCCAGAAAAAAGCCGATTCTAAAAGGGATAAAGTGGAAAAAATTTATTAATTGGTTAATACTTGAAGTTTTCTCAAGCAAAACATTCTTTTTTCACGCAGGGTATAAAAATAGTTCTCTACCAAAAGGACGACCAATATATTCTAAAAATTTTCGCCGAGAAATCATACCGAAAAACTCACCTCAGTGTAGTAAGATAACTCCGGTTCATTAATTGATAATTGATCAGGGATAATTGATAATTACCTCTGGTTAAAACCGTTACGGAATTGCATATCAGGAAATATTATTTCTTCTCTTGGTCGATTGGATATGGCAATGCTTCGGAGCGGCTCTGCATTCTTCGGGAGACCTTTCCCTCCGGGACGCTTCGCGTTTAGCGAAGCTTTGCGGTAGCAAACGCCATCTCATCCTACGGACTGCTCCGCTTTCCGACCGCTTTTTTCCCCTTAAAAGGGTCAGCTTTCAACCATTATTACCGAATTATTAATTCGGTAATAATGGGTTTGTTTCAAATAAAATAAGTTTGCTACTACAGTTCCTGTTGCAATTAGTTAAACTTGAGCATTATAAGTGAATAGGTCTTCAATTTTTGACCCTAAATGAAATTTTTTTGAGCTTACCTGATATACAAATTCAGGCAGTTGTTCAATTTCTAATGTATTTAACATAAAAATTTTTTTGATTGTTATTTATTAACTTATATATAAAACTATTTTTTCGTTTTTATTTAATAAACACCCTGATATATATAAATTCTGGTTTCTCTGTTTGAGAGAATGTTAACTATGATTGGTTTTAATTATTTGTGGAATTAATTTTGTTGAGATGAAGCTACGTCAATCAAAATCTACGAATCAAGTATTTGGAAAATTAATCAAATTAATCATAACCATAGAATATGTAGTTGAATCTTATTCTTCAACTTACCGAAAAATTCTGTTCTCAAGCCTCCCCTTTTAAAAGGAAATAAGAAAAAATGTTTTTTTTAGTCAATCTTCTTCTTTTGCAAGAGAGGTAATTACTAATTAATAATTATTGATTAATAATTGTTTAATTCCCATCCTTTTTCACTCAAAATAACCCGATTACGACCTTGTGTTTTAGCTTGATAAAGAGCTTTGTCAGCTTCAGAAATTAATCGTTCTGGTGAAATATTTATCTGAGGCACAACGCTAGCTATTCCTAAACTTAAAGTGACATGATTACTAACTTTAGAAGCTTGATGAATTATATTTAATGCTTTGACTTCTGAACGAATTTTTTCAGCTATAAAAACAGCTTTAGCAGCATTTGTCGAAGGCAAAACAATAGCAAATTCTTCTCCTCCATAGCGGGCTACTAAATTTTCATAATTAGTTCCTGTAATTAAATTTACAGTTTGTTTCATCGCAGAAGCTACCTGTTTTATACATTTATCTCCTGCTTGATGACCATAGGTATCATTATAACTTTTGAAACAGTCAATATCTCCTATAATTAGAGAGATAAAATTCTGTTGCTGTTCCATTTGGAACCACTTTTGAGACAGATATTGGTCAAATCGTCTCCGATTGGCAATTTGAGTTAAACCATCTAGAGAGGCTTGAAGTACCAATTCTTGATTAGCTATTTCTAATTTTTGATAAAGTTCATGTAGTAAATTATTCGCCAATTTATGAACATGACATTGAGCTATTAGTAAATTATGGAAATCTAAAATTCTATATACAGAGGGTTTAATTTCGACAACAATAGGTTCATAGGCTAAATCAACTTCTCGCTCCAAAGCTTTACTAGCAGCCTCAACAATTTTAGTATCTCCAGACATTAGTAAAAAATTTGTAGAAGCAAAACGATATAAAGTTTTGAGAGACCTTTTTAGAAAAAGTTCTCTGCCAAAAGGACGACTCAGATATTCCAAAAATCGCTGCCGGGAAATCATGCCAAACAGCTGTCCCTTATCTGTTAAAATAGCCCCTGGTAATCTGGGTTCAGATTCTAATTTTACTGCAACAACTTCTCCCGGTTGATTACAGTCAACCTGAAAGTCATAAGCAAACAAACTTTGCAAAGTTGACTCCGGAAATGTTGTTTTTAGACAGTTGTCTGAGATTGATGAGACTAATGATTCATAGCAGGATAGGTTAACCATAAATAGTAACAAAAAAAATCAGAATGGTACAGAGCTAGAGTCAAAAAAAGTCAAGATTATTTTAATCGGGTACACAAAATTAATTACACATTTTCCTAAGATTAAACCTTTTTAGGGCAAAGGTTACATAGGGTCAGAGTAGGTAATCAATTCTGTGTAGTTACTTAATTTCTTAGCTTATCAAATTACTATGATATATTAACTATAACTTAACTATACTAGCACTTTTTACTTGAACTTAAATTATCCAGTTTAAGTAAGGATGTATAGATAAAAGCATGAAAGTTTAAGAATAGGTAAAGAATGCCATCAACACTGACAACTCAGTTGAACAATGCTTTCACTCTCTTTCTCAGTTTATTGGTAGAAGCAATGCCATTTTTGCTGTTGGGGGTGATTTTTTCGGGAATGTTACAGTGGCTCATTAATGAACGTAAATTGATAAGTATGATGCCACAGAATCCTATTTTGGGAGCATTGGTAGGGAGTTTAGTGGGTTTTTTATTTCCCGTGTGTGAATGTGGTAATGTTCCAGTAGCACGGCGTTTATTATTACAAGGTCTACCAACATCCGTAGCAATAGGATATTTATTAGCTGCTCCGACAATAAATCCTATAGTTATTTGGGCAACTTGGACAGCATTTAGAGATCAACCAGAAATAGTGGTTTTGCGAGTAATATTTTCTTTGGCGATCGCAACTATTATTGGTTGGGTATTCAGCGTGCAGAAGGATATACGACCAATTCTGCAACCAAAAACAGCTCGTTTATTACCATTATCCACTGTGAGTAAAAAGTCAATATCTAAAAGTTTTCAGACTTCTCCTCTATTGCAGTCCGGAACATTTTTTCTGGGAGAATCAAGTAAATCTGGGCCCCTAGAGTCAATCCCACTCTGGCAAGCAGAAGTTACTCAACCTTTTAACATAAACCAGGTAGGGGTTAGCACTCAAGCAATTCCAGTTAAGACAATAGGTTGGAAATCTCTGTTTATTGTACCTGATAAACAACGGCTTTTATCTTTATTAAATAGTATGGTGCAAGAGTTAAGAGAGTTGGGAGGAGTATTAGTAATTGGTAGTGCGATCGCTGCGATAATTCAAGTAGCTGCTCCCCGTGAATTAATTCTGAATCTTGGTCAAGGACCCGTAAGTTCAATTATTGCCATGCTGACTTTAGCAGCAGTAGTTTCTATTTGTTCGACTGTAGATGCTTTTTTTGCTTTGTCGTTTGCTGCTACTTTTACTAGTGGTTCCCTATTAGCTTTTTTGGTTTTTGGACCAATGATTGATATTAAAGCTGTGGGTCTTTTATTATCATTTTTTCGGTCAAAAGCTGTGATTTATTTGATGGTTTTGGCTGCACAGTTGACATTTATTATGGCTGTGTTAGTTAACTTATATTTGAGTTGAATTAATTGTTCATTCACACAGAGATAATTTTTGATATGAAAGATGATAAATCACTCTTTTTGATATTTAAAAAATATGAATCTTGGATAGATGCAGGAGCAATTTTTCTTTGGGGTTTTTTGTTAATATATTATTGGCTGACCGGGAAGTTATATATTTTAATTCATCCCCGTTATTTTGGTTTAACTATTGGTGCGGGAATTGGTTTACTAATATTAGGTGGATTGAAAATATGGGAGTTATGGGATATTAGTAAAAATCAAAAATTATCACAGCAATCAAAACAATTATTTAATAGTATTGAAAATCAACAACACATTAACTTGTTTCCTCCTGGTTGGAGCAGTGCTTTATTATTAGTATCTGCTTTACTTGCTTTCACGATTACTCCTGAAGTTTTTGCTAGTCAAACAGCATTACAAAGAGGATTAACAGAGTCATTACCAGTAACAAGAACTCAACCACAAACATTCCGCACTGCAACTAAACCTGAAGACCGATCGCTTATTGAATGGATTAGAACTTTAAATGTTTATCCAGAACCAGATGCTTACAATGGTCAAAAAGTGGAAGTAACAGGATTTGTAATTTATCCTCCAGGATTATCTGAGCAATATTTTTGGATATCTAGATTTATTCTGACTTGTTGTGCTGCAGATGCTTATCCGATAGGATTACCCGTTAAATTACCAGAAGGTAGAAGTCGGAGTAAATATCCTCAAGATGGTTGGTTTAAAGTGGAAGGTGAAATGATTACAGAAGAGTTGAATGGTCAGCGTAAATTAACCATTTCACCATCGGCAATTCAGCCAATTCCTAAACCGAAAAATCCTTATGATTATTAGTAATACTCTTTCTCTTTTGATAAAATTCTATAAAATCTTCCTACATTACTTGGTTATAGGTGAATTAAGAATTAAGAATTAATAATTAATAATTGTTGATTATTTACTAGTTAGTTTATTTGTAACATTCTACCGCCTGATACCCGCCTCCGCGACCTATCCCTGATCAGGAACTCCTGAAACCGTTTTAGGGAGAAGGGGAGCAGGGAGAAGAGAGAAGGGAGAAGGGAGAAATAGTCTAGGTAGATAAGCAAAACTACTTAAATTTCTCAGTAAATGTATGAAAAATTACATTGTTTTGGAGAAAAAATTTGCTCCCAGACTTACATATAACCTGTCTATAATGTCTAGGTTTTATCTTAAGAAAGATGTTTATAAAGCATAGCTGGGCGACGAGGGGGCAACCACCTAATATATAAGGGCATGGCTTTTTTAAATTTGGTATAAAAAAAGTAACAGCACTTAAATAGTAAACCATATAAATTATTGCCGTAATTTGCAAGAAATAATAATCAAGACTAATGGTGAATTTTAGAGAAAAAATTAATCATATATTTAAAGAAAATCAAGACATTATTTTACAAGAATTCCGACAACCTCTCGACCGAGTTGCTATTAGTTTGATTTTCGGACTAACTTTGTTAATTTGTCTACTATTTTTAGGGGGAGCTAGTACAGCTCCAAAAGTTAGAAACTTTAGCTGGGAAAATCAAAAAATAGGAGCAGAAGACAAAGCTTTTATTTTAAATTTTAACCGACCAATGAATCATCCTAGTGTGGAGAAAAATTTAAAGATTTCACCACCTCTACCAGGGAAAATTAGTTGGGCGGGGCGCAGAATGGCTTTTACAATTTTACAACCTGTTCCTTATGGTAATAAATATAATGTTGAATTGTCAGGAGCAAAAGAGAAGTTTTATGGGTTAGATAAAGGCGATGTAATGCAGCCTTTTTCAAGTTCCTTTAAAAGTCGCGATCGCGCATTTGCTTATATAGGTTTTACAGGGGAAGAAAAAGGGAGATTAATTTTAGTTAATTTAACGGAAAAACAGCGACCGCTCCGGATAACTCCGAAAAATCTAGAAGTAATGGATTTTAAATTTTTTCCCAAGGGAGAAAAGATTTTATTTTCCGCAGTTGAAAAGAAAAGTGAAGTTCCTGAACTGATAGAACAAAAAATTTATAGTGTAACAACTGGAATTAATTCCGAAGCTTCTGAATCAGCAGGAATAATTGAACAAGTTTTAGATAATCAAGCATACCAAAACTTAAAATTTGATTTGTCTGCTGATGGGAAAATAATTATAATTCAAAGGGTAAATAGAAAAGATGTTTTTGATTCAGGACCCTGGGTATTAGAATTAGGAAAGGAAGCAAAACCTCTAACTAATAAAGATGGAATAGTTCAAAAAGGCGGAGACTTTTTAATTGCTCCAGACAGCAAAAGTTTAGTAATTTTACAGGGGGAAGGAACATCTATTTTGCCAATATATCCAGAAACAGATAGAGAAGAGTTAATATTTTTACCAAAGTTTGGAACGGTTTTGAGTTTTGCTTCAGATGGTTCAATGGCAACCATGGTAAAATATAATCAAGATGGTACGCGATCGCTCTATATTGTAACTAATCAAGGTGACGAACGAGAAGTATTACGAACTCGTCCTTTTGGTAATATTATCAGTGCCGAATTTGACCCCACAAAAAATATTCTTTACTGTTTATTAACTCAAATGGTAGAGAATGGTGAAACATATCAAGAACAACCCTATATTGCAGCATTTGATATGCAGAGAAATATTTTAAGACCATTAGTGATTTTGCCAAACCAAAGGGAAGTTAATATAGATTTATCACCGGATGGTTTAGCATTATTATTTGACCAAACTGTGAAAATATCACAGTCAGAAAAGCCAAAAGAAACTAGTCAAAGTAACACTAAAATTCGTCGTTTATGGATTCTACCATTGGACTCAAAAATGCCAGAAGATGATTCCCCGTGGGAACTTATACCACAGGAGTTACCCCTAACAGGTTTTAATCCTAAATGGTCATCTTAAGCATAATTTTGGCAGAAAAATTATTACTAATTGCCGATTAGTAAATTACACAGGACTTACCGAATTATTGATTATTAATTATTAAATAATTCTGGTTGAAAGCCGACCCTTTTAAGGTTAAGGGGAAAAAAAGAAATAATATTTCCTGATTGTCAATTCCGTAACGGTTTTAACCAGAGGTAATTATCAATTATCCCTGATAAATTATCAAATAATCAAGCATTTTTCTGTTTTCAACAAGATATACAAGACTTTCGAGTTTTGATTGACTATATATTGTGTCTTTGTATAAGTTCTATTACAAATAATTTTTTCATCTACTGAATCTAAAGATAAATGCTAAAATTCTCTAAAATGTAAGGACGGTCAATGGAACGTTTCTGCGGGTTATAAAAACCAATTTTCAATAATAACTGGTGACTGAGTTGAAGGACAAAATTATTTATACTAAAATTTTTTGATCTAAAATGGAACTTAAACCACAAAAAATCGAAATTAGCACCCAAAATATCGCTTTTATTAACGGCTAAAACTGGTGTAGCAATTCTGGATAAAAAATATAGAAATAAAGGATATGGAAAACTAGCATTAGACATCTGGTGATCATCAAAAATCAAATCAATTATCGCCTATAAATCATCAATTATTTCCCCCTACTCCCTACTCCCTACTCCCTCTTTTCCACCAGAGGTCTAAGATGAAACCTGCTATAATTTAATTCCTATTTTTAATCAAAAAATCAACCTGTATTGCTGCTTTTAATTCACCTAAATAAGTCAAAAACCCATAAATAAAAACCACACATCCCATCATTTCCATTACTTCTTCTATTGTTGCCAACATGGCATAAAATAAATTTTGCTGACCATCAATTCCATCATAAACACCTCCTACCTTTTCCATACCTAATGCTCCACCAATATATAAACTAATACCTATCAGGAAATATCGGCGCAAAGGCTTTGGTAAATATCGGATAAATTTCCAATATTTCCAGATAAAAATTGCCACTAAAATTGTGCCAGGAATTACCCAGACAGAATGCCAAAAACTTGGAAGATTTAAAGCATCTGCCAAGTCATCAATAATTAAAATTTCATGGATACTAACTATTTCATCAATAGCTAAAACAAAAAAGATAATTGAAAGAATTTTCCACTGTTGTGAGAAGCGGTCAGAATCAGCTTTTTTAGCAAAATATATTCCCCGAATAATAAAGCCACAGGATATTAACATTAAACCTGAATACCAAGTCGGAATATTCATTTCCCGGTCTAGATTCAATAACCTTGTCCAATCAGCACGGTAATCAAAAACATATTTGCCTATCTGAATAGCAATGCTACATATAGTTAAAAATATCACGCCAAAAGTTAAGTATTTAGCAACATTAAAAGGAGAAATTATAATTTTTAAATTCATAAAATCAGATTAAGTTTAGAAGTAAAATTATTTAGTAAATATAGCATATTTTTGGTAAACATTCAGCATTTCCTGACGGAATGCTCCGCAAACAGCCGTCAGCTTATTCTACAGAATGCTATACAAATGTTTGATGCTCTTTCTAACATATTTTTAGGCAAAGTACCGTTAGAAACAAGTATAATAAAAAAGCTGATAGCTAAATGCTTACCGAATAATGAATAATTAATAGTTAATATAGCGTTTTTCAGTCTGGTGAGGTACATCAACGATCCCCCTAAATCCCCCTTTTTAAGGGGGACTTCCATTTCCACCCCTTGAGAAGGGGGGTTAGGGGGGATCGAAAGCGGTGTACCTCACTAACCTGGGAAATACTATAATTAACAATTAAGAGTTGATTGTTAATAGTTAATAATTATTAATTCAACAATTAAGGTAAAAAGCCTCACCTTTTAAGGGGATAAAATACCAAATTTTCCTTTTAGTCAATCCCCTTATTTGAATCAGGGGTAATTGTTAATTGTTAATTGCTGAACAATAATACACTTTAACAATTATGATAAAGTTTTTCAGCATCAAACATAATCTCTTCATTTGGCAATCTAATTTTAGGTTTTTGTCGCGGATAAAGATTTTCTACTGCCGTTGTATCCTGTTCAATAACAGTAGCAGCTGCCTGCAAAAATGACTTTTGAAACAAAAACTTTAATAGTAGATTTTTAAACTTTTCATATAATAAAATAAATGTCTTTTTTACGTTTTCAGTTTCTGGGTAAACAATATGAGTTTGAACAACTTTACCCACTGGTGCTTGAGCCATAAATGTTGTAATTGTAGGAAAAGAATATTCTAGAATATTATTCATAACTTTAGGAATTATTCCCAAAGCTGGATTTTTCAAAATTTCTCCCAGAGTATTTTCAGCTCTTGTTATATGTTGTTATACTTTGGCATAATAACCATCACTTTGATATGACTTAACATCACATGAGCTAATTCGAAACAAATCCTTATGAATAGCATTTTGATGATTATAGTCATAGTTCACAAGCATACTACTTAAAAAATCTGCTTGAATATTTTTTTATTCAGTTACTCCAATAAATTCATACTCAAGAAGCAGTCCATTTCGTTCTAGGTGGGGTGCTGCTACATTCAGAAAAGTCAAGTAGAGTTTAAAATATAGTAAAAATTAAATTTTTCCTAAGTAAATCAATGGATTCATTTGAGCATCTATAATATTTTTTTAAAATTTTGACATTGATTCAGGATAAACAATTATCAAAACAGCTTTTTCTGTTTACGATCCCCGTCAATAACTCTCAAATATTTTATGTTAATAAATCGAATTATTAAATTAATACTAATTGCTATTTTATCTGTAATAACTTGCCTGATTGTTGGTTACTTGACTCCAAAAAGTTGGCAAAAATTAGAATGCGAATTAACTTTATTAAACAAAGGAATACCTATCTATATTTATGATACTGGTATTCATACAGATATTCTTGTTCCAGTCACCACAAAACAATGGGATTGGCAACAATATTTCGACTTAAACCTAATAGTTAATCCATCAGTGACAATAAATTATCTAGGTTTTGGCTTTGGCGATAGAGCTTATTTTCTAGAAACTTATACTGGGACATCATCACCAATTGCCACAACTTTAAAGGCCCTATTCTTACCTACCCCTTCTGCCATGCGGGTATTAGCTTATCAAACAATCCCTCAACAATATCAAATTAAGTGTGTTATAATTACCCAATCTAATTACCATAAGCTAATGGAATTTATCAATGATTCTTTCCAGTTAGATGCTGAAGGTCATAGAATAAATATTACCATAGACTCTAATTATGGAGGGGCTTTTTTTGCAGCCAAAAATAGTTATTCGATTTTAAAGAGCTGTAATGATTGGACTGGAGAAGGTCTACAAGTAGCAGGAGTGAAGACTCCATTATGGTCAGGACTTTCAAGTTCGATTATGTACCATGTTAACAGTGGGTGCGACTGTCAGCAAACAAAGTAGTTTTGAATACAAAATATAGTGTCTATGAATATAATTCCCGCTATTGATATATTAGGTGGACGTTGCGTGCGACTGTATCAAGGAGATTATGAGCGATCGCAAATTTTTAATGATAATCCCGTTGATGTCGCCAAAAGGTGGGTAGACGAAGGAGCAACAAAGCTACATTTAGTAGACTTAGACGGTGCAAAAGCAGGTCAGCCTGTAAATCAAAAGACTATTGAAGCGATTATTAAAGCAGTAGATGTACCAGTACAATTGGGAGGAGGCTTACGCAACTATTCTGCAGTCGCTAGCGTACTTGCTCTAGGTCTGCAACACGCAATTCTCGGTACTGTTGCCATTGAACGACCTCAGTTAGTTTCTAACCTCTGTCAAGAGTTTCCAGGTCAAATAATTGTGGGTATTGATGCTAGAGATGGTAAAGTCGCGACTAAAGGTTGGTTAGAAACATCAGAGGTCTTAGCCACTGACTTAGCTCGGCAAATGGCTAAACTAAAAGTAGCCGGGATTATCTACACTGATATTTGCCGAGATGGTACACTGAAAGGACCAAACATAGAAGCGTTAAGAGAACTGGCTACTGTGGTTAATATCCCTGTAATTGCTTCTGGTGGTATTAGTTCCATTAGCGACCTATTAAAGTTGTTGGCATTAGAACCTACTGGTGTTGAAGGTGCAATTATTGGTCGTGCGTTATACACTGGTGATATTAGTCTCACAGAAGCAAATCAAGCAGTGGGTCAAGGGCGTTGGCAGGATGTACCCCCAGATTTAGGTTATTCAGCATTTGCTTAAAGTAAAGAATTAGGAGAAAAACGCGTCTCAACAAATATGAGGCGCGATTGCTCTAAGATTAACAAATTTATCTATCTCATGATTTACGCATTTTATAGTTGTAATACCAATTTGATAAATATTTGCTACAAATATTATCAATCTTGGGTTTTGGGTGTGGGGTGTTGGATGTGGTGAAATAATAGGAAAAACAAAGAAAAAGGTTGGTTTTAAAAGGGATAAAGTCGAAAAACTTTATTAATTAGTTAATAGTTGAAGTTTGATTAAGTATCACATTCTTTTTTTAAATTGGTATAAAAACTACATTTAGTTTACTGCTGTAGTTATTATTTAGTTTATTATAGTTTTTTTGCCTGCTATAAAGATTTGAATTATATAATGATAGGCTGATTTGTATATTATCAGGTTTTTCAGAAAGCAATCGCTCCTATTATCAACAAAAAAATTGTAATATAATATTGAAGATTACTGAGAGTATGAATTATTTAAAATAGTGAATTCAGAAAACCTAGAATTATTTGAAACTGAATATAAAGCAGGCAAATATGCCTTTGAATGCGGTCAATACCGCAGGTCATTGCAACATTTAGAAACTGCAAGAGAACATATTAATCTTAATTCTCGGTTGGGAGGAGAGATACAAATATGGCTAGTAACAGTATATCAAGCTGCTGGTAAACTTCAAGAAGCAACGACACTTTGTAAACAACTAACTCGTCATCCTAGTTTACAAACCAGGCAACAAGCTAAACGTATATTAGCTATTCTTGAAGCACCTGTACTGAGAACTCGACCAGAATGGCTCACCAAAATTCCTGACTTAGCAGAAATATCTGAAAGTGATGCTAAAGATCGTAGAGGTAGCGGTATAGTTTCCCAGGTTAAGTCACCCCCAGCAAAACTAAAAACTCCTAAGTTGGAAGTTGTTGACCCGACCAAAGTTAACACAAAAGATAATCAATTTGTTTGGGTGGCTTTAGTATTAGTAATTTTGACTTTGAGTGGTTTACTTTGGTTGAGTTGAGTTTTAGTTAGGAATAATATTTTACCTAGAAAAAATATTTTCTTAAACTTAAAATATTAGCTGTTTTTATAGATATAAATCTACCCATTCGACCTCTGGTGGAAAAGAGGGAGTAGGGATTAGGGAGTAGGGAGTAGGAGGAAATAATTGATGATTTATAGGCGAGAATTGATTTGATTTTTGATGATCACCAGATGTCTATTATATAAAATCTGATTGAACAGTCGTCCGCAGCGACGAAGCGGAAGCAATCTCCTAAACTCCTGAGATTTCTTTCCTTACGGAATGCTGCGCAAACCTTCCACTCCGTTCCAGTCGCTGCGGAATTAGGTATAGTAATTATCCGGATTTAATATAAATCCTAAATCCTGGCTTCTGGATTATGATTTTTTACGAATACTAAAATGTTTCGACTTAAATATAGCAATCCGACCATAGGTTATGACAAATCAAAAAGTAAATAAAAAACTGAAACTCTTGCCTGTTCCCTGTTCCCTGTTCCCTAAAAGCCATTAAAATTTTGTACACGACTAAAATAGGATTGCTATAGGATTGCTATACTAAAATATTACAAGTTATAGCGGTTTTCATTAATATAGAATACAACTATCAGAGCTGTAACTTATCTAATTTCAAACATACTTATATTTTGTTTGTAGTCTACCTTTGTAAAAACCGCTATAAATAAGATTACTATAGCACTACGGATTATGGTGTTTGACATTTTTATAATAGGAATAAGATAATCAAGTCATCAGCGATCGCCAAGACTATGCCAGCACCTTATAGCTATGATTTACGTCGAAAAACAGTTGAAGCCATAAACAGAGGACATAAAAAAGTCAATGTCTCTCG
>JAAUYJ010022283.1_pt1 | contig 18597 bp, 13 predicted proteins | sample 7278031 | NCBI WGS metagenome assembly JAAUYJ01 (sample SAMN14350222, study PRJNA611818) | marine sediment metagenome | isolation source: surface marine sediment (1.8m) | place: French Polynesia: Moorea | collected 2018-08 | reverse complement strand
TGAGCATTTCGGCAGCCTGCACGGCATGGTCAACAACGCCGGTATTGTCGGGGCGGTCGGCTCGATCATGGATACCCCTGCCGAGGAGTTCGATTTCACCATGTCGATCCTGGCGCGAGCGGTGTTTCTGGGCATCAAGCACGCGGCGCGCGCCATGCAGGACTCCGGCGGCGCGATCGTGTCGATTGCCAGTACCGCCGGCGTGCAGGGCGGGCTGGGGCCCCATGTGTACACCATGGCCAAGCACGGTGTGGTCGGCATCACCCGCTCGGCGGCCAGCGAGCTCTCACCGATGGGTATTCGCGTCAATGCAGTGGCGCCGGGCAACACCGTAACCGATATGACCAGCGCGGTGGTCGCTGACGACCCCAGCGACTACGAGTCAACCACACAGCGCCTCGCGGAAACTTCGCCGCTGGGCTATGCCGGGCAAGCGGAGGACATTGCCAACGCCATTGTGTACCTGCTCTCGGACGAGTCGCGTTATGTGGCCGGGCATACGCTGGTAGTGGATGCAGGCCAGACCAGCAGCGGCCTGGAGAAACCACCCTTCTTTGAAACCGAGGCCGCCACCATGTTGCACCGTGGCGGCGTGCGCAGGTCCAGTTAAGCGGGAGCAAACAACATGGCGAAAATCCTCATCAGCGGTGCCAACAGTGGCATCGGTCTCGAAACTTCTCTGCAGCTGGCGCGCGCCGGGCACCGGGTAATCGCGGGCTGTCGCAACCCGGACGCGGCAAGCGAGCTGCAGGCTGCTCGCGACGACGACCAGCTCGACCTGGATCTCCTGCAACTCGACCTGCTGGACCCCGCCGCCCTCGTCGCTGGCATCGATCAGCTGGTCGCCCGGGAAGGCGGGCTGGACGTACTGGTCAGCAACGCCGGGATCGGCGGCGGCCGGGCCCTGGAAGAGACGCCCCTGGAGGAACTGCGCGCCGTATACGAGACCAATGTGTTCGGCACCTTTGCACTGATGCAGGCAGTCATTCCGCACCTGCGCCAGCAGGGCAGTGGACGGCTGGTTAACGTGTCGTCCCTGGCGGCGGTCAACGTATTCGGCTGCCATGGCACCTATTCTTCTTCCAAGGCGGCGGTGGAGGCCATGTGTATTGCGCTCAGCCAGGAGCTGGCGGCGTTCAATATCCACGTGTCGCTGATTGAGCCGGGCTGCATCTGGACGCCCATGTGGGAGAAGGGCACGCCGCCACCGGAAGACAGTGCCTACGGCGAGTCTTTCGGTCGCCTGATGAAGTTTGGCGAGTTCGGTCTCGGTCGCGCGGCCACCACCAAAGACTGCGCGGATGCCATCCAGGATGCTGTCGAGAACGAGGTGCCGCGCTTCCGCTACCCGGTGGGCCCCGATGCCGAGGACTTCTGGCGCGCATATACCGCGCTCAATGACGATGAGGAGTGGCGGCGAATAGCGCGGCTGGACAATGCCGCCTATGCGGAGCGCATGCGCGAGCTGATGGGGGTCGATTACTACGGCTGATCGGTCAGCTCAGCGCGCGCTTCATCAAATTCGAAAAGCTTGCTCATGGTGGCCTGGTGGAACCAGATATTCATGGCCCATTTCTCACCCGCCTGTACGGGCTCACCGCCGTGCAGGCTGGCCGGGTGTGGGCGTGAGTAGTCGCCGGGATCGACATTGTTGAAGATCACCATGCGGCCGGCCCTGGGCTCGATCTCCAGGTCAAGCCTGGGGAAGCGGGTGCTACCGCCCTCCTCGACATCGTTGAGGTAGACGAGGCAGGTCACCAGGCGTTGGCCACCGCGCTTGCAGCAGCGGCGGCCCCGGTCAGAGCCGAGGTCGTAGGCATCAAAGTGCGCGCCATACTTCTGCCCGGGGCTGTAGTGAATGACCTGGATGGCCTCGGCGTTTTCCAGCGGGATATCCACCAGTTCGCTGACCCGCGCCCCAAAGGTAGCGGCTGCCGCAAATTTGTCATAGCCAAGCCACGCATTGCTGCCGGTGCGGCCCTCGACGACGGCTGAGTCTTCGTCCAGCGACACCCTGGCGCGCTGCATCGACTCCCTGGCCAGCTCGATAAACCGCTGGCACTCCGCGCTAGCCAGCACGTCATCCATCACCGCCACCATGGGTGATTCGTTGAGAACTGTTGTGCCCTTGTAGCAGGCCTTCATGAACACCGCCTGGTCTCGCCGCTGCCGGCGTTACAGGCAGGATACCTCACCTTTGCTGTATTGAGGACGGGACGAGTAGGCCTCAGCGCTTGATGGGCAGGACTTTGCCCTCTTGCCGTTGCCGCCTGCTGCTGTGTTCCGCGCGGGGTGAGAGATTGAGAACGGCGCGGTTGCGGCCGGCGTCCTTGGCGGCGTACAGGCCGCGGTCGGCCAGCTCCACCAGCGCCTGCCAGCTTTCCATGTGATCGTCCGGGCCAATGGCGGCCGCCCCGGCGCTGATGGTCATTTTTCCATCAGGGCTGGTGCCGTGGGGTATCTCACATTCCTCGAGCCCGTTGACCAGCCGCCAGGCGCTGCGCAGCGCCAGCTCCGGTGTCGCTTCCGGCAACAGCAGCAACAGCTCTTCGCCGCCGTAGCGATACAGCCGGTCAGTGCCGCGGATTTCATCCTTCAGGAAGGAGGCGACCAGTTGCAGGGCCTGGTCGCCGGCATTGTGACCGTGGTGGTCGTTGTAGCGTTTGAAGTAGTCGACATCCAGCATCACGACGCCATAGGGGCGGCCGTAGCGCAGGAAGGCGGCGTGGGTATGGGCCAGGTCGACTTCCATGGCGCGGCGGTTGCCGATGTCCAGCAGGTGGTCTTCCATGGACATGGCCTGCAGTTCACGATTGGCGGCCAGCAGCTCGCGGGTTTGCCGGGCGATGGACTTCTCGATCACGGCGGCCTGGATTTCGATAACGTGAAAGTGGGCGTTCGCCAGGTCGCGGTGGGTGACAATGCCGACAATGTTGTCGTCGTCATCGACCACCGGCAGGTGGCGCACACGCTCAGAACGCGCCACAACAACTGCCTCGTAGAGGCTTTCGTCCTGGTTCACGGTGAGCACCGGGTAGGACATGAAGTCCGCCACCGGTCTTTTCATAAGTCCCAGCTCGTGCTGTGAGCCCACCAGCACTCTCGCCAGGTCGCGCTCGGTGACGATACCCAGCGGATGCTTGTTCTGGCCGATGATCATGCAGGACTTGGATTGCTCGACCATCGCGCCGGCCACCTCACCCAGGCTGAGTGTCGGTGCCATCATCTCGACGTTGGTCGACATCAGGTCCCTGACGTAGATCTCCTCCATCCTACTCCACCACTGGTTCTGTTTTTGTTTAGTTTGGTTTCGACGCGGCGGGGGAAACCTTTAGTCGTCGAAGCTGTCGCCGGTCTCCGCCGGCTGTGTGACAGGCGCCCCCGTCAGGCGGCCAGCAGCGCCCGCGCCGACTTGATCTCTTCCTCAGCCTCCTGGAGGAAGTTGATGGCAACATCGGGTGCCAGCGTATCGGCCGAGAGTTTCTGGAATGCCGGCAACTGGTCGATCGTCGGCAGTTCGCGCTTGCCGATACAGGCGTGATAGTTGGCCAGGATGATCAGGTCGCAAAGGTCGGCCTTCTTGCCGGTATCGCGACTCCAGTTGTCTGTTTCCAGCACGCAGGCGAGGTACTCGGCCGGGAAGGCCCAGCGGTCCAGCACCAGTGCGCCGACCTCGGTTTTCAGGGTATCGACCACCGTGGCCAGCTTCTCGGGGTCTTCACAGAGCTCCGGGTAGTTGGCCGCATAGTTGAATACCGACAGCGTGCCGATATTGCTAAGCACGCCGGCCAGCAGCGCCTCTTCGGGCAGGCAGATACGGGTATGCTTGGCCATGGCGTGGGCAATGGCGCCGACCTGCAGGCTGTCTTCCCAGGCCTGCTGCACGGCTTTGGCCAGTGCCGGCGAGGTGCTTTGGAAAAGATCCTTCACCGCAAAGGTGGTCACCAGCTTGCGGGTGGTTTCGAAGCCGATACGGGCAACACTGGCCGAGACGGTATTACAGGCTTCGGTTCCGCGGTAGAGGACACTGTTGGCCGTCTTCATGACCTTGGCGGCAATCGCCGGGTCGTGGTTGATCAGGTCGGCAATGGCATTGGCGCTGATGTCCTCGTCCTCGAGGGCCTTGCGAATATTCATCGCTACCTCAGGCAGCGACGTCAGCACGAAGCGATCCTTGTTGAGGTCATCGATGAAAGATTGCTTGAGGTCCATAAGCTGATTCTCCAGTTGCCCTGTATCGCGCTGCCCGCCACCTCTCGGGTGGTCTACACAAGCACAGCTACTCAATAAGTCCTATCGACCGTTTGCCCCGTCTCTTTAGTAAATTGAGCGCAACACAGGCGCGGCCGGGCAGGCTGCCAAACTGGCAAACCCGCTCAAACCGACGCCAGCCGCGATGTGGCAGACTGGCCCGACAGGCGCTGCCGTTTCTCCAGGTACATCTGCTGGTCTGCCGCTTCCAGCAGTCGCTCAATGTGACGGTGGTGGCCCTGTTTGACGGGAATGACGCCGGCGCTGAATTTGATGTCGAAGCCCTTCTCCAGGTGGCTGCTGGCCTCCGCCAGGGTTTCACGCAGGCGCTCGAGGGCCACCTCGGCATAGGCGGGCTTGGCGTTCCACATCAGCGCAACGAACTCGTCGCCGCCGAGTCGTGCCACAACGTCTGCGTCCCGGAAACATTCTTCCAGTGCGCTTGCGAACAGCTGCAGGGCCAGGTCCCCGGCCGCGTGACCGTAGGTGTCATTGATGGCCTTGAACTCGTCCAGGTCGAAGTAGATCAGCGCCATGGGTAGCGATGATCTAGCGGATGCATTGAGGTATTTTCCAGCCAGGCAGTTGAAGCCGCGGCGATTGCAGATACCCGTCAAATCGTCGCGGGTGGTCTGCACTCGCATGGTCAGTTCGCTCTCGATGATGCCCGCCAGGTCTACCAGGGCGAGCAGGTTGTCGCTGCTGAAGCTGCGCGGTTCCCGATCGATAAGGCACAGGGTGCCGATGCGATTGCCGTCCGGCGTTTGCACGGGATGGCCGGCGTAGAAGCGGATGCCGGGTTCACCGGTGACCAGCGGATTGTCATGGAAGCGCTGGTCGAGGCGGGCGTCTGTCACTACCAGCGGTTCATCGCTGAGGATGGTATGGCCGCAGAAGGAAATATCGCGATGCGTTTCGCAGGCATCGAGGCCACAGCGCGACTTGAACCACTGCCGATCGGCGTCGACCAGGGTGACCAGGGCTATCGGCACATCAAACAGCCGCGACGCCGTGCGCGTGACGCGGTCATAGGCGTCTTCCTGAGCTGAATCCAGTATGTTCAGTTCGTAGAGTGAGCGTAGCCGGCTTGCTTCTTCTTCTGGTATTTCTGGCGCTTTCATGTCACCTCTCTCTGCGCTCCGGGCGCCTTGTCTCTATCGGCTCGCCTGCTGCCGCCTTTAGCGGCGTCCAGGCCCGGGTCAGCGATCTCTCACAGGGCTGCGGGGTAGCTGAGCCGCAGCTTTTCGAGCTGCGGGTCCAGGGTGTTTCTGAAGTAGCTCGAGAGCTCTTCTGCGGGCAGGGGGGCTCCAATGTAGAAGCCCTGCAGCTGGTCACAGCCCCGCTCGGTGAGGAAGTTGAGCTGCGCTTCGTTCTCTACCCCTTCCGCCACCACGGTCAGGCCCAGCTGGTGCGCCATGGCGATGATGGCTGAGCAGATCGCTGCATCGTCAGCATTCTGGTGCAGGTCGCTGATGAACGAACGGTCGATCTTCAGCTTGTCCAACGGGAAGCGCTTCAGGTAGGACAGGGAAGAGTAGCCGGTACCGAAGTCGTCGATGGATACTGAAACACCGGTGCTCTTCAGGGCCGACAGCACTTCAATGGTCCTGTCGATGTTGCTGACCATGACACTCTCGGTGATTTCCAGCTCCAGCATCTTCGGCATGACCGCGTTCGCCCATACCGCTTCCATGATCGTGCGTTGCAGGTCATCGTGAGTGAACTGCAGGTTGGAGATGTTGATCGCTATCTGCAGCGAAGACAGGCGGCTGTTGCGCCAGGCGCTGATCTGGCGGCAGGCCTCGTTCAGTACCCAGCGGCCCAGCTCGATGATCTGGCCCGTCTCCTCGGCGATGCGGATGAATTCCCCGGGTGGGATCCAGCCCCGTTCGTGGTGATGCCAGCGGATCAGCGCTTCAAGGCCCACCACCTTCCAATCCCGCAGGTCGATCTTGGGCTGGTAGTGCAGCATCATTTCACCGCGCTGGATTGCGCCATTGAGTTCGGACTCCAGCTCCAGGTGCTCCCTGAAGTGCGCGTGCATCGACTCCTTGAAGCTGCGAACGTTATTGGCGCCCTCGTCCTTGGCCCGGTGCATCGCGGTGTCGGCTTTCATCAGCAGCTGCTGGGCGTCATCAGAGTGCTTGGGGTAGTGCGCTACACCCATGCTGGAACTGACGACTACCTGGTGGCCTTCGCAGGTGAAGGGTTCGGTGAGTGCGCGCTGGATCTGGTCGCACAGTTCCTTCACGTCATTGCCGCTCGGCTCCGGTACGATAATTGCGAACTCGTCGCCGGCGAGTCGGGCGATCTGCGTGCCCAGAGGCAAGAGCGAATCAGCGGATGAATTCTGGCTGACGCAGTGGCGCACCCGGTCGGCCACCGCGCACAGCAGCACGTCGCCGACGGAATGGCCGAAGGTGTCGTTGATGCGTTTGAAGCGATCGAGATCCAGGTGGATCAGGGCCACGCCCTGGCCTGAGGCCCTGGCATCGGTGATGGCCTTCTCAAGGCTGTTCTTGAGCTGCTCCCGGTTGGGAAGGCCGGTCAGGGTGTCGTAGTAGGCCAGCTCATGAATGCGCTGCTCGGACTGCATGCGATCAGTCACGTCGCGTACAATGGCCAGCACCGTGGCCTTGTCGCGGCGCACCAGGCGAGCCTCGAAATAGCGCTCGCTGGAGTCCAGCTGGAATTCCAGGTGCTGTACGGCATTGCCACGCAGGGCCTGCCTGACCTTGCCGTGGAAACGCATTTTCAGCTGTCTTGAAAAGAAGTCCCCGTCGTTGATCAGGCCGAGGACGTTAGCATTGTCGGCATCTTCCAGCAGGCTGTCGGCGTTTAACAGGTCCATGATGCGGCCGCTGTCGTCGAGTACGGCGATGGCATCGGGCAGGCCCTCGAGCAGCCCCTGCAGGCTGTTGTGCTCGACACTGGAACGCATGATCTGCCGCAACCGATGGGGCAGGGTGTTGGGGTCAAAGGGCTTTGAGAGGTAGTCGTTGGCGCCGATCTCGTAGGCCCTTGCTACCGACTCGATATCGTTCTGGCCGGTGATCATTACGATCGGCGTGCGGATCTCGCGCTCCTGCATGCGGATGGCCTCGCAGACGTTGAAGCCGTCCATGCGGGGCATCTTGATATCGAGCAGCAGACAGTCTGGCTGCAACTCGTGGAACTTCTCCAGGGCCTCGATCCCATCCCGGGCCGTCACGGCGTCAAAGCCAGCGTAGGTGCACAGGTGCTCCAGCAACAGGCGAGTAGCACTGTCATCGTCTGCGATGAGCAGCAGGGGCTTTTCGCGTGCCGAGGTCGTCAGCTCTTTCATCGGCGGCCTGCCCAAACAGTCCAGTTACTGCCGCCGGTGCTCCGTAGCATAGGTCGTTCCCTGATTTCGTACCTTCTCGTCGGGAATATCGACCGGAAGAGACCCTACTTTAGCCGGGTGCGCGTTTCTGTGAACTGTGCACGGTTTGAGGCTGTCCAGGTAGTGTTCAGGTACTGCCCGGGCATTCGAAGGGGACCTCTAATCCAAACCGGTTCACCGGGGGGTACTAGGTTTTGGGCGCCGCTGAAGCCAGGGCGTCTGCAGCACTATCCGCCTTCATGCTCCCGGAGAGTAAATTCTATGAAATCACTACTGACGCGGCTCGTAGCCGTTTTGTTTCTGAGTAGCACCGCTGCCTGGGGCGCCCCGACCGCCCAGCTGGGTTTCGGTGCGACCACAGTCAAGCTGGATCCCGGCTTCGTCGCGGCACTGGGGCAGCTGGAGATTGCTCCTTCTGCCATCGGCCCCGGCTCCTTCAATGGCCGTCGCGCCACCTTCCGTTTTCCCAGCCCCACGGGCGTACTCGACCTTGCCAGCCTGGAAGGCGATATCGCGCACACCGGCGGTATCAAACTGGCCAAGGATGGTGTGCATGTCTCGCTGCTGAACTTCGTTATTGAAACCTACAGCACGCTGGACCCCCTGACAGGTGAGGATCGCTCCCCGGTATTGACCACCGCGGCCGCCTTGGACGGCAGTGTTCTCGGCCGCTACGGGGCCTTTGACCTCGATTTCTCCGAGATAGAGATCAGGGAGTCACGCTATGGTCGCCTGGTGATAAAAAACGTGGGAGTGTCGCTGAGCGCAGCGGGCGCCCTGGCCCTCAACACTGCTTTCTTCGGCGGCGATGACGTGATTCCTGCTGGCCTGCCGGTAGGTACCGCCAAGGTGTCTACCCGCATCCTGCGCCTGCAGGGTGACATCGACTATGAAGACGACGACGAAGATGACGACGACGATGAAGATGACGACGATGACGACGACGATGGTGATGACTGATCTGCGTCTCGTCTGAACGTCTCCCGGTGACCAGCTCCGCATCGGACCCGTCGATCGTCCGTGGGTCCGGTAGATGGTCGCCGGGGTTTCTTCGGTTTCTGCATCCGTGACCAGCTATGGTTCTGGATGCCACTCCAGTCAGGCCGCCAGTCGTTTCTCTGACCAGTGGACTGACCGGTGCGCGGCTCGATTAGAAGGGCGCTCAGGCAGAGCGTTTGTTGCTGGCCCAGTCCTCAAAGGAACTTGCCGGTAGTGGCTCGCTGAAGTAGTAGCCCTGAGCTTCGTCGCACTCCATCTCCTGCAGGCGTCGAACGACCTCCAGCTCCTCAACACCTTCGGCCACGACTCGCAGGCCGAGGCTATGGGCGAGGCTGATGGTGGATTGTACGATCACCGCGTCCTGTTCGCGGCGCAGCATATCCTGGACGAATGAGGCGTCTACCTTGAGTGCGTTGAGGGGTAACTTCTTGAGGTAGGAGAGGGATGAGTACCCGGTGCCAAAGTCGTCGATCGCTATGGAAATTCCCAGGCCGGACAGGGCCCTCAGTACGTGTAGCGCTCGTTCCGGGTCGGCAACCAGCACGGTCTCGGTGATTTCGATCTGTAGCTGCTTGCCGGTGGCGCCGACTTCCTTCATCAGCGCCATTACCTTGGCCGGGAACTCCACGTCGATCAGGTTGCGGCCAGATACATTGACCGAGACGGTGAGGTTGAGGCCCCGCCGCGACCACTCGTTCGCCTGCTCCAGGGCTCGCCGCAGCACCCACAGGGTCAGGGGGTGAATCAGGTCGGTGGTTTCCACCAGTGGGATGAACTCATCGGGGCCCATGAACTGCTGGTCCTCGATTTCCCAACGCAGGAGCGCCTCGCAGGAGAGCGTATTCTGGTCTTCCAGCATGATTCGCGGTTGGAAATACAGATCGAGCTGATCGTTTTCCAGGGCCGCGCGGAACTTTGACAGCATTTCCAGTCGCTGGGGGCTCTTGTCGTCGTCATCTTCCTGGTAAATGCGGAAGGCCCAGATGCCGGCCTTGGCCTGGTACATGGCGATGTCGGCGCAACGCAGCAATTCGTGGCTGTCGGTGCCGTGTTCCGGATAGATGGCCACACCGATGCTGCTGTCCAGTTCCAGGTTCAGGCCGCGGATGGCGACCGGCCGCCGCAGCTCCTCGCCGATGCTGGTGGCAATGGCTGCCGCCTCGCTCGCGGGCTGCAGCAGTACCACGGCGAACTCATCGCCGCCAAGCCGGTAGAGCTGCCCGCCGAGCTTGTGCACATTGGGCCTGAGCCGGTGAGAGAGGGCACAGAGCAGTTCATCGCCGATGTGGTGGCCCAGGGTGTCGTTGACTTCCTTGAATCGGTTCAGGTCAAGGAGCAATAGCACCACCGAGAGATCATCATGGCCGGGCTGCACCAGGTGTTCGAAGTACTCGTGCAGGGCAAGCCGGTTGGGCAGCCCGGTCAGGGAGTCGTGGCGGGCCTGGAAGCCGAGCTCCTCGAGGTTGTGCAGGTTCTCGATGGCAATGGCGACAGTCTGCGCCACCGCGTTGTGGGCCCAGCGTTCCTCCTCGCCGTATTCCACCGGTTCCGGGTAGACGATGGCGATGGTCCCCATCGGGCGGCCGCGGAAAATCAGCGGCAGAATGGTTTCCGCGCGCGCTCCGGCCTTCACAAAGGCGGCCTGCACTTCGGGATGAATGCGCTCGTCGTTGGCGAAATCGGCGCAGTGAATAATATCCCCTTGCTGCAGTGCCAGGCCGTTGAAGCTGCTGGCGATGGGTAGCCGGCGCGCCGAGCTGAGCAGGGCGTCGTCCACCCGTATGGCGTCATAGTAAGTCAGCTCAAGATAGTTGCCGGTATCATCCACCAGGTAGATGCCGATCAGGGGGGCGCCATCCTGCTCCCGCAGCACCGACACGGTGCGCTTGCCAATTTCCTCGATGGAGGTGGCCAGCGTCAGGTCGCCGCCCAGGCGATTGAGTGACTCCAGCGTGCGATTGCGTTTGCTGAGCGTGGCTGCCGCGTGTTCTTTCTCTGCTTCAGCCTGTTTGCGTTTGCTGATGTGCGAATGTGTGCCGACAAAGCGCGTGGGCTTGCCGTCGGCACCGCGGGCAACGATCTTGCCGCGGCCGCGCAGCCAGCGATACTCGCCGTCGGCACAGAGAAACCGGAATTCCGAGTCGAATGTGTCGGTTTCATCCCCGAGGAAACTGCTCATGGCTGCGTGGACGCGTGGAAAGTCCTCCGGGTGGACGCGGGACTTCCAGGCGTCAAAAGTGCCCGGGAAGGCACCGACTTCATAGCCCACCATGGTGAAGTAGCGGTCGTCGAAGCTGACCTCGTTGGTGAGAACGTTCCAGTCCCAGACGCCGTCGTTGGCCACCGACATGGCAAAGTCGAGTCTCTCCCGGCTGCGGAGCAGGTCCGCCTGCTGCGACTGAATACCCCGGTCGACCCGCCGCAAGGCCACATATAGAAAGCACACCAGGGCGGCTGATAGCATGCCAGCGGCCAGTGATACCGTGCGTCCTACTTGCTGCATCTCGGCTGTTGCATCAGTGACATCGCGCAGCGCGATGACGTCGCCGCGCTGAGCGCCGGTCAGGTCCCGCAGCGGGTAGGTGAGCGCCATGATCTGCCGCTCGTTCAGGGTCAGATAGTTCATCCTCTGGTTGGCACTATCCTCGCGGACTCCGGGATCTGCCTCGATGATGTTGGCAAGTTGGAGTGCCAGTCCCGGCTGTGACTCGTAGCTGACGACCACGTTCTGGAACTGCTCCCAGGTTGCACTGCTGTCACTCAGCTCCATGCTGATTTCCCAGCCCTCGCGGTCGAGTTCTTCCTTGTGGGTGATAACGACGAAATCGGCGCCATGGTCGCGATTGAGCACTTCCAGCAGCGAATGCAGATCCACACCCAGTTCGACAAAGCCCACCAGCCTGCCATCAGGGGTTTCGACGCGCTCAATCGCGCGCAGGGCCATGATCCCCAGCGGACCCAGTTCGATGCCCACCGACACCTGTTGGCCACCGAGGACCGCGTTCATGGTGTGACGATCGATGCGATCGCCGTAGCGGTCAGGTCGGTGCAGACGCAGCAGGTTGTGGCCGTAAGCGGTATGGAAATAGAAGTGGGCAACATCGAGGCCATCGCGGAGCGCCAGAAACTGTGGCGTGTAGTGCTCCAGGAGTTCCTCGCGGTCGCCGTTTACCAGGTGATCGACCAGGTGGGGATCGTTGCGGGTGATACCGTGCAGGGTGTCAACCAGCGCCGTTGAGCGCTCTTCAATGAGGCGCTGCAAGAGCTGGCTGAAAACCTGCCCGCGCTCGAGAGTGGCGCGTTCAAGGTGCTGGCGGTGGTGTACCTGCAGCGCCAGGCTGAAGCCAGCGACCAGCAGCACCAGTACAATAAGCAGCGGCAACAGCAGGCTGCGTTGTACTGGTTTGACTGTCGCTTGTGTCGGATGGTCCGTCATCTGGTTGTGCCCCGAACTCAAGCATCGCCTGTGCCGGTATTATTCTGCTAGCCGGGCGAGCAATTCGGTGACCTATCTCACGGATTATTACCCATCCCACGCCGTGAAACAGCTAATTTCCCGAGATAAAATGCAACCAGGTTTTGTTCTGGCTCTTGTATATTTAGCGCTAACTAGCGAGATCTGCCGCCTGCTGCGCGGCCCTTGCAGGGGCCAGATCAGGACTCGGTGACCAGCCGCCCCGGGGCATCCATGCTCCATACCTCGTCGCCTTCCAGCGCGGTGCCTTCAATGGAGGCCGGTTTCCTGGGCGCAGCTGCTACCTCGGCACTGTCGACTTTGGCGTCCTCTGCAGCCGCGCTACTTGCCACTGCATTTTGCTGGCTATGCGCTACCAGGTCGTTGACCATGGTGGCGAGTTCCGGGAAGAAATCGCCCTTGCGCAGCGACACCGGGTAGGCAGGCACATCGCCGGCGATTACCTCGCGGCTGTACTTGTTTACCCGGTAGATCGGTCCGGCAATCTTGTGTGACAGCAGCATGGAGCACACCATCAGCACCGTGAATACCGCCGTGCAAACCACTGCGAATGCAATGTTCATCAGGCGCCGCTGCTGGTCGACAAACTCGAAGTAGATGTGGCCCGGGTTCAGCCCCAGTTCACGCCCCTGTTCATTGAGAATGTTGATGTACCAGTGATTGGTAAAGTAGATCACTGCGAAGCCCGTCAACATGCCGCAGGCAATGTAGAACATGAACCGCAGTTGGAAGCCCGGGTTGATCAGGTAGTTGCGGCGCTTCCAGTTTCTCTGTTGTGTAGTCATCTTGAGTCTCCCGGCCGTCCTAGCCGGCCTCACAGCCATTACGGCTGTAATTCAGTAATTCCATGGTCTTTTCGGTAAAGCGTGGTCCGAGCATCACGTCCTTCTCGCTTTCGTGAAAATGCGAGGTAAGGCTGTACACCGTCGACATGCCGACCCACGGGGTCCCGCTGCTGCCCTGGCTGAGCGGGTTGTTGGCATAGGCGAGTCGGGCGGGGCCGTCTGCGAACGTCTCTACCGAGACGCGCAGTGGACTGTGCCCGTTCTTGAAGTTGTTGGAGTAGCCCACCAGCATCAGTTCTGCCGGTGGAATCCCGTGCGTGATACCGAGGCTGCCCTGGGTGCTGGCCCGGGTGGTGCGCAGGAATGCGTAGTCGTAGTCCAGAGCCGCGTTGCCCTCGAGCATGCCCCATTCACCAGGTACTGCGGCACACTCGATGCCGTAGACTTCCTGGTTCTCGGTGCCGTAGGCGAGTACGAAAATGAAATCCGAGTGCCAGTCACCGGCGATACCGAGCACACAGTGGGCCGCCGTCAGCACCGTGTGGCCGCCACCGGCGAAGGCGCCGGTACAGGTCGAGACCTCTCCGCTGCGTTTTACGAAGAAGATCTTGCCCACCGCTCCGTAGGGCAGGTGCAGGTCATAGAATTCTTCCGGAATGCCGACCTTGTCAGGGCGGCTGGTGCCCTGGCGACCGGCACTGGCTGCACTCTCGCCTTCGACGGCCACCGGGGTCATGGACTTGTTATTCACCAGCCTGGGGTTGTGTTGGATCCAGCGGAAGCTGGTGCGCAGCTGGTTCTTCTTGGCGAACTTGATGCTGATGTAGTCGACGCCCAGGGTCGGGGCCGTGGGCATCAGTGCGAGCAGCAGGGCAAGCAACAGGCGGCTGAACGCACTGCCCACTGACAGTATGCTCACCTCGGCTCGTTTCCCTGCCCGACTCTGTGCCATGCTCTGTGCCCGAGTGTCCCTGGATTTTCCCGTTACTGAGTCCTATCGACTGACGCTGCAGAATCTTTAGAGCGATTCTGTGATGTGTATCCCAGCGCTATCGCTAGCGCCAGGCGTTGATCGTACGTGTAAGACCGCTTGCTGCTTCGGCATGATGCGAGAGCGGCGTGTGTTCACGCAGCAGGTCGCTGAAGTCCTGGTAGCTGAGTGGCTTGGACAACAGGTAGCCCTGCAGCCAGTTGCAGCCGATCTGCTGCAGGTAGGCGAGTTGTTGCCGGGTCTCGACACCTTCGGCGACTACCCGCAAGTTGTAGAGCCCGGCGAGGTTCTTGATGATCTCCACCATCTGGCCCTTGGCGTTGTCCTGCTGGAACAGGCTGTTCACGAAGCTGCGGTCGATCTTGAGACAGTCCACCGGGAATTTGACGAGCTGGTTGAAAGCGGTATAGCCGGTACCGAAATCATCCAGCGACAGGCCCACGCCGAGGCTCTTCAGCTCTTCCAGCGTGGACAGGCTGGCCTGGTCGTAGAGGGCCTCGCTGGTCTCAGTGAGCTCAAGTTCAACCTGGGCCGGGCGGATGCCGTACTTGCGCAGCACGTAGTCCACCTGCGCGGGGAATTCGCCGTTCTGCAGTTCCAAGGCGGAAATGTTCACGCACATGATGCCCTCGAAACCCTGCTCGGCGCACAGGGTGCGCAAGGCGGCCATGGAATTCTCCAGCACCCAGAGGTCGATGCGCTTGATCTGGCCGGTGGTCTCGGCAACCGGGATGAAGCGGTCGGGACCTATGCCCTGCAATTCCGGCGTCTCGCAGCGCAGCAGTGTTTCGAAGCCGACGATACGCAGGGTGTTGGCTTCATAGATGGGCATGAACACCAGGTTGAAGCCGTTGCTGGCCAGCGCGTCCTGGAGCCCCGCTTCAATCCGGTGGCGTTCCTGCATGACCGCGGCGATTTTCTCCGAGAAGAACTCGTATCGGTTCTTGCCCTTCTGCTTGGACTTGTACATCGCCGCATCAGCGTTGTTGAGCAGCGTTTCAGCCGATTCCTGCCCTGCTTCAACGAAGGCGATGCCAATACTGCAGGTGACCGAGGTGTTGAGATCGTCGACCAGGAAGCCGTTCTCGAACATCGCGAGAATGCGGCGGGCGACCAGCTCGGCGACGCGCGGTTCAGACACATCCTGCAGGATGACGATGAACTCGTCTCCCGCCAGGCGAGCGATGTCTTCCGTCGACACCATGTGCAGGCTGTTGTCTGTGGGGCGCAGGCAGTCGCTCAGGCGTTCGCCAAAGGTGGCGAGTACCCGATCGCCCATGCTGTGGCCGAAGCGATCATTGACCTGCTTGAAGTTGTCGAGATCGATATAGATCAGCGCCAGCCCGCTGCCATCCCGCTGGGCACGTTCTAGGGACCGCTGCAGCCAGCGGCGAAAGCTTGACCGGTTGGTCAGGCCGGTTAGGCTGTCAAAGTAGGCGAGCCTGTGAACGCGCTGGTGCAGGCGGTGGGTGACTTCCTGTGCCTCGTCCTGGTAGTAGGAGCCGATCAGGGCCACCCACAGCAGCACGGTCATGCTGTAGATCAGGCGTGTTTTCATCGCCTGGCTGTACTCGACCTGCAGCAGCATGTCGTCAAATACGAAGAGCAGCAGTAGCAACAAGCCAATGGTCGAGGCGCCAAACAGGGCTGCACCCCGGAAATTGTTGGTCAGGACGCCCATGATCACGATCGCATAGATAAACAGCGGCCCGGTCTTTTCGACTGCCCCGGTGATTGTCAGCACGGCAACCAGCAGCAGCAGTGTGAGGTTGGGGATGGTGAGGCCGGGTACGTCCTTGTTGAAGTGGCGCTCGTGCAACAGGTAAACGGCGCAGACTACGGTCGAGGCGAGCAGTACCATGCCCCAGTTGCTGCGTCCCTCGACAAGCGCGAGCACCGAGAAGCCGAACAGGATGCTCATAAAGATGAACCACAGGGTGTAGATCACCTGCCGCTGCTTGTTGATCTCAACATCAATCAACTCGGCGTGTGAGCTGTCCCTGTGCTGGTCGTCCGCCTGTGACATGCTGGATGCTGTGCCTGCTGCGCGCACCGTCGGAGGGCGCTGTTAGGTCGAAAAATTCGCTTTATGCCGGTGCTTTCGACAGCCTGCGGCAGAACTTTAGAGCGGGGTCACATTGCGAGCGAGGCAGCGCGCTGCGGGCGCATCTTTCTTGCGGCGGGCAGGCGGGTTGCGCACATTGGCGAAAATGATCTGATAGACTTTCAAGAAGTCTAAATAAAACAAAGTTTCTCGAATCGATGAATAGCTCAGGCTCCAGCTCCCAGGAAAGCGCCAGACTGGAGGCGCTAACGCGTTACCAGATTCTGGATACTGCCGCAGAGGCGTCCTTCGACAACCTGACTCGACTGGCTGCGGCGATCTGTGAGGCCCCCATCAGCCTGGTCAGCCTCGTCGATGAGGATCGCCAGTGGTTCAAGTCCAGGCACGGCCTCGATGCCACGCAAACCCCGCGGGAACAGGCCTTCTGCGCGCACGCCCTCCACGGTGAGGATGTGCTCGTGGTCGAGGATGCCTGTGAAGACCCTCGTTTTGTCGATAACCCCCTGGTTACCGGTGACCCCGGCATCCGTTTCTATGCGGGAGCGCCGCTGCGGGTGGAGGGCGTACACAGCCTCGGCACGCTCTGTGTCATCGACCGGGTGCCTCGCAGCCTCAGCGCAGACCAACTCCATGCGCTGACAATTCTGCGTGACGCTGTTGTCAGTCACCTCGAGCTCAATCGCGCCGCCTCAGAACTCAAGGCCATGCAGTCCCTGCTGCCGGTCTGTGCCTGGTGTCGCAGCGTCAAGCGTGATGACAGCGACGGGGGCCACTGGCAGCCACTCCACGAGTATGTGGCCGAGATGACACCTGTCAGCCACAGCATCTGCCCGCGCTGTTCAGAGTCCGTGGAACGCGCGACGCAGGATAAGTCCTGACGCGGTTTTGTTCAGTTTGAAACCGCCGCGTAATCAAGAAGCGGACGGTTGCGTCGATCACCCTGATACCGTATACCCCTGATAAATACGATGGATTCGCCAGGGGTGCGAATTCAGGCGCCCCGGAGTAAAACCTCCGGCACATATAACTATTCATTGCAGCCGACGAGGCACAACGGGTGGGAGACAGCGTGGAAGACAGGATAGCCAGCCTACCCCGGGCCCAGTTCCGCTTCACCAATGACGCGACGGCGGAAGAGCTGCAGATCGCCGTCGAGAACGCCATGACCGGTATCTCCTGGCTGGACACCGACGGCAAGTTCCGGGTGGTGCGTGAGGGCTACGCGAAGATGCTCGGCTATGACCCCGAGGAACTGCTGGGACAATCCTGGGAAGTGACCGTGGTGCCCGCGGACCGGCCGGCCGGGGCTGCTGCTTTCGGTACCATGCTGCGTGACGGCCAGGTGCACGTGGAATCGCGCGCGGTACGCAAGGATGGTTCGATCTTCTTCAAGCGGCTGCTGCTGGTAAAGACCACCGATGCCCAGGGCCAGCACAGCGGCCACTACTGCTTCATGAGTGACATCAGCGAGCGCAAGGAAACCCAGCGCCGCATCGAGGAGTCGGAACGCCTGCGCACCGTGGGCATGCTGGCGGGTGGCATTGCCCATGACCTCAACAACCTGCTGGCGCCCATACTCGGCTTCTCGGATCTGCTGACCCGCGAGCCGGAACAGGTCGTCGGCGCCGTCGAAACAATCCGCGAGGCCTCTGAGCGCGCCCAGGAACTCACCCAGCGGCTGCTGGAATTCAGCCGCCCGAAAGATTCCAAGGTAGGCCATCTCTGCCTGCGGAATATCGTCGATGTAGCGGTGCAGTGGGTGTCGGGCTCACTGCCGGCCAACGTGAAGACCGAGGTCGAGTTGGACGCCACCTCTACAGTGGTCAAAGGGGAAGAGGCACGGCTGGAGGCGCTGATCATGAACCTCCTGGCCAACGCCGGCTACGCCATGCGCGAGTATGGCGGCACCATCAGCGTGCGGGTTACCAACCCTGAGCCCGGCATCGTCGAGCTCAGCATCAGCGATGATGGCCCCGGCATTCCGCCTGAGTACCGCGACCGCATTTTCGAGCCCTTTTTCACTACCAAGCCGGCAGACCAGGGCTGTGGCCTGGGTCTGTACATGGTCAAGAACACCGTGGAGAGCATGGGCGGGTCGATCAGCCTGGATTCCACGCCCGGTGTCGGCACCAGCTTTACAGTGAGTCTGGCCTGCACAGAACAGCCGCCACAGGTCGCCGCATCCCGCAGCACCGTCGGCGCCCCAGCGGCTTCCCTGCGGGTGCTGGTGGTGGATGACCAGGTGGCGATGCTCAGCGTTTGCGAGGCCATGTTGAAGCACCTCGGACACAGCTGCGTGCTGGTGACCGGGATTGAAGAGGCGTTCGAGAAGGCCGGCCCTGACTTTGACCTGGTGTTGACCGACTATCGCATTGGCGGCAGCTCCGGGCTCAAGCTGGTGGAAGACCTGCGGGACAGCGGTATACCGGTGATCCTGATGTCTGGCCATCTCGACGGCCTCGAGTCGCTGCCCGACAGCGTGCTGGGCTGCCTGGAGAAGCCCTTCGATATCGATGCGCTGGAGCAAGCCCTGCAGCGGGTGACCAGCAGCTGATAGCCCAATCTCGGCAACACCGGGCCGTTGGGCCCCCCCCCCCCCCGGGGCCTTCTTGGGTGGAGCGGGCCCCCGCGCCCCGAAGCCGGGGGGTGGGGCCGGAAGTGAAGGGG
>JAAUYJ010011507.1_pt1 | contig 18623 bp, 18 predicted proteins | sample 7278031 | NCBI WGS metagenome assembly JAAUYJ01 (sample SAMN14350222, study PRJNA611818) | marine sediment metagenome | isolation source: surface marine sediment (1.8m) | place: French Polynesia: Moorea | collected 2018-08 | reverse complement strand
CTCCAGATATAGCGGGCGAGAAAGGAGAAGAACAATAATATTTTTGCCCCATTTGCTCTCTTTCCGAGCCATTAGGCAGCAGCGGCAAGCGATAATGGCCTTTCTCCCTTTGGCCTCTTCCACCCCAAAAACGCGGCACTGAAATGCCCCGTTTTCCCATACGGTTTTGTGCGGTGGGATTTGAAATTTATATGCTTCTTTTGTTTTAATTTCCAGGTAAGTCACACGACCACCGCACAAACCGCTTTCGTGCACGGGAGGAAAGACCTGGTTTTGTTGTTCTTTTTTGCCCGTGGCCCGTCTAATGGTTTGTCGATGGTTTTGAAGAAGGAGGAGGAGGAGGAGGCCACCCTCCCCGTTCAAAATTGGGCGCCGACACGAAAACCTCCTTTGTCTAGTAGAAAACCTTTTTTATTTGCCCTTTTTTTCGCGAAACCGCAGACAGGCCGAAGGAGAAGAAAACCCGAAATGAAGTGGTTAAGTCCAGCTTGTTCCGCTCCTGTTTCTCTGCGGTGAAGCAGCTAGCCTTGTTTGAATTATTGCGCAGATGTCGTATTTGCACTCGTAAATATTTGCGAAATCTGGGTCCGCGGCGGCGGCGAAAAACGCACACAAAGAAATGTGCAGAGTCACGCTACTAAAGTGTAAATCTCTCTCTTTTCGGCATCCCCTTTTTTGCCTCGGCTGTTTTTCGAATGCAAGAATAACCTGTATTTTTGAAGAAAAACAATGGGGAAATGTGCATTTTTCAGTGCACTATGTCTTTACAAAGCCGGAAAAACTCGGGGGATATACGTAGAGGCATCAATCAATTTTTAGGAGGAAAAGACGACAAAAGCATAGTTAGGGAAAAGACAAGGAGTTTCATCTTTATTTAAATTTTGACATATTTTCCATCAATCTCCAATCGCGTAACAAACTTTTTCCTGAAAGGACGTCTGACAAATATTTCCCCTCCTCTCAAAAATAAGGGAGGAAAGCAGCTTTTCCTGCTACTCGGTATGGGAAATTGCCGTTTCCCTAGCGCAAAAAAAAGTTTGTCAGATTGCGGGGGAGTTTTGCACGCAGTAACTCCCGGTATCTCTCCCTCCTTCTTTCCGTAGCGTTGCAAGGGTCCGAAAATGTCTCTTGTATCCTCCCTCCCTCTCTTCTCCTTTTTGCATCAAAACTGCATTCTGTATGGGGGAAAGGAGGAGGCGGTGGCGGTTGCAAAAGTGGGGGGTGGAGAATCGAGTCGACTTCTGCCTCCGCTGCAGGTGGTTGCATTTTTGGGAGTCGAAAAAGATGGAGAGAGAGCGTCTCACTTCGAATATGGAATATTGGATTTGATGTACTGTAGTTCAAACACACACACATTTTTCCCCTTTGTAGGAGGAGCGATTTACGCGCCGTAAAGTGATTCGGCGGAAATGATCGGAGGGGGAAAAGCAATGTGCGTCCCTCGTATTTTGAATTTTTTTCCCTCGGCGGCATTTTCATTTCCCGCTTACGTCACCTCCAACGCTGTGCACTTCTGACAGGAAAGGAGAAGGAGGAGAGCCGACACAAAATATCCACTACCTACTTCCTCCCTTAGCGAGGGAGGGGGGAAATGCAAGAGAGTCGCCGAATTTTTCGCGGGTGGACATTTATTGCAGCGAGCAGTTTCCCCCCTTTTCATTAGTTTTAATTGCACTGTTTTTTCCGTTCCCTAATTGACTCGATTTTTTTATTGTCGAATTTTGCACTTGCGGGAAAAGGGGAGTAAGGGGGTGGGTGGGGGAGGATAAATCTTTGCACCAATGCAGTTTTCTTCTCGGCAACTGGAAGAGGAGGAAGGGGAGAAGAGGAGGAGAAGGCATTACCTGGAAAAGATAGAGGAGGAGGGAGGGGAGTATGGTCCCTCCCATTCTCGGTTCTGGTTTTCCAGAATCCCCTCCTCCTCCTCCTCCTCGGGAAATGAAATGGTATCATTTCGGGGAAAAGACGCGGAAAAGAAAATCAAATCTTTGTTATCTGCGAAAAAGATAAAAGGCGCGTGTTATTTTCTCTTATTCGTTTCCCCCCTATAATTTGTGGGGATCCTCGTGCGTTCTTAATTCGATCCAAGCGGGAGGTAGCAATTTTCCTTTCCCCTTCCTTGACACATTAGGAGGCACACTGTTTCCCCCCCTCCCCTTGACAAAGAACGGCTTTCAATAATCCTGGCAGTTAGAAATGGCCTTTTCCCTCCCTTTTTATGTGCCGTAATTGGCGCCCTTCACCTCGCTTTCCTCCCCTGTTAAGAATAAATCATGAGAAGACTAATTCCGGATAGAAAACAATCCAATTAGTGTCTGACTATGTCCATGTCTCTGTTGCTCGGAAGAGAGGGGGATATATCAGCAGGAATGTTTCGAAATCCACTTACTGCATTTAGTTTCCTTTTTTTCCGGGAAAAGGATATGGTCCAAGATCAAAGGCGAATGCGTTGAGTGGAGGGAGAGGAGACACATGAAACGAAATATGATTCTGTTCTATGGGAATATGACTGAGATATCAGATTCTGCCATTTCCCAATGTTTCACCAAGTACCATTTCTCTAAAAAAAATAAACTAGTTCCATTTTATTCCTTTTCATTGTCCATCCCGGCTGTCAAACCGAGTGTCGTGGTCCGGACGAATTTTCCGACCCATCAGTCAGACGCGAAGAAATAGATACGCGCACGAACCGCGATCTCCTGATCTGATAGTTTGGAGCTTCCGAATAAGGAATAAGTTGGACAAAACCGGCGGAGGGAAACTGGATGTGGAGGAGAAAAAAGAATCGAGAAGGGGGGGGACAGGCAAAAAAATACTTTTGGAGACTCTTCCTCCGACTGTGCTATTAATCAGAGCGACGCGCCGGAGGGAAAGGAGGAAAAGGAAGACGACTGAGGTCCTTTTTTTGCTAGCCCTGTACCCACCCCTGACTCTCCCCACTTTTTTGCTCGTTTCCTCCCTCCCTCCCTTTTTGCTACTATTGGAACTTCTCTCCCCTGCTTCCAAAAGGAAAAGGGAGAGACATCGCGAAAAAACCCTTCGGATCTGGGTTGGGTTGGGTTCGGGTTTTTTTGCTGCCCTCTCTTCTTTCTACCTTTTCGGTCGGGGCTCGGGGGCGACCCCTGGAGAAAGAAGAGAAAAAATCTCGCCGCCCCCAAAAAAGTTGTGCAAAAATTGTAATTTCGGACGCCGACGACTTTTCTCTCTTCCCAAAAATGTGGGCCATGGAAGAGGGAAGAAAGGGCAGTTTTTGTCTTTACTGCCGAATTAAAATCTGGGAGTGGGTTGGTGTTGGTCTTTCAGTCGTTCGCGAATTTAAGTGGGGGCGGAGCAGCATTGGAGGGACCTGTCTTTCTTAAACGACAGAACGAAAAGGTTTATTTCTAATCTCGCTTGACTACCAGTGTCCTTTTCCCACAAAAGCTGCAGCAGCGCACAGTACATCGTATAATAGAATATGTGGGAGTCTGTTGCGCGCACGAACTCCCATCCACGAAGGGCGAATATTGCCCAATATCCCCCTCCACTTTATGGCGGCTTATACAGTACGTAGGTGGCCTCTCTCTCCTTTTTTTTGGCGACAACATGTGCGAATGCATTTGTTGTGTCGCCTCCCCCGCTCTGTGATTGCCCTCTCCCTCTAACTCATCTCCTCCTCGCCAATTACCCTGGCTTGCTAACTCTCCCTTTCGCACGGATTCGCGCAAAAAAATAACAACTCTCCCTCCTGCGCGCTGCATCGCTGTGACACAAGTGTGGAGAGGGAAAGAATGGGAAATGGTGTGTTGTCTATCTCTTACGTTCCCCTTCCTTTCGTCCGTCCGTCCCGCGGTGTTTTATTACCCTTTAGAGGCGGATTCGCCGCCGCTTACTCTTTTTATGCGGCGAGAAAAAGCGAGGGGTGCATTTTCGGGGGCCCCTTACAAAAACCCGAAGTTTCAACCTCCGTCCGCCCGTCTGTTTGGCAAACAGAAAAGGAGGAAAAGGGGGGTTTGTCACCCACATTAAGTTTTCCCCTTACAAAAGGCGGGGGGGGAGCGGAAGCCGTGGGAAATAAAAAAAGAAGAGAGAGAGATGCATTTTCCTCCTTTTTTCTGGGGAAAGTGGGTGCTGTGATAGCTGCATCCTGTGTCATTTCGTTATCTCTTGTGTTGTGTGAATGAGAGGTGAGGGGGAAATTGTCCCCTTTTTGTTGTACGTAATTTAGCTGCAGGATGTGTGGACAACAGCATGTGCCCGCGATGCAGGAAGGAAGTCCTCTTTAACAATCTCTGGAACAAAAAATTTTGCGGATGCGTTGGATTGCTCAATTGTCTACTACATTCCTTCCTGCATCCGGGATCATGTTTTAATTCCCCCGCGAATCTTTTGTAAAAATGTCGACGGAAATGATAAATTTGGGGGGGAAACAATTGTGCCTTCATTGCGAAACTGGGCGTCGAACCGCGAAGTTCTACTTTCCCCAGCTTTTTCGCACTTTAATTCTGTTCGCTTTAAATCTTAACTTAAAATCTTTATTTTTTATTTTCTTTTTTTTTTGCAGGGTTCGGACAACGGCGTCGCCGGCGGAGGAGCTGGGGACCTATTCGGGAGAAAAGGTGAGATTCGAATACCTATAGGTATATATTTCAAGAAAGCCCCAGATTTGTTTGGGAAATCACGCCCGTGACAATGTGTGGCGCACAATTTGCTACGCGTGATTTTTCTAACCCCCTTTCCACCCCCCATTCTTGCCCTCACCCCGCGTCTTTTGGTCAATGGCATTCTTTGCTCTTTTCCCGAGACATTTTTATGGACACGGGAGAGAATGGGGGGAAAGAGGGGTGCGTTTGGGTTGGGTTTTTAGTGGAAGAGGAACAGAAAGGGTTGTTCTTGTCCCAATCTCCGTTTTTTTGCCTCCCGTTTTTTCTGCCGAAAAAAAGAAAAGCCATTTATTGTCGGTCTCAAAATGCGGCGAAGGGATGGGGGATAGTCGTAACCCCATCTCTAGGGTTTTAGTTTTTCCTCCCCCCTCTGGTTTTTTACGCACCCCATTCTTTCCCATAAAAAGCGACGACGGCGACGCACGCAGGTCCATTTCTGACCCCCCCCTACTCAAACGAACACACTCACTCTCAGGGGGGGAGGGGGCGTACAAAAAGTTGGGGAGGGAGGCAAAAAAGTACAGACCATGGCGGGAATGGGGGGCTTGCTTTGTCAAAGCTTAATAGCAGGATGAGGGGGGGAGGGTTGCTGTTGATATCCCTCCTCCCCTTATAGACTCTCTACGAGGATTCTTTTTTGCTCCGCCCCTTGGCTCATTCTAAGCATCCCCCGCGGAATCCCCCTTCGGAAAAAGGAAGGGGGGGGAGAAAAAAAGGTTTTTTACGCCATTAGAAACAGCTCCGAAACGCGGGCAAAAAACCCAACATATATTGTATACTGTATTCGGGGAAAGGAGGAACAAAAAATAAACAACTAACCGATTAAGCGAGGGGAGGGAAGAAGGGAAGAAAATGACATCGTTATCCGTCACGGCAATGAGGAAAAAAAACTTCCTTCCATTGCACGCAAGAGAGGAAGAATATGAGACCGCTTTTTGTGTTTGGGCGCCGAATGCCTTTTTTGTCACCTTCACTCAGTGCCTTCCTTGGAGGTGGTTTTTTGTGACGACAAAAAAAGGTCGGTGGAAAAAAGTGGGGAAGAGATGGGTCGGGGGAGATGTTTGAAATTCCCTTATCCTCGCCCCCTACTCTCCTCCTTTTTTTCCCCTCGGTACCTTCATGAATACAAATCACGAAGTGAGGGAGGGGAGGTCTCGACACGAATGAGCCGAAGCAATTTTCCCCACTTTTTCCTCTTCCCCATTTTCATTCAAAATCCCCCAAGAGAGAAAAAGTTTGTGTGGAGAGGAGAGGGGGGATCACGTTAACGCCTCCTCCTCCTCCTCCTAGACGTCTGAATTGCCCTCCAACATTGCAGTAGATCCTCCTTTGGGCGGCCATGACTTGGCGTAAATTCCACTTCTTTTTCGTGCAACTATTTCCCTTTTCCCCACATCCAAAAAGAGATGGATTGACTTCCATTATGTTTCTGCGGGCAGCTTTCGGGAAAACGTGTGCTCTTGATATTCCATTCCACCTTTTTTTGTGGCACACCGGTGATTATCTCCCTCCCTGCCCGCAAGATATCATGTTGAGGGCATGGGAGGTAGAATGAAAAATCAGGTTTTTGCTTCTCCCCTTCCTTGTACTTTTTTTGTTGCCATAGATCAAAAACCTGCGGCGGTGGAAATTGGGCGTAATTGGCTTAATTTCATGATCATGTTTACTATTATTAAAATTTCTCGTTCTCTTTCCAGCGAGCGACTCGACGTCGTCTGCCTCTTCGTCCGCCTCCGCCACTCCTCTGACCTCTTCCTCCTCTTCCGGACCCTCCACGTCGGCAGCGGTCTCCTCGGGATCGACAGCCGCGGCGGCATCCTCTTCTGCCTCTCCCACCGCCGCCGCCGCCGCCCCCAAGCCCAGCGGCTCCAAGGGCTTCTTCCGGCCGTACTCCACCAGCCCTCCCCCGGCCAAGGCCTCCCCCACCGCCAGTCAGGCGCACCCCACCGCTCACACCGCCGTCGTCTCCTCAGCGGCGGCGGGGGCCATCCCATTCGGAGCGTCGGTGGCCGCGGTCTCCCCCTTCGGGCCGCCGCCGCCGCCGCCGCCGCCGCCAGGTCACCCCCCCCACAACCCCTACTCCGCTCTGCTGCCCCCGCACCTTGGAGGCGGACTGGTGGTGCCCGGACTGGGCCCGGCGGGGCTGCCCCCTCACCACCACCACCCGGGCTTCCCCTCGCCCTACTCCCCCTTCGCGGCCTCGCCGTTCGGGCCTCTCACCTCTCTCCACTCCGCGGCCGCAGCACTAGGGTTGCCGCCGGGAGCTGCAATTGGGTAAGTCTTACTTTGGTGAATACCGCACCTTTGGCAGCCGACCGTCCGTCCGCCATTTCTGTAGGGCGGCGAGAAAGAGCGTTCCCGTGGTTATGACGGGCAGTTCCCTTTATCACGCTGTAAAGTCGGGAAAGGAGGGGAGTAGTGAGGGTGGTCTTTATAACCTCGTTCGCCTCCCCTCGTACGTACGTACGTAAATCGAGGGGGAGCGAATGACATGACTCCCCTCTCCCCATTTGGGATGACGATGCCATTCTGACGTCCTACTATTTCCCTTTACTGCTTCCAGCAGCCGCACCACCGCCTCCGCCGCGGCAACGACGACCACGACAGCGTCCTCCTCCGCCTCCAAGGGCATCAAGCCGCCTTCCTCTTCCTCTTCCTGGGTCAGCCCCATCAGCGTGCCTCAGCCGCCTTCCAAGGCTTCCAAGCCTCAGACACCGTCTTCTTCCACCACTTCCACCCCGACCTCCTCCTCCGCCGTCGCCGTGGCGCCCGACCCGACGCAGGCGGCGGCGGCGAGGGGGGACTTACTCCGGAGGGAGCTGGACCCGAAGGGCGCGGCAGCCGCGGCAGCAGCCTCTGCAGCGGCAGCCCAAGCCGCCGCGCTGGGACTGCCGCCGCCGCCGCCCGGAGCGGCCTCGGCCGCGGGGGCGCCTCTTCCACCCGGCAGCTCCGCGGCGGCAGCGGCTGCGGCTGCGGCCATGCAGTCTGCCGCGGCGCTTCCCTTCCTCTCGGATCCCCTCCTGAAAGATGTGCCAAAGCTCGGAGGCTCGAGCTCCTTATTCTACCCTGGCCTCGGCGCTGTGGGGACTTCTTCACAGCCGAGGCCGCCAGTCCCGGCGACGTCTTCGGGGCAATCGTCAGCAAAACCCAAGGTATTTAAATAATTCTTCAAGTGATATTATTTGCTCCTTACTAACGTTTGACATGAATTACAGAAATCTGGAAAATGGAATGCAATGCATGTTCGCATCGCCTGGGAGATCTACAACCACCAGCAGAAGCAGAAGGGCGACTCCAAGTCTTCTTCCTCTTCCTCCACCACCTCCACAACAACCACGACAGCGAGCAAACCCTCCTCCATCCCCGCTTCCTCTTCGACGGCGTCCTCCTCAACCTCTAGTCTTTCCACCTCCACCGCCCCAAAACCCCACACCTCCTCCCTTGCCGACGCCCTCAGCAGACCACCCGTAGTGGCACCGCCCAGTTCGGCGGCGGCGGCGGTGGCGGCGGCCAAGGCGGCGGCCCCTCCTCCACCCGGCGCGGCGCCCCAGCCTCCACCGGTGGGTGCGGCTCCTCCCCCGACCGATTTCCTCCGATCTCCTGGCAGCGCCCTTTTCCCACCTGGTCTTCCGCGGCCGCCGGGAGCTGATCCTCTCAACCCGTTCGGACTGCCGCGGCCGCCATTCCCCAGCCCGTTATTTGGTCCTCCGCCTATCGGTATGTTCTATTGTTGCTATTTAATATTTTTGATTTTTAATGCATGTTTTTCTTCTCCAGGAGCCATGTCCCCCTTTCCCCGCTACGGCACCAACGCCACCCCGTTCGGCGGCCTTGGCAGCCTCAGCGACCCGTTCGGCCTCGCCCGCCCCCCGGTTCCTCCAACCTCCACCCCCTCGTCGTCGGCCTCCGCCTGGCCGCTCAAGTCAGAGTCCTCGCTGCTCAGCTCGCAGGAGAAGCAGCGGCGGGAGGCCGAGGCTGCGGCGGCCGCCGAGAGGGAGAGGGAGCAGCAGGCGAGGAAGGCGAGGGAGGCGGCGGAGAGGGAGAGGGAGAGGAAGGCCAGGGAGAGGGAGAGGAGGGAGAGGGAGAGGAGGGAGAGGGAGTTCAGGGAGAGGAACGGATCAGGAGGGGTCACACCGGACGCCCTAGCCAAGAGGAGGGACTCTTCGCGGTCTCCCGCGCGGACGCCAAGTGGAAGCCTGCTGCATGGCATGCCCGGGCTGGGACCCTCCTCGGCCTCGTCCTCGTCGTCGGTGGAATCGCTAGTCAAGAGGGAGGAGGCGCACCTAAACGCCCTCTTCGCCCACCTTCCGCCACATCTAAGGTAATTGACAAATTCATCTAAAATTTTGTTCTTTCGTCAATTGTTTGTCTTGTCGTTTTGTAGGCCCCCGGGAACTTCGCTGGATCTCCGGTCTCCTACTACTCCCTTCTCCGCACACACTGAGGCTCTGAAAGCGGCTTCTGCGGCCGCGGCGGCAGCTCAAGCCGCCGCCGCCGCGGGCTCCGGGAGCGACAGCGAGGTGCAGGTCATATCTGAGAAGGACGGCAACACCACCATCGCTCACCAGCCTGCCGGCAGCGGAGGAGGGGGAGGCGGCCACGGGAGCAACAACGGCAGGGCCAGCGTCAGCTCTCTCCACAGCAGTGGCAGGGGAAGCGTTGGAAGCGAGCGGTCTCCCTCGGTGTCCTCCGTCTCGAACAAGAAGGACCCCCTATCGTCTGCAAAGTCCCTCGCGGCGGCGGCGGCTAGGAGCAGCGCGGCAACGGCGGCAAAAATGACGACGTCGACGCCCTCGTCCACGGCGGCGTCGGCGGCTCTGTCTTCCGTCTACGGCGCAGCAGGGTTCCCTGGACTGTCGGCTTACTCCGGCCTGGTGCCTCCACCGCCCCACATTCCTGGTGCACCTGGTCTCCCTCCTCCACCTCCTTCGCCGTTGTTGGCCAGCAGCCTCGGCGCACCTCCACCAGGCGCTGGAGCAGCCGCTGCAGCAGCTGCGGACCCCTTCCGTGATCCCTACAGGGCCTTGACTTCCATGTACGGAGCCGCCGCAGCTGCGGCTGCTGTTGGGGCAGGTGCTGCTGGAAAAGATCCGTTGAGGGAAGCGCGGGAAAGAGAGCTCCTCCGACTGGACCCTCTCGGCTCCATGATCATGGGCGAGCAGGAGAGGGCGAGACTGGCGGCGTTGGGATACCCGCCATCTCCAGCAGCAGCAGCCGCTGCAGCAGCTAATTTGTCAAATCCTTCCGCTGCGGCGGCGGCGGCATCAAGCCTCTTCTCACCTCCCGGATCTCTTGGCCTTCTCGGTGCAACGTCAGCGGCCGGCGCACTTCCAGGAGCATCCTCTGCGGCGGCGATGGCAGCGGCGGCCTCCAAGCCTCCGAACCCGCTCGGCCTCGCCGCCGGACTCTACCCTCCTCCACCTCCTCTTCCCGGAGCCGCCGGGTTGGCGGGGGCACTGCACCCACCCCGACTCCCTGGGCCGCCGCTCCCCGGCGCGTCGGCGCTGAACGGACACGGCGTCTTACCTCCGGGCGCGGCGCCCGGACTGCAGCCAAACCCGGGCAAAGATCTCGTGCGGTAACGACGGCGTCGCCGACGACGACCGTTTCTCCCGCTAAATACCCCCAAGTGCATCATTTTCACCTCGAAGAATCTCTAATTCACTGCAGCAGAAGGAAAATGGAAAGGGGAAAAAAGAAGTGTCTCCTCACGGAGCCCTATTTCTTGGCCCCCTTCCAGTCCCATCCTTTCCTACCGATGCAAGTTATACAAGGACTGAAAAGAAGGTTCTTTTTTCTACCCTCGCAGTGAAGAAGAGGGAGAGAATCCAGTGCAACTACCACTATCGAATCGAAACAAAAAGACGCTCCCCCCGAAGTCCGGAAAAAGCGAAGAGAAGACAGCCAACCACTACTATGAACAGCGATAATTATGTTATTTAGTCTTGACTACCCTCCTCACTTATTTGCTCCCTACAGAGAAACACACGATCTTCAAGAGTTCCCCTAACTAAGCAGAAATCTCCTACCGATAGCTTTATATTACTATTATCATCTCCTACGGCCGCTGCTTCTCCCCTCCAGCCACCTTAGGCCTTGAATGAAGGGGGGCCTGGAGGAGGAGAGAGAGGCGAAGAAAAAGAATTGCATCTTCCAGCTCAGAAGGAAACGGAAACAAACCGACAGTATCGAAGCTAATGAAGAAGAAGAAGAAGGTCGAAAAGTGAAAAGAAAAATGCATCAAGATGTTTTTGTTTGCTTGTTTCCTCCTCTGGCCGCGAACGGCGCTGGACTATCCCAGGAGCCCATGTGAAAAAGAGGGGGATCGAACGAAACCCGAAGTTACTTTTTTCTTTCGTCTTGACTTAACTGTGACCTTAAAAAATTGATGTTCGGTGAATACAGATTTATCTGCAGATACAACACAGAGATGGTTCAGCATGCATTTCGGTACTTTTTTTTGCGCGAGGGTGGATGCTGTTTGGGTAAACACTGCTAGCTGCGAGGGCAGAGAAAACTTGTTCACGCCGTCTTCTTTTTTGGAGGGAGAAGTAAGTGCTGCAGTAGGAAGTAGGTGGATGTTTCTTTTTGCCTGAACGTGTCACCATCGAACATTAAGTCGTGTCGCACACAGTCGAGTAGGAGGAGAGGAGTGAGGAAGTATACGGCTACTAAATGATCGACTACCCCCTAGAGAGAGTTAGAAGGCGATATAGGGTTTCAGTTCCTTCAGCCGCGGTCAAAGCCTCTATTGTTCAATTCCACAGCTAGCAAAAAAAAGAAAGAGCGAAGTCTGCTGGCGGAAATCCGTCTAGATAGCGAGAAAGAAACATACACAATCTTTGCAGCAAAATGAAGATGCACTGCTGGGGGCCCACGGTCATTGACGGGTGAGCAAATGTTGACTTTGTCTTTTTTTGCAGGAGCAACATATTCTTTTTATGCCGTACAAACAGAACCGATAAATGTTGACCACAATTGGGTCGCATCACGAGATACTAATGTTTTTACTGGGCACGTGATTCGTGTTTATGTACGATTACCAAACTGTCTTTCTGCTCGATAATTTCGACCAGGTCGCTTGATGTGGCTGAATTTGATCGCGAAATCCTTTTCCGTTGCACAGCATGCTGGAGCAGGGCTTCACCGGGTCCAACTCCGCCGTCCTTGCCCTCCTCACCCTCTCCTTCATCGTGGGCGAGATGTGTCACTTCCTCTTCGGAACGCTCAGCAGAGAAGTAGGTAGCTAAAGCACAACACGAACGGGTTTCAAACAAAGGGAAGCACAATAGAAATCTTTTTGGGGGAATTTAAGGTGGCACAGGACATTCATTTTGGAAGGCTGAAGTGCTACGAGGAGGACGATTACCACGCGAGTGACTACACGGATGACAATCCCTGCGGCGACATTGAAGAGGAGGAAGAGTAAATGGCGGAAAAGAAACGAAATGTGATATGTTGCTTCTTCTGGGACACAAAATGTTTTTTTCTCCAGATGCGAGTCCGCCTTCGACCCAGATGGCAACTCCACCTACTGCTACTGGGACTACTCCGGTCAGGGCATCGAGTACCAGGTCCTAGCCGGGCCGGTCTTCATCGTGGTCATGACCACCGCCGGAGTCCTCATCGGCTTCTTCGGGGACAAGGTATCAAGGTAGGACGACGGAAAAAAGTACAACTTCTTTTTACAATTCTGCGGTATATTTTCGAACTGATTTAGGAGAAATTAGCAAAACAACATTAGCGGTATAACGTTCCGTGGAAATGCTCTCAAAAGCAAAAATTGTAGCAAGGGGTGTCTTCAGGTCAAATCCTCTTTATGGTAGGGGACGGGTATTTCCAGATAAAAGCAAAGAAATTATCATGAGAGAAATTGCCTCCTTCAAGCCTCCTTCAAACCAGAAGGTTTATTAATTGGTTCTAACTGTGTTAAACAAGATTAAGTTTGTTTCCCACTGGCCCACAAATTGCTGATTGATGTCACTTTCCCAACCAAAATGGAACATTAGAAATGGGTGACATCTTGCACAAAAGCTGGATTCCTTGACTAAATAGATTTTACCCTATTTACTCCAAATTTTGGTTTTGGACCATTTCATGAAATAAAAGTGTCAAACCCGTGTTTAGTACAATCTGGCCTAAATATTGTTTACTGTGCATATTCATAACAGTTGTTTTGAAGGATCAATTCTTTCAATTATTGATTTTCATACTTTTCAAAAACAAATCTAGCTTCAGAGGCTTGAGATACATTCTTAATTGGAACAGCGATAATATTTTTGAAATGTACAGTAGTTCTTCTTTTTTCTGTTTTCTTGAGAAATTAACTACATGTGATAGTTTCACTCCACTTTCCTCGGGGTCAATCAAAGATTCCCACACTGTCTTCAATACTTTCTTCAAGGGGTGGTTTTCTTCCAGTCCTATGGGTCAAACATTCCCTCACCACAGCTTTGTTCTTTTCCACCTTTTGACTTTGCTTTTAATTTATCCCAATTAGGTGCTATAAATTCCCTTTTTAATTCTACACTATGGCCCAAGTATGGCCATGAAGTATATATGTGGTTTCTGGCAGAATACTCTTAATATCTCCATCTTCTTATGTCCAGCAGCACTGTACAATTTTTTGTGGAGCTTTCTTCATTTTGCCTCTTTGTTCATTGTCTTACAAACTTTTTGATTCAGTATTCAATATGATCATGCTTGTTGTAGCTACAATTACAGACATCTTGTTTTAGAAGCATCACCATTTCCTATGTCAATAAAGCTCCAGCACTACTCATCTTGTTGTAGGGATTGGGCAGTCAAAACCTCGTCAGAATTGTTGCAATGGTGAATGGCTTTTCTGGTGTTGGTAGGTGCATGTGAATATTTCTTCTTAAGTCTTTGGACTTACACTTGTGTAGGTTCTTGAAGCCAGAACAGTATTTCTGATAGCTGTCTCTTCCCCGATTAAGTCACAATTTCTTTTGTGATTTTTTCATTTTTTTTGCTCCAAGCAGAAGTTTGCTTTGTCGCTATCCATGGAAATAATTCTAAGAAACAAGAGTGAAAACAGACATTTTACGTCCATACCGACAGGGCAATCTTCATGCATTGGTAGGTTGTAGAGATTGTGACTCATGTTTTCTTTGGTTGATATCAGTAACTTCCTTTATAACTCCCTTTCAGCAAATTGTTGATTTCTGCAGGGATCATATGTTTTCTTCATATGCAAGACTTTCTTTCAGGTAAGATTGATCCCGTCCTGATGTAAACTATCTTGTTGACTTGAAGTCTCTTCAGAATGACTATGTCTGGTTGGTTGGTTCTGGGGAGCCTTGTTTCCAAGGACGGACGATCCGATATTTCATGAATCCTTTTGCCTTCACCCTATTATCCCACTGCAGGGTTATGTCCCAAGACCCTTCATCTCGATCTCGTTATCCCCTTGAGGGGGGTTTGATCCAGGTCCTCCCAGCAGTCAGTTTTTGGAAGCGCGAACGCCACCGACTGAGCTACCGGGGCTGGGCTTGACTATGTATATTTCTTTTGCAAATTGGCTACACATCAAGAATTTAATTCAGAGTTAAATACTAGGCATGTGTCTCCCTTTTTTGAACTTTCTTTCATGAGAATCATTATCTTCTTTCATCCTGAATTTACAAGATTTGTTCCAACTTCTCATTGTTCTGCAACAAATGTACCACACGATGGATACAGAAGTTGTCATTTGCATTGCAAGAGTTCTCATAGAAGAATTCTTTTGTACTGTCATAGACTTGCTGTTTTTCCAGTCATTTTCTTTTAATATGTATCATGTTAAAATTGATGCAAGAAAAGTTCCGGAACTCTCATTGCCTTTAATTTAAAGTAAAGTAATTTAAAGCTGAGCTAAGTTGATAGCTCAGTCTCCTTCCACTAGGTCTACTTGTTGAGCTGTTGATCCTCAAAGTCCATGCAGGAAGGTCCTTCTCCCTCATCGTCATCATCCAGGGGGTTGGCGGTACAGGTTGTGTTCAGAGGCCTGTAGAATTCCTCTTTGCAGTTTTTCAAGAGACAGATGTCTTCTTTGGTAGGTTCCAATTCTTCTTTCTTGAACATGCAGGTATTTTCAGGAGTAGTAGACTCCCTAAACATTTCTTGGTTTGCTTTTGAGTTTGAAGGGGACATGCTATGTTCTTCTTCTTCCTTTGGAGGGGCCTTCAGAAATTGGGAGGGTGGAGTAGTTGAGAACAGAACATCCTTGCTTTGCTCCTTTGGTGTAACATTTTCACCATGATCATGGGTATCTCTGTTGTGGCTGAGACTGTGAAAAGAAATTAAACAGTTATTTACAATGCAGCTTAGCTTCTGTGAAATAATACTTACATTTTGACCTCCCAAAGAACATTTTTTAGCTGGGGCCTCAGGTAGATGGGTCCTTCAAATCTGTAGACACTACGGCCATTGCATTCCTTGGTGTGGTCCTGAAATAAATGTTGTATTCATGCTTTGTAGTAGATATGTATGTAGAAAACATGAAAAAAATGAGTTCATGCTTGTCAGAGGTTTGGTTCATGATCTAGGCCCTCTAGGAAACTTTTTTCAAAAGAACTAATGAAAGCATTTTTCAATATTTTTACAATAAACCTGACAGGTCATGGAATTGTGAGAGTTGGTTGCAGTGTCATAAAAATTCCACAAACTCTCTACAAAATTCTTATTTGAGGCATTTTGGCAGCCCTCGTAAGTTTACAAGAAAAAATGCCACAAATGTGTAATTAATTGGCTAGGTGACCATGACGCGCTTCATTTCCGGCATCGTAGGGGGTCTCAATGTGGCTCCACTCGGTGAGCATGCCCTTGTCCTGGACACAGGTCAGCATGTGAAACATCATGTGCTCGTCTAACGTCATGAGGTGGATGTCTCCCAACTCGGCGCGGGCTTCCAGTAGTTCGACAAACGTTTCCACGGTCTCGCATCTCCCCGTATCCTGTTTCATCTCCCAGAATTCCAGGCACCGGGTAAAGAGGGGAGTGTTGGCGAGGAAGATGGCGTCTAAGATCTCGATGAGGCTGTCGTTGGTTGGGGGGTCGGTGGGTAGGATTGATCTCACCGTGTCGTAGCCTTTGTGGTGTTGTACCCTGGTCTCGAGGGAGGGCTCAATGCAGCCAAAGAAGACGTTGTCCTTGTCTTCGTGCTTGGTCCAGAGGTTGCAGCCAGACCTGCGGAAGTAGGTGTCAAACTTCCTCTTCCATTGCTTCAAATTGTAGGGGGTGGAGTCAAGGCACAACGTGGGCGGCTTCAGGGAGTCCATCATGGTGCGCGCGGCCGGGACGGCGGCTGGAGCGATCGCCGCCGGTGGCGGGGGCGGGGTGCAAGGGCGGAGGGCGGCGTCGATGACGGCGATGGTGGTGGTGGCGGATTCCAAGGCGTCGGCAAGGACTCCCTCCAGCTCCTCGTTCCAACCATTTGGCGTGCTCTTACCTGTCGGTCTCGGCGAGGATGCAGGTCTTGTAGTTCTCCCTCGGCGGACTGCTTGAGTTTCGCGATTGTCTCCTTGATGTTGTCATACAACATGCGGGAGTGCCTCATGTCCGCAAGGGCGGTGAGCTTATTCAGGGTGGTCTTGCGCCGGTTGACCCAGTCCCTCCTGTAGGCGTTGGCGGAGTTGGCGACACAGGGGTCGGCCATGATTTCTCCAGACGAAACTGGAGAAGTCCGAATTCCTGTTTTCACATTCCTTTCACTTTCAAAGAATCAGCATGTGAACGAGACGCCATGAAGAGTTTCGAAAGCAGACTGACGTATATTTCGTATTCATTCATACATACACAGGGGAGCGCTCTTGCGGGCGCGCTCGATCTCGTGTCTCTACAACTTCAAGCCCAGGGAGAGAATAAGAGAGAAAAGACACCAGCCTTAAGACTTCAGTCAGATTCCTTGCCTACTGGTCCACACTCTTCTACATAATGTAGTCAGTCGTGATGTGACTCTCGAAATACACACACACAAAAGCCATACTTCTTGGATGCGACAGAGGCATTGGGTAGGTTGAAGCTAATTCTTTAGATTTCAATTGGCCTGGAAGACACAGGCACCAGGTGCATGAGTTACTCAGTTTCCCCGATTGACTTGTCATCTACATATCTCCATAGCCAGGGAGCTTCCAATTGAAAGGCCATCACTGATCAGAAGATCCTTGTTGGTATGTTTTCTCAGCTTAGAGTATGGCACAAAATCCAGTGGAAGTTGTGCCTTGTTTGGGTTGGCGACAACTCTCTTTAGAAAGCTTGGTAGGAACATCCTGACAAGGACATGGTAAAAGAAGATCCCTCCATTGGAATTATGTATGTCACACTTGTCACAGAAGGGCTTCCTCATGTAGGGTGACCACACAGGCGACGGTCTTTTCCATGGGAGCAAATTGGAACGTCCTCAACAAGTTTTCTTCTTTTGTCTGCGGCATGTCCTTGTTGAGTCACTTGTGGGCATGGTTGGCAATGTGGCGATATTGACAAGAATCACTTGGTTTGTAATTTGTATCATTTGGCCTTGCCTAGTCGCTGTTGCGAAGTTATTTTAATGGGCAAAACTTTAACATAAGAATACGGGCCCGTCTACGGCCATTTCAGCAGTTTAATTATATTTTGTAACTAAATCTAAATTGTATCGCAGTTTGCTTAAACTGATAAATTGAATTTGCTGACATTCCCAAAAAAAACGCGTTTGGGTTGTACCGGTACGGTGCAAATGTTCGTACATTTCCATGACCTGGGTTTTCATAGAGCTTCAAGCAGACATCAAATTTCCCTCACCACCAAAGCGTATGGGTTCAGCAGCATGTGGATGCAGGCCTCCGTCCTGGGCTCCCTTTGCCCGACGCCGGGCGCCAAGGGCCTGTTGAAGATGACGGAGGCGGCGGTGTCTCTCCCGTGGGATGGGTCCACTTTGGTGAGGTAGACTCCAAGGCCATACCTATGATTGGCGACGGAAATGATAAATCAATGTTGTAAGTAGGTAGAGTAGAAAGGTGTTTTTCCTCGCTTACTTTGCTCTGGAATGGTGCAAGGATGACCAGATGACCCCGTCCTTCAAAATGCCCCTGACACCTTCCAGGCTGGTGTAGTGGTAAAATCCCACCCGTGAGATCGTCTGGTACAGCTTTGAAGAGGAATTGGGGAGCTCGAAAGGGTCAGGCCACAAAGCGGCGTTGCGATGAGTTATTTTCCTGCAGAGCGAAAGGGTGATTATGGCATGAAGGTGGGGGGGAAAAGCTATGATATTCAACATATGGCAAAGGTATTTGCTTACGGATCTTCCTCGAAGCTTCTTCCTGTCTGATTTTTCGGGGCTTCCACTCCGCAGAAAGGGCCCTGTGGCGTTATGCTGAAGAGTGGAACTGGAGGCGGAAAGCGGGCGGGAGCCGGAGCCGGCGACGAAGAAGAGCTGGAGGATATGTCAGTCGAGGTCGAAGGCGAGCGCGGAGTCTTGGCTGCAGAGGCTCTCCACTCGCCGTTGGTCAGCCAGCGGATATAGTGCTGGGACCCCACGGAGGGTGGCCACATGCCAATAGAGGATCGATCTGAAATGGACAATATTGACCTTACCACATTGACCCTTTTAGCATTAGGAAGCGTTGCATAGCTGGCGATTTTTTAACTCTCCTCTCCACTGTATTTTTACCACAAACAAATCGGCAGAAACTTGGCCATCGCAACACTGAACTGCGAGGAGGAGGCCCTTGAACGAATGTTATTGTTATTTCGCATCGATGGTCAGAAGTGGGCGAGGCGACCCTACCCTTTTGGCCAATCTAGCCATGCATCAAGGGGAAGTGGGAGGGGTAGAGTCGTCAAGTATTTAGGTAGTGGAAGAAAGGATCAATTGGGGGGATTATTGGAAAAGGGGAGAAATGCGTGAGGAGTGGAGGTGGGAATGCCAGTAATTGTGTTGTTGTAAGGGAAAAGAAAATGGACCACTTATGGGGGTGCGCATGGAGGCGGCATCAAATGATT
>JAAUYJ010029288.1_pt1 | contig 18637 bp, 12 predicted proteins | sample 7278031 | NCBI WGS metagenome assembly JAAUYJ01 (sample SAMN14350222, study PRJNA611818) | marine sediment metagenome | isolation source: surface marine sediment (1.8m) | place: French Polynesia: Moorea | collected 2018-08 | reverse complement strand
GCGAAAAAATGCGCCAGCCTAAAATGTCAAATTTTTTATTGCATTTTTGGACGTTTCAGAGGGGGTACAAAAAACGATCTTCATAAATATTTTTTAAAAATGCTAAAAATTAACATTTTTATGTAGTAAAATTTTACAATGTCCAAAATGCGCCACATTTTTGGTTTTTCGCGCAATGCGCGAAGGCACTTTCAAAATGCGCGAGAGGGGGTGCCAGATGCGCCATTTTCGCGCAATTGCGCAAGATCTGGCAGCACTGAACGAGTCTGGGACAAAAACAAAAGGCGGAAAATTAGTGATAGAGCCAATCCAGATTCGGGTTCACTATTGGTTGCTTGAGAAAATTGTATTAACCATTTGTTTTATGCCAATTTTTTGCAAAATTTTATTATAAGGCTCGAGAGCCTAGATGCGGGTTGCGGGTTTGTGCTGGCCAGCCACTTTGCGAGCCAAAATTCGAGCTTTCGAGCTCGAGCCTAAGCTTGAACCCATCCCTATCCTGCTGTGATAAAAATATCTCATTTCGGAAAAATCCTCTTGCAGAAGAGACCGTCGGCGGCGGCCTCGAGCTCATCGTGCAGAGCGACCTCGACCGCGAGGCCGCAGACCACCATGACCTCCGCATCGTGGCCACGGACGCGTCATCCTCATCTGCCTCCGGTGACGGGGGCGGCGCTCTGGTGTCTCGCACCGGCACCCTCACCGTCCGCGTCAACGTGCAGGACCTCAACGACAACCCTCCGGTGTTCGAGCGCCAGCGCTACTTCGCCGCCGTCCCCGCGGACGCTGCGCCCGGGCGGGAGGTCCTCCGGGTGCGCGCCTCCGACGCCGACGAGGGCGCCAACGCGGACGTGCGGTACTCGGTCAACAGGCGCCAGTCCGGCGCGGAGGCCGCCGGGCTGTTCAGGGTGGAGGAGCGGACGGGGGCCGTCAGGCTGGACCGGAGGCTCCCCTCGCCGGAGACTGGCGGCAGAGGAGTTTACGAAATCGTGGTGGTGGCCAGGGACGGGGGGGAGGTCAGCCAGGAGGCCAGCGCATTTGTTACTGTTCGGGTCACCGGGGCATCCGGGGGAGGATCCGGCACCACAGGAGAAAGCGGGCAGATTTATGATGACAGCGGCATCGACGCCAACAAGAAGTACGAGGGAGCCTCTTCTGGAAAAGGTCGTGTCATGAATTTGGAACTCAAATACTTGGGAGGCCGGAGAACCCTGCCTGAAAACACGGAGGCTGGAATGGCCTTTGCCCAAGTCGTGTCCGGTGACAGCAGCAGCATCGTTGACTTGGATCTGGTCGACTCTCCAGACTTCCACCTTCTGCGAAATGCCTCGGGCTTTTTCATCGCCACCGCCAGACAACTGGACTACGAAGAGAGCTCCGTTCTCACTCTCACTCTGGCTGCCAGGAACCCCTCCGATCTCTCGGCCGGCCCCGTCACCCGCTCCTTCGAGGTCCCCGTCGAGGACGTCAACGAGCACCCTCCCGTGTTCGACAGTCGCGAGTACTCGGCCGTGCTGGAGGAGGCCTCTGACCCGGGAAGCCTGGTAACCACTGTGCGTGCCTCTGACGCCGACGGCGGACCGGAGGCCGGCAGGATCAGCTACGGACTCCTGTATGACTACGGCGGAGGAGGAAGCTTCGCCGACTGGTTCTCGGTGAACGAGGCGAGCGGCGAGGTGAGGACGCAGACGCGGCTGGACTGCGACGAGGCCTCCGACCCGCGGCTCACCGTGGTGGCAAGGGACCACGGCTCCCCCGTGGCCTTCACCGCCACCGCCACCCTCTCCGTCTCCGTCCTAGACGTCAACGACAACGCTCCGGTGTTCTCCAGCGCCTTCTACAGCGCGGAGCTGTCCGAGGACGCCGACCCGGGGGAGTGTTTCCTCACCGTAGAGGCCACCGACCTCGATTGTGGCGCCAACTCTGAGATCAGATACAGGATCAAGGAGTCCGGCGGGGCCGACGGCTTCAGGATAGACGAGGAGACCGGAGAGGTCTGCCTTGACCGAGGCTTGGACAGGGAGAGCCAGAGCACATACGGATTCACCATCATTGCGGCAGACAAAGGTACTGCCCATAGGAGGTTTAATTTCAAACTTTGCTGTTTAACTTGATGTTTTATTTTTTCAGGCGGTTTGAGCACAAGTGCCATGGTTGAGGTGGCCGTTTCAGACGTCAACGACAACTCTCCAGAGTTCCGCCCTTCCGACTACGTGGCCAAGGTGAGGAGTCGCTTCCCCTCCGGACCAGGGTCTCCAGCTTTGGTGACCGTGAGGGCGGAGGATCCGGACTTGGACGAGGCTGGACAGGTCAAGTACGAGCTGGTGAACGGCGGCGGCGAATACTTCTCCGTCGACGAAACGAGCGGAGAGATCACATTGGCCAGACCTCTCTCTCCTGGAAGAAGTAAAGAAACTTTCAGGTACGGGCGTCTTTTTAAAAAGGCTTAGTTTATAGATAAAATTGCTTCACTTCACTAATTCTAGACTTCGCGTGAGCGCTGTTGACGGTCTGGGCCGCCGCTCCCCGACGCAAGCGACGGTGGAGGTGCTGGTGGACGACGACGACCTGACCTTCGAGATGCCGCAGCACCTGTTCCGGGTGCGAGAGGACGTCTCCCCGTACAGCGAGGTGGGCCTGGTGAGGACGACGACGACGGCAGGTGCCTCCAAGGGAAGGAGGTCAATGACCATCTATGATTCAAACGCGGAGGGCTTCATATCGGTGGACGCAGCCTCTGGAGTCATCAGGACTGAGGCGCGGCTGGACCACGAGAGGAGGCCGGTCATCGTGCTCAACCTGCTGCTGGAAGATCCCGACACCGGGGAGGAGAGCTACTGCCAGGTACAGTAATTGAAGTAGGTCATTTTCGCATATCTTAAATCACTATTGTTATTTGTCAGGTCATCATCAACGTTGACGACGTAAACGACAACGCGCCCGAGTTTCCCGGCGGCGCCACCTCTGCCATGGTGGCCGTAAGGGAGGACCTTCCTGTGGGCGGCGCAGTGTACGCTGCCAGGGCGGCGGACGCGGACTCAGGTTCCAACGGAAGGGTGTCCTATTCCGTCTCGCAGGGCGCTGGCCACTTCAGGATAGACGGGAGGACTGGGGACCTGGTGCTGACCAGCCCGCTCGACAGGGAGTCGAAGAATGAGCACCTTGTCATCATTCAGGTACAACAATATTACTTAAAAGTTTTGCCAGTTTTCTTGTCATGCTTCGGCTTCTTCAGTTATAATTTCGGAGCAGGATCCGGTAGCCAGTCAGTTTTTCTTTGCTTCACTTTTTCTTTATGAACTTATGCACAGTACAGTAGGTTCCAACCAAATAGTTTTCTGCGGCTTCAATTATGCTTCAAGAATTTACTCCTGAATAATGAATATGGAACAGTTTCCCAGGTCAGGTCTCTTCTTCTCCATTGTGATTCTGTTTGTTCAATTGCTATCATTTTATTTTACAGTATCTAAATTTGTTGAATTCCTCGGGTGCTAATGCTGACTGCTTCATTTCCAGGCCTCTGACGGTGGAACTCCTTCCCTTCGCAGCAGCCTCCGCCTCCACGTCTATGTCCATGATGCCAACGACCACTCCCCGCGCTTCGACAAGGAGGAGTACAGGGTCGATCTCTCTGACTCCTTCCCCGGGGCGGTGGGCGCCCCGGTGGCCACCGTGGCGGCAGAGGACGGGGACGCAGGAAGGAACGCCAAGGTGTCCTACTCGCTGGAACCGGAGAACCCCTATGTGGCAGTGCTCAAGAACTCGGGGGTGCTCATTCTGAAGAGCCTGGCCGATGACCGGCTGGCCAAGAAGCCCCTGGAGCTGAGGGTGGTGGCCAGGGACCATGGCATTCCCCCCATGGAGTCCGCCGCCAGGGTGGTGCTCTCCGCTACGGGCGGCGGCGGCTTCTCCTCCAAGCCTTCATTTACGAGGGAAAAATACGAGTTCTCCGTCAAGGAAAATTCCCCTGCCGGCACCGTCGTTGGAAGGGCTGCTGCTTCTAAAGGAGAAGTCAGCTACAGCCTGTCCCAGGACGGCGGCGGCCTTTTCGCCGTCGACGAATCCACCGGGAGCATCTCCACCAGGGTGAGGCTGGACAGGGAGTCCGCCCCCGTCCACGAGCTGGTGGTGGAGGCCTGGGGAAAGGACAGGAGGAGAAGGCTACGGAGGCCGGGGGCTGCCAGGGCGGTCGTGGTGGTCAGGGTGGAGGACGAGAACGACCAGGCACCGCGCCTGGTGTTTCCTCCCGACGGGACCTTCATCGTCCGCGGCGACGACGCCCCAGGCACCTCCCTGGGCAAGATTGAGGCGGAGGATTACGATTCCGAAGCAGGAGGAGAAGTCTCTTTCCAACTTCTAGGTATGACATATCTGTTGCAAATCGGCGAGTTAGAACCTCAAAAATCTTTAACTTTCTATCCAGATTCGCAAGCGCCAGTGAGAATTTCCGAGGACGGAGAAGTCACCCTCATCCGCTCCTTGAGAGGAACCGGACAGCATCAATTTCCAGTCCTTCTCGTGGACGGGGGCGATCCTCCGCTCACCACAAAGGAAACCATCCATCTCCTGGTTATGGAAGAGGGGCAAAATTCCATTCCCCACACCGTCTCGGTCTCGGCCAGGAAGCTGAGCGTCGGAAGGACGGCGGAGGCCGGCACCAAGATTGGATCCGTGGCCCCGGCAAAGCTTCACCACGGCCAGCATTTCTATAAAATTCTGCCCGCTTCTTCCGCCGAGAGGTTCGTCGCCCTCAACGCCATGACCGGAGAGCTGTTTGTGGCGGAGGAGCTGGCGGGCCTGCAGAAGATCCCCCTGGAGTTTGAGGTGGAGGTCACCAGCGTCTCCGGCCAAAGTCCTCCCTCACTCGTCAAGGTGACGGTAGACGTGGGGGATGAAAACGGCAGTGATGGAGGATCGCCTCCCATGTTCAGCCAAGATCCCATCACCGTGCAGGTGGACGAGGGAGTCGAGGCCGGCACCACCGTCGTCAACCTGAGGAAGTACTCCGCCGAGGGAGCACCGAGAGTGGAGAGCTTCCAGGTCTCCTCCCAGCATCCGAAGGAGGGGGCTTTAGACGTCTCCCCCGCCGGCGTACTTAGAGTGGTCAAGGGGCTGGACTACGAGGAGCACTCCCGGCACCTGGTGACCGTCCGCGGCCTCACCCAGGACGGGAGGCGCTCGGCCGACATCACCGTGGTTGTCAACGTCACCGACGCTAACGACAACGTCCCGGCCATCCTCCTCACCCAGAGGAACCTGGCCTTCTCCTCCGCCTCCTCCCTCTCCCCGGCCCCCCTGTACACCTTCCTCGTGATGGATCCAGACAGCGGCGACGCGGGAGAGGTCGGACTGGAACTGGTTTCGGGAAACGACGGGACTTTTGAATTGGACCAAAAGTCGCACCAGCTCAGTCTCCGTAAACCCCCGACCAACGAAATTTACCGCCTCCTGGTGAGGGCCACGGACAAAGGATCTCCCCCACTGTACTCGGAGGAGGAAGTTACCATCTCTTTCCGCCACTCCGAGGGCTCCTCAGGTCTGTTCAGGCAGAGCGTGTACAGGGCCAAGACCCAGGAGAACGCGCCTCCAGAGCTAAGGGTGGTCACCGTCGGACTCAAAGATGACCTCCGCGACGGGAATGTCTTCAAGCTGATGAAGGGCTCAGAGTTCTTCCAGATCAACGAGCGCACCGGGGAGATCCGCACCAGGGTGAGCCTGGACAGGGAGTCGGAGGACGAGCACGCCCTGGTGGTGGGACTAGTGAACCCGAGGGACGGGAGGACGACCGACACCGCCGTGGTGTACGTCACCGTGGACGACGTGAACGACAACGCCCCCCGCTTCGGGCCGCAGACCTGCAGGGACATCTCCGTCAGGGAGAACAGCCCCAACACGTACGTGCACGCCTTTGTGGCTGAAGACCCGGACCTAGGCGAGAACGGGAGGATCAGCTACAGCCTGGCTGGGTCGGGAGAAGGGGAGGAGGTGGCGAGGCTCTTCCGCATCGAGAGGGACACCGGCAAGCTGCACGCCCTCCCACTGGACAGGGAGGAGAGGGAGGAGTACAAGCTGGAGGTGGTGGCCATCGATCATGGCCCGGAGCGACTCACCACCAGGTGCGTCATCAGGGTCAGGGTGGAGGACGAGAACGACAACGACCCCAGCTTCACCCAGTCTATCTACTCGGCCTCGGTGAGGGAGGACATCCCGGTGGGTACCGAGGTGGCCAAGGTTACGGCCACCGACGCCGACCGAGGGGAGAACGGAAGGGTGAGGTACAGCCTGGAGAACGCCACCGAGTGGGCCTTCGCCATCGACGAAAGGACCGGCGCGGTCTACACCATCCGCCCGCTGGACCGGGAAGAGGTCCCGGAGATGCGCTTCGATGTCCTGGCCTCCGACGGCGGCAGCTCCTCCGTCCGCTCCAGCCGAACCCGCGTCAAGATAATTGTGACCGACGCCAACGACCACACCCCGGAGTTCGTCTCCCTGCCCTTCCGCGTCAACATGAGCGCCACTCCTCCCGCCGGGGTCCCTCTTATGCGACTCCTGGCCCTCGACCCTGACGCCGGGCCCAACGGGCACCTCACTTACAACATCGTGGAGCCGGGCCAGAGAGAGCGGTTCCACCTCAGCCCGGAGGAGGGGCTGTTGACGGTGGCCTCTTCCTCCTCCGGCGATGTTGCTTGGGAGCCTGGAACCATCGAGACTCTGGAGGTTGCCGTCAGCGACGCCGGCAGTCCGCCCAGGAGCTCCACGGGCCTCGTCCAGATCCTCATCGAGGGGGGGCCCGCGGTCTCGCTTAAGTTCCAGCAGGCCTCTTACGAAGAGACTGTGCCAGAGAACCCGCTGAGCGGCAGGGACGTGATGCAGGTGCGGGCGGTCAGGTCCGATGGGAGGAGGCAGAGGGTCATCTACTCTTTCCTGCGCGGCAACGAGCTGGGCGCCTTCGAGATCAACAGCAACAACGGTCTCATACGAGTGCGAGATCCCGGACTGGTGGACTTTGAGAAACAGGAACAGTTCAATCTCACTGTGTCCGCCAGAGGCTTGGGCGACGACAGCCTGACCGCCTACACCACCTGCACCATCAAGGTGAGGGACGTCAACGACAACGCCCCCAAGTTCATCCGGGAGGTGTACAACGTGAGGGTAGCGGAGGGGGGCGAAAAAGGATCGAAGGTGGTGCAGACCAAGGCGGTGGACAGAGACCGCGGCCAGACGGACAGGCTGCGCTACGAGATCATCGACGGCAACGTGGACGGGGCCTTCGCCATGGACGGCAATGGGGACAGCCCCGGCGCAATCCTCACCAACACGGTGCTGGACCGCGAGATCCGTGACACCTACGAGTTGACGGTCTCTGCCACCGACCCTGGCTCCCCCTCCCTGGTGGGGCTGGCGCAGGTGCTCGTGCGGGTCATCGACGCCAACGACAACCGCCCGCACTTCGCGCCGGTCCACCCGGTCCGCGTCCCGGCGGGCGCCCGCCCAGGGACGGCAGTGGCCACTCTCAGGGCCAACGACATCGATCTCGCGCCCGGCGGAGTATCCTACCGGCTGGCAGTGCCCAACGAATACCTTACCGTAGACGTCTCCACTGGACAGGTCATACTGCTCAAAAAGCCAGACTCTCCAGCCGGTAGCTTCAAGATCTCTGTGATCGCCTCTGACACCAAGCACGAGACCTCTGTGGAGGTGGAGGTGTCATTCGACAATGGGCCCCGCGGGCGCCGCTGCGGGCCCATGCTGAGCAAGCCCATCTTCCACCTTCTGGTGTCGGAGGAGGAGGCCTTCCCGGCAACTGCGGGAAACGTGGACGTGGCAACCTGCCAGGATGAAGAGGCGGCAGAGCATGACGTTCTTTTTGAGGTCCCAAGAAAAGATCAGGTATTACAGAGTTTAGCTGGTTGCTTAAAACTCAAAAATATATTTACCAACAGAACAGCTCCTTGATTGGTTCTTCAATTCAATTCGAAATATTTTTACGAACCCTTTCTTCCCAGCTATTACAATTTCCTTTGTAGTACGTACAGCAGTATTTTAAACATTCTTCTCTTTTAATTCCTTGGCAGGGTCTTTTCTCGGTTCTTCCCAATGGAACCGTGGTTGTCAACAGGGAGTTTGACGGGAACGCCGCCAGTTTCGTCCTCAGCGCCACGGACGTTAAAACCAAGAGAAAGACCAGCTCTGTCGTCACAGTCACCAAGACCTCAGACAAGATGAAGAAGATCGAAATCAGGGGGCAGGCCCCCGTCGTCGTGGACCTCGGCGAGATAGACGCCAAGTCCTCCAGCCCCTTGGCCACGCTCAGAACCAACCAGGATCCGTCCGTCGGCATTTCCTTCTCCATGTCTCGCAATCCGTACCTGAGAATCGATTCCTACACCGGCGCCGTCGACTCAACGGCTGCTGCTTCACCTGGCCACCTGAAGATGCCTCCTAAAGACGTGATTGTGACTGCCAAAAGGCTCTCAGACATGCAGCAGGCTTCCGTAGTGATCAAAATCTCGAAGGAGGGAGCTGCGGCATGGAAGCCTCTGACAAATCAGTTTAGTTTCTCAGAGGACGCTTTCACCAGCTCTCTGTCGGTGGACGCTCCCGTGGGGACCAAGGTGCAAATGTGCGAGTCTTCCTCCTTCGACGCGTCGGTGTCTCCTCACGTTAAGATAATCTCTGGAAACTACTTCGGCGAGTTCAAGTTCGACCCGGAGGCGATGAGCCTCGTCCTGCAAAGGAAGATCAAAATGTCAGGGCAGAAAAAGATGAAACACCACGTCGTCTTGGTGGCAACGTCCGACGACGGCCTCTTCAGCCTGTGCACAGTCAACATACACCTGGAAAAGGCCGCTCCTTCCTCCGACAAGTCTTCAACCGGCATCAGGGTCTTCCCCCTTGGGAGCTTCGTCAGCAGTGTCCCTGAAAACGTACCCCCCGGCTCCAGAGTCCGCGGTCCGCCGATAAAGTCAGGCGCCCCTGCGGCAAGCTTCTGGTCCAACTCAGACCTGTTCAGCGTCGATCCCCACTCCGGGGAGATCGTCACCCTGACCAGCCTTGACTACGAGTCCTCTCCCTCGCACGGCCTCACCATCTTCGCCAACAGCTCGGGCCTGGTGTCTGAGTGCTCGTTGGAAATTCTGGTGGAGAGCAGGGACGAGTTCGCGCCCGTGTTCGACCGCCCTCACTACTACTTCGTGCCCAAGGCCTCCTCGGGGGTGCCCAAGAAGGGAGACCAGCTGGGCAGGGTCAGGGCGAGGGACAGGGACCAAGGACCGGACGGAAGGGTCGTCTACACCCTGGCAGTGGGGCCAGGAGGAGGAGGAGGAAAGAGCAAGTACTTCTCCGTCGACAGCGAGAGCGGAGCAGTCACCGTCATCAAGGACCTCGACACTGGAGTGTTTGAGGAAGAAAATCAAGGAGGAGGGGTGAAGAGGAGGCGCAAGAGGGACTTGAGAGACGTGCAGATCGTGGTGAGGGCGAGGAGCCGGCAGCCTGACTCTTTGGAGGCGACGGTGCTAGTCTCTGTGTCGCTGGTGGAGGCCCTGCTACCGTCGGCAGTGGGCGCCGGAGCCATGGCTGGGTGGGTGCAGGGGATGCTGGTGGGGATCGTATTGCTGCTCATCGTCCTCGTACTGGCCGTCGTCTTCATCTGCCGCAAGAAGAGGAGGGAGGAGGAGGAGCGGAAAAACAACCTGCTGGCTTCCGGCGGCATCGTCAACCCCAACATGAGCATGGAGATGACCTCCTCCAGCGACGCGCTCTCCAGGTTCCCCCCTCAGTACAGCGAAATAGTGTCGGAGTACGGCAGGACAAAGGATGGCAAGCAGCACCATCACCATGGCGGCCTGGCCGGGGTGCTGGCCTCCGCCGGAAACAACCCCAGGTCGGAGATATCAGAGAAGAGCCACCGCTCTGCTTCGAGCGGGCGAGGATCGGTGGAGGACGGGGAGGAGGAGGTCGACGTGGAGATTAGAATGATCAACGAGGGAAACTACCTAACCCCGGACGGCGGAGTGGGAGGTGGAGGAGCGACTGGATTCGCTCCGGACGAGGTGGATAAGGGTAGCGACGAGGAAGAGGGATCCGTTCAAAACACAGAGGATTACCTTGCCAGGCTGGGGATCGACGTGAGGAAGCCCCCGAATCTCGGAGGCGGCAGCGCCGTCGGCGATCGGCTCTCTCAGATTGGGGGAGGAGGAGCCGCTTCCGCCGGCGGTGGCTACGATAACTACGGGGCCGGCGGCGGGGGCAGTTCCATCTACAACCGCATCCCGGACGACACCCTCAGCGAGAAGAACTCAGTTCTCAGCGGAAGCAAGGCCAGGGGAGCGGGAGGAGGAGGCGGGAGCCTCCTTTACGGCTCTCACCACCACCATCACCACCACCACGGCGGCGGCCCTCCTTCAGTGGCCGGATCATTGAGTTCTATGGTTCACAGCGAGGAGGAACTGGCCGGCACCTACAACTGGGACTACCTGCTGGACTGGGGTCCTCAGTACCAGCCGCTGGCCCATGTCTTCAAGGAGATCTCCAAGCTGAAGGACGATGGACCGGGAGGAGGAGCTCCAGTTACAGCGGTTTCCGTCAACGCCTCCCAACCCCTCTCTCCCCCCACCCTGAGAAACATGCCCCACACTAGTCACCTCTTCCCAGGCGGAGGAGGGGCCCGGGCCCTCGGCCGCTCCCCCATCTCCCACGAGGCCGGCGGCGTCGGAGGAGTGGGATCCCTTGGTGGCGCCGGCGCTCTCTCGCCCTCCTTCCACCCTGCGCTGTCTCCGCTGGCCACAAAGTCTCCTTCAGTGTCGCCCCTGGCGGTGCCCATACAGCAGGGGAGGACGGCAGGAGGGATCACCAAGAGGCTATGACAAGTTGATCGGTTTCTCTGCAGCGACGAGAAAAACATCGAAAAAGCTATCCGAAAGGATTTGGTATTCCGTGCCAAGTTAAATGTGATCAAACTTTTAATCTGATAGACGTAGAGGACAATTGCTCAATTATAGAATACAGGAATTTCACTATATTCGTCGAACAAGTGTTGTGACTAGATTTTATTTTCTTTCTTTTTCTGGATCTCCATTATCCTCGAAAGTTTACGTGCACCCTGGGCTCTATGTCGAAAGCGGTGGCTATGAGGTCGTCGATCACCGCCTGCTTGGTCGAAGCAACACTGGTGTCCATGCCATCAATCTTTAGTTGAAAAGTTTGAATACGAAAAAGCAATCATTTTTCCTGCATATATTGGGAATGTTTGATTAGCTCAGACCTTCTTCTTGGTGTCCTCCTCGATCCTCAGGGCCACGTCGTCCTGGGACCCGGCGTTCCTTGTCTCGTAGTCGAGGTATTCTCGCTCGCGCTCAGACTGAAATCGACAAATTCTCGTATAAGAGACTGAGACATAATTTTCCTTTTCCCCCACCTTGTACGCGTTGACCTCCGCCTCCGCCTCGTCCTTGGCCTGCTTGAGCCTCCTGGCCTTCCTCCTCCGCGCCTCCGACACCTTCTCGGCCGCCAGCTTCTCCGCCGCCAGCAGTCGCAGGACGCCCTCGGTCTGCGAGGCCATTTTCGTGTGTTGTGGAGCCACGGAGTCACGAGACAATCAGTGTAAATGACTGTGTGGACGAGCAGGTGTTTCTTTCGTCCTCAGTCTTCACCTCCCTGGGTAACTTGGGGGTCATAAGAAAGGGCTCCTTCCCTCGTGAGAGAAAGGCGCCTTGGCTTGTCTTGTCCGCCTGCCTTGGGCGGAGTGTCCCCTTTGGCAGCGTGGCCTGGCGGCGGCGGACGACAAAGAGGGCTTGTGCATGGGGGAGAAAGGGACGGGCAAGACAGGCGGGAGGTGACGTCGAGAAAGACAACTCAAAAGACAAAGGCCAGGCCAGGGTCCCAGGGAGGACTTGTTCGCCAGACGCCAGGTCTCCAGGTCACAGGATGACGACATGATCTCCCACGCCGCCCACAGACCCTGAGGGAGCCTCAATCTCTCCTCGTCCCCCGCCATGGGTCAGGCCATGAGGAGTCTGCAGCTCCTGCAGGAGTCGCCCCCCGTGCAGTTCCTGTTGGGCGAAGAGGAGGGCGAAGAGGACCGACGGGGCCTGGTCGGCCAGGAGTCCTCCGGGGGCTCCCCGGCCTCCTACGGGTCGGTCTCTGGGCTCCCCGGGGGCGGGGGAGGCGGCGGGGTCTCTCTCCTCTGGGGAGGAGATGGCCGAGAGGAGGAAGAGGTAAATGTCTATGAAAGAAGGGTGTCGTTAACTCATTCATCAGCTTCTTTGTTCTACTTTTTTCAGCCCTTGAGCCCGTTCCCCGACCTGTCCCACCTGCCGCCCGAGCTGGCCCTGGAAGTGCTCTCCAAGCTGAACGCCACCGACCTCTGCCTGGCCGAGTGCGTCTGGCAGCAGCTGGCCTCGGACGAGATCCTCTGGCAGGGCCTTTGCAAGGACCAGTGGCCGGGGGCCAGCGTATACTCCCTGCGGCGCTCCCACGAACCCCGCCTGAGGGGCGTCTCCTACAAGCGCATCTACATGCGACTGGACGAGGGGACCCTCACATTCAACTCTGACCCGGCCAGGGGGATGGCGTACTTCTTCGAGAACGGGCTACTCGTAGACAAGCCCGAGCTGGTGGCGAGCTTCTTACTCAGCACAAGGTCGCTCTCCAGGGTGGGGAAAAACATCGGTCTTGCATGTCTCGGCTCTTTTTCTCAACTGGAAAACATTTCTTCCTGTTCCAGGGTCAGATTCGTCGATACGTTCAGCAGCGTCAGGACGTCATGAATTGCATGGTCGCCATGCAAGACTTTCAAGGTTAGCTCGTCATACTGTCAAGTGTTTCTGAGACAAGTGACAACCTCAGAGTTGTCCCTTCCAGGTCAGTTTCTTCCAAATGCTCTTCGGAAGTGCTTCTCGAAGATGGAGGCCCCCAATGACCGCGGGGCCTACCTGCAGAGGCTGCTGGCGGCCTTTTCCGAGCGCTTCTGTCAATGCAACCCAGGACTCGGCTTCACAGTCGGTGAGTGGAACTAATAGCTGTAGATTCGAGAACTAGTAGTCCATTGTTCCCCTATTCCAGACTCCGTCTACGTGCTGTGCTTCTCCCTGATCCTGCTGTCGGTGGACCTGACCTCCCCGCACGTCAAGAACAAGATGTCCAAGCGCGAGTTCATCCGCAACACAAGGAACGCCGTCGTCATCCAGCGGAGGCCCGGAGACCACAACACCGACAGCAGCGACCTCTTCGGAGAGATGTACGACAACGTCTTCCTGCGCGGGCACGTCTCCGGGGAGGGCGCCGCGCAGCACAGGCAGTTCGTCCCGGGATACCTTGCGCTCTTCCTCTAAGAAGCCCGTCTTTGGGTGGAAGCATCCGACGGCGGCGGCAATAACTCAAGCCTCCCTCCTCCTCCTTTACCCCCTCTTTCAAAGGACATCTGGAGAGGTCTCCAACTTTTTCTTTAAAGGCATCGTTCTCACCAGCAACACAACCTAGGCAGCCTTTGATCCACTCTGTCGAAAGACTCATTTGTTCTCTTTCTGGCGCCGCATTTTGGCCCGATCGTGGGGCGCCTCTAGTACTAGTCCCTCTCTTTTTCATCTCCCTTCCCACACTCACTTCTTTGCAGTGCTTTTCCCAGATCGAGGCCAACTGTGATTTTTGTGTCCCTTGTTTGTGAGGGTGAAAAGAGCAATGTTTGAAGATTTCTTGTCTTGGAGTTACTTTCCGTGCAAGCCCCCCCCCAAAAAAAAAGTTACCTTCTTCCCTGCTACTTCCTTACACCCTTTTTGCAGCTTAATTGACTGTCAGGTAGAAACCAGGATTCATTCGTTGCGGAAGAAATACTCACGAGTCAAAAAATATAATTTGTTCCGGTGTGTTGCTTATGCACAAATAGGTGATGTAGTGCGAAATAAAGATTACTTTATTAAGTGAAAAAGAGCATACATTCGACAATTTCACTCGCAAAACATATTCTAATTATTTATCCGTACGCTAGTGAGCATGTGTTTAAAGCTTGTTCCTTAACGCACGTGCTGAGGCGTCTACCCCCGTCTGTGCAAAGAGGAAAATTTTACCTAAAAGACCACTTGGCAGGTTGACTTGATGAAAGGCTTCTTTCTTTTGTTTTTCTTGGTGCCAACAAAAACTCGTTTTCGGCTAATGACCGTTCTTGCATGGAATCAGTTGTGAGATTCAATTCTTCGCACTTGGTCGCTATAAATTTAGGAGAAGAGGATGAAGAACTCGCTGCTGCTGCTGCTGCTGTGCAAGATCGTGTCCATCTTGTTGGCCGCGGCCTCCGCCGACCCAGAGGGCTGCAACAAGGGCAGCACTTGCGTTCCTGAGTCCCATTGTCCAGACATTGCGGAGGCCCGCATCACGATGAGGAGCGTCCAGAGCCAAGCCGTCAGGGCAGCGCTCGAAGCACTATTGCAGGAGCGCCGGTGTCCTGCTGCCAGTTTCAAGTTCTGCTGCCCGGAAGACCAAATTGTAAGAAGGGAAGACGATATCAACCACATGCCAGGTAGGCTTTGATAAAAAGAATTTACGCAATCGTCGGAAGGGAATCATTGTTATTTCAAGTTTCCAAAATGTGCGGGAGGATCTCCCCTGGTCTCTTCGGCAAGCGGGTGACTCCGCTGGAACAGGGCGATGGGGAGCCCCACGGCGCCTGGCCATGGATGGCCTCGGTGGGGTTCAGGAAAACAGAGCCCGGAGGAGGACGAGGGAAATGGAGCCACGCGTGCGGGGCAACCGTCGTCACTAAGAGGCACCTCGTCACAGCCGCACACTGCAACGTTAGGAAAAGGTTTTTAAAAATTGTGGACCAAAAATGATTCTACGTAGGAGCCATTGGGGAAACGATAGCAACATCAATAGCAGGAAACAGTAGCAGTAGCAGATGTTGTAGCAGCAGCAGCAGATTTAACAATATTGGCACGAAAGCGGCAACAGCGGCAGAAACAATTACCGCACCAGTTGCAACAGTACCAGCAGGAGTCTTAGAAACAACATGAAATGTAAAAGGAAACGAAGCAAAAATAATGCCAACCACAACAAAATTAGAAGCAGTAGAAATTATAGAAGCAACAACAGCAGCAGCAATTGCAATTGTAGCATCAACAACACCAAAAGCAGAAATAGCAGTAGTAAATTTTTCATCAATATCGTACTGTCAAATCTAGATTATGGGCTCGCCTTGGTACCTCGGACTTGGAAGACGAAAACACCGGAGAAGAGCACGTTATTGCAGACTTTGTCCAGCACGAGAAGCACCAAGATCCTCTCTACTACTACGATGTCGCGGTCGCCGTCCTGGATGCTCCAGTGATCTTCGGCGACTACTTGAGGCCGATATGTCTACCCAATAGGTAAAACAAATGCAGAGTCCGTCTGATGAGTGGCGAATAATTCTCAAATGAGTTGTTTCAGTGCAACAGGAGCTGATGAGAACGAGGGGAAGCTGGTCACTTTGACAGGCTGGGGTCTGAGAGCAGTGAACGATCCGCCGGAGGATGGCGGGGGGAAGCTGCAAAAGACCTTGCTTGGTGTCTACTCCTTCAGGTGCTGAAGAATTATCCGTCATTTTCATGGCTTATTGAGGCACATATGAGATCTTTCTAGCCACTGCAACTCGTCCTACGCCATCCGTGGGAGCAGCTCCCTTGTCGATACGATCAGGACCAAGCTCCCCTCGCTCTTCACCGACACCATTATTTGTGCAGGATACGACGTACCCCAAATTTTTTTGCTCGAAACAAATGGAAGTTGGGCAAGATTTTTTCCCAATTTAGGGCGGAAACACAGGGTCCTGTTCAGGAGATTCCGGCGGACCCATCAGCCACTTCAACACCGCCAACAGCACCAGGAGGCACTTCCAGGTAATTCTCTTCAAAACTAAGTACATGTGTTCGCTGGTTTTTTCCATAAAAAACCTGTTTTCAGGTGGGGATCGTCTCCGGCGGCCTGGGGCGGTGCGGCGACAGAAATTTCCCCGACGTCTACGTTCGCGTCGGCAGCAGGGAGATTTTGGCGTTCCTGCGTCGGGTGGCCGGGCAGGAGCTGGGCGGCGGCTTGGACGGCGGGTGGTCCCCGTGGGGCTCCTTCTCCCCGTGCTCCTCCACCTGCGGCGCAGGGACCAGAGTGAGGGAGAGGCGCTGCGACAGCCCGAAGCCGGAGGGGGGCGGGGAGAGGTGCAGGGGGAGCGACAGACACGCGGTGTTCTGCTTCCCGCGGAGATGCCCACAAAGTAAGTTAAATTGTTGCAGCCATTCAAAGTTAAATAAATATTCCTCGCGCGTTACAGGCAGAACGACTGGGAATGAGGACGTTCCCACCACCACCACCACAACAACAACAACGCTTAGACCTGTGTTGGACGGGGAAGGCGCCAGGAACGGTAGTAAGCGAAAATCCTTTAATTAACACGCACGATCAAAATCACCTACGATCTATTTGTTCTTTGCAGACTCCACTGTTTGCCCCACCGAGGCCGGAGGAAGGTGCGTCTTCCCGTACAGGGACGAGGACGGGAGACTCACCTACTTGTGCCAAAGAAAATTATTTGGGCTTGGCACACACCCTGACCGAATATTCTCTCACGTCTGTCCTACCAAGGTGGACAGGAGAACTCTGAAGGTGCACCTTCCCATGGGATCAAAGTTGAAGAATGCAATGCTGATGTTTCGTGCATTATTTCTCTTTCTCCACGCAGCCGTCTGATTGGAAGCCATGCTGCTCCTCCTGCTCCCCCTCCCAGTGCCCGCTGGCTGGAACCTACCACTCCAACGAGGAGCTCTTCCGGGGTCTGCGGAGGCTGGCGGAGACTCATCCCGATCACGTAAAGACATTCCAAGTAGGGGAATCCGTTAAGGGGAGTCCTCTGCTGGGCATAAGGTTTGGACCAGATACATATTTCTCTAGATTGACAGATTTTTTTATTGCTTTACTGTTGTTGCTCTTGTTGCTGTTGGTGGTGTTGCTGTAGTAGTAGTAGTTGTAGTAATAACAATAGCAGTTGCTGTTGGTTTTCTGCTACTTCTCTGCTGCTGAGGTGCTGCTGGTGCTAGCTCCTACAACATGTTTCAGATCATATGTCCTATCAGTTGTATCACCTAAAGACACCTACACTTTAATTAATTTCCCAGGCTCTCCCGCGACCTTTCCTTCCTGTTTCGGGAGGGCAATCGCCGGCACGCCCCGCTCGAGATGCGCCCCAGGGTGCTGCTGTCCGCCAACCTCCACGGCAACGCCGCCGTCGGCAGGGAGCTGCTGGCGTACCTGCCCAGGTACATACTGGATTCCGACGCCGCCGGACTGGACCAGAGATCCGCGGACGTGCTGGACACATTGGATCTGTACATCCTCCCGAGCCTGAACCCGGACGGATTCTCCCGCGCTAGACAGGGTCGGTGCGAGGCGCGGTCTTACAACGCTGGATTCCTCAACGAGGGGAGGGCCAACCTGGAGAGGGACTTCCCGGGATACCTGGACTGGCTGAGGTTCACGGCTCAGCCAGGGTACGGACTGGAAGATCTGCTCAATAACAGGCAGAAGGAGACCAAGGCCATAGTCAGCTTCGCCCTGGACAATCCGTTCGTCATGTCCGCCAGCTTCGGCGACGGCGCAGTGTTGGTCAAGTACCCTCTCAACACTTTAGAAAAAAGATCCTCAGAATCACCTGATGATCAGGAGCTGCAAATGCTGTCGACTGCCTACGGCGCATCAAATTCCGACATGAAAAACACCTCCGCGTCTTGTCGCAAGTGGGGCCATTTCAAGGACGGGGTTTCCCGGGGTGCAGACTGGCTGCCTTCCTCCGGCACCATGCAGGAGTTCATGTACCTCTTCTCCGGCAGCCTGGACGTCAAGGTGTACACCTCCTGCTGCGGCAACTCCATCAACGAGCAGGATAACTTGGTCGGGTTCTGGGAGAAGAACCACGACGGCATCTTCAGCTTCTTGGAGCTCTCGCAGCAGGGCGTGAGGGGGAGGGTGGCCGGGGGGAACTACGCTCCCGTGGCGGGGGCCAAGGTGAGGATCCGCCGAAAGGGGGAGGAGGACTGGAGGGACACCGTCTCTACCACGGACGGGGAAGGGATGTTCTGGAGGATCTTAGTCCCGGGAGAATACGTCTTGCAGGCCTACTGGGAGGCGGACTTGGACCAAGGCTCGAAGCAGTACGTGCAGACGGACAACTCCACCGAAGTGGCGGTGGCAGTGCCGGAGCTGGGGAAGGGCATCCTTCCCGTTGAAGTTGTGCTATATTTGAATTATAATTATTTGAAAGTTCCCTTTTCGTGACAATAAGTGACACTTTCTTTTTTTTAAAAAAAAATAAGAGAATGTACCTCTCAATGTCATCGCTGTTCGCCTACTTTATGTACGCATTTTTTAATGTGTGTTACGGTATTATACAGAACAGTCAGTTTTGAGATCACAGCCAGCGACGATCCATCCATCAGCCAGCGACTTTTTTTCACCTATTAGGGACTGTTCTTGCACCGCAGCCAAATGAAGTAGAACATGCAGGCGAGGAGGAGAAGGCCGCCGATGGCGAAGCAGACGACGGCCGCCAGCAGGGGGATCTTGTCCGGGGCGTCCAGCCCGAACTGGATGTCCTCAGCCATCTGGGAAAGAAGAAAAAATG
>JAAUYJ010165215.1_pt1 | contig 18696 bp, 21 predicted proteins | sample 7278031 | NCBI WGS metagenome assembly JAAUYJ01 (sample SAMN14350222, study PRJNA611818) | marine sediment metagenome | isolation source: surface marine sediment (1.8m) | place: French Polynesia: Moorea | collected 2018-08 | reverse complement strand
TTATCAATTCTATCCCTTTTTTCAGGTTGACGTGAACGCTCGCCGCTTGGGTCTGACCAAGGACATCGACGTGGGCATCTGCGGTGACTCTGCCCTCGCCGCGCAGGCCCTCACGGCCAGGCTGGCCTCCAAGGCGGAGGTGCGGTGCCGCTCCAGCGCCGACGCCCGCGCGGCCAAGGCCAGGGCCGCCAGGGAGGAGTGGGAGAGGGAGCTGACAAAGATGGCGGAGGAGCGGCAGGGGAGGGACGACGGGTCCAGGATGACGCCCAGGACGGGGCTGGCCGAGCTAGAGAAGGCCATGCCGGAGGTCATTGTTTTAAGGGAAATGCCGCGCAGTACTTGCAATATTATGTTTCCTATTTCATCAAGGACGCCATGGTGTCTACCGACATCGGCAACATTTGCTCGGTCTCCAACAGCTACCTCCGTTTCGATTCCAAGGGCGGGCAGCCCTCCTTCTTCGCAGCCATGAGCTTCGGCAACTGCGGGTACGCTTTCCCAGCGGCGATCGGGGCAAAGGTCAGTTGCTCTTGGCATCATGATTTTTGTACAGAAAAAACTATTACGAAAAAAAATACCATAAGAATTATTTTGAAATGTGCAAAATAAGCAGAAGGTATGATTAGTCAGTCACATGGTGGGAAGTTGGTACACCAGCTTTTGGACGGTGGCTGCAAAAGTTAATGCTCCTCTGCGTACCTACAGAAATTGATTGTTCCTAGTACGTAAGTAGGAGAAATATTGAATTGTGTACCGCAGTACCGGTACTGTATCACTGGTTCGCAGGGGTACATTCAGTAGTACTGGCAGCAGGTTTCGTTGCGTCTTACGCCTTGGAAAGCAACAGCGGAATGATAAAAGAAAAATCCTTACCCGCTCTATGCAGGTGGCCGCCCCGTCCCGCCCCAGCGTTGCTTACGTGGGCGACGGCGCGTGGGGGATGAGCCTGGCAGAGGTGCTGACGTGCGTGCGCGAGCGGGTCCCCGCCATAGCGGTCGTCTTCAACAACGGCCAGTGGGGCGCAGAGAAGAAGAACCAGGTGGACTTCTACGCCGACAGGTTCGTGGGGACCAACCTGGACAACCCTAGCTTCGCGGAGATCTCTAGGGCCATGGGCGGGAGGGGGCTCACCGCGGAGAAGCCGGAGGAGGTGGGGGTTGGAAAAACATACTTGTTCAAGGTGTTCCTGTTGCCATGTACCTCTGCAGGAGCGAGTCAGTGCGAAGGTTTTTTTTGTAGAAATTTTGATTGCGTATTGTTGAAAGTCTGTGATAGCGATGATAGGTTTTTTTGCAATTTTTTAAAGGTTGGCCCTGCCCTCCGTGATCTTTTGACTGAGAAGGACGGCCTCCCCGGGGTGCTGGAGATAATGGTTTCCAAGGAGCTGGCAGATCCCTTCAGGAGGGACGCGCTCAAGATGCCGGTCAGGATGCTCAGCAAGTACAAGAAATTCGTCTAGCTGTGACGGAGGAGAATGTCGAAAGCGGTCTTTCTTTGTTTTCCATCTTACAGTACTTTTCCGTACAGTAAAGTAGTATGGTACAAGAGACAGAAAATAAAGTAATTTACTTTGAACGTATGATGCCATTCTATCTTATTTCCTGGGGTGTCGGATTATAGGTCGTTATATGCGGTATATCTAAGTATGTAACATGCACTATTTATAACAATGATCATGTGCCGTATTATGAACCCTAATTGTAGTGTAATTGAACCTTTGTTTCCTTTGGGCTTTTTAGTCCTCGCCAATCTGCTACGGTTCGTACGTAGGTACGTACTCTCGACAACTGGAAAGGGCGAGTCGCAATAATTCCCCTCTACAATACAAACGGACAGGAGCAAAAGGTTCCCTGAAAAGATCCTCGAAAATCAAGGAGAAGAACGAAAGAGAAGAGGACCCTCAAAATCGCCGCGCATTTCCTCCAGAGCCAGGAGGAGGAGGAGGAGGAAAAGGAGGCGGAAGGCCCCCATACTTTCCACCGCACGCACAACAACTGTCAGATGAAAGCATCAAGCGGAGGCGCAGATCCATAGAACGGAGAAGAGGATAGGCAGCAGGGAGAGGAGGGGGGAAAGAGAGGCCGTATACTCTGGCTTGAGGCCGCCGCCGCCGCACGCAGGGAGGAAGGCGGGCGGGCTCGCTTTCTCATGGCATGGCGGGAGGGAGAAAGGCTTCGTTCTCTCTCTCCGACATCCAGCAAGGACGAGAGAGACCCTCCTTTCCCCTCTTTATTCCCCCGCTTGCATGGGCCCAACGGCCATTCCCCGCGCCGCTCCGACCTCGCCCAGGGACTGAGGCCGCCGCCGCCGCCGCCGCAGGAGACAGACGGGGCCGCATACCTCGATCGCTGCTTCTGACGACGGACGGACGGAGGGCGATTGTGCCTCCTCCTGTGTGCGTTGGAAACGTGTGTGCGAACGAACGAAACGGCTGGGCCTGATCAGGGGAACACTCAGGACACCACTCTCTTCTTGGGCGCCTCCGCACAGCGCTTGTAGGCAGTAGCAGCAGCGTAGGCACACACGAAAAAAAAAACTGGGCAGGAGGGTTGGGCCGCCGCCTTCTCCTCCGCAATGAGAGGCACAAAGTTTCCTCCTCCTCCTCCTCCTCCTCCTCCTCCCCCTCTCCCTGTCTGCAGTTCCCCGAACTTGAATCCTCCTCCGTCCGTCGTCGGCGCTTCTTTGCGGCGAAACGAGTTGGCAGGGGGAAGGGGGAGGGTGTCCCTATAGGAGGAGAGGGAAACCGTGGACGGAGGCTCGTTCTCCAAGTCTCAGTCGTCTTTCGCTCTCCCGACGGCTCGGCCCGACCCAAGGCTGTTTGAGCGCGCTGCTGTGTGTATCGGACGTAGAGAGGCTGGTGGAGGCGACGGAGAGCATGTCGCGGCCGCCCTTGTAGTAAGAAATGTTAGTAGTGAGGGGAGGCAGTCGTGGAGAGACGCAGAAGGAGTGAGAACAGAGGCCGTCGCCGCCTCCGCCTCCGCCTCCGAAGCGCGGTGGTGGTGGTCGCCTCCTCCTCTTTGCCTCTTTTGCAGGCTGCGTTACTTGCGGCTGTGTGCGATCGAGGCGGGTACGAACGACGCGGAGAAGGAACAAGGAGGGGGGAGAGGAGTTAAGTGTGGAGTGATAATAATCCTCGTCGTCGAGCGTGTTGTTGCCGTTGACTTCGGCCCGTATGCTGCCGTCGCTGCCGTCGAGGTGAAGGAAGCGGCGGAGGGGACTTTCTGTCGTTGTTGTTGTCAGTGCGCAGTGCCGTGTTTCTTTGCCGTGTGATCGAGAACAAGGAGGCCCTCCTCTCATCATCCTTCTCCTTCCCGTGCACCTGCGGGTAAAACAAGAAGGATCCCCTTCTTCCCTCGCAGTTCGCTTCACAGCCCCGTCGGCTGTCACCTCCTCCCTCAGATCGGAGGAAGGGCCCCCGACACTGAATTTGACATTTGACGTGAGGAGCAACAGGAGGGACTGACCCAGCAACAGCACCATGTCTTCGGCCAGCGGAGGAGCTGCCGCTGCCGCGGCGGCGGCAGCAGCAGCGGCCGCGTCCTCCTCCTCTTCCGGGACGAGCAATCCGCGCAAGTTCAGCGAGAAGATCGCCATGCACAAGCAGCGGCAGGCGGAGGAGACCTCAGAGTTTGACAGGATGATGCAGGAGGTGTCGATGCTCAGGGGTTCGGGAGGGGGCAGTGGAGGAGGAGGAGGAGCTGCGACTGCAGCCGGCGCTGGAGGAGGAGGCGGTTCCAGAGGCGGCGGTGGTCAGCAGCAGGGGCGGAGACAGCACCAGATGAGGGTAAGCTAGACACAAAAAGGAGTCCGTACAGTGCTGGAGGGTTTTGTCTTCCCTCTACAAAACAGCCACTTCTTGAATGGAATAAAAAAATCATTGGCGTAGAGTCTAATTAGTGCGTAGGAGGGGAGAAGAATATGTCATCGGAGCACGGCACATCCAGGAAAAGATCGGCAGTAGCCGGAATGCCGTGCCTGCAAAAGCTTCAATATTATAGCCAGCTGAGCTGTTGAGACGAAAAAAATCGGCGGGCCACTGTCGTAGAGGAAATCCTCCCTCCCGTCATCGTATTTTCATCTTGGCTTTTTCCCGCGAACTCTCCTGCAAAAAGGCTCTCAGTCGATGAGCCGACTTTTCTTTTCTCCTTCATCCTCGCGGAGGTTCTGCCACCCATCCGACATGCGATATCTTGCAAAGTTGGTGCTCGCCGACATCTGTGCTTTTGTTTCGCAGTAGTGAGTTCTCTGCTTGTTGCTGTGCGCGTTGTTGGAGATTTTTCGATTCAATTTAGAGAAGCTTCATCACTCCCTCCCCCTAGGTCTTGTCCATCTTGCACGCCGTGATATGTACTGGACATAATCGAGCCCTTACCCTGCGTGTATCGAAGCTCAGCATCCCTCCGACAAGTCCCTTCCTCTGCTTTCCCGGTCCCCCCAGCACACCAGTCCTTCTCGCCATCCCGTCATCAAACATCAGTAAAAAAGATCCAGAGATGAACATATACCTCGCTCGGGCGGGAAATTATGTAGGGGATAATGTTAGCAAAAGCGCATACACCGTATACTTCTTCAAACCGCAAGTCAAGTGAAAATTTTGTGGGATGATTTTTGCTGTTTTCCGGTACTGTAAAACTGTTGAAAGACAAACATGGAAAAAAATATTTGCATGAAATTATGGCTGAGAGTGAGTATGTAACTACATACGTAACTACATACAAGTACAGGTTCTGAGAAAGACCGCAGATACATTGAATTTTTTTATTAAATAGCGCTGGCTTTTTGCGCGACAAAGTCGCGTGTATTTTATTGCGAAATATTCTGAAACGTATTTCTTTTTGAAGTGTCCTTTTAATTATATCATCAGTACTTAGCAAATTACCTAAAACTTTTTCAAATCTCACAATCTCACATGTATTATGAACATAGTCTGTTCTTGTTTTGACCTCCCGCGAGACCCATGCCGCGAGGTGGAAATCGCAGGCGGGCGAATGAGTGCAGGGTCCGGAAAACCCGATTAATAATGCAGAGGGAAGGAGAATGTGGATGGTGGAGGCGAGCAGGGGAAAAGGGATCTCGCTTTTCTTGCCATTTTGGCCGATTTTCTGGCCGGCAATAGTAACTACGTGGCACACAGTTCAGAAGAATAGCGATCGGAAGTGCAAAAAAATACAGAGCTTCCAAAGCGCTATAAAGTTTTCACGAGGTTGTTGAGCGATGGGAGGCGACCCCCCAAAAAAGGTCGAGGCCAATGTTGATGTAGTACTGAACGTACACCGTGGTTTGGGCGACTGTGAGAGCGTCACTTTCTTTAATGGTGGTGAAGGGTTTTGGGCGCGGCTGACCTTTGCGTGTCTCGCTGCAAATGTACGTACATACGCCTCGATACCACAGAGGATGAAAAAGTTTTGCGAGGTACCCAATCGGCATTCAAGCAAGGCGAAAATAAATTCCTTTCGGGGAAACATACACCCGCTAATTTCGAAGTTATATGGCGGAGTCCGCGTTGCCAGAAATTTCCTACGGTGCCACTTTTCCTGCCTGGTATTTTGTAGTTTGGAAGTGAACTTCTACGTGAGTCACCTCTCCCAGTTTTCTTTTGACAGTTACTACCCGGATGCTACTTTGCAGCATCTTCCAAACGCTGCTGTCCGAATCGCCGAGCTAACGAACCCTAGCCTTCTCTATGAGTCATGGCAAGTCGACCAACAATGAGAACTTTATTTTAAGGTAACTTTCAAGACATCCTCGTCTTTCTCGCTTTTTTCGTTGGCCCCAATATATGATACGTCCATGTCCAGTCTCCTTTCCGAAAAATAAATACTTCGAGGCTTTCCCAAATAAAACTGCCCAAGCTTGAATGAAGAACAGGTATTTCGCCTCTCCACGTCTATTTCTGGGCTGGAGAGCTGCAAACAATGTCCGGGAGGGAATGGAAGAGGTCTCTCCCTCTGTCTGTCTGCCCTGGCCAAGCCAAAAGCGTTTCTACGTCACCAGTTTACCTGTTTCAACGAGGAGGAGGAGGAGAAATGAGCGAAGCGTCTTCACCGCTTCTCAGAAGTGGCGTGAGCCTCAGAAAAAGAGGAGGGAAAATGCACGGCAGGCGCCGCGGGCGGAATGTGACTCATTCATAATACACTGTACAATGAAAAGACATTGTCGAGATTAAATTAGGATCAGGAAGGATGAGCAAGGGGAAAATAGCTCTGACGCCAATCTTTTTCCTGTAGTAGAAGAGATTTTTTGCGATGACCAGCAGGACTGGTGGTTGGAGTGCAATCTCTGAAAAATGGAAAAGATGCACGATTAGATAAGACAGGTGCAGAAAGAGCTGACTGGAGTTCCGGCTCAAATCCATATTTTTTGGGTGGATTTTTGGCCCTTTGGAAGAGGGGGAAAAGGAAACTTGTGATTTGCTCAATACGTATCCTGCTGCATTATGTGAATGACGTTTTACTCTGCAAAATGTGCACCAACGGAAGTACGCCAAGAATGTGTATCAACTTCTTTCCTAGAACTTTGCGTACTCCATTCATTCTTAATATTGTGTTGTAGCACAAACGGGAAAACTAGTCTTCACAAAAAAATTGTACCTGCCTGTTTTTTAATAACATTTATTTTTTTTAAAAAAATCCAGACTACTATGGCCAACCGGTCCCAGGCCCAAGGAGTGCCAGTACCCACCATCCTCGCCAACCGAACCAACGTGTCAGCTCAGCAGCAACAGCAACAACAGCAACAGCAACAGCAACAACCACAGCGACATGTCCACCCGACGCACCACCTTTCGCCCAACTTCGCCTCCGCCGTCCCCAGACACGGTTCCCTACCCAATGTTAATGCAGCCATGGGCATGCAGGTAAATATTGGTGGCCATCGAAGTACCTGAAATGAAGAACGTCCTAATTACGCTAATTTGTTATTTCAGGCACCTGGAGTCCAGAGCGTTTTGTCGTCCAACGATTTCCCCCTCGTCATCTCCAACGCCTCTACCGCCGTGGCGACCGCCGTGGCTCCCGGAGTAGACAGCAGCGCCACCGTCAATGCCGGCGGCAACGTGATGCCCCTCCTTCCCACGGCTCCGGCGCCCGTAGTCCCTACCATCGCCGGCGGCGGCGGCGGCGGCGGCGTCCAGATGCCGTCCGCCCCCAACTCGGCCCTCCCCGGCGCCGCCTCCCTCTCCGGCCCCAACATCGCCGCGCTGCTTCGCGGCGTCAGTCCGACGGCGGTGGGCGGTCTCGGCGCCGCAGGTGGCGCCGGCGTGCCCGCCGTGAACATTCCTACTGTGTCCTCCGTCGGTGGGGGCGGGGGTGCCCTCCGCGGCTCGGGCGGATCCAGCGGCCACGTCTCTGTGCGCGACTCTGTCGGCTCCGCCGGCCCCATCCGGAACCGGACCCGCATAGACACCTCGCCGTACGGAGAGAGCCGATACTCGCAGGGCGGCTACAACCACCTTTCTCCGCCTGATCCGTCCTGGAGGAGAGTCCACTCCGACTCCTCTCTCCACCACTCTTCCGGCACAGGGGCGCAGGGCGGGGCGGCTGCGGGCGGCGCGGCAGCACAGGTTGCCGCGGCAGGAGGAGGAAATGTACAGATTGTGAACCACAACGGGACTGTCAGTCCCCTCCACGGAGCCTCGCCAACCACCGTCCGGAAGGTGTCGGCTGACCAGGCCGGGCACATCATGCAGATGCCGAGTCCGCCTACCAGCAACCCCGGAGAAGTACAAAACATGGACCACCTCTCAAGGTAAGTCAGATTCTTTCATTTCATATTTCCGAATTTCGTCTCTTGAGCTGTTGCTATTGTTATTTATCTACCTACAGTTTCTTTGTTTCGTATGGTTCAGAACACTGAATTTTGCAATACTCTTCTACTCTCTCTTGCAGTTACCTCGGCCTCCCAGTGGATAGCGAGATGTCCGACCGGAACAAGCCGGGATCCCTGCCTGATCTCACAAACTTCCACGTTAATCCGGCCGCGGCCATGCAGAGCAGCAGCAATGGCCAGCAGCAACAACATCAGCACGGAGGAGGTTTCGACGACGAGCAGGGGTCACCATATAGCTCGGTAAGGAAAGATAAACTTAAAGGGAGAGGGAAATATTAGTATTGCTCTACAGGAGAAGCAAACGGTTGAAATTATAGTTGGAGATAAAGCATTGGTGGTTATCAAAAGTAGAGTATGTAGACCAAGAACGCCTTTCAGAGCCCCGTGACCAATAGTCCTGGGAACACAAGTCCGAGGAGCACCAACGCCGTCTCCTCCCCCATAAATGTGACCGGAGGGGGCGGCAGTGGCGGCGGAGGCGGAGGCGGTTTCGGGGGCAGCAGGTCGGCTCCTGCCAACACCGGGACCCAGCAGCAGCAGCAAATGTTGCAACAGCAGCAGCAATTCCTTTTCCAGCCAGGATCTCCGCTCGATTTCCTGCAGCAGCAGCAGCAAGTGCAGCAGCAACAGCAGCAGCTCGGTCAACAGCAGGTCAGCCACAGGGTGTTGTTGCCCGTTCGTGGTAGTCGTCGCTGAGTGGTCGTTCGGTGGTCGCTTCGCTCGGTGTCTTATCTAATCGTGGTCGTTGCCGCCGATTGCTCGACCCAAAGTCATTGTGCCAGTGCACGTCTGTCCTTAAAAAACCTTCCTAGGCTCGGATCCAAAGCCTACCTACCACCTACTCCTCCCGCTCCTTTTGTACGTATCTTAATGTTGCTGTTTCTAACCGGCAGCGGCATCGAGAGTTCCCCAACCCACCACCTCTTTCCAGGTCTTCTGCGAAGAATGTTCTTGCACTCCGCCACCGCCCGCTGAAAGTACGCTCAACACTTCTTGATCATGATAGTGTGCCCCTGAACCGAGAGTGTCAGCTTTAACACGCTGTAGTAACTTCACCCGTACCGTAGTACTTGTGCAGTGTATGCGAATGGACCTCAATTATATTATCTTGGATCGTCTTCATCTCGCCGGAAGAGAAACCCTCCATGTGGGCCTTTGATCTGTATAATACAACGAAATTTCAGATAGTTAAGGGAGGGAGGATATGTCAAGAGATAGCAAAGAGTCGAATCAACTCCTTCTACGGTCGGGCGCACTCGCAAGGGGCCTTACTGCATGTACTGTAAGGTAGGGATTCAGAGACGTGTGGTTTGGTGTTACCAAACAATTCTCTCTTTTCTCCCCGCTCTCTTGTGAGCATGGCCCCCCGCTGAGTCAAGTTTGTGCTGTACTAGTGTTATACTTCATGTGCTTTTTAGAGAGCTAGGACTATCCACAACACCGGGAAAAGGTGAAAAGGATTCTACCGAGGCCAACCAGGCCGACGGAGAAAGCAAGCTTTCTCCTCTTCCTCGCTAGCTTTCACCCGTTGATATTTCGGTTCTAAAAAGGAGGCATTGAATAAGCTTTTTTGTGCAAGTTTGAAAAATACCCTGCGCTTTTGCTCTGGGTACTTTAGGTTGGGCCACGCGCAAGGACATTGCATCAAAAAGTGAAAGTGTACACGTACCAAAAAAAACTAGGTATGTAGGGAAAGGGCAGCAGAAGGAAAGTAGCCCCCATGATACCATCTGAAGTCGCATACTGTAGATGGGGGGCGAACGGAGTTGACACACTCTCGCCAAAACAACCAATTGGAAATCGAGCCTGGCGCCCCTGTCTATTTTTGACCTGGATTTCCCGTTCATGATCCATGTACTTCACACACATCTGCGCCTTTTGTGCCTACTTCGTTCGATTGTATGTAGCGTACCTGGAACTCAACAACTGTTTTACTCGCCACCCTTTTAGAGCCTGCCAGTGAGGCCCTGGTTTCAAAGGCGCTTCCCACACCTGACGCAGGTACACCTGGTACAGGAGTGCTTAAACACACGCAGACGCAGCTTTGCATATTTGCAGCATCCTTGCTTTCGGATGCAGGTATAAACGGGCTAATTTTTTAAGGCCTGTACGTTGGTCGGATGGATCGTCTGCTGCCGCGGGATAGGAAAATGCAATGTATTCGTTTTCGGGAAAAGTCCCTCGTCAGCGTGTCCAGTCTCCCTTAACTGCCCTCACCCGTACAATTTGTAGCAGTCCTGTTTTGCAAAGCCAGTCCCTCGCTTTTATGTCTTTCAGCACCAGCACTCTTCTTCCCGGCGCCACCCGTCCTCCTCCTCCCCCTCCCCCTCCTCGCCGCACACGCCCTCCAGCGGCGGCAGCGGAGTACAGCAGCGGCAACACCAGCAGCAGCAACAACAGCATCAACAGATGGATGGCCCCGCCACTGTGAAGCTGAGCGATGACCAGATCAGCGAGATCCTCTCCCTGCCCATGGACATGATCACGGAGGACAAGGCTACGTCGGCGGGAGGGTCATCGTCCTCCGTCCCCTCCTCACCCAACTTGGTGTCGGAGGCAGCAGCGGCAGCGGCTGCTGCAGCAGCGGGAAGTGGAGGAGGGGGAGGGGGGAGACAACAGCAGCAGCAGCAACTACGCACCTTCTGTGATAGCTCAAGCAGCAGCAACCGCAACCTGTTGCACATGAACAAGGTGCGATGGTGGCATTGGCACTATTTCTGCGAGGCATCTTTTTCGTGGTCACTTGCACTTTCTAATATCTTCTACCTATCTACTGTACTACTACTAGTTGCTTGGTTGCAGATGCTTTGGCTACAAAAGACCAGGACTTTGCCCAAATTTTCTTTTTCTTTATTGCGTACCATCTTTACCATAGTCACCCTATAAAGTAAGCATAAAGGTTCAGGTAGCATACAAAAGAATAAATCCACATAACTTGCTGACATATCTATGAGCATCTCCTTCGCTCTCCTTCCTGCACCTGTCCCTGTCACAGACGTAGCTAGAGACGTACGGCCTTACTAGGACTAGGGAGGGGGGTTAGAATGTGTCGCCAATACATCAAAGTGTTTATAAACGCACATACGTACGCATCCCAAAAAGTGGAACAGACTGTACAGTACTAAATGCTTCATCGAGGAGATAATCTCTTTCCTCTTTCCGGGAAATATCAAGGTATACCATATCGCACCGACTTTTTAGAAGGAACTCGATGTTTGGGTGGGATTTAAAAATAAAGTACAGGATAAATTATTTTTAGTTTCGTGGTACTACTCCCTGGAATTTTGTTCTCAAACTAATGGACTTTCGAGCCTCATACCCCACCTCCAGCGACCCAACCGAAATAGGAGATTTGGTAATCTTGGGGAACAAATGCTATGGTTTTGTGCATTGAACGTAAAAATGTACTGTCCTCTGCTTCCGTTTCCAAAGTGCTGTATCGATATGAAGCAACTCGAGACGGCTTCGGCGGATCGTGATACTGTAACTGCTGACATTCTCTTCCTGTGTATGTGCCGAATCAGTGCAGCTCTGATTTCGCCCTATTCTGCCTTTTATTTTTCTTTGCCGAGCTGGCTTAGAAACATTGCATGTCGTATTGGTGGGGAGGTGTTGGCACCAAGCAGTCCAGTTGAGAGGTGTATGATTGATCAGGTACCAGGTTCCCTCCGTGCAAATTTTTACGGCGTGAACTTCGATGTCCTGCTGAAGTGTGGTGGATGCAATAGTATCAATAGTTGCTAACTCGACTAACTGACATTTGCACGTCTCAAACAGGAAAGATCGCTCTAGGTAGGTCTCTAACATTTAAGCTCCGCCTAGGACTCATGAAAAAAGGCTTGACAAAATTACCTTTTAAATAAATGAGTCCGAAAAGATGCTAATTTTTCTCTTTTCTCACACAGGGCCTTGCCATTGACCAAAGCAACGGCGGCGGTCAGATATACCTGTACCAGCAGCAGAACATTGGAGGGCAGAAGTCGCCAAACGTGAGCTATAATTTCCACTTCAGACTGTTTTTGTGCCTTTGGTAGTGATCATTACATTCAAAAGAAACATATCTCCCTCAACAGCTTGATCTGCACACCCAGTACCGGACGCCGCAGCCCATACCTAACTCCCAGTCGCCCGTATCCACCGTCCAGGTGAGACTTTCTTTTGAATGTGCTGCAGTGCCGCAAAAACTCTTTCTACGGTTCTCTTTTTGTATGTGCAGGGAAGTCCTATGGGCCCGCGAAGCGCCAGCCCCGTGGACGCCGCAGGCAGTCCAATCGGCTCAGTTTCCTCTCCGCTCCACTCCCCGGCCGCTGCCGTCGCCGCGGCTGGCAACGCCGTCAGGGCGGGCGGCGGCGTGTACGACGGCATGGCGTGCGGGGCCAGTCCCACAGCGCCCTCCAGCCTGGCGCAACAGTTCGCTGCGGCGGGGGCGCCGGCGCAAACTGGTGCGGTCCCCTCCCCCGGAACGGCGGCCCAGAACGAGCTCAGCAAGGAGTTCCAAAAGTTCACCATGGTGAGTAGAAGTAGCTGCATACTTCCCTTTTATCCATCCTGCATCTCCTCCTGTATTTTTCGGCATTATGCTCCACTATGCTGTTTCTTCTCCTCGTTCCTGAGGGAGACGAGAGGCGAAAGGAGGAAAATACGAAAAAGGGCCACTTCCATTCCACTGTTGGAAGACTCCTTCGCCTCTCTTTCCCCGTTTCGCCTTCATATCTCTGGTGCAGAACCTAGTCATCTCAGTTTTTTCCTCTTTCTATCCTCTTCTTTGCTCCGTAAATGTGCTGTAAAGTATCTTTTCTCTTTCCAGTATCCTATTTCACTTGCGCTAGAACTATGGGGAGCTTCCCTTGTTGCTCCCCTTTATCGAAACTGTGTTTTTGTGCCGTATCCTCTCCCCTATTCTCCGAAACCATATCGCGTCCGAAGACCCTCCGAAACAGAAACTTGTGGCCGCATTGTATAGATTTTTATAATGTTAGCTGGAAAAAGTCCCTCAAACTACTCAATGTGATGCCCTGCATGCGTGCCAAAGTTTAATAAGGGGACTCGCGGGATTCTCATAAGAAAATCCTTTTAGCCCTCTTAGCACATCGGGATAAGGGAATTTGTAACCATACTTTTATTTTGACTTACATTTTTTTCTTCGAGTTGTAAACTTTGTATCCTAGCTAGATTTTTTAAAGACGAAAGTTTAAATTTCTACCCCCAGTTCGATATTTTACTTTCACATCTCCGACGAGGATTGCGAGAACTTTTTTTTTACTACAATAGGTATCCTAATTTAATTTTCTGCTCAGTTTTCGGGCCTAATTTAATAGTTTCATTCCCGTTTTCTTTCTTTCTTTTCTTTTTATCACTTCTTCCCCGCCACCTCTGCCACTCTCAGGTGGAGAGCCCTGGAGGCGGCGGTGGAGGTGGAGGCGTCTCCCCCGTCGGGCCCCCACCACCAGCCGTGTTCTTTCAGGACGGCGCTGGCGCTGGAGGAGGGCAGGGAATCGCCGGGGGGGAACAACAACAACAGCAGCAGCAGCAATACTGCCAACAGCAGGTGAGGGTCGCCCGGGGACTTCAACCAGACGTGCTGGGAACGCTCTTACAAAAGCCCACTGACTTTCCGAGAGTTTTTTTTGTGGAACTTGGAAGCAACATTACTTTGGACTTTACTTTGGACTTATTGAGGGAAACTTAATTGTGTTAAGGTGAGCACTGGAGCCTGGGGCTATTTCCTTTGTTTGTTAAACCGCATTCCCAGTTGGTTCAATGGAGGACCGATTGCTTAGTGTATGCATGACAAATAAATAGCCGCTGCCTTATTGATGTACACCTCGAATTTTTTGATGTTGCACTCGGCCAGTATACACCGCATTTCCATAGAATAGCGGGACAACCCAAAAAGCCAGTTTCACGTTTGCGTACTGGGACAACTTTCAAGTCCTGCACTATGAAAAGACAGCAAAAAACCACGCATTTACCATTCCTTGCCAAATTTCTTCCAGCCTCCCATGAACGACCTGGTGGGATTTCTGAGCAGTTCGGGCCCCACCGCTCAGCAACAGCAGCAGCAACAGCAGCAGCAACAGCAACATATGGCCCCTCAGACGCCCCAGACACCTTCAAGCATTCCTGACATAATCCTAACAGGTGAGGGCGCCTCTCCTAATGTAACCAGTAGCAAACAGCTTCATAAAAACGATTATATTTTGCTTAGATGCCGACAGCTCGGAGCAGGCCTTCCAGCCGTCATCGGTGGGGCTGGGCGAGATGGGCTTTGACGCCTCCACGGCCTCGGCCGTGGCAGACTGCCTGGGGCAGGTGAGAAACATATTGGCACAGCAAAAATTGTTTTTGCTCACCTTAAATCGAATGATGTTACCAAGGAGATCGAGCTGGACAGCCTTGGTCGCCTGGACGACTCCATGATGCGCCTCCTGGCCGGCGACGACGACGTGGGCGGAGGGCTGGACCAGCAGATCGCCGACTCGGTATTAATAAAAAGGGCTTGGAAAGAAACGGAATTCCTGTATCACGGCTCTTTTCCTCCTCCAGGTCACCGAGGAGCATCTGAAGTCCTAGTGGCCTCCAGGGGAAACGACAAGAACTTGATCAAGAAGAAGAAGACTGATCGAATATAGCAGCATCGATCTCAAGAAAGAAAGGACTAATATGGAGAAAAGGGGAAGCCACACCCAGCCCTCGGTGGCCGCTCACCCTCCGATAGCCTCCCTGATGAAGCACAATGGACGGGAGAAGACGGCTGGGGGCAAAGGCCAAAAAAGCCAGAAAACGGAGAAGCAAAAGTACAACAACAGGGACGAACTTTTTCGACTCTTTTTCTCTTATCTGCGTGTTTTTGCCGTCGACAGGTGACCTATCGAAATTCCTGCTTCTTCGTCGAACAGTTGGGTGCGATTCATCGATTTTTTTACCACGTATACGTGCCCCCCCTCTCCCCTTTTTCCAGCCACTACAACAAAAAGTGAGAGCACTGCGCACAAAGCAAAAAATATAAAGCACCCTTAATTTTAATGTCTCAGTGGCGAAGACAACAAAATCCGGACTTTTGCACCTCCCGCTGGACAAGCGATCCCACGTCCCCTCACACCCTTGTTCTCACCAAAAAAAAAACGAAAACCGGGCGAGAGAAACTAGAAATGGGTCCTTTTTAATCTGACTTCGACCTATTCCTACTGCGTACAGTACATTCTTTGAAACACTGTGATTTTTATCTGAGACTTCTTTCCCCAGAGCTAGGTGTTGTTGAGCGGGCTGTCCCCCCGTGTATGTCCTAAAGGGAATTAAGGACGGGCGCGTTTGTGAAACAGGAAGAAGGATGAGTGAGAGAAGATTTCGGACCTATCTGTGGTCCCTAGCTGTCCTCCTCTCAAGAGGATTCCCTGAAGAAGCAAAGAAGAATTCTATTGCTACTGTACGTATATATTCTCTTTCTGTATTTTGGTGGCTTTTTTAACTCTCTCGTCGGCGCGCGTCAGTGCAGCAGGTGTCAATGATGATGGCCTCCTCGTGCGTGGTGGTGTGTGCGTCGCCGAAGGCCTGCGTGTCTCGCAGTGTGCGCAGGAGAAAAGCGCCCCCGTCTTGTCTATCCCTGATAGAGTTCAACAAGTCAAAGTCAGTCGTCTTTCCAAAGTTTTTTTCGGCTCATTCAATCATGATGAAGACAGCAGCAGCAACAACAACAACTGGGGGAAAGGAAAAGAGAAAAAAATAGGGATGTGAAGGGGGAACGAAGAAAATAAAGATTTAAGACATATCCTACACCACGATTGTTCTTTCACCAACGAAACTATATTTCTTCCTTTTTTTCGGCCCGGTCCACAATCATCCTCTGCTAAATCAATGTTTTGGGGTCACATAGCTTACAAAATATGCTGTGCGGCGTCGCATCTCCTGCTGATAAACTCTGACTTGCACTCCCCTCGGAAACCATTTTCCGACACGGACAAAGGAAAAGGCACCGTAGCGAAATGGGGGGGGGCTTTTTCTTCAGGGGCAACAAACTCCCCATTCATAAAGTAAAACCAGAAAATAGCGGGAACACCGACTTTTCTTTCTGGTGTCCCTTCTCTCCATTCTTCCGAAGAACGTGCGGCAAGCACGGGGTGTCGCCGCCGCCGTTGCTCTCTTCTTCGCCAAAGTTCTCAGTCTCAAGACAGTTGTGTGGGCTGGACAGATTTTTCCCGTCGTTTCGTGTGGTGTTCACGATAAAGGATGCTCCGCGCGACATCTTTTAGCACTATCATCACAAATCGGAGGAGTGTGGGATTGGAATGTTGTTAAGAATATGTTTGTTTCTTCTCTCGCCGGTTTTTTCTTTCTTTCTTCAACATTAGCAACAACTCTATTTAGGGAACAAAATATATCTTAAGGTGATTTTGTCCATCGACCGCGGTAGGGTCGATAATTAAAAAAATGCGCCGAAGACGGACAAGTTAGCTATCCATCCCCTGTTCACACACGGCGACACTTGAAGTAGCAGCAGTAAGTGTACGTATGTGTCCGCTTCTGAATGAATTTCTTCACCTTTTTTCAAACCCACCTCCTTGGTACGAGAGGTGGCATGCAGTCAGTCACTTCTTCACTTCCTGAGCCTGTCGAGGCACTGCCTTAGCCTGGCGTCTGAGGCGCCCGCCGTCTCCGGCTGGAGCCTGGCCACCACGTGTGCGCTCAGGAGGTCGGCCAGGCCCGGACTAGAGCGCTCGGCGGCGTCGAACGCCGAGCGGAGGTCCTCCAGCGCCTGCTGCGCCGAGGAGGAGGAATGGTGGTGGTGCCCGCCGTGGCGACGGATGAGCTGAAAAGAAAGCATGATATTAAAAGGATTTCGACAAAACAAATGAGTGTTGAAAAGGTACCTCTGACAGTAAGGGCTGGACGGTGTTCTGCATGATGGCGGCGCTCCGGGATGGGCTCCCGGCGCCGACCGCAGCCACAGTCTCGTCCACGGCGGACGGGGGCGTCAGCACCGCGGAGGCGCCCCGGGCTGGCGAATCTCTCAGCCTCGGTTTCTGCAGCTGCTCGGGGGAGGCGCCCATAGGGGGTGCAGACTTTCGGTTCTCCTGCTGCTGGCGCCTCCGCCGGTCCTCCTCAACACTGGCCGCCGGCCGCGCCGTCTGCCGCCGCTGCATGGCGGCTGCGGATGCCGCAGCGGCCGCCGCGTTTGCCGCCGTTGCCGCTGCCAGGGACCGATCGGGTCTCTCCTCGAGCGGCCGGTGGTCAAGGTGCTCCATCGAGCGGGAGTTGCGGCTGTCGGCGACGGACCGAGGCTGAAAAAGAGAAAAAAATAATACGGGGAGAAACAACCACTGGGTAGTCTTGATCAAACTCACAATGTTGAGGTCGCTCCTGGCCACTCTGTTGTTGTCTCTGAGCGGAGACCCGTCCCTCTCCCTCTCCTCCTGTTGCTCCAGGCGACTCTTGACAGGCGAGGCACTCCGCTTGATGGGCGACGAGGGGGCGCCGGTGGAGGGGTCAGTGAAGTCGGAAGAGTAAGAAGGCGGCGGAGAAGACGAGGAGGATGACTTGCGGGAAAGGTCTCCCTCTCCCCCGCCGTTCATTTGAAGTTGCCCTTCTCCCCCTCGATACTCGCCGCCTATCTCCACCGCGGCGACGCCGGCTGCTGCCGCCGCGGCTGCCGCCGAGGGCTCCCTGATGGTTCCGATGTCCCAGTCGCTGTCGGCGTCGTCTCCCCCGTCCGCGTCGCTGTTGTCGGACTCAGAGTCTGACTCGTTGGCGTGGGTGAGCTTCCACTTGCGGTACCGGTCGATCAGGTCCATCAGCTGGTTGTTGCGCTTGGCCTTCTTGATGAACGGATGCCGCAGCAGCTCCTTGGCCGTGGGACGCTGGTAGCAAGAAAAAGAGAATTAAAGAATTATTATCCAGAAACATTGGCGCAACTCTGTTTTTGCTTACGTTTTCCGGGTCCTTGTTAAGGCATGCCTCGATGAAGTCCTTGAACTGCCTTGTGTAGCTGCCGGTGAGCTGTGGCGGGTTGTTCTTGGGGATGAGGAAGAGGACGCGCATGGGGTGCATGTCCGAGTTGGGCGGCTCCCCCTTGGCTAGCTCGATGGCGGTGATGCCGAGCGACCAGATGTCGGCCTTTGCGTCGTAGGCAGACTGCTTGATGACCTCGGGCGCCATCCAGAAGGGAGTGCCCACGAAGGTGTTGCGCTTGTTGGTGGTGTTGGTCAGCTGCCCGGCCACCCCGAAGTCTGCCAGCTTGACGTCGCCTGTGGTGGAGAGGAGCACGTTGGCCGCCTTGATGTCCCTGTGCAGCTTCTTCTCCGAGTGCAGGTAGTCGAGTCCCCTCAGCACCTCCCTCAGGATGATGGCGATGTGCGTCTCGTCCAGCGGCCCGGCCTTCATGAGGTCGAGCGCGGAGCCGCCGCCCAGGTACTCGATGATTATCCACAGCTTGGTGCCCTTGAGGTACGAGCCGTAGTACTTGTTGACGTAGGGCGAGTCGCACTGCGAGAGCACCATGATCTCCTGCTGGATGTCCTCGATTTCGTCCTCGGCCTCCTCCAGGTCGATGATCTTGATGGCCACCACCTGCTGGGTGCGGTTGTCGATGCCCTTGTACACCTCGCCGAAGCTGCCCTTGCCGATGCGCTCCTGCTTGGTGAACACAAGCTCCGGATCCACGCGCTGAAAAAACAAAGAAGAGAAAAACATGCTATTTCCGGTGTCAAATATTAAAATGAAATCTATATATATAAAACAGAAAGGTGTGTCTGTCTGTCTGTCTGTTTGTTTGTTTGTCTCCATTCTTCTCCTAAACTACTGGATGGATCCAGACCAAACTTGGCATGGACCTCCCCCTAGACCATGGGAATGTCCTCCACATACTTTTTTGGG
>JAAUYJ010108357.1_pt1 | contig 18728 bp, 25 predicted proteins | sample 7278031 | NCBI WGS metagenome assembly JAAUYJ01 (sample SAMN14350222, study PRJNA611818) | marine sediment metagenome | isolation source: surface marine sediment (1.8m) | place: French Polynesia: Moorea | collected 2018-08 | reverse complement strand
CTCCTCTTTCGACAGCACGCCCGGAAAGTTTGTGGAATGGAAGGAGGGGAAGGGGGGAGATGACGGGGGGACGGTCGAGGGCAAAACTCACTAATTTACTTCCACTGAGTAACATCATGGCTTTTTCATCCTTTGCCGTTCTACGATATAGATTGGCGTAGAATGCTCAAACGCTGCAAAATGTTTCTTTTTCAGTCATGCAGTTTCACCCCCGACGTAATTCCCCGGAAGAAGAAAGTGGAAACCTTTCCACCCAAACTATCTGGTGGTGTTGATCCCCCTTCCCCTTCTCGGCTCCCCTTCTTACTTGTGCTGCTGCCCTACCCACTTTTCCCAACATTTCTCCTCCTCCGATTGGGCACCCCTACTCTATGTTAGGAATACCTAGGGAGAAAGAAAGAACGTCTTGCCTGTTGCTACAACCTTCATCCGAAAGAACGGAAAGTTTTTGACCATATCGGGAAAAAGAGAGGAGCGGATGTTCTCTTTCCTCCGCATCCGAAGAAAACTGCCCATAAATAACAGCGGCTCTGCAACAGTCTGTAGAAGGGAGGGGGTGCAATCAAAGGCTCCGGACAAAGGAATTGATGCTCCTCCACTTCTCCTTGTTTTCTAGCTGTTGGCCTTTGGAGGCGGGATGCCTGTCGCCATCACTTCTTCTTCGGGCGGGGAAGCAGCAACATCCTCGTCCCAATTGGAAGAGGAAGGAGAGCTCTGTCTGTCGCGGCCAATTCCAAGGCGGGGAATGAGATGGACGAGGGGGAGGACCGGGGGGGATGGGGGAGAAGAAGCGCGATACTAAAACTTCTTTATTCCGGAGATGCTGCAGCAACATCTTTCCCTCCTCCCTCTTGGTCTTAAGATACGGGATTGCCGCGTAGGACGGAGGGAGGCGGGGGGTGAATAGAGGAAGGAAAGAAATAAGAGGAGGAGGAAAGCCTAATGGCGAGACAAATTCGCTCTCTTTCCCTGATCTTTTTTATGGCCTCTGAGATGCGAGTGGCGGTGGAAGGCGGGAGGTAATCCCGGCCGCCGCCGCCGCCGCCGCCGCCGCCGCTCGGTGTTTAGTCCCGCAGCCGCAACAGTTCCATTCCATTTGGAGAGGCGGGGAGGGGCGCGCGGCGGATGCCAAGGAATGCAAATTCGGGATTCTGCTTCTGAATTCGCCCAGAGCATAATGGAAATACACTTGGATACAAGCCCTTTCCCTTTACGTTGGTCGAATTCCACCTTCCGTCCGGGGGGATCACTTTTATCTCCGTTTTTATGTTCCCGCTGCATGTCGCTCCTGCGAATAAACGTGGGACTCTCCTTCGCTATCTGTCCCCTCACTCATTCCCCCTTTCTCTCCATATCTGCATCGGCGAAAGGGTGGACACAAGAGCAGTCACCATGATTGCACCGGCGACAGACCGCGCTAGTCCAACCCAACCGCTTTCTAAAAATTCCTCCTCCTCCGTCCTACAGCCATCGCTACTGCATATCTTGATTCCACAGGGAGGAGGGATCGGAAGGGGGGAAGGAAATGTTCCCACATTTCTCTCGGGAGCCACAGACGAAAGAGGGGACTAAGAAGGAAAAGAAGAGGACGAGAGATAAAAAACCTCCCCAATTCTTTCCATATCCACACAGCCTCGGATGATTCTAGTGGGATCTGTTTTCTGCCGCATAAGCAAATGCTGCGATATGAAAAAAGAGGCCAACAAAGAAAGCTTCGGTTGCCCTTTCCCCCAAAAAAACAAAACAAAATACCCTCTGATCTTTTAAAACTGCTTCTTCGCCCTTTTTATCCTATCCCCCTTTTTTCCAATGATGATGCTGATAGCGATAGAGAGATCGGGGGAGCGTGACGACGGAGAAGGAGGAAGAGGAACGGAAAAGAGGAAAGAGGAAGAAGGGGAGCTTTCCTCCTCTTTCCTTCATTACTGGGAAAGACCCTCTGGGGAATTTCTCTCTCTCCCTCTCTCCTCTCTTCTTCCCCCTCTGAGTAATGGATCAACAGTGGGAAAAATATTTGGCACAAACTTTTTTTCGTCTCTTTCGGATTTCCTTCCTTTTCCGGTGGGCGGAAGGAAAAGGGAGGAACGAGGGTCGCCGCCGCCACCGTCTAAGGAGGAATGGGCAGAGCAAAAAAATGGAATTGGGGCTCATATCCGATTCCCACTTTCCCCCCCACTCTCGTTTTTCTGGGAGGGCAAAGAAAAGTTTTCCAATTCGTCGGAATTGGGATTTCTCCTTCCTTCCTTTCCATTTCTTTTTACGCAAGAGGGAAAAAGTTTTTCCCTTCTACTTTTGTCTAATCTTCCGCATCTCTGCATTTCGGAAATTCCCGAGCAAGTAGCGCCGGTATCCGAGACAAAAGGTATTCTGTAAATGGAATGGTTTTGTTTGGAATATTTTGGAGTATATCCCCAAAACTCCGAAGCCTGGCCTCTCCATGCTTATTTTTTCCTTCCCCTTTCTTGTGACCGTCTGAGTCCAATCAACTGGGCTGCCATTAAGGAGCAAGGACGAAGAAGAAGAAGGGGGAAAGGAAATGGCTTCTATGCCCCTCCTCCCCTTCCCCCTTTTCCTATCCTGTAGGAGGGAAGCGGCCTAATGATATTTGTTGCCTTGAATTAGGCGCCCGTTCGCTCTCCCTCCTTCTCCTCCTCCTCCTCCTCGATCCGCTGCTGCAGCACCGTCAGCATCATCGCATTGCCCAAGGATGGATCTGGGGCAAGGAAAACAGGCCGCCGCCCGAAACCCCTTGCTTTCCCATAAAAAAGTACGTAGTGCAGTAGAGGAGAAGCAGAATCATAAACAGAGCAACAGTGAGGAGGACGCAGCCAACACAAGAACAACAATGGGCCTTCCTCCTCCTCCCCCTCCCCCTCCTCTCGCATCATACGGTATGTAGGGCAACGGCGGCGACTGGCACCGACTCTGACTTCTTCTCTCCCTCAGGCCGAAAGAAGTCATTCGGCGTCCCCTCCTTCGACTTGAAAAGGAGTTGGACTTTCGTCCATACCTCCAATACATATCAAGACATGATGTAAAGTTGAAAAAACATTCTAAACCATGCCAATTTATTACCATTTACTATTGTGTACTTTTAATGGCATTCGGCGAAACCCTCTTTCTGTCCGTGCTGACTCCGTGGTTGTTGCTCCTTCTTCCTCGTTTCTCTCCTTTGCTGTTGTGTTGCTTCCCTCCAGCTTTTCCCTCTTTTTTGGCATCGCTGGCAGCTCGCCCTCCCTCTCCCTCCCTCCCTCCTGCCTTCGCTCCCTTTTCCCTCCCTCATCCATCGCCCTTCCTCCCTGAATGCATGGCGGAGCGCGGAGAGAGAGCGGAGGGGGAAAAAGAACTTCCGACGAAGACGGCGGCGACCCAAAGAAGAAGAAACGCTCAAGGAAGAAGTTCTCCCCTACCTCCCATGGGACTGACTTTCGCCCACATTTGGATGAAAGCACTGGAGCAAGAAAAACCGCCCGTTAGTTTTATAAGTCTAATTGTATAGGTCATGTTTGAATAAAATCCCAAGCATTTATGATTTTTCTTGCGGCATCCAAGCAAAACACTTTTTGTCCCGCGCGAGCGAGATGCGATGCTGGGCAGAAAGAAGAAAGAGAAGAAATGGTGTATCGTCTCTTCTTTGGGTGTTGGGATTTTATTTTCCCCTCTCTTCTTCGCTACATCTCAATTCCGATTCCTCCCACTTTTTTTCAGCGCAGGCGGCCAAGCAGCAACTAACTGACTGAGCCGCGGGATGGAGAAACCTTTCGGATAAAGCCTTCTCCCACTCCCCTCTCCTCCCCGGCCTGTAGTAGAAGGTACAGGGGAGGGGTTCTTCCAGGGAGGGAGGCGCGGTGACAGCCCTACAAGATGGATGGAGGCTGCAACAGAGGAGAGGGGAAGGAAGGGAGACCTGAGGATCGGTCGGTCGGTCGGTCGCTCCTACGACGCCGACGCCAGCAACGTACAAGAAGAAGAAGGCTTTCATTCACTAAAAGGTTTTTCCAGATGTTGCCCCGAGGAAGGAAGGAGGAGAAGATGGGGAAGAGATGATGGCAGCGATGATACTGTTTGGCAAAGTAAATGAGACAGCAGAGGAAAGGAGGGCAAGGCATGAAGAAGGCAAGCACTTAACTTGGCCCCCCTCCTCTTCATCTTTTGAAGCGATCTCCCTCTCTTTCGGTCTCTTTCCACCGGACGAGGGAATCTGATGCATTCGCCCGCCCGGATCTGAGAGGGGGGAAGGAGGTTGGAGGGGTCCCTAATGTGTGCTAGAGTGGAAGGAGGCAAGCGCTGCCGTGTGCGCCCGCTTGCTTGCTTGCGTTTGCTTGTATGCACATATATACACACATCGGCGGCGTCCGCGAGAAGAGGCGCCTACGCTCCTCTCCTCAAGAACAGGGCAAGGGAAGCATTTAGCGATTTCTCGGTATACAAGAAAGGCATGTTGTTTTTGTGGGCTGACCTCTGGTGAATGTTGCGCCCCACAAACGCTTCTTTTCTCGGCCTGGCCTGATAGAGAAGGGAGGGCCTTGAGTCGGGGGAGGGAGGGAGGGAGGATGCAGCCAAGCGTGCGAGCATCTGCGCTCTCTGCTCTCTCTCCCCTCCCTTTTCTCGTTCTCGCTTCGGGACCCCCTCTTTCGTTCGTTCGCTCAGAATGGGGCGGGGGAAGAGGCCTCTGATGGGCGAAGGAGGAGGAGGAAAAGCGATGAGGAATAGCAGCAACAATTGAGGAGGAAGCGGGGATGGAAGAGGGGATGGCTGTTGCTCTTCTCCTCCTCCTTAAAGCATTCGATTTATTCCGTGGTTTTTAGTGCTTTCGTTTCTCTCTTTCTCTGGGGCTGGATATCGACAGAACTTAAGGCTCTGACGGTTTGAACAGTTTATTTTGCTACCGGTTTTTACTCGATCCTTCTCTTTACTGCTTTTTGAGGAGAACCCGTTTTCCTCTCCACTGCTTCCTTTTTTCATTCCTTTGCCTACTTCTCGATCTTTGTGTGCTCCGCTCGAGAGTCGCTTCGTCGGTGGCGCCACTTGCTTCTTTTTCCCCCCCTGCGACCACCTCCACCCTCCACCCGACCTCCTCCTCCTCCTCCGCTATGTATGCAACAGCCCTCGCCTCTTCTCTCCTTCTTGGGAGGGGTCGGTCGGTCTTTCGGTCGGTGGGAGGGAGGGACGGGGGTCCCAGGGGAAATACTGGTAAAACAGTCCCAGAAGAGCCTTCATATTATATTTCACGGGGGCGTAAGCCGAGGATGAGAGGAGGGCGAGGGAGAAAGAAAGGATCGTTTGCACTTGCTCATAAGTCCGGTACATAAGTTTTAACTTAGTTTCTCCAAATTTAGGATTAAATGCAGGGAAGTCTTCCAGTGCATACTATGAAGATGCTGTTAAAAACTTTGTTGCTTTCTAAAACTATATGTCTCCATGTGTGCGCTCACTCTCCATCACGTCATCTCCGCTCCCCCTCATAGCCATCCCACGTACCCTAGCCACTTGTTCCTCTTCTTACCCTTCGACATCCCCCCCTCGTTTCCATCAAAACCCTTCTTCATTCCGCTTCCTCCTCCTCCACTTCTCTTTTCGTCGCAGCCCCGCAGCAGGATGGCGCCACCGCCCTTGGATGGCTTGGTTCAATGGGGGATGGACAACAGATGCGTCCGCCGCTGCCGCCCAAGGACCTCTTGCTCGCCGCTTTCGCTACTAAAAGGGATACTCTTCCCTCCTCTGAGATATTTCTGGAGCGATATTCTCCATGATCACTAAAAAAGTTACGCACTACGGTGGTAGCTACTCTTCTACTGTATTTGGTGATCCCTGCCTCGTGCTACAAAAATTCATCTTGTTTTGTTGCAGAAAGCATCTCGTCCCCTCCCCTTCTCTCCCTTCTCTCCCCCTCCCTCACCCGCCCGTAGAGAGCTTTTGACTTAAAGAGGGTTATCAATTTATGCAAAAGCTGCGTCGGTCTTCCCCCTAGCTCTTGCTTGCAGTACCACCGCTTTACCAACCAACAACAAGGAACGCCGCTCCCTCCCCTTCGGCAAAGTTATATGGGCTGGAGAGGCAAGAGCTCTGTTGTTTGGGAAGGGGGAAAGTAGAGTGAAATGGGATGGATGTTAGAGAGGGAAAAGGAGGGACGCTTTCTGCTCTGTCCTCTCGCTTCGCAAAAACAACAATCCCTACGAAAGCAAGCAGTGAAATACTGTGCAAGACTCAAGTAACTTTGAGTGTCTTGCTTCAAAAATTGAAGAGTGCAAAAAACCATAGTGGCATTTGGCTACAGAGTGCAATGAACTCAATCCTTCCCGCTCCCCATTCGCGGATTGACGTTTGTTGCAATGTTTGTCCCCGTCCGATTTCCCCCTTTCCCTTGTCCCCGCCCACTTGACTTGTCTGTCATTCCGAGATGGGTTTTGCGGCTGTTTGGGGGACACGAAGGGAGAGGAGCTGTAAGGGGTGCATGCGTCAGGGAGAAAGGGGGAAGGATGCGAACCGCCCACTGCCACTCTTGAACGAGCCACGCTGATTGAAAAGATGACTCCGGGAAGGGTTTGCCAAGCCAGGACTACGCTATGGTATTTCCTTTAGAATTGATTTGTGTAGGTACATAAACTGCCTTTGTTCTCGGTCATTTTGAAACTCTCTGAGAAAATATGAATGAATCAAATTCGTAAGTGGCAACCCTGTCTGCGGTCGAGAGCTCCGCAAATCCGGTCCCATTTTGGAAGAGGAGGTCCATCACCGTGGTGGGCGGTCCCTTCCTCCTTCCTTTCTCTTGCGAACTAGGAATCCATCTGTTTCTCTTTTCGGGGGAGGGAAGGGGAAGAGACAAAAGGGATGCTTCGCGGAGAGGAAGAAGGCACATAATGTAGGAAATGACTGCTTCTCTGCGGGGTGCCCGGCGGCCGCGGCTCCGTCCTCTCTTTTGGCTCTACGTTAGGAGATCGGCAGACGGTTGTGTTGTCTCCCGTATAATGTGAAAGCGTACTACGGTACAAGCGACCGCTAAATAGGCTGCGTTTTTTGGGCAATTTAACCAGCAGGGGTGCGTTCCCATAATGACAGTCGACAAAAAATGGCGTATTTCGGTACATCGTCTTCTCCCACAAAAAGGTATGTAGGAAAATGTTTGTCCTGTCGTTGTGTTGCTTCGGAAAGAAGGCAGAGGAATTTCCTTCGTTCCCTCTCGGGCCATTCCATTCTCAGCCATCCCCATCCTCCCCTTCCTCTTCTTTAGCACAGGCAATTAGAATTCTCCCCCCCCCTTCTTTCCGCCGCTCACTTCTCATTACGGAATCGCCATTTCTCGCTGGAAAAAGCTCCCCTCTCCACATCCCAAGCACGAAATCCCCCAAAGTCAAAAAAGTAGCCAGTTGCCAATTTGGGAGCTGCAAGTTCAGAAATGGAGAGGATAAAACACATACAAGCTAAATTCGTCGAATTTCGGTCCATACAGTTCTTCCTCTCCTTAATAGCTTCTCCTCCCTCCTTCCTCTCTGCGAGAAAGCAAAGGGAGAGATTTCTTTTGACGATTGCTTCTTCTACTTCTTTCCTTTCCTTAGGAGGAGAAAGAAAGCCTTGGTTTCTCCCTCTTCCCTCCCTCGGGACTTTGGCTAGGAAACGAGGAGGGGGAGAGAGGGGGGGCTGTTGCAACAGTCGAATTCACATTCCCCTCTTTAGACATTGAGTCTTCAGTTTGTTTCCACATGAGCAAAGTGACTTTTTTTGAAATAAGTTTTACAGGAACTCTGCACCCGAATTGGTGAATTCATTCCCCCCGCTGTGGGAAGAAGGGGCAAGAAGCCTCCTCTCGACATTTTGCAGCCTCCTCTCCCTCTCCAAGTCGGGTCGTTTAAGGAGGGTGAAGCAACAGCCTCGTCCCCCCTCTCCTTCTCTCCTTTCCCCTGTCCCATAACCGCTTTCGCCTCTTCCCCCCTTTCAAGAACCAAAGGCAGCTGCGTAGGAGGAGGAAGGAATGCTGCTTTTGCCCTGTTCCAACCAACGATGCTGCTGCTCTCCCATCCCGGTCCTCTTGAGACTAGAGAGAGAGAGAGGCGAACGAACCTCTTTAACATCCCCCTCCAACCCTTCCGTTCCGTTCTACTATAGTGGGAGTCCCCCCGCTATCCAAAAAAATCGTTCGCTCTCCCTCCCGCTGCGATCTGCCTCTGCCCCTCCGAAAATCCATGGAAGAGTGAGAAAGCAGCGGATTCAATTGGGGGATAAGAATACGAATCAAAGTTGCGAAAGCAATTTTCAAGAAACCGCCCATTAAGCAAGAAATTATTTCCACAGCAGTTTTATTTGCCTTCGTCGAATCCCGATCTTCAAGTAGTAGCTTGTAGGGAAGAGGAGGGCTTATCTCCCTCCCGTTTCAGCGTAGAGAGGATGTGAAGTCGTAATAAGATGGCAGCCTTCCCCGTCCCCCACTTCCACCCTTTCTCCGTCCGTTCGCTCGCCAGATTAGTCCTCTTCCTCCTCCACCGCCCGTTTTAGGACCGCCGCCGCCGCCGCCGTTTTTCCCTCCTTCCCTCTCTCGGGGGAAGATTGGACACTTGACGAAGGGGGAGAGAGGGAGAGGGAGAAGAACCAGACGACGGCTGCTGGGAAAGAAACGGAAAAGGAACCCTCCTTTTTTTCCCCTTCGTCCCCATCCCACCCTCCACTGTTGCGATTAAAACGGATCTCTCACTCTCCCACTCCAATCCCCTTCCCCTTCCCAACAGCACAAACACTTTCTACTACAGCTCACTCTGTGCCCAACCATGAGAAACTTTGCACCGGGCGAATCTCACGTACCCATCCCACACTGAAGTCTGTCTCTGCGTGAATTTTTGAACTTCTTCCCTTTGCTACACGACAAATTGGAACCTTTTTTCAACGACCTCTTAACCTGCGCACAAAAACATTATTTTTCAAGTGGTTCTCCGTGACTCTGGAAGTAACGAATTGTTGCTAAATGCATTTATCTCGTATCTGCTTTTGCCAGATCTGTTTGAGCTCTAGTCTGCATTTGATTCATTCTTCGGCACCTTTCTATCCCATCTCCCTTTCTCTCTCCCTCTTCTGGTCCCATCTCTCCCAATAATGCACAAGAAAGGAGTGGGAGGAAGAAATGCGTCTTTCGTCGTCGTCCGATCGATGCCTCCCCTCCCACCCTTCTTTCAGCAACAGTCTCTCTCTCCATCCTTCCCTTTCTCCCTCGCTGCCTTTCTCCCCCTTCTTCTTCCCCTCCCAAATGAGATTCTCGGCGGCGGCGGCGAAGGCTTCTTCTTCGGCCCGCGGCGGCTCCGACACCGCCCGAAGGCTCTTTCTCCTCCTCCTCTTCCTTTCCTCCCCCATCTTCAGCTGGCCTCATTCGGGTGCGGGATCCCACAAACATAGAGTATCGTGTCCCACCTGGTGACTCTGACATTTTGAATGTAGAATTTGTGGGCTTCAAGACGAATATAAGCTTCCTTCAAATCGAGGTTCGTTGAAATCCATTCCCCGAAAAAAGAAGGGCTTTGGGTCCCGGGATGGAAAGAGGAGACTGCGTCGGTCGTCTCTCCCTCTCCTCCATCTGAGAGATCCCTACTTAGTAGTAGCAGGCGAGGACGAAGGGGGAAGGGGAAAGGAGGAGAGAGATTATTGCGGCGGGAGGGACTGTTGCACTGAATAAGAAAAGGACTCGGGACTAAAAAGAAAAGGGCCCCTATGTACTATGCATGGAAATGAAGAGGGGGCTTGATATTTTTAATCCCTTTAGCAGGCAGTCTCTCGTCTGCCCGGCCGAAATGGAATGGTCAACTAAAAGAACTGTAATAAGTAAGATTACTTTTACTCACACTACGAAATAAGAATGCCTACATTTTTTTTTTCGGAAAAAAACATGTGGCAAATCTCGTACTTTGTGGCTGTCAGACGCCCCGGGCCCCTTTCTCCTCCTTCTCATCATTCTCCCTCCCTCCCTCTCCGCCAGAAAGAGGAAGAAGCCATGGTGGTGTGACCGTCCGTCCCCTTTTTCGTGTAAGAGGTCGGATTAGAAAGTTTCCACCCTCTTCCTCCTTTCCCTTGCTTTTTTGCACACGTAGGAAACTTCTGTACTTTCGAAAAAGGTACATGGAATAAAGGGAGAAGAAGGAGTAGCCAAACTTAAAAAATGTCCTGCGCTTGTTTTGCATATCTGAGAAAAGTTTTTTCTTTTCGATATCTCCGACCACAAAATGGAAGCGTGTTCGCTGTATTTGATTCAAAAGTCTCTCTTTTTTCCATTTTGAAAAGGTTGAGAAGGCACGTAAGAAGGGGGCAAGGAAAAGTCCATTCTTTTCCCTCATCTCTCGCCTTTTCCGAAAACTTTGGCCCCGCTTTTCAAAGAAAGGCGGCAAATTGTTTGCCTTTCTCCCTCGACCTTTTGATCTTCCACCCTCTCCTCTCTCTTCTCCCCGGGCGAGTTAGTTCATCGCCTTTTTTGTTTTCCCCTTTGAGGGCGGGTGCTTCATAAAATAGCAACACAAAAAAAGTACAGTGCACTGTAAAGACCTTTTGACGTTTTTTTGGGTGTGTGTTTTACTTGACATATTTTAACTCCTGGAGATCCAGCGTCCAGAGCAAACAGACGCTTCGTTAAACATTCTTCCGCCGAAAGAAGGAATTGGAGTGAGAGAGTGAGAGAAACCTGATGATGAGGACGAAAATCCTTCCCCGGGGGCGAAGAAACGGAAAGGGAAGGAAAGTTTGAGATTGAAACGGGAGAAAGAGCGTATAGAGACAACACGTCACATGTATTAAACATCACACGGGTGAGGGCGGCGGACGGAGCGATGGCCGGAGGCGTCGGGTCGTCCGAAATACCGCGTGAAATTCACCACTCAAAAACTGCAGAAGTAACAAAAAAAGAACTATTTTCCCAAAGCCATACTGCAAAAGAGCAGTCTGGTGATTGGGATAATGGCGAAATTCATTCCTCGATCCCCCTGGATGGTGATGACACCATCGCCGAGCATCACATCAGGATAGAGAAGAAGGACGAGATCCATCAATTTCATAGAGTGAAACAGAAGCGGAGGCGGAGGCGGAGGCGGGCGTGGTCCCCCATACTGCCATATCCCCCCTTTCTTTGTCGAGATTTATGTGCTGTCCGATGATGCAGCTATCCGCCGCTCGGTAGGAGCCAAAGGCGAAAAAAAGTTGGCAGGAAGACAAGAGAGAAGAAGAAGACACCAAAAAGGGGATACAAGAGATTTGACAATGTTCCCGCCTTTTCTTAAACATGCAAAATTATTATGATAGATTCGACTGAAGTGTCGATTGTTTCAGGGGAAACTTAAAATACTCAACGCTCCATGGATGTGCAACATTTCCATTCCGCTCACATGTGTGCCAACAGCAACAACAACAGCAACGAACCCCTTCTGTCTCTATCTGAACACCCTTTTCATTTAAGGCAACCATCATACTGTCCTTCCCCCTCCTCCTCATGCTCCTCCATGCGTGTCAATCCAAGCGCGGGTGGGGTAATGAAACCATCAACAGCTGTTGTTCCATCCCCCCTCTTTTCTCCACTTCCAAAAGCCGAAGCGAAAACTTTTGTCATGCAGCGGCGGCGGCGGCAACAACAACAAGGAAGGGAGCATCTGCTGACATGGTACAAAGAGGAGGAGGAGGAAGAGATGGAGTAATTAGAGCGATCGGTTCGTTCGATGGCACGAGCCCCCTCCTCCTGTCACTCAGCCTAAGGGTTCGATCGGTCCAGGTGAAATTCCCTCCCTCCCCCGTTCGCTCACCTGATGTTGCCAGTTTCTCTCTCCTCCCTCATTGCCAAAGCGCCGTAAAATGTCGGCTGACACTGAGCAAGACTGCCCTTATTATCCAAACGGGACATAGAAAAACATTGATTTCGAAATGTGCCCTTTAAATAAACGCCAGTACTCTCTTCATTGTAAATACGTGACCATCAATGTGCGTAGTACAAAAGAATAGAGGCACAGAGAACTCCTTCGTTTGGGTTCTTTTCGTAACGTGTAAATGAGAAATCGTGGGACATGGACAGGTGATGCTAGGTGGGCGAGAAACAGTGGGGAGAAACCTGGAAAAAGACGGGGAGGGCAATACCGTCTCAACTGCGAAACTGCAGTTGGCTTTTCCTCCCTCTCGGTGAGCAAACAATGCGCGTACTGGATATGATGCTCTTCCGCCGTCCTCACCTGCCGATTTCTCGTGAAAACGGGAACGAAAATCATCTCTTTTTGTTGCTCCCTCCTTCCCTCCCTTTTATCCCCTCTTTCGTGTCGGCGGCGGCGGCGACCTGTGGGTGACCCCCCTCACTTCCGTAAAAGCTAGCCAGGTGGTCGAGTCCAAAATTCGCCAACTTCGAATGTAGCCACCTACTTTTTTGCTACAAAACATGATTGCACAAAATGATGTTCCTTTTTTCAACAAAAGTTTTTTTACACGGGCCAATTCCATACTTGAGCGCGTGCTCATTCATTGAAATGAAAAGGTGTGTGGGCGTGGCCGGGGGGGAAGACACTTTTTTACTCTTACTTTATTTTCTCTCCTAATTTGCGTGAAGGGAGAAAGGGTGAAAAACCGTGAGCATACCACTCTGTATCTAATTTTCATGCCACACAATATGTACAACGCTCTTTGAAAATTTACTGCTGATTAAAAAAAATCGTCTCCGCCCCCGAAAAGAACGGGGGGTCATTGTTTTTTTCAATGGAAATAACGAAACAAATAAATGACCTCCCATTTTAAAATTTATGCCTTTTTCTCCCTCTGTCGACCCCGCCTCCTCTTTTGTCCGCTGCAGAGTAAAAAAACTTGTGAAAAGCCTTATTCCTCCACCCCCCCTCTTTCCGACCCCTCTGTCCGTCCATCTGTCAGAAGTTTGGAATATGTAGCGAGCATTAAAATGGCCTCATAGCTCAGTTCCATTTTCTGCCTCGGCGTCGGAGTCCGGAGTCAAGCCACCCGTGCATAGCTAATTCGAGTGTTTTTCGGCATTGAACTTTTTTCTCCCCTTGCCGCTCCGTCCCTCTCCGCTGCCCCCGAGACGGGTTCAATGTCGAGGAGACCAACTTACACATATTGGCAGAGGGACGACCGATATAGATCGACCAAAGGGTGGCAAAAGAACTGCTCCACTTTGCCGCAAAAGTTTGAGTCTTTTAAAAAAAACAAGCAAAGTTGAAATGACTCCTGATTTACCTTCTCTCTTTTTACCACCCTGTATTTGGTATCAGCCCTGGTCGTCGTAACTACTAAACAGACTATAGGTAAAAGGGGGGTAGTTCTGCCCTCCCCTCCTCCTCCCTGCCGGCGTCGAACGAACGAAAAAAAGTTCGAAAAAGCGGACTTGCCCTCCTCCTCCTCCTTCGTCCCTAACTCAATTACCATGAAGCACTAATGACAGACACCGAACGAGAAACGGATCATCTGCCAAAAAGCCACGCGTTAAGCACAAAACACAACATTGCCGTGGGCCAGCTGCCTTGACTCAGCTCACCCCTTCCACCTCCTCCTAATTGCCAAGGTAGAGGGGTGTTCTGTCGATTTAGGGGCATCTTCCACGCGACGAATTCGAGCCCCGAAAAGCCAACCGAACGTGGAGGGGGACAAACCACAGTATGAACCGTCCGGCGGCGCGGGAAGGAGAAAAATGAATTCCAAACATCATTGAAAACACGCACTTTTTGCCTATTCCGAGACGGAGGATGACGGATATTCTCCCCCCAACACTTTTTTGTGACCAAACGGCGGCTGTGCTCGGACGTTGTGTATGGGACAAAAAAGGCGGTATCTAATTCCGGTAGCTACACGGTATAGATTTCAACAAAGAAACGAGACAAACCAGCATCCTAAAGGTATTGAACTGGGGTTTGCACTTCACAGCTAGAGTGCGATAGGAGAAATATTGCGCAGGCTTAAAGCGATGAACGTTGGTGAATGTTCGACCGGAGCAACAATGATTCCCCTCCTCCTCCGACCGAACCGCGGTGTCACTGCCCTTCTATCGTTATACAGTATATACCTGGTTGTGTACGTGCTTACTATAACCTAAGCCGACCTCCACGGATGGCTGAGCGCACGTTACGATACGATGCCGCCTCAGCCGTACACACTGGACACGCATCAAAGTAGAAGAGGGGGAGAGGGGGGAGTAAAAACCGGACGATTGTTGAACCGCCTCGATCCCAAAATGGTATCCACTGCGCGCCGGGTTTTTAGTTCGAAGGGAGAAGGGGGAGATTATATCCCCCTTGTTGCACGCAGCCAAATGATTTCCTCTCTTTCCCGGACGCCACTGCAACAGATGCTGCGGCTCTCTACTGCCCCAGGATGGTTTTGGGGGCAAGATATTATTTTTTGACAGGGCTCTTCGTCCCAATTTCCCGTGTCTCGAAATAGAAACGAATCATGTTCCTCTTCCTCCACCGCCGCCTGGAGGCAGATGATGCGACGGCCGCCACCCAAAACCCATCTGTCGATCCTAGGGGATAAAAGTGTCCCTCCCCCTCGAACCATCCTCCTTCCCCTCAAAACAGAGTGTCTCCCTCCCTTTTTTGGCCGGGCACGCGCCGCCGGTGTTTTGGGGAGCGCGGTTTTTTGGTGGGTTTGGGTCAAACTGAGGGAAGGGATGAGCAAACAGACAATAACAATGGTCAGTCTCAGTCCGAAAAAAGCCGCCGCGATTTCCCCTCATTCTTCCTCTGTTGCATCTGCCCAAAAATCTCCCGCGGTGGGCGGATAACAAAGAGGGTAGGATGGGAGGGATCGCTGAACCATTCTCGAGTGGGTCATTAAAGCCTTTCTCCTTGACGAAAAAAAACCCTTTGACGAAATCGACAGGAATGTGGTGGCTCGTTAGCCCATTCAAAAGAGGCTGCTGCTGCTGTCAATATTCTGCCGCGGGTGTGTTCAATCGTAAAAACCTCAACAGCGATTCATTTCAATTGTGTGCCCAAAAAGTGGAAACCGCGATTGAAGCCGGTCGTAAAAAAGTGCCGATAAATTTTTCAACCTCTCGTATATATAACGCGGAAGCAAAAATGTCGACGACGGGTGGTCGCCGGAGTCCCGGATTCTCAAATCAACGAAAAGAAGGATTTCAAATAAGATGTATGATAACTTGTTCCGACGACAAGAAAAAGAATCGCCACTGTAACTCTTTTGTGTCTTTATCTTTTCGTCATATTTATTTAGCAAAATATCGGTGGTGTCAGTGGTTGGTACTCGTGGTGGTGGTGGTCGTACAGTGTACAGTGGTACAATAGCATTGGGCATCAATCATCGTTGTGGTAATGGGATCATTGCAAGTCTGCCTTTGGGTTGGGGGGAGGGAAAGGGAACGGGTCTTTCTGTCTGGACAATATTAGTCCTAAACGCATTCTTTAATGCCGCTCGGGGGAAATCCCACATTCGTGTCCTTTCTCTCACTCTTCCGTGACTTGCTAGAGTTTTCTAATTCTCTTTCTTCGAAAAATATAAGAGTGCTCTCGCTCTCTCTTTGTATTGCTATACTATGTTTTCGCGCCTTTGCAAAAAGCCACCGACAGAAGACTCGTCCCCCCTATTAGCGAGGGCGTCCCTGCGGACTTATGCCTCAGGCTTTCGTTATTATTGCTCTTGGAATACCTGCTCGACGACGATTCGACGACGCAAAATCTCGCTCCGCGCTTTGTAAGTATTGCCCGCATATTATTGCTTGCGTTTTTCGCTTCTTGAGATCGGCGTTCTATCGTACGTAGAAATACGGGGGAACAAAAAGAAAATCTTTTTAAAGAAAAGTCTTTAAGATATAGGATCTTTGGCTCTCTGCTTTTGGGTGGGAGAAGAGGAAAATCTTCTTATTTCTCGTGGGAGAATCAAGGGGCGGAAGGAGACTAGATTTGACTCGAGCATAGCGACTATACTATTCTGTCGCTAAGTGAAGAAGGAGGAAAGGAAAATGTTGCGGCTGTCAACGGGAGGAAAATGTGGAAACATAAGTGCTTGCTTCTTTGACTCCCTCTTAGCTTGAGAGAGGTCGGAAAGTGGAAAGTGGAAAGACGTTCACAACCTTGTGGTGCAATAAGTACAGTATGTAGTTTACAGTAACTGAGTTGGAGTTTGCACAATTTCCCATTCTTTCTTTCAATTCTTTGGGATACTTTCTTTGGTGTGTGTCATGGGAGGGGTGTAGTGTGAGTTTGGTACTGTAATCGATTCAGGTGCACGAACGCATACTGAGATCATCAATGGAATGGCTGATGCTTTGTTCGCCGCCGCTCGGATCTTCTTTTCTTTGATTTTTTGATGTAGGTTTTCAGTCTCAGGTGGGGGGTAAAGTGAGAGTGGCGAGATCCAAAGTGGAGCAAAAAATCACGGCTGTCAATATTAGCCAAAAGAAGAAAAATGTCTGACTAGAGCTTACTTTAGAACAAGATTCGATTCAAATCCGCTGCTATTATGCCTCTTGGTTATTTCTTGGGAACAAATCGTGTTCGTTGTCTTTGAAACGCTTGCTGCTGCCTGAGCTGAGTCTCTTGCGAGATTGGTAAAGTACAAAATTCTCTCTCTCTTTCTGGTAAAGCCCCTAGGTAGTAAAATTCGTCAATTAGGGGGGAGTTGTATTTACACAGTAAAATCTTTGGTACTTTAAGCAGGATGCCGTATTCTCTTCTGAGTATTGTCAATGGTACTGGAAATGGGCACGAGTCTCCGTTGCTAAAATGGGCGGGTGATACGGGGGCGGGTTGAGTATTGCTTTGCATTTACTTTGTTTCGTAAGTCTTGAGTATAGAACTTTCTTTGGGATCAAAAGTGTATTGGGAAAAGGGGGAGGTGCTCTTCACGTACTGAGGAGTTGTTGCTGCTGGAAGGGCGACGCCGGGGAGGGCGAGGACGGTGCCGGGAGCACGGTGGCCAGGAGGGAGGAAATTGAGGGCGGCGACGAGGAGGACGAGGAGGTGGTGGAGGGCGCAGGGGAGAGCTGCGAAGACGTGGATGAGAGGTCTGAGGCCGCCGACGGGGATGCCAGGTCGTCGCTCAGCTCTGAGGGGGCGGGGGTGACGGGTGGGGTGTCCGGGATGGCCGGGATGGGCTTATCCTTGAAGCAGGCAGACTCGTAGTGCTTGTTCAAGTAAGACTTGAGGGCAAAGGACTTGTTGCAGCTCTTGCACTTGAAGTTCTTGAAAGCCGAATGGGTCTGCATGTGCGCCCTTAGGTTGGAGCGGTCAGCAAAGCACTTTCCGCAGTGAGCACACCCATAGGGTTTGTCCCCTGAGTGTGACCTCATGTGCCCTTGCAGCAGCCAAGGCCTGGAGAAGGCTTTTCCACAGACATCACACTTGTGACTCAGGTTGTGGGTGAGGATGTGCATGGAGAGAGCTGGCATGGAGACATACATCTTTCCGCAGATGTGGCACTTCTTGGCATTGGCTGAATCCAGGCTCCTGTGGGTCTGCTTGTGTCTGGACAGGTTGGAACTGGTGGCATAGTTCTTTCCACATTCGCTGCATTGGTAGCGGGCCTTGGTGTTTGTCTCCTGGTTTCCCGGAGTGGCGGCGGCGGCGGCGGTGGCGGTAGCAGAAGATGCAGGAGGCGCCGTCTTCTTCTTTGACCGTCCGTCGGAGGCGAAGAACGCCTCGTAGGTATAAGCGGTGGTCTTTCCATTGTTCACCTTGAATGGCTCCGCGGGCGGCGCCTGTCCAGAGGAGGACGTTGAGGAGGTAGATCCTGATGCAGCGGTGGAGCAAGAGGCGGTGGAGAGGGCGGGAGAGAGGAGCGGAGTGGGAGTTGTCAAAGAAGATGATGAGACGGAAGTGGTCTTGGTCGAGCCGCTGCTGGGGACGGACTGACTAGAAGGGACTAGGCCGCTTCCGTTGGATGCGGAGGAGGAGGAGGATGAAGCATGAGTCGCCGGTCTCGTTGACGGCCTGCTGAGGTCAAGGATGGCGTGGGCGGTGGAGATGTCCTCAAGGTTCCGGCATTGCAGGTAGGACGGAGGAGGAGGAGTGGCGCCGTATGGGGGGAGGACGGAGGGAGGCGGCTTGTGGTGGATGACGACGGGGTCCTCAAGGCAGTAAGGGCGAAAGAGGTCCTTGCCCTTCCCAAGCTTGGTGGCCGCTTGGGCGTCGGGGGGAGGCGTCAGGGAAGAGGAAGAGGGGGAGCGGTGGTGGGCGGAGGGAGGGTGCGGGTGGGACGGTGGAGGAGGGGGGGGAGGAACTGCAGCCGCGGCAGAGGCGACGGCGGCCGCAGCCGCGAAGAAGCCGTGGTAGTGATGGGAGAAGTGCTGAGCAGCGGCTAGCAGGTGGGCGGCGGGAGGCGGAGGGGGCATCGCCGCCGCCGCCGCCGCGGCTGCTGCTGCCGCAGAAGCCGCCGTCGGAGGTGGAGGAGAGAAGGCACTTGCGCCAACCCCAAGGGTGGGGAGGCGAGGGTGTTGGTGGGTGCTGATGGCCGCATGGTCTGGAAATGAATAAATTGCTGTCTTTATAGTCGCATTGGGTGGAAAGTTGGAACTTGCTAGTGATATTTTTCTTCTAATTTTGGATCCTAGGAGTACTCATTGTACGTATGAAAATTCGACTTGAAATTTTCCCCCCCTTATTTTCCCCTTTCTTTTTGCCTATTTTCTCCCCCGTTAGAGGCAGCAACCGTTTTTACGGTAAATGAGGCTATCTCTGGGGAACTCTCCCCTCCCCTCCTCTTTCTACTTGCAACACCAGCTTGTTACATCCCCCTCTTCCCCCTCCCCTCCTCTTTCCTCAATT
>JAAUYJ010110962.1_pt1 | contig 18744 bp, 23 predicted proteins | sample 7278031 | NCBI WGS metagenome assembly JAAUYJ01 (sample SAMN14350222, study PRJNA611818) | marine sediment metagenome | isolation source: surface marine sediment (1.8m) | place: French Polynesia: Moorea | collected 2018-08 | reverse complement strand
GCATGAAGACGACGCTGGGCGGGCCCGATCCGGCTGAGCTCTTCGCGGGCGCACAAGAGCTGGCCGCGGCCGGGCGGATCGATGATCCGGTCAACCTGGCCGACGACAAGGTCTACCTCTTCGCCGGCACGGGCGACTCGACCGTGCTGCCTGAGGTGGTGGCCAGCCTAGAGGAGTTCTACGCGCTGGCCGGCGTGCCCGAAGCGAACCTCGACTTCGTCGACGACCTGGCGGCTGGCCACGCGATGATCACCGAGGACTTCGGCGGCGCCTGCGGCATCACCGGCAGCCCCTTCATCAACGACTGCGATTACGACCAGGCGGGCGCGATCCTGCAGCACATCTATGGCGCGCTCGACCAGCCCGACCCGACCGCTCCAGGTCGCCTCATCGAGTTCGACCAGAGCGAGTTCCTGGGCGACCCCACGAGCCACGGTATGAATGAGATCGGCTACGTTTTCGTGCCGGGTTCTTGCGAGGCTGGCACGGCCTGCCGGCTGCACGTGGCGTTCCACGGCTGCAAGCAGACCACCGATCACATCGGCGACCAGTTTCCCACCAACGCCGGCTACAACGCTTGGGCCGCGAGCAACGGCATCATCGTGCTCTACCCTCAGGCCTGGGCCACGACGACCAACCCCAACGGCTGCTGGGACTGGTGGGGCTACGACGACGACGACTACGCCACCAAGAGCGGCCGCCAGATGGCGGCGGTCGAGGCCATGATCGGGCGGCTGGCGGGTGCCAGCGAGCCGGGCGGCGACGACTACTGCCAGCGTTATGAGGACAGCAATTACCAGCACTGGCTCGACGATCGCGCCGAGCTCTGCCAGTTCTACCTGGCCTGCGCCACAGGCTCGGGCGACGTCTTGGGGTCCTTTTATGGCCGGGCGACGCTCTACGAGCACCCGCAGGGCAACTTCACGACGGCGCCCTGCGGACCCTGATACAAGGTAGTGTGAGCCGGGCTACTGCCGCTTCTTGTCCTTCTCCTCCGGCGCCAATTGCAGCTTGAAGCCGTCCGGGCAATAGGCCTCGCCCGTGGCGACCCAGAGGATGCGGGTGGTCTCGGGCTCTTGGAAGATCGGCGGGTCGACCTCGGCGCAGATGCACTCTCGGGTCTGGCAGGCGTTGCCCATGTCCGGCGGCCGCTCCGGCTCGCTCGCGCAGGCCGCCATGAGGAAGAGTGCCAAGCCGGGGGCGACGAGGCGCCGCCCACTGAGCCGATTCAGGTTCGTCATAGGCTCTGATCCCGCCGCATTGCGAAGCCGCCGATCGGTCGGAGCAATCTATATATCGGGGCGAAGCTGGGAAAGCCTGGTTGCTGGGCCGCAGCTAGGCCTAGGTGCCGTCACTTGCGGCGGAGGTCGGCCATCCTGTGGGAGCGGCTGCCCCGCCCGCCACGGGCGACGTCATCTGTGCTGGCAATAGAGAGAGGGCGGACTGGCCGGCCCCGGGCTTGCACGACTTAGATGTGGAAGCTCTCGCCGCAGCCGCAGCGGCCCTTTTCGTTGGGATTGCGGAACACGAAGCCGTTCTGGAACTTGTCCTCGACGTAGTCCATCTCGCTGCCGATCAGGAACATGATGGCGGTGGGATCGATGAAGATCTTGACCCCTTTGTCCTCGACCATCTCCTCGAACTTCTTCTGTTCCTTGGCATACTCGACCGTGTAGCTGAGCCCGGAGCAGCCGCGGGTGTTGACGCCGACGCGCAGGCCCATCACTGGCTCCTCGCTGCGGTCGATCAGGGCCTTGACCCGCTCGGCGGCGGTGTCGGTCAGAGTGATCATCGGCGCGACCATGGCTTCCCGTCTGCTCCTTCGTGCGTTACGCGGTATATAGTATCACATCATGCCGAGCGCGAGCTTGGCGTCCTCGGACATGCGGTCCGGCGTCCAGGGCGGGTCCCAGACCAGGCGCACCTCGACCTCGCCGGTGCCGGCGACGCCCGAGACCGCGCGCGCCACCATGCCCGGCATCTCGCCGGCCACCGGGCAACCCGGCGCGGTCAGCGACATCTCGACCTGGATCGAGCCGTCGTCGGCGATATCCAGGGTGTAGATTAGCCCCAGATCGTAAATGTTCACCGGGATCTCCGGGTCATAGACCGTCCGCATGGCCTCGACCAGAGCGTCCTCCGAGGCCACGGGGCTGCCCGGCTGCAGCGGGCCCCCTTCGCGGGCGACGAAGTCCTCGTCGGGCGGTGCCGGCGCATAGGGGTTTGGCATATAGGGATCGCTGGGCGCCATCTGGTTTCAGACCTCCGTCGTCACGTCTTGGTCGCCGCGGCCCTCGACGGCGGCGTTCATGGTGTGCCAGGCGAGGGTCGCGCATTTCACGCGCACCGGAAACTCGCGCACGCCGGCCAGCGCCTGCAGCCGCTCGATCGTCTCCTCGTCAACGGCCTCGTCCTGGCTGCCGTCTTCGCCCGTGACCATGTCCTGGAAGGCCCGGAACAGCCGCTCTGCCTCGCCCCGCGTCTTTCCCTTCAGGACCTCCGTCATCATCGAGGCCGAGGCCATGGAGATGGCGCAGCCGCGACCCTCGAAGCCGGCCTCGCGGATGACGCCCCGGTCGTCCAAGGTCAGATAGACCGTGAGCCGGTCGCCGCACATCGGATTGGAGCCATGCGCCTCGCAGGAGGCATGATCCGGCCGCCCGAAGTTCCGCGGGCGGCGGCCGTGATCGAGGATAACCTCCTGATAGAGCTCGCGCAGCTCGTCCATGGCGTTTAGCCGAAGATCTCCCGCACGCTGCCGAGGGCGTCGACCAGGACGTCGACCTCCTCGCGGGTGTTGTAGAGGCCGAAGGAGGCCCGCGCCGTGGCGCTGACCCCGAAGCGCTGCATCAGGGGCTGGGCGCAGTGGTGCCCGGCGCGGATCGCCACGCCGGCACGGTCGACGATGGTGCCGACGTCGTGGGCGTGGGCGCCTTCGACGTTGAAGGAGACGATGCCCATCTTCTCCTTGGCGGTGCCGAAGATCTGCACGCCTTCGATTGCGGAGAGCCGCTCGGTGGCGTAGCCGAGTAAGCCGTGTTCATAGGCGCCAACCTGCTCCGGGTCCAGGGCCTCCATGTAGTCCAGGGCCGCGCCCAGGCCGATCGCCTCGACGATCGCCGGGGTGCCGGCCTCGAAGCGGTGCGGCGGCTCCTTGTAAGTGGTCTTCTCGAAGGTCACCAGGTCGATCATCTCGCCGCCGCCTTGGTAAGGCGGCATCTTCGCCAGCAGCTCGGCCTTGCCGTAAAGTACGCCGATGCCGGTGGGCCCGTAGACCTTGTGGCTTGAGAAGGCGTAGAAGTCGGCGTCGAGGTCTTGCACGTCGACCGGCAGGTGGGCCAGCGCCTGCGCGCCGTCGACCAGAGTCACCGCGCCGGCCTCATGGGCCAGGCGGATCACCTCCTTGATCGGCACGATGGTGCCGAGCGCGTTGGAGACGTGGGTGAGCGCGACCAGCTTGGTGCGCGGCGAGAGCAGTTTCTGGTACTCGTCGAGCAGGAAGTTGCCCTCGTCGTCGATCGGCGTGACCTTGATCACCACGCCCTTCTCGTCGCGCAGGAGCTGCCAGGGCACGATGTTGGCGTGGTGCTCCATCTCGGAGATCACGATCTCGTCGCCCTCGCCCAGAAAGGTCCGGCCGTAGCTGGCCGCGACCAGGTTGATCGACTCGGTGGTGCCGCGGGTCAGCACGATCTGATCGGGGGAGGGGGCGTTGATGAAGCGCGCGACCTTGTCGCGGCCCGCTTCGAAGGCCTCGGTCGAGCGCTGGCTCATGAAGTGCACGCCGCGGTGCACGTTTGCGTAATAGGTCTCGTAGGCCTCGCTCATGGCCTCGATGACCTGCCGCGGTTTCTGCAAGCTCGCGGCATTGTCGAAATAGACCAAAGGCTTGCCGTAGACCGTCTGCTCCAGGATCGGGAAGTCGTCCCGCGCCCGCTCGACATCGAAGGCGGCCGCGGAGTTGTCGCCGGGCGCCACCGTCGCGACCCTGGTCATCTCGTTCATCGCCGTCTGTTCCATAGTTTCCCCACTAAGCCTTGGGCAGCCAATCCGTGATGCGCGCCATCAGGTCGGCCCGCAGCTCCTGGTTCTCGAGCTCGTCCAAGGCCTCGCCCAGGAAGGCCTGGATCAGCAGGTTGCGCGCCGCCGTCTCGGACATGCCGCGCGAGCGCAGATAGAACAGCGCGTCGTGGTCGATCTCGCCCGAGGTCGCGCCGTGGCTGCACTTCACGTCGTCGGCGTAGATCTCGAGCTCCGGCTTGGCGTCGAACTCGGCGCCGTCGGCCAGCAGCAGCGCCTTGCTGAGCTGGTGGCCGTCGATGTGCTGGGCGTCCGGATGGACCACGATGCGGCCCTGGAAGACGCCGCGCGCCTTGTCGTCGAGCACGCCCTTGAAGACCTCGCGGCAGGAAGTGTGCGGCGCCAGATGGTCGATCACCGTGGTGTTGTCGCAGTGCTGGCCGCCGCGCTGGATGTAGGCGCCGTTGACCCGGCAGTGGGCGCCTTCGCCCTCCAGCCGCACGGCGATCTCGTTGCGCGACAGCCGGCCGCCGATCGATAGACCGAAGGTCTCGTAGGAGGCGTCGCGCGCCAGTCGGGCGCGCAGGCTCGCGAGGTGGAAGCCCTCCAGGCTCTCTTCCTGCACCTTGAGATGGCGCAGGCGGGCGCCGGCGCCGAGCCGGATCTCGCTGGCGGTGTTGGCGAAGTAGGCGGTCTCGCCGCGGCCGACGTGGTGCTCGATCAGCGCGGCCTGGCTGTTGTCCTCGAGCAGCACCAGGTTGCGCGGGTGATAGGCGAGGGGCCGCTCTGCCAGGCCGCCGAGGAAGACGATCTCGATCGGCCGCTCGACCACGACGCCGCGGGCGACGCGCAAGACGTAGCCGTCCTCCATGAGCGCCGTGTTGAGCGCCACCATTGGCGCGTCGTTCTCGGCGAGCAGCGCCTCGATCCCCGCGGCGTCGCTGGCCAGGGCGTCGCGCAGGTTGATCAGGCTAGCGCCTTCGGGCAGGCCGTCGACCTCCGAGAGGTCGGGCCGCAGGCGGCCGTTGACCAGGACCAGGCGCGCGGCCGACTTTCCGCGCGGCAGGATCGAGGGCACCGCGTCGACGCTGATCGCGCCGTGATCGGCCAGCGCCGCCTCGAAGCTGTGCTTATGCAGCGGCCGCAGGTTGGTGTACTTCCAGGCCTCGACCCGGGGAGTCGGAAAGCCTGCCTGGGTGAAGCGCTCGATCGCGCCGTCGCGCAGCGCGCGCAGCCATGCCGGCTCGGCGCCGGGCAGGCGTTCGGCGAGCGCGGCATAGTGCGCGGCGAAGGGCTCGGCAGCGCTGATCTCGGGGCGCTGTCTGCTGGGTGAGGTCATCGCATGCGCTCCGTCAGGCCGCCCGGGTGAACTCGGCGTAGCCCTTTTCCTCGAGCTCGTGGGCCAGCTCCTTGCCGCCGGAGCGGTGGATCTTGCCGCCGGCGAGCACGTGGACCCGGTCTGGCACGATGTAGTTGAGCAGCCGCTGGTAGTGGGTGATGACCAGCATCGAGCGCTCCGCCGAGCGCAGCGCGTTGACGCCGTCGGCGACGATCTTGAGCGCGTCGATGTCGAGCCCGGAGTCGGTCTCGTCGAGCACGGCCAGGGTCGGCTCCAGCACCCCCATCTGCAGCATCTCGTTGCGCTTCTTCTCGCCGCCGGAGAAGCCGACGTTGACCGGCCGCTTCAGCATGTCGTCGGCGATGCCGAGCTCTTTGGTCTTCTGGCGCATGATCTTGAGGAAGGCCATGGCGTCCAGCTCGTCCTCGCCGCGGTATTTGCGCACGGCGTTGAGCGCTTCCTTGAGGAAAGTGGTGTTCGGCACACCGGGGATCTCGACCGGGTACTGAAAGGCCAGGAACACGCCCTCGGCGGCCCGCTCCTCGGGCTCCAGGTCGAGCAGGTCTTGGCCCTTGTAGAGCACCTGGCCCGAGGTGATCTCGTAGCCCTCGCGTCCGCTCAGGACGTAGGCGAGCGTGCTCTTGCCGGAGCCGTTCGGCCCCATGATGGCGTGCACCTCGCCGGGCTCGATGGTCAGATCGATGCCCCGGAGGATCTCTTTGCCGTCGACGGTGGCGTGAAGTTGCTTGATTTCGAGAAGGGCCATTTTTGTAACTCTGTCCTAGTCCTGTGGTTCGTTTCTTCGGTCCAAGTCCGTTCGGGGCCTTTTAGGCAGATCAAGCTGGATGACCGCCGTGCGTCCTTCGAGACGCCGCCTTCGGCGGCTCCTCAGGATGAGGGAGATCGAGGATGCCATTGAGGACGACCCTCATCCTGAGGAGCCCGCGCGAGCGGGCGTCTCGAAGGACGCACAACGGGTCTGCATTCCGTCCCATCTGCACCGCCATCAGCCGACGCTGCCTTCGAGGCTGATGCCGACCAGCTTCTGAGCCTCGACGGCGAATTCCATGGGTAGCTGCTGCAGCACCTCGCGGCAGAAGCCGTTGACGACCAGCGCCACCGCGCTCTCCTCGTCGATGCCGCGCTGGCGGCAGTAGAACATCTGGTCCTCGCTGATCCGCGAGGTGGTCGCCTCGTGCTCGACCTGGGCCGAGCGGTTGCCGCTCTCGATGTAGGGCACCGTGTGGGCGCCGCACTTGTCGCCGATCAGCAGCGAATCGCACTGGGTGTAGTTGCGTGCGCCGGAGGCCAGCGGCGAGATCTTGACCAGGCCGCGGTAAGTCTGGTCGGCGCGGCCGGCGGAGATGCCCTTGGAGATGATCCGCGAGCGGGTGTTCTTGCCCAGGTGGATCATCTTTGTGCCGGTGTCGGCCTGCTGGCGGTTGTTGGTGATGGCGATCGAGTAGAACTCGCCCACCGAGTTGTCGCCCTGCAGGATGCAGCTCGGATACTTCCAGGTGATCGCCGATCCGGTCTCGACCTGGGTCCAGGAGATCTTGGAGTTGCGGCCGCGGCAGGCGCCGCGCTTGGTCACGAAGTTGTAGATGCCGCCTTTGCCGTCCTCGTCGCCCGGGTACCAGTTCTGCACCGTCGAGTACTTGATCTCGGCGTCGTCGAGGGCGATCAGCTCGACCACCGCGGCGTGCAGCTGGTTCTCGTCGCGCATCGGCGCGGTACAGCCCTCGAGATAGCTCACGTAGGAGCCCTCGTCGGCGATGATCAGGGTGCGCTCGAACTGACCGGTGTTCTCGGCGTTGATCCGGAACTAGGTCGAGAGCTCCATCGGGCAGCGCACGCCCTTGGGTATGTAGACAAAAGAACCGTCGGTGAAGACCGCCGAGTTGAGCGTGGCGTGCTTGTTGTCGGCGTAGGGCACAACGCTGCCCATGTACTGTTTCACAAGCTCGGGATGCTTCTGCACCGCCTCGGAGATCGAGCAGAAGATGACGCCGACTTCCTCCAGCTTCTTCTTAAAAGTGGTGGCGACCGAGACGCTGTCGAACACGGCGTCGACGGCGACGCCGGCCAGGCGTTCCTGCTCCTTCAGGGGGATGCCCAGCTTCTCGTAAGTGCGCAGCAGCTCGGGGTCGACCTCGTCCAGGCTCTTGGGCTTGTCGGCGGCGGACTTGGGCGCCGAATAGTAGTAGGCGTCCTGGTAGTCGAGCGGCGGGTGCTGGACCTTGGCCCATTCCGGCTCGGGCATGGTGAGCCAGTGGCGGAATGCCTTGAGGCGCCACTCCAGGAGCCATTCCGGCTCCTGCTTCTTCGCCGAGATGAAGCGGACGATATCCTCGTTGAGGCCCTTGGGCGCGGTCTCGGTCTCGATGTCTGTAACGAAGCCGAATTCGTACTTCCGATCTGCGAGATCCTTGACTTGCTGCACCGTGTCGGCTGTCGCTGGCATATCCGTTCGCTCCTGACTCTTGTCTTGATTCGGCGCCGTCTCGCCGGCACTTCGGTTTTCGTCGTCTTGCGCCCTATTGGACCGTCGGCTGATTCAAGCCGGATCCCGGTCCGAATGGCAGGTCCGTTGCCGTCATCTCGGCGAGCGAGACGCCTTCGAGCGCGGCGCGGATCGCCCGGTTGACCCGCTCCCAGTTGCCGCGCATGGGGCAAAGCGTCTCGACATCGCAGTGATCGTCGGAGCCGTGCACGCAGGAGGTGAGGGCAATCGGGCCTTCGAGGGCCTGCACGATCGCCGCCACGCTGATCTCCCGCGGACCCCGGCTCAGGCTGTAGCCGCCGGCGGCGCCCCGGTGCGAGGTGACCAGGCCATCCCGGGCCAGGGCGTTGAGCACCTTGGCCACCGTTGGCAGCGGTACCCCCGTCATCTGCGCGATCTGCGGCGCGGTCCGGACGCGGTCCTTGCCCTGGTCCATCTGGCTCATGACGACCACGGCGTAGTCGGTAAGCCGGTTCAGACGAAACATGCCGGGCTCCAATGCGGACTAGTTTGGTACAGATTTAATTAATTGAATCGGCGGGGAGATCAAGCCTTTTCTGACCAATTCGGTAGGTTTTCGGCCGCGCCCGGGCCAGGGTCGTCAAGTGCTTGATCTGGCGAGATTCCAAAGGCCTGCGGCGGCTTCGGGCGCTCTCATTTTCGTGTTCGATCGTGTGTTGTCTCGGCACGGGCCGCCCGCAACATACGGGGTCGAGGGTTGCGCCTGCCAGCATCTCTCCATGGGCTGCGGCAGGGCGTCAAAGGGGCCCGCCGATGCCGAGGAACACCGCAGGAATCCCCGCGCGCCTGGCACAGGCCTTTGCCGTTCTCGTTTGCTTCAGCATCACCGCTCCGTCGCTTTCCGCTCTGGACAGCACAAAGCCGAAACGCCATTTTCGGGTCGAACGGCCGGCCGATCTGACCGATGCCGACGCGCTCACCATCTACACCCAGATCCTCGGCGAGATCGTCGCCGGCTACGCGCTGTCGCGCGAGCCCGTCGCCTCCGAGTACCGGCACTGGCGGCGTTTCAATAGGGCGCCCTATCGCTCGGCGACCCACGGCGAGCGCTACGTCAGCAACTACGGCAATGTCGAGGCCGAAGCCTACGCCCGCTTCGAAGCGGGCGGCAGGATGCCGGCCGGCGCCCTGCTGGCCAAGGACAGCTTCGCGGTCACCCAGCGCGGCGACGTCTTCACCGGGCCGCTCTTCCTGATGGAGAAGATGCCGGCCGGCTTCAATCCGGCGAGCCGAGACTGGCGCTACAGCATGATCATGCCGGACGGCAGCCTGTTCGGCGAGACGAAGGGACCGGGCTCGGCCCGCGTCGAGTTCTGCATCACCTGCCACAAGGCGGCGGGCGACCGGAACGATCACATGTACTTCGTGCCGAAAAGCCACCGGGTGCGGTTTGGGAACGAGGATCCGGAATGACCGCTTCGGGCACCGCGCGGCGGCCGGCCGGATCGGCGGCCGGCGCCCGCCGGCGGCTCGCGAAATGCTCACGCAAACGTGTATTTGACCGTGTTTCGAAGGCGTTAGGTTGTCGGTTCGCGTTTCGTCGAACCCGAAAGAACGGCTCCCTCGCGTAGAACGGGGGCAATTGGGAGGGATACGAATGACATCCAACAGGAAACTGCTGCTGTCGACCACCGTGGTGCCTTTGGCGGTTATGGCCGGGGTGGCGATCGGCGGCATGGCGGCGACCGGGCAGCTCGGCGTCCAGCCGGTCCATGCGGCCTGTAATCCCTGCAACCCGTGTAACCCTTGTGCCGCCACGAAGAACGCCTGCAATCCCTGCAACCCTTGCGCGGCAGCCAACCCCTGCAACCCTTGTAACCCCTGCAATCCCTGCGCGGCAGCGGCGTGCAACCCGTGCAATCCCTGCGGCGCCTGCAATCCCTGCAACCCCTGCGCGGCGGGCGGCGGGTCGGCCAGCCTGAAGTGCGCGGTGCCGCGGCTACAGGCCGCTGCGGCCTGCAATCCGTGCAATCCTTGCGCGGCTGCAGCGTGCAATCCCTGCAATCCCTGCGGCGCCTGCAATCCCTGTAACCCTTGCGCCGCCAAAGCCTGCAATCCGTGCAATCCTTGTGCGGCCGCAAATCCCTGCAACCCCTGCAATCCGTGTAATCCCTGTGCGGCGGCGAACCCCTGCAACCCGTGCAATCCTTGCAATCCCTGCGCGGCGGCGAACCCCTGCAATCCTTGCGGCGCCTGCAACCCTTGCAATCCCTGCGCGGCGGGCGGCGAGGTCGAGCTGAGCGACGCCGAGGCCCAGGCGGTCTACGACTGTCTGCTGGACGAGATGAAGGCGGCCTACGCCAAGTCCGACCACGCGATCGCCGGCATCTACTCGGGCTGGAAGCTGTACAGCACCAACGCCTACGTCTCGGCGACCCATGGCGGCCGCTACGTCAACAACTACGGCGACGAGCGGGCCAAGCCCTACGGCAGCTACGAGAAGGGCGGCGCCATGCCGGTCGGCGCGCAGCTCGCCAAGGACAGCTTCTCGGTCAAGGCCAACGGCCAAGTCTCGGTCGGCCCGCTGTTCGTCATGGAGAAGATGCAGTCGGGCTTCAACCAGGAAAGCGACGACTGGCGCTACACCATGATCATGCCCAACGGCACGGTCTTCGGCACGACCAAGGGCGCCGGCTCGGCAAAGGTGGAATTCTGCATCGGCTGCCACCAGGCGAGCGCGGAGCGGGATTCGATGCTCTTCATTCCCGAGGAGTACCGGGTCAGCGCGAACTAGCGAACGCGTTGCCGCAAAGCGCGGCGGCGGAAGACCGGGATGAGCCGCATCGCCACGGCAATGGCGGTGCGGCTCTCGGCTTTCTGGCTGGCCCTCGCCGCGGCGCCCGCCTTCGCCGACTTCCAGGATGGGCTCGCGGCTTACGACGCCGGCGACTACGAGACCGCGCTCGAGGCTTGGCTGCCACTCGCCGAGGCGGGCGACCTCGAGGCCCAGGTCGCCGTGGCCGGGCTCTACCTGGAAGGCCGCAGCCGGGCCGCCGATGCCGCGGCGGCGGCGCGCTGGTACCGCAGCGCCGCCGAGCGCGGCGATGCCGTGGCCCAGCTCAACCTCGGCGACCTCTACTACCGGGCCCTGGGCGTCGAGCGCGACCCGGCACAGGCCTATTTCTGGCTGACCCTCTCCATGCGCCAGGGCCGCAAATGGCCGGCGCATCGGCGCGTCGAGGTCGAGCGGCTGATGACCGGCCCCGAACGGGCCGAGGCCGCGCGCTTGCTGCAAGCTTGGGACGCAAAGCGCTGATGCGCTAAGCCTGTCGCCTGAGCCACAGGGCGAGGCTCAGCCCGAGCCCGCTCATGACGGCCATCGCGGCGAACGCGCCGGCGCCGTAGGCCGCGTAAAGCCAACCGGCGAGCCACATCGCGAGGCCCATGGCGAGGCCGCCTGAAACGGCCGCATAGAGCGTCTGCGCCGTGGCGGCCAGTCCGGGCGGCGCCTGGCGGGCGATGAAATGCATCGCGCCCAGGTGAGCGGCGCCGAAGCTGGCCGCGTGCAGGGCCTGGGCGGCGATCAGAAATTCAAGGTCCGTGGTCAGTCCTAGGACGGCCCAGCGAATCAAGCCGCCGAGCCCGGCCAGCGCCAGCAGCGTCAGCGGCTGGCAACGCCGCAGCACCGCGCCGCCCGCCGCGAACAACAGGATCTCCGCGACCACGCCCTCGGCCCAGAGCCAGCCGATCGCGTCCTCGCCATAACCGGCTGCCCTCCAGTGGATCGCCGAAAAGCCGTAGTAGACGGCGTGGCTCGCCTGCAGCAGGCCGGCCGCGGCGAGGAACAGGAGGAAGCGGCGATCCCGGATCAAGGCGCTCATGCGTGCGGCGGAGGCTTCGGCGGCCGGAACCGCGCCGCCGCGCGGCAAGGCGAGCGCGCTGAGGAAGGTGGCGCCGAGGGCGGCCCGGATCATCCAAAACACAGGCTCGCTGCCGCGGCCGGCCAGCACCTGGCCTGCACCGAGCACCCCGAGGATGAAGGTGAGCGAGCCCCAGAGCCGCATGCGGCCGTAGTCGAGGCCGCTGCGCGTCACGGCGGCCATGGCCTGGCTCTCGCCGAGGGGCACCAGGGCGTTGAACAGGAAGGCCCAGGTGAGCTGGATCGCCAGCAGCGGCCAGAAGCCTTCGGCCGCCCAAAAAGCGGCGAAGCTGGCTGCGCTGGCGCCGGCGAGCAGCACGATGGTCAGGCGGACGTTGCCGCTGCGGTCGGCGAGGCGACCGAGCAGGGGCGTGCTCAGCACCTTGATCCAGGAGGCCAGCGCCAGCACGAGGCCGATCTCGGCGGCCTCGAGTCCCCGGTCGCCGAGCCACAGGGGCCAGAACGGCAGGTAGACGCCGAGCGCCAGGAACAAGGCGCCGTAGTAGCCGGAGTAGCGCAGGGATTGGGAGAGCGGGCCCATGATCGGCCCGCACGATAGAGGGTTTTCGCTCCGACGGCAGTGATGGCGGCGAAAGCGAACGAAAGCGCTGGAAGTCTGAAATGCGTCCTTCGAGACGCCCGCTCCCGCGGGCTCCTCAGGATGAGGTCTTTTCTTCGTGCCATCCCCGATCGACCTCATCCTGAGGAGCGACCGTCAGGGCGCGTCTCGAAGGACGCAGGATCGAACTGCAGCCCATCGCTACCGAGAGGGTTGGTCAGGGCGTCAGCGCGGCGGGTGGTCCGGTGGGTCGCCGAAGGCACCAAGCCGACCCGACCGGCCTCTCAAGCTGGCCTCGAAGTAAAGGCGGCGCTGGTCGGCGGGCAGCACCTCGGCGATTTCGAGGACGTGCGCCTCGATGACGCCGCGCATCGATTGCATGCGTTCGGCGAGGTCCTCATGAGCCCGTTTCAAGGCTTCCGGGTCGAAGGCGTCGGCCAGCAGCTGGCGCTTGACCGCCTCGCGGCCCTGGCGCAGCCCGCGAACGCCTTGGCGCAGCGATGGCCGGTTGCGCTCCCAGATCTCGTCGACCACGGCGCGGTACTCTTCGTCGAGCGCGGCGCGCGCCGCCTTGCGGTCGAACGGCCCCGGCGAATGGGCGCCGCGCGGATGCGCACTGAACGGCGGGCCGTGGAACAGCCATTGCGAAGCCATCATGCCGCCCAGGAAGAGGTTCAATCCGAGTGAGGCCGCGAGCACCAGGGCGAGACGGCGGGACGGGCGCGTGGTCATCACAGGCTCCAAATGCCGGCCCGCGGGTTCAGCACCTGGCTGTCGATCTCCGCTTCCAGCTGCGCGCCGTTGATCAGTTCCGCGCCGGGCACCAGCGATCCGGCGAGGATGCCCAGCGCGCAGGCCAGGGCCAGGGCCGACGCCGGCCTCCAGATCGGCCCGAAGGGCCAGAGTGCCGCGGCCCAGCGGCGCCAGGGTGACGGCGAGGCGGCGGCGAGCACGTCGGCCATCAGCTCCGGCGAGGGCTGGGGCACGGCGGCCTCGTCGAGCCAGGCGTCGAGTTCGGCGGCCTCCGCGCGCAGCCGAACGGCGTTGGAGTGGGTCGCGAGCAGGGTGAGCGCGGCCTGCCGTTCCGCCTCCGGCCAGCGGGCCGGCTCTGCGCCATAGGCCTCGAGCAGCCGGCGCAGCCGGTCCCCATCGATCGCTTTATGCTCGGTCATGACGCTTCTCCCAGGAGCTCAGCCTTGCGGCTGTCGAGCTGGGCGCGCAAGGCCCTGCGGCCCCGTGCCAGGAGGGATTCCAGCGCCTCCACGCTGACGCTCATGATCTCCGCGGCATCGATGTTGCTCAGCTCTTGATGGTGTACCAGGGTGATCGCGGTGCGCTGGCGTTCGGGCAGCTGCGCGATGGCGGCCTCGACCGTGGCCGCCACCTGGCGGCGTTGGTGCAAGGCGGCCGGACCGGCCGCCGGATCGGCCTGCTCGGGGGGCTCGGCAGGGTCGATGCGGCGCCGGCTGCGCAGCTGATCGATGCAAAGGTTGTGCGCCACCCGGTGCAGCCAGGTCGCGATCCGTGCCTCCGGGCGCCAGCTCCGGCTTTGCCGCCAGAGCCGCAGGAAGGCCTCCTGGGCGATATCCTCCGCAGCACCCCGGTCGCCCAGCATGCGCGCCGCCAGCCCGACGACCCGGCCGAGGTTCTGGTCGACGAGTTGGCGGCAGGCGCCTTGGTCGCCTGCCGCCACGCGTTCCATCAGCGCGGCGTCCGTCAGCCTGTCCCCGGTCATGCTTTAGCTGTACGAAGCCAGACATCCGAACGTTCAGACTGTTCGATCGCACGCACTGCCGGTCAGGTCAGTTCCGCTGCCGCTTGTGTGGTCTCGCGGCGCGCAGTTCCTCGAGGGTCAGCGAGCCATCGCCATCGACGTCGAGCTGGGCGAAGACCGGACGCCGCTGGGCAACCTCCTCGAGGCTCAAGGCGCCGTCGCCGTTGGAGTCCATGAAGGTGAAAATGCGCCGGGCGCGCTCCTCGCCCCGGGCTTGCCGCGCCGCCATGAATTCCGCCTCGGAGATCAGGCCGTCGCCGTTTCCGTCGGCGCGGTCGAAGCGCGCCGCGCGATGCTCGGCCATCTCCTGCTCGCTGATCCGACCGTCCTGGTCGAGGTCCATTTCCTGGAAGCGCTGCTCGAGCATTTTGCCGCGGCGGCCCTCCTCGGGCGCGGCCAGCGCCATGGTGGGCAGGGTGACGACCGCCGTGGCCAGCACGATGAATAACGGCTTTCTCATGTCGAACTCCTCAGGTTGCTTCGGTCGTTCCCCAGGACCAGCAGTCGTAGTGTTCAACGGTGCTCGCAGGCGATTCCGTCGCTGCTCAGGCAGGAATTCATGTCGCCCGGCGCGGCGCGGCCGATGCCTGGAGAGCCGTTGGTGGAGAAGAGCTCCGGCGGCGCTTTGGCGGCGCTGGCGACCAGAGCGCCGCCCATGAGCATGCCGCCCAGGAAAAGGGCCAGGACCAGCATCACGAAGGCGAAGGGAGCACGGGATTCGAGCAGCATGGCGTCCTCCTCGGGGGGTGAGTGTTGCGTCGGTCGGGCAAAGTGGCGCGCAAGTCCGTCGTCACACGGCCTCTAACGGGCGCGCCCGGGCGCTCCGTCGCTCGCAGCGGATTTTTTCTGGAGGTGGCCCCGGGGTTCTATCCGGCTTCGCCGGCGGCCGGCTGCAGGCGGCTGACCCAGCCGGGTTCCTGTTCCCAGATGTCGTTGTCTTCGCTGAGCCGCCGGATCAGGCCGTCGGTCAGGCGATCGGCCAGGCGCGCGGCGTCGGCGTCGTCCATATGGGCCAGTCGCAGGCTCGCCTGGCCCGCGGCCTGTGAGGACTCGATCTCGGCGTGGATCGACATGATGAGCGCCGGCACGCTTTCGGCGATGTAGACCTTCGCCTCCGGACCGCGCCGTCCGGGCAGCACGTAGTCGCCCGGCTCGAGCGGCTGCTCCGTTACGAAGAAGACGATCTCTGCTCCCGGCTTGCTCGGGCAGCGGGCGCCGTATTTTAGCGGGAGGTTCATTGCTTTCCGGTTCCGGCGTTCCGCGCGACCATGGACCAAGAGCGCCGCCGCCGGCTTTGACGAGAATCAAGTCGCCGTTGGCGGAGCTATCAAACTCCCAAATACCGCTCCTGCAAAGCCCTGTCGGCCATCAGCTCCGCAGAGTTCCCGCTCCACACCGCGTGGCCCTTCTCGATGATGGTGTGGCGGTCGGCGAAACGGGCCAGCGCCTCGATGTTCTTATCGATCACCAAGATCGCTTGGCCGGCGTCCTTCAGCTCGGCCAGCACGCGCCAGATCTCGGCGCGCACCAGCGGCGCCAGGCCTTCGGTCGCCTCGTCCAGGATCAGGAGTTTGGGGTTGGTCATCAGCGCGCGGCCTATGGCCAGCATCTGCTGCTCGCCGCCGGAGAGCTGGTCGCCGCCGGCGGCGCGGCGCTCGCGCAGAACCGGGAAGAGCGCATAGATCCGCTCCAGCGTCCAACTGGCTGCCGCACCGTTGTCCGGCTTGCGGGCGGTCGCCACCAGGTTCTCGCGCACCGTCAGGTTGGGGAAGACCTGGCGGACCTCGGGCACCAGCCCGATCCCGGCCTGGGCCACGCGGTACGGCGCGAGCCCGGTGATGTCGGCGCCGTCGAAAACGATGCGCCCGGCGCGCGCCGGCAGTAGGCCGAGAATCGCGCGCACCGTCGTCGTCTTGCCCATGCCGTTGCGGCCGAGCAGGGTCGCGGCCTCGCCGGCGCCGACCTGCAGCGCCATGCCGAACAGCACCCGGCTCTCGCCGTAGCCGCTGTCGAGCCCCTCGACGCGCAGCATCAGGCCGCTTCCTCGCCCAGATAGGCGCGCCGGACCTCTTCGTTGGCGCGGATCTCGTCGGGTGGCCCGGTCGCGATCACCTTGCCGTAGACCATAACCGTGATGCGGTCGGCGAGCGCGAAGACCGCGTCCATGTCGTGCTCGACCAGCAGCAGTGTGACCCTGCCGCGCAGCTCGCGCAGCAGCTCGACCATGCGCCCGGAGTCCTCGCGGCCCATGCCCGCGGTCGGCTCGTCGAGCAGCAGCAGCTTGGGCGCCGTGGCCAGCGCCATGGCGATCTCGAGCTGGCGTTGCTCGCCGTGGGCCAGCTCGGCGGCCGGCACGGCGGCCCGCGCTTCGAGCCCGACCCTGGCCAGGGCATCCGCCGCCGGTTCGCGCAACGCCGCGTCGCGCCGCGCCGGGCGCCAGAAGCGGAAGCTGTGTCCGGCATGGGCCTGAACGGCCAGGGCGACGTTGTCGAGCGCGCTGAAGTGGGGCAGCACCGAGGTGATCTGGAACGAGCGCGCGATTCCGCGGGCCGAGCGGCGGTGCACCGGCAGATGCGTGACGTCCGCGCCCTGAAACGCGATGCTGCCGGCGTCGGGCGCGATCTCGCCGGCGATCTGGCCGACCAGCGTGGTCTTGCCGGCGCCGTTCGGGCCGATCACGGCGTGCGCCTCGCCCTCGACGAGGTCGAGGCCGACGCCGTCGCAGGCGACCACCGCGCCGTAGGCTTTGCTGAGGCCGTCGATCCGCAGCAGGGCTTCAGGCATCGCGCCGCTCCGGCCGCCGGGCGCCGGCGATCCAGCCCCACAGGCCCTGCCTCGCGAACAGCACGACCAGGATCAGGATCGGCCCGAGCACGATCATCCAGTGTTCGGTCCAGGCCGACAGCACCTCCTCGAGCAGCAGGAAGGCCATGGCGCCCAGCAGCGGACCGGCGAGCGAGCCCATGCCGCCCAGGATGACGATCACCAAGATCTCGCCCGAGCGCGGCCAGTCGAGGAAGGAGGGGCTGACGAACTCGGTCTGGTTGGCGATCAGCGCGCCGGCCAGGCCGGCCACCGCGCCGGCGATGACGAAGGCCGTCAGCTTGTAGCGGTAGGTCGGAAAGCCGATCGCGCGCATGCGCCGCTCGTTGTCGCGGATGCCGCGCAGGACCATGCCGAAGCGCGACTCGACCAGGCGGCCCTTGAGGAAAAGCAGCAGGGCCACGAGCGCCAGCACCAGGTAGTAGAACTGCCGGTCGTCGGCCAGGTCGAGCGGCCCCGCCGTCGAGCGGCGCCACATCGACAGGCCGTCGTCGCCGCCGTAGGTCTCGAGCGAGACGAACAGGAAATAGATCATCTGCGCGAAGGCCAGGGTGATCATGATGAAGTAGAGGCCGCCGGTCCTCAGGCTGACCGCGCCGATCGCCAGCGCCAGCAGCCCCGAGACCAGCATCGCCGCCGGCCAGGCGATCAGCGCAGTCTCGGTGCCGCCGATTTCCAGCGGCCAGGTGATGAGCGGCTCGCCCAGCGTGGCGTGATGGCTGAGGATGCCGACGACATAGGCGCCGGCGCCGAAGAAGGCGGCGTGGCCGAAGCTCACCATGCCGCCGTAGCCGAGGATCAGGTTCAGACTCAGGCCGGCCAGCCCGAAAATCAGGATTCGGGTCGCTACGCCGACGGCGTAGTCGAGGCCGCTGGCCTGGGCCAGCAGCGGCAGCGCCAGCAGCAGGACCACCACGAGCCCCGCCGCGCCGCGACGGACGGATGCGCTAGCCATGGGCCGGGAACAGGCCCCGCGGACGCCAGATCAGCACCGCGGCCATCAGAATGTAGATCGCCATCGAAGCGAGCGCCGCGCCGACCCCGTCGGCCGTCGCCGGCGCCATGAAGAGCTTGAAGGTCGCCGGCAGGAAAGCGCGCCCCAACGTGTCGACCAGGCCGACCAGCAGAGCGCCGACAAAGGCGCCGCGGGTCGAGCCGATGCCGCCGATCACGATCACCACGAAGGTGAGGATCAGGATGTCTTCGCCCATGCCGACCTCGACCGCGTAGATCGGCCCGGCCATGACCCCGGCCAGCGCCGCCAGCATGGCGCCGATGCCGAACACCAGGGTGTAGAGCGCTTTGATGTTGACGCCGAGCGCGGCCACCATGTCGCGGTTCGAGGCCCCGGCGCGGATCAGCATGCCCAGGCGCGTACGGCTGTTCAGCAGGTACAGGAACAGCGCCACCAGAAGGCCCACCGCGATGATCGCCAGTCGGTAGGCCGGGTAGGGCGCGCCGGGGATGATCTCGACCGTGTACGCGAGCGTCTCGGGCACATCGAGGAAGAGCGCGCGTGGGCCCCAGAGGATGCGGACCAGTTCGTTGAAGAACAGGATCAGGCCGAAGGTCGCCAACACCTGGTCAAGATGGTCGCGCTGGTAGAGCCGCCTCAGGGCAATCACCTCGACCGCCATGCCGACCAGCGCCGTGGCGGGCAGGGCGACCACCAGGCCCAGCAGGAAAGAACCGCTGACCTGCGCCACGCTCGCCGCGATGAAGGCGCCGACCATGTAGAGCGAGCCGTGCGCCAGGTTGACCAGGTTCATGATCCCCAGCACCAGCGTCAGGCCCGCCGCCAGCAGGAACAGCATGACCCCGAGTTGCAGGCCGTTCAGCAGCTGCT
>JAAUYJ010145522.1_pt1 | contig 18764 bp, 9 predicted proteins | sample 7278031 | NCBI WGS metagenome assembly JAAUYJ01 (sample SAMN14350222, study PRJNA611818) | marine sediment metagenome | isolation source: surface marine sediment (1.8m) | place: French Polynesia: Moorea | collected 2018-08 | reverse complement strand
GCGAAGGAAACTTCCTTTCTCTTTGCGCTCTTTGCCTTCGAAAAACTAGAATGGGGAAATTGCCGCGTCGGCGGCCGCGCTCCCCCTTCAAGGCTTTTTAGTGCCGTTCGCTGCCTCGTTCTAGCAGGTACGGCCCTGTAAAACCTGCAGGTTTAGGCCTCCCTCCCTCCCTCCCTCCCTTCCTTGTTCTTCTCTTTCCTTCCTCTCCTCCTCCTCGACCCCCTTTCCCCACTCCCCTGACTCGTCAGATTCTCCCCTGACCCCCTTAGATTTCCCCTGTTTCCCTCTTCTTCCTAGGAAGGAGGGGAAGGTCGACCGAACGACCGAACGACGATAGCGGCGGCCACCATGGAGTCAAACTACCGTCCCTTCCACCGTCTGTGCTATCAAAATGGGCGGCGGTGGGAGGCGGAGGAGGCCGTCTTGTTTTGCCCCCTTCCCTCCCTCCTTGGACTGCACGCCGGGCCTTGACCCACGCTACTACAGTCAGCGAAGGAGGGAGGACGACTTTTACTTCTTCTTCCTCTGCACTTTCCCCCACCCTCCCTCGGGACTTTCGTACACGGCGCATCCTCCCACCTGGGGCAAGCAGAGGCAAGGGAAGGGGCAAGCCCAGCTGGCGGGTAGGCAAGGAGGGAGGGATCGAGGGAGGGAGCACCTATGTTGTATGTTCGTACGTACGTACAAGGAGAGGCCAGGGAAAGGGAGAGAGGAAAATATCATCCTCGTTCCTCCCCATTCCCCCTCCCCCTTTCTCCCTGTCCTGAGGGATCATGCCCACCTGGGTGCCGTTTCTTTTTCCCTCCCTCAAAAATTTGCAAAATACGAGATGGACTGTGGCAACAGCCCGTCCTTGAAATCAACTCCCGCCGTCTGCACGGGACTGTCGCAGTCTCAAGAAAAAGGAGGTGCGGAAGAGCGCTTTTTCTCCGAGGGATCGGGAGAGCTTTTACCTCGGCCTCTAACCGTACGTGTACCGTAGTACACAGTACATGCATCCTCCGTCCGCCCGACTAGGTTTGGCTTTCCCTCCTAATGAGGTTTTCTTTGCCGTCTTGCCTTTTTTGTCGGCCTTCGCCCTTTGATATTATAGTACGTAACAGCGCAAAAGAAAGAGCGGGAGAACAGATACACTGTTCATACGTTGTACGTACATTGCATAGGAAACAAGATGCTACTTCTTTTGAAGACAATTTGCAAGTTACGATTACGATTTTTTGCCGTTTGATATTTTTTGCGCAAATCTGCCGCGTGCGTCGACGCATGCGGCGCAATTGCGCAAAACATTCGTCGTGCGCAATTGCGCCAGGGTGCGCCAAACTAAAAAAGTGTTCGCGCAAGGCGGTGACAGTGCGCCTTAAAAAATCACTTTTTTGCGCCTGCCATAAGAGTTTTCCGGCGGTTGGGTTATCAGATCAAAACTTTATTTTCGTTGCAGTAGTATAATTTGGTTCGGTATCCATCTGATCAAGTAATGGAAGCAGAGCTTTCGTCCCTGTTCATCCTCAATCTGGCTGTGGCGGCGGCAGTCCCGTTCCTACCCCCGCCTCCGCCTCCTCGTTTCCTGCCGTCATATTCGTCGAAGTCGTCCCCCTGCGGGCTAGCCGCCCTGCTTATCGACCTCGCTCCAAGATTGTCCACCAGGCTGCTCTCGCTCTCCATGGTGGTCATCAGGTCCCCGCCGCCCCTGTTTGTCCTGCCGCCCATGCCCTGCTGCTGCTGTGAATGCTGCTCCTGAGGCCACTTCTGGTGCCAGTATCGCTGTATGAGGTCGAGCACCAGGCGGTTGTGCTTGGCGTTGGCGTCCTCCCGACGCTTCCTCTTGGTCGGGTCCTCCGGGCTGCTGCTCAAGCCGTCCCCGGGGGTGATCTGAAAGGGAAACCACCTCGTCATGAGAAGGGGGGAGCTGCTCTCGCTCTCTTCGCCGCCCCGCCCCTGATCGCCGCTTTCCCCGTCGCTCTCCTCATGTCGGAGTGAGGTAGCGATCCTCAGCGGCACAAACTGAAAATTGAATTTGGTCTCTTGCCCTCTTTACCCGGAAAAAGTAAAAAGTTCAATTTTTTTAATGGGTTGTAGAATAAGAAAGACGACGTACCTTTCCATAGAGCCTGCTGCTTCTTCTGTAGATCCCCTTGATTAGTGAGCGAATGTTGAGGAAAATGCTGAGCGGCGGCGGGAGCGCGTATGCCTCCCCGAAGAATTCCATCCAGATGCTGGTCCTGACAAACTTCCAGTAGAGGTGCTTCCTGTCGTGGACCTTCTGGATGGTGGTGTTCATGATAGCGATCAGCAGGTTGAGGAGGATTATGATGGTGAAGATGCAGTAGGTGGCGTAGATGGCGATGGCGAAGAAGCCCTCGGCGGTCTCCGTGGAGAAGTAGGCGTCGGGGTACTCTGGATTGAGCATGCCCCAGAAGATTAGCCCCAGCATGTCCATGAATATGTCGACGAAGAGCGTGTCCTCCCACTCGAACCAGCACCCACCGTCCTCCAGCTGCTCGTTAAGCTCCCGGGAGGTGGAAGCGAGCTGCTCCTCAAACTCCTCCGGGAACACGATGTACTCGGTGTAGTTGTCGCACCTGGAATTGATGGCCTTGAGCGGGACGAGGGCCACGGTGTAGGCGGCCACCAGGACCACGAAGATGGCCAGGAAGGTGATGACGTCGGTAACGACCCTGCTCAGATTGATCACGATGGGGCCGACCCGGTCCAGGAGCTGGAACCAGTAGAGCAGGCGGGTGATGGCCATGATGCCGGAGACGGAGAAGAAACAGTTGGACAGGGTGTCGAAGGGAATCCTTGCGTCCAGCGTCTCCAGGTCGCACACCTGGTCCGGGCACTCGTGCAACTTGCCCATCAGGGTCCTCACGAGGAAGGCGCAGCCCAGCAGGACGCACATCAAGAAGTCATACATCTTCCAGACCAAGTTGGTGCTGCTGCCGATCTGCACCGACATGTGCATGCTGGTGATGATCTGGAGGAACATGGCGGCCGTCATAAAAAGGAGGGTGGTGTGGTACCAGTGGTAGTTGTTTGTCAGGTCTTCGGCCTCGATGACCGGAGAGAAGATGCACCATAGGACGAGGAAGAGGAAGAAGAAGTACATGATTGTGAAGCTGATGTACCGGTTGAGCGGCTTGTCTAGGTTTGTCGACCCTGTGATGTACTCGTACACGGAGTAAGGGATAAAGCTGGGTCTCTTCTCCGGGTGCTTTTCGTCGAGGCCGAAATCTCTGAAGGTTATTTTCGCGTAGTACATCAGGGACCACCACGGCAGCATCAGCAGCTGGAGGAAGATGTAGACTAAGCGGAAGAGGATCCCCTTCCCCTGCCAGGGCACCCCTCCGTTCCACTTGTTCCTTAGCACCTGCTGGCAGTACATGTGCCCGACGAAGGCCTTGTGGTTGTTAACGATGGCCATCTGGAGCCTTGGGTAGTCCATCCTCTTGACGGCTGAGTGGTGCAAAAAGTCGGTCACTCCCGACTTCTCGCTTAGTAGGATCTCCACCTCTGCTGTGTCCTGGCACTGATCGAGCAGGTGGACGGCGGAGCGGTTGCTGGCCGAGGCGATGCTCTCGTACTCCTCCCGGTACTCTGGCACCTTGCCGGCGTGGCTGGAAGCTACCTTGCTTATTTTGAAGAACCAGAAGATGGGGTCGTTGCAGGCCGGGTGCTCCAGGCAGCCAAGCTTGGGGTCGAAACGCACCCGGTTGTCTGGACAGTGTCCCCTGTGCACCTCTCCGTCGCAGCCGCATTCTCTACCAACGTCCCCATTTTCATTTCTTTGCTTTTTCTTGAGTAATTTTCTGGCTACGTCGCTGACAACGGTGTAGCATGTGAATACGTAGCAAGGCTTTGACATCGCCCGCAGCACGTGCATGTTGAAGACCTCATCCCCCTCGTCCTCCTCCCCATCCTTCCTCCAGTCCCTCCCCCTCGCCCTCTCCGCGCGCGGCCGCTTGATGGGCAGCCCGGACCAGGTGGATTCCTTCCATGTCTTCTTCGCGTCGAAGTGCATTGACCTGAGTCTATAGCCCCTGTCCACCAGCAGCCTCACCATCTCCCTGTCCTCCCTGAGGCATGCCTCCAGCAGCGCGGGACTGTTGAAGGCCTTGAGCGGGGTAGGCACCAGCGCAGGCCGCCGGTCGTGCGCGTTCGCCAGCACCTCTCGCATTGTTAGGCGATCGCCAGACTCGACGGCGTCCAGCAGCAGCTTGGAGAAGATCTCGGTGAAGAAGATCTCCTTAGCATCTTTGGACCATGTTGCCCCGTCCGTCCTGTCCGCGTCGCCCATGCTAAGGCTCTCCTCCACCAGGTCCAGGTAGTAGCCAAGCCTTCCCCTCTTCCTCCCCTCGACGCACCGCAGCAGGGTCATCCTGGCAAAGTCTGGACGAGAGTGGAACATTTGCAGCAGCATGGCTCTGTCGGCGGTGGTGCTCAGTCCGGCGGTGGATCCCCCTCCAATGGAGCTCCTCCCGTCGCCGTCCTCGTGGTCGTTGTCGAAGCTGGCCAGGAAGCTTATCATCCGCTCGTCCCTCAGTCCTCTCCACTCAGGTCTGGACTTGGTGAAGGCCTTGGCGGCCTTCTTGAACGGGTTCTCCCCCGCCATGGCGAAGGAGGCGGGCGCACAAAATTAATTAACTCTTGGCTATACGTTTTCTTACACGTTTGTTTTTCAGTTACTTGATTTGCTACCTTCCGCGATTCCACGGCTTGTGCGCTATAGTTTTCTGTTACTGAGACTGCAATGCTCTGCAGTACAGTATTATTTGTCTTGTCTGCCCCTCCTGGCTTGCACGCGCGAATATGAGCCCACCCATGACGGCACCGACCGGGGGGGTTCAACAGAGAGGAAAGTAGAGATAAGGGCCTAAAGAGAGATATGGATTCAAAGTTTTGGGCAACACCGGAGACAAACGAAAAAGGCAAATTCAAGGTCCGAAAAAAGATATCCACCGGTGCCTGTCAAACATTGCTTCAGTTTCTACAGGGGAGGTCGAGAAATGCTCAGAGAAGCAGGAGTCTGCTCGTCCATCCTTTGTCACATGTGAGTAATCTCGCTTTTTGTTACCGCGTGCCAAGAAGCCGTATCTTCTCGAGATATTTTTTTCGGGATCCGGGATGAGAAGTGTGGCTATTGCACGAAAGCAAAAGTGACTCATTTCGCCGCATCCCCGCGCGCCTTTTTTATCCCCTCACCCAAAAGGGACTTGATTCATGCTTCACAATAGTCAACACCTCTTCTCGCAGTCACTCATGAAAGAGGAGGAGGCATCCGATTTTTCGAGTGGGACGGGTATGGGAAAAACATTTAATCCCTTCCTCCCTCCCTTCCTCTTTCGGAAGATCTTTTCCCGCCGCCCCATCCTCCTCCTTTTGATATGGAGAGCGCAGTCAAGTGGGTAATCCCTTCTCTTTTATCTCATGAGAGCGGCGGGCGGCGGTCGATCGGATGGACCGTTCTTTTTGGGTGTGAGGGGGAAGAGGGGGAAGATATTGTTATTGTTTGGAATACAGCTATTATGTCTTTCTTAATGTATCGATTTTTTATGTTGCCTGAATCAATGCTTAAATTTTTTTTCAGCAATGGACTTTCCCCCTAGCTTGAGCTTGAGCTCAGCAGCAGAGAAAGCAACATTGGAAAGTGGGGAGGCGGAGGAAGAGACATTCGTCTGTTATCACCTCTCGCCAGACCTTTCTCCGCCCACCGCTATTCCCCTTTTCCAAGAGAAGAAAAGCTCCTTAGTTTCCTTCAAACATAGCATTCCACCACCACCATCACCACCACCACCATCATCATCACCCACTTCAATTACTACTTCTTCAAGTAGACCTATATTTCCGGCAAGCATCCAACAGACCTTTTTGGTAGCATAAGTTTTTACAAGCAGAGGCATTCTTCATTCGTACTAATGGATTTGCAATGCATCATCTAAAAAATATATATTCCCTTATCACGAAAAAAATTGTCGGCCCAAAATCAGATGGTAGGAAATTCGCTCATATGACCCAGCCAGAAAATTCGTCATCATCGATCAGATATCGTTTTCAATTTGCCCCCCTCAGCCGCTGCCGCCGGAATCGGATTACTGACAGGGCGCGAGAGGAGCGGATGGCGCGTGCCGAAAATAAAACGGTCTCTCCCCTTCTCTCCCTTTCCCCGCCCCTTATTTCTCGCTCGAATTATTCTCCTTTCCTCTCGCATAAAATGTGGGAAATTCGGGGGGGGAGGAGAGGGTGTTTTAGATATGGGCGTGTGGCGGCTTTCCCCCTTTTGTAAAATGGCGTGCTTCATCGCCCAGATTTAAAATTCATTGGCGTCAGTTTTTATTTCGGGAAAAATACAGCCGCTCACTAGCGTTCCCAGACAGAGCCTTTATTCAAATTGTTTTTTTCTTTATTGCACTCACCCTCGCACTGCAGCCCCTGCTTGAAAAGTCCGTAAATCATTGACCCGCAGTGGTCGCAGAAGGTCGGGGAGGAGAAGGAGGTGGGGCGGAAGCGGTGGGGCACGTCAAGCTTGAAGCGCTCACGAACGAGCTGCGGAAAAGAATTGAAAGCGTCGAAGGAGGAAAACAAGGTTGCGTGTCCGTCGATTTCGCCAGGGAAACGTTCCGACAGTGGAGTCCACTTCCGGTTTAGTGGCTAATTGACATTTGCGGAAAAAAATTAAAGAAACCGTGATCACATATATATTTATCTCACAATCGTGCTCTGGCTGAGCTCCGCGTTGCCTCCGCAGCCGACCAGGATTTTGTTGGAGCAGCGCTTGTGGACGGCCACGGCGCACTCTAAAGTTGAAGTCTCCGGCGTTCAATAAAATATAATAAAAAATATAGTGCTACTCCGTTAACGTACCCGTGCACTGAAGACTCTGCTTCCCGAAGCCCCTGAAAAAAAATTCAATACAAATTTGTGTTCTGTAAATAAGAGAACGATCCAAAGCAAAATTACCATAGGAATCCCTGGCAGAAGGAGCAGAACGATGGTTGCCTGAAGAACTTGGCGACGAACCTGTGTCCCCTGAACTGGTTTACCACCTTGACCTGCTTGATTGCGCCCCTCCGCTTGGCCACCGGGCGGCCGCGGGCAAGGCGGGCAGAGTCCTCCTCTTCCTCCCCCTCGCCGCCGCCGCCGCCGCCGCCCTCGTCGCTGCCGGCGTTGTTGCCGACGGGAGAGACAGATCCAACGTCTGCGAGGGAGCAACATTAGCAGCAGTTGATATGTGGCCGATAGAAGCCATTCTGTGGGTGCATCTTTGCACTTACTTTCTTTTCTCCGGGGAGGGGAAGTGGAGGACGGCGAGGAAGTATTTGCCGACGACTTGTGCCGGTGTTGCTGTTGTATATGTTGCTGCTGCTTTTGAATCTCGCTCTCCTGCTGCCTCAGTCTGATCTCCCTGTCCTTCGCCCTGATCTCCCTCTCCAGCTGACGGGAGATCCTGTCCACCCCAACGCCGACCCCAGCTCGTGCGGGAACAACCAGGGCTGAAGATGAGGAGGAAGAGGACGCCTGAGGCGGTGCCCCCGTCGGTGGAGGGGCGGACGAAGCCGCATGGTGCCGGTGCCGACGAGGATGCTGCTGCTGCTGGCGGTAGCTCTGCAAATGGGTGCATAAAATGGGCGATCTTGGAACAAGGCGATCATACATCTCAGTTATGTCTAGTCTGCTTGTCGTCCCGGTTTTTGCACATTTGCGTCCCTCCCTCTTGTCTAGTCTTACCCCCCTTCCACTTTCGCCTTCGCCGCCGTCTATCCTGTCTAGTGGGCGAATCATTCTTCTTCCGCCCCCACCCCACTCGTCTTCCCTCCCTCCCCGCCGTAAGGATAAATACCTCTTCGTCGCTGCAAGGCCGCCTCCGCCGTCCCTCGATCGCCCATTCCCCCTCCTTGCCCTTCTCTTTCAACTCCCCCGAGAGAGGTATAGGCAATAGGCATACTACGGTAGGTACAGGTGCGAGACAGAAAAGTGGAAGTGACACCTTACAGGAGAAAGTGCTGCAAAAAGGTATGTAGCAGTAATTCTAACCGCATTTTTGTCGAGGTATTATCATTTCTACTATACACTTTGGTTATTGTTCTTACATTGTAGGAACAGCACCCTGTTCCGCAAGAGAGAGGAGAAGGGGGAGGAAAATCTTCGCGTGGGTCTTCCGCTCTTTCGATACTTCTTCCTCTCTCCCAAAAGGGAAGATCTTGCTTTCCATCACTTTTGCCCTGACCTACGTTTGCCGCAAGACTGTACTGCGTGCGTAGCGCGTACTAGTCCTTTCTGTCAGATGTGACGTAGTTTACGAAGGGTCGATTTATATTGCAGATGCTTTTTCATGCACGATTGTGTTAAAAAGTAACATGATACGTGTAATTTGACGGTATCTTTAATAGTAGAGCTGTTGCAAACATGCAGCTAAAAGAATAGAGTCTTGCATGTTTGTTGCGAAACCAGAAAGATAGGTAATTCTGAAGCAGTGCTATGCTGCCTGCAGTAGTTGTGAGACTTAAAAAACCTGGAAAAAATAGCATTGCTCCCGCTTCAATCCTCCCACGCCTCTTCCCCGTATCCTCTCCGGTTGTTCAAATTAAAGAGGAGGTAGGAGGATCGACTTTCACTTTCACGAATCCGAGCTTCCTTGCTGTATCCGTGCATGTTCTAGTACTGTGCAGTACACCACCCCCGCATCCTACCTGTCTTCTGTCCGAGGTTCGCGAAAAAGAAAATATCATTTTGAGGGGGCGAAGAGAAAGGTCTGGCCGATAATTGATTTGTAAAGGCGGAGGAGAGTAGAGTTGTTTCCTGCCCACGGCGGCGGCCTTTCTCTTTCGCCGCGTTCACTTGAGAGAGAAAAATATCGGCTCTTTCACGGAGACAAAAAAAAGGCCTGGCTGCAACAGCTAGCACGGGACTTCAAAGTCAGAGCTCTTCGTTCGTTCGCCGTTTCCATTTCGAAAGGGGGCCGATGACTGATGACCCGCCCTCGTTACTCTTCCGCCAACTGTCTCCGTGTGTGCGTGAAAGATGCTCGGGGAAGTTCGCGCTCCAATATTGGGTGGGAAAATGACGCTACTTCCAATTTCAGGTACCTGCCGCTGCCAACTGTTTCCTTGTACTGTATTTTGGGCGCTGAAATGCGACTTCTCTCTCCTTGCATGAGGAAATTTTAAATATTTGCTCACCCTTTCACCTCTCTGTAGTCATGAGGTGCCTGCCGTCTTTAAATGCTCGTAATTGGGCAAGAAGTGCTCTATTAAGCAGAGCCGAAAGTGCTCCCCCTCCCTTTTCTCCTCCTCGAAGCCCATGATCCAAGTACGTGCCACTTAAGCACAGGCCGAGGGCAAAAGAGGACAAACGCAGTCAATAATATCCTCCCCGCCTCTCCCCCTCTTTTTTTCTGACCGAGACATTCGGCGGCGTATGTCACTCAGCCGGGTCAGCCCCCATTTTCCTCCAAGAGACAAAAAATGGAGACCGCAGAGGGAGGAGAAAAAGCCAACAGCGCGGGAATTGAGGAAGGACACTTCCCCCCCAAAAAAAACCATCAGTATCACTAGAAATTAGGATTGTCTATTTTTGCACTAGATATTTAGTAGCAGTTTTCCTGCTTTCCCCTTTTCGAAAAGCTAGAGCTGCTGAGCTAATACGGTATAGTTTGACAGACCTCCTTCGTGCCTCCTATTTCCGGGACGGTGTCTATCGCCCTTCTCCCTTCCGCCAAGACCGCGGAGGAGGAGGAGGCCGGGGTCCCCTTGGTCCTGTTCCCGCTCGGGAGCGCCGCCGATGGGGGAGGCACCCGCTGAGAAGGTTGTAATGCGTAATGGTGCTGACCTCCCGACGAAGAAGACCGCCCTCCTCCACCCTCTCCCCGGCCGTGGTAGTAATACTGGAGGTGGTGACTGCCGCCTGCTCCATTGACGGAGGAGGAGGCCGCCGGCCGAGGCTGTTCCCGGACGTATATTCGGTCAAAGCTTGGCCTACTAGAGAAAGAGTCGGGGGGGAATCCATATCACAGCCGTTTTGACTTTTATCACTTCCACTTTTTAGTCTCACCTCTCGTAGTGGTAGTACCAGCCTGGGTTCCTGCCGTCCGCCGAGGGGACACGGCCGGACACTGTCCTCCCGCCCCCGCTCCCATTGCTGTAGCGCGGGCCTCCGCCGCCGTGATGGTGGCGGTGGTGGTGGCTGCCCCCTCCTCCGCTGTGGGTGTGGTGGCTGGAGGAGGAAGAGGAAGAGGAGGACCACTTCTTCCGGTTGCCGCCGGTGAACATCATATTCAGTCCTGTCGTTTGATTCGGCGGCGGCGGCAGGAGTGGGCATTAGGCGCTCAGTGTTTTTTCTCCTTCACTACTGTTATCACTTTGTTTCACTAGGAAAATCGGGTGCGCTGTCACACTCAACCGCCGGCTTTTGTTTGGCACGCTCGTGTATGGCGTCGGTCTCACGGGCGATTAATAGGCACAGCCGTCACTTTCTAGGACAGCGACACCAGCCACACCTATATGTGCATTGCTCAGAGGACCGGTGCGATGGGGGGAAGGGGAGGCGAGAAAGAATGCTGTCCACCTCGACATGTTACCTGCCCCATGTATGTACGTACGTACTATGCTGCCCACACGCACTCCCTTAGGCAAAGGTGGACGAACGAACGAAGCAAGCCTTAGAAGAGATGAGATCGCGTCTTCGTTCTTCGTCTCTGCCTTCCTGCGGCGGGGGCCCTCTCGCTCGCCTGTCGTTCGCGTCGTTTCAAACGACGACCGTCGTCTTCGTCCCCTTCGGTTCATCGGACTCTCTGCATTTCCTCAACGCCGGAGCCGCCCCCGCGGGTTCCGCTGATTTCGAGTCTTGGTGGTCCGTTCAGGGAGAGAAAGTCTTGGGCGGCCGGGGGAAGGGAAAGGTGGGGGAGGGGGAGAGTGAATGATGTGTCTTGGGCACCTGCTGAAGGAACTCTGAAGAAACAACATCTCTACTGCACAATGCCCCCCCTCTACCGCTCTTGGGAATAGGGAGAGAGAGAACAGGCGCTAGGCAGGAAGGAAAAGAGAGTAGGGTGTGGGTAGGGCTGCATGCTTGTTCATCCCCCCTCCTTGCCCATTTGCTGCTGCCACCGATAAGTACAGAGCACTCGACTTCTTGAGCTAGCCTAGGTGCTTTCTCAGTGCACTCAGTCCCTGTTGCAATTGGGCGGGGAAAATTAAAATGAAAAGGGAAAGAAGAAAGTGCAGGAAAAATACTCCCACCTAATCATACCCCCTCCTGCATTAAAAGGGAAAGTGGGGCCACTGGAATCTGGAATATTTTGCTAGTGCCCTTTCTACCTCCACCAGAAAATATTTTTACGGTACTTGGGCGAAGAAAGCTATTTCAAATCTGTGGGGGGGAAACGTCCATCTTTCACTTCCTCTTTCTGAAGTACTGTACTGTATACTGTATACTGTATCACACTACCGCACAGCAGCTCGATAAGTTTTCCCTGGCAATTTCCTCTTCTTGTATTGGTCAGCAAACGAAGAAATTCCCGGTTTTGCATGTGGCTCAAAGACGAAGCCTCAACTTTTGGCCTTTTTCGACTTCGACTTGCTCTCTTTGTTCCAGGAGCTGGAAGCAGGCTTCGAACGCTTACCCTTGCCTCCACCGCCTTTTTTCGACGACGCCAGGTGCTCGTTCAGTTTTGGCACCTTTAAGGTGTCCTTGTAAATTTTTTTACTTTGGAAGGATAGCTTGTTGGCTGCCGGCGTCATGTCGAAGATGGCCTGGTTGATCTTGCGGGAGTTGAGGAAGGCGCGGGCGGAGAGGCGTTTATCGTCGACTGGTTTCCAAGGAAGGACGCTCTTGCCCTTGCTCATTTGGGCAGTTCGTTTTGCATAGTCCGCGCTGACCTTGGCGGCAAAGTCCTTTGCGGATTGGGTTGTGGAGGTGCGAATGCCTCGATTCAATAAATCTTTGTATAGAAGGGGCATCAGGGTGGTGTACACGATGTTGTCGCACATACGGCCGTAGTAGCATTGACAGGTAGTTTCGCATGTAACGTACTCAATCGGCTTCATTTTTAATTTTGCAAACAGGCACCGTGAGGCACGTCCGTCCCGTAAAATTTTTATCCGGAATTTCAATAAGGAATTCCCAATTTCCCAAATTACTAAAGATTTCTTTTCCGAAAAAAACCTAAGTTACCACCCCTTCAAATCTCTCTCGTGTTTTTATTGTCAAATTCTACGTTTAGATGCTTTTTTTGGGGGGGGAGACATTGTTTTCGATTATTTATTTGTAGTCCCTTTTCTTTCACCAAGGATGTTGGAAGCTGGGACTCAAGCCATATGTTTGGCAGAGTTTGTCTGCTTCTGTAGGACCAAGGGAGCCATATTCATACGGGATTGGGCATCTGTAGCTATTGCTCAATTTTCTGCTCAATGTCTCGCATAGCTGCGTACAAAGGGTAAGCTCTTCTCGGCCTATGTAATGAGCATTGCTCGGATTGGAAAGTAAACTCTGAATGATCCTTTGGTAGGTGCTCATACAACGAAGCCTTGAGTACTTTAGCCCGTAACTGAGGTCTATCTCTCCATTTTCCATTGTTGTTTCAAAACCTGCGTTCTGGACAGAAATTCGCTGACAGATTTTTTCCGCTGGCCTAAATTGAATTACAATTTCGTTCCTCTCTACATCTTTTGTGGGGAATAGCTGCTTTGTCCTTGTGCTGATGTGCCGAAATTGAAGGCGGACTTCATCCTTCACCTCGTTCAAGGCCTTCCCACACCTGATAATGAAAGGAACACCTTCCCATCTTTCGTTGTCAATGTGTAGAACAATTGTGGCAAAAGTTGGAGTCCTTGAGTGGTTTGATACGTCGGGGTCATTTACGTAATCATTTTTGTCGTCATCATGTCTGAGAGCATCCTTTTTCCCTACATATTGTCCCAAAACAACGTCATTTTCCTTGATATGTCTTACAGCCCGTAGTAGCTTGACCTTTTCCAAGCTTATGAACTCGTTTGAAGAAGATTCAGGCTCCTCCATTGCTGCAAGAAATAGTGCTTTATATCCATATTCGTAATTTATGAATGGAGAAGCAAACCTAACCTACTAATGCAAGAACCTGCAGCATGTGGTTCTGAACTATATCCCTTATTATGCCAACCTTATCAAAAGCTTTTGCATAGCCCTGGACACCCAGATCTTCCTTGAAAGAAATCATGACTCCTGAAATGTGATTTTTGTTCCACACTGCTTGGAAAAACTTGTTTGCAAATCTCAGAGAAATAATAGAGTCGACCATGTCCAAGCAAAGGTAGTGGTCAAGACGGCATATCTCAGACTCAACGAAACTCTTTGCAAGGAGATCTTGAAGCTTTTTCATAGACTCAATATTGACTCCAAATGGCTTTTCCAGAGCAAGTTTGGTATTTCCTTTCGGAGCTTTCCACGACTCAGCTATTCTGTACGACAGCGGTTCATACACGGATGCTGGCACAGCGAGGTAGAAAATACGGTCACATTGAGAGCAATTCTTTTCAAAGTCTTCCAATACGCGCGTAAGGGCAGCGCCCTTGTCATTGTCATTCTTGTATTCTCCTGCTACGTACTTGTGAAGTCTCCAAAACTTGTCATAGCGCAATTTTCCTCTTTCAGTTCCTATGCCTGTGCAAAAGTCCCTGCACCTGTTCTTCAGATCCCTTGTTGAAAGCTTTGATCTTGAGTATCCGACGATACGAACATGGTCTGGAAGCTGATGTTGTTGAAACAATTCCCAAAGAGCAGGGTAGATCACTTTTTTAGCCAGACGACCAGACGCTCCGAGCACGACGAATACCTTTCCTGCACACGTCGGCTTGGTACTGGTACCTGCGAGCATTATTCCTCCTTCATTCATGATTTGCTTTTCTGCACCAAGCCACCAACTGATTTCCCCAAAGCATATTGATGCAAATTTGAATAAGTTCTTTTGGATTTGAAAAATCGTTTAGAATCCACACCAAAGTTAGCTTTCCGAGAAATGTGTGCAGACTCAGACCATGTTGGTCACAGTTGGTGTTGTATTGTCTAAAAAACTCTCTTGGCGGCTCCACCACTCGTGCAAGGGGATAATTGTTCGACCCGAGAAAAAAATGCTCTCTGTGCGATCCGTAGTCAAAATGAGAATGAGGGAGGCACACTTGGGCGAGGTCAAATTTAGAGGGAGGGAAATTTTGCTCTACGGAGGGGGGTAGTAAAAAATGGTCCAGGGAGGGGGACAAAAATAATTTTCCAGGGAGGGGGTATGGTAGGGGAGAGCCACGAAAAATGGCTCGAAAATTGCAAAAGATACCCTCAAAAATATAATGTTTAAATTATTTAAAAAAAACAAGTAAATTTTTGTAAAAGCCGCTCTTTTTTATTAAAAATTTTAAAATTTTCCAACCTTGGACAAGCTCAGGGAAGAGGTAGCCTTGGAAGATCAGCAAAATCTTCTATTGGGTGGGTACCTTCTGAGGCTCTGAGAGGCCTCAGGGAGGGGGCTGTACTAAGGAAAAAGTCAGCCTGACGGTATCCCTCCCCCTTGCCAACATGTGGAGGCCAGTCGAATCACACATTGAGGTTTCGGTACTTTGCGCGAAGCTTTTCTATCAGCCTTCAAAACGGCGATATTTATTTCTTTACCAAAATCAACCAAAACATAACATAGAAAAATACTTTTGATATTGTATTGTACAGGAAAGGCACTTGAACATTTGCGACGAGTAGCTACTGGCTAGGTCGTTTGGAGTATCTTGGTTGGAGGCTTGGTAAGTATCGAAGTATTGTTTGTTACATCTTTTACATGATATTGTTTTATCGGTGGGAAATATTTTTGCTGCCAGAACTCAATATGCTGAAATAATCCGAGTACTACAAGTAACAAAAGCGTGAGCGAACAACATGCTTTCGGGACCGTTGCATCGCAGGAAGACTAATTTTGCTGTGCTTAAGTACCTTAAAGACCAGAATTAGTTACGAGACCAGAACAAAACTTTTCTTAAGTACGATTGGTAAAGAAACGAAACGAACATTCTATATCAACCCCTCTTGTGATAGATGGCCCGAATGCGTCGGAAGACTTCAACTTCGTCGAACTCAAGGTCCTCCTCTGAGTCAAACTCCGATTCGGAGAGGTCCCCGTCACCGGGCTCGAACTCCTCCCTCTGGAAGGCAAGCGAGTATCTTGCGGTGGCCACCTCGGAGAAGACCGGCGCCAGGAGGGCCCCGAAGAGCTGGACGGCGTCGCAGACAGTGCCATCCACCGGGGCGCGGTCGGAGGCCAGAGCGAAGTCCGCCGCAGACTTGCGGAGGCCCCTGAAGAGGCCCTCCAGATCGCGGTACCTCTCCTCGGGCTGCTCCTGCCCGCCACCGCAGCAGCACTTTTCTTGTGAAGCCGGCCTTGCGAACGCGGCGTCTTTCTCTTCCTCCAGGGTGCCCACGAATTCTCTCTGCGCCTCGGAGAGCTTGGTGCGGCAAGACCCGGGCCCGCCCAGGCCGGAGAAACAGGCGCCGCAGTCGCAAGGGTCCATCCCGAACTCGTCGCGAAGGAGCCTCCGCCTCTCTTCCGCCGGCATCTTCTCAACGGTGGCGTTGGAGTGACGGGCGAAGCGCACCTCCTCCCTGGGCTCGATGGCGCAGGTGGACACCACCAGCACCTTCCCGTCCCTGGCGTAGGCGAGGGCGGCGTTGGGGAGGCAGGAGTGGCGGAAGAGGCCGGCGGTAGGGTAGATCCCCAGACTGCCCCTGCGGCTGGCGGCGGGAATGAGGTCGGGAATGGATTCACAAAGGCAGATGAAGTTCTTGCTCACTCCCAGGTGGAGGGAGGACCGAAGCTGGATGATCCTGTGAAAGTGGCAGAGCAGTGCGGCCACCAGCTCCTCCGTCCCTTCTTGCACGTAGCCGGCTTTCTTAGCAAGCTCGTAGGCGAAGCCAACAACGGCTACGGAGGCCTTCCTCTCCCGGCTGTCAGTTTCCCTGTCCTCTTTAAGGCGGCCCCAGGAGCCGTCCAGGCGCCAGAGAGGCGCCCACTGGTCCTTGCGACCTCCGCAGCTGTCGAGATCACACTCGGTTTCGCCCAGAAGGCCGAGCTTGTCCTTATTGTCCACGTAGTATCCCAAAGGCCGTGAGAAGAGAGCCCTCAGCATCAAAAGCACCGTAGACACGACGAGGCCCCTGTCTCCCGTTAAAAAGGCGGTGCCCAGAAGACCCGTCATGCACTCGTAGGGATGGTAGGAGCCCAGGGCGGCCAAGGCGCATTCTTTGGAGCAGACGAGGGCGAATGGACACCGGGGGCAGAACGAGTGCAAGACGGGGGTGTCGCGGAGGCAGTGGCTGCAGGTGGGGTCAATGTTGGAACCTAAAGAGAGGGGGACGGCCACCAGCGGCGACTCCACGCAGAGGATCTCACCCGGCATTATCTTCCTTTTAGCCGTGATGCAAAACGAGGAAGACATGCCTATAACTCTTGACACCGTTACGGCATCGGACAGGGCTTTGTGATCCTTGTTCCTGGCTGGTGTTTCGGGCGTCGGCGGAAACGAGGCTACTTTCCGCAGGCTAAGGATGAACTCACTTGTTAGGTTCATGAGGTCATGGCGCACGTCTTTGGAGCGGTCGAGCATGCTTCCATTCCTCTTCAACAGACCATAGAGGCTCTTGGTGGTGGCTTGAGACTTCTTGGTGTCGCCGAGGCAGGCCTCGCAATTGGCCTTTAGGACGAGAAGATTCTCGTAGTCCTTCTGCTTCAGGTTGGCCAATCCGCGGGCCAGCTCCAGGTTGTCGAGAAGATCCTTGAAAGGGGCGGCCGGGTCGTGATCCAGCAGCATCTTCTTTCCCCTGGCAATGATGAACAATGCGAGCAGTCGGTCGTCCTCTCCGCCCGAGTACGTCTTCAACTTGGGTGCCCCAAACGCGTCAAGGGCCATGCTGGCAATGCTCTCCTGGAATGAGTCCATGGTGACTCCGCTGTGCTTGCTCGACTTGTTAAGGACGGCCAAACGCCGCCGCCTCCAGGTTTCCCTGACTGCCGCGGCCCACTTGGGCATGGTGTCCACGTCGTAGCGGATGCCAAAGTTCCAGAATGGGCCTTGACGGCGAAGTGACTTCTTGATGAAGACGGAATTGGCAAGGATCGCCTCGGCCAGGCCGGGCAAAGAAGGCTCGGGCAGTTGGCCCAACGCGTCCAGTCCCTTCTGTAGATAGGCTCCGGACAGCGGGTCCAGGAAGTTCCAGCAGTGGAGGCTCATCAGGATGGAGGAGTAGATGTTGAAGGCCGTATAGATTGATCCGCTGACTACGTAGGCCAACAGGGCCACCAAGGACGGCCACTCCTCCTTGACCCTGAGGGCCAGGTCCACCAGGCGCCGCCGGGACAGGAAGAGACCCAGCACCAGGACGAAGGCCTCGAAATTGATGCAGGCCAGGTAGGACATGTATCCAATGGCGGCCAGCAGGCCCAGTCCCAAGCCCCACTTGGCCAAGGGGAGCAGGAGGGCGACGCGGTCCCAGTTGTGGAGGGTGAGCAGGAGGCTCAGGAGGAGGCCGGTGGCGCGGTCGTGGCGGTCGATGTTGTTCAGTTGGCGACGGCAGGTGTTGAGGAAGGCGCCCAAGGCGGACCATGACAGTCGCCCTGGCCTGTCAGGCACGCTGGAGGAGGCCGCGGGGATCGACATGGTGGAGGACAGCAGGGACAGGTTGGGAAGGATGGGGTCGAGGGATGATGCTGCGCACCTGCGCACCTGTCACAACACCCCTTGAGTCATCATGGCCCTGAGGCCTTCGCCTTCCCCTGATTTTTTTTCTTCTCCTCTGGAGTCTGGGTCTGGCTCGCTTCCACTTCCTCCTTCCTTTTCGCTCCCTTCCTGTTTCCCTCGAATCCCTTCCTTGCGCGCATTCTGCGCACACATGGGCCAACCACACCAAAGAGGGCGCCTTTTGGCAACACCCTTGAGCCTTGACTCTGGAGAAATAGAGATAAAAATGTTTTTTTCAATATCTTCGTGATGGCGGCTTGGGATTGGTTAAGCGAGGGTCAAATTTTAAACCCCGGTTCTTCTCTTATCAACCGCGCCCATATCAGCAATTCTGTATGAATGTATGATTGTGGATTGTGATTCCTTGTCCCGCGCGCGCGCCCTCCTCTTCCCCTCTCGGCCTCTTCCCTCCTTCCTTCGGCGACAGCAGACAAAACAAACGGCTCCGCTCTCCGCTCCACAACGATAGTAGAAGCCACAGCCTCTCTATATACTAGAAGCCAACGATAGTAGAGTAGAAGCAAGTAAAAGAGTAAAAGTCCGCTCCAGAGTCCGCTCCACTCTCTCTGCCGCTCCGAGGGTCAGTGTTGACAGATTTGAAACATTTGGTTTGGCTGTATTTCCCGATTTCTAAAATCGAAGCTTGGAGATGGACAAAGACAAAATGCCGTATTATTGTCATTTTGTACTTGTATTTTGGTTTTGGTTTTCGGTGAAAATTGTAAACATTTAAATTTTCTTTCTCTATGACATCTTCTCAGCCATAGGTGGGCGTGGGGTCGGCAACTGGGACGGGGATCAGCCAAATTTCGGTCGGGGGTAGGGGATGGGGGGGGAGTGGTTTTCGGACCCCGAGGGAGGGGGACAAGTTCCGCTTTTCTGAGTGGGGAAAAGGGGGGGGGGAGAATAAAAGACAAAGCCGGAAAATTTTCTTGATAGCTGCTGAAGGGCGGGAAAATTTTGGCATTTTTGAACTAAAATGGTATTTTTTTTGGCCGCCCCCTGCCTCCAAGCAGTTAGAGGGGG
>JAAUYJ010070985.1_pt1 | contig 18777 bp, 17 predicted proteins | sample 7278031 | NCBI WGS metagenome assembly JAAUYJ01 (sample SAMN14350222, study PRJNA611818) | marine sediment metagenome | isolation source: surface marine sediment (1.8m) | place: French Polynesia: Moorea | collected 2018-08 | reverse complement strand
CCTGCAAAAGCGCTTTCCGTCAACAATTTCCCTTGGTTGGGATTTTCTTCATCCTATTTTAATTTGCCTGAATTTTCCAGTAGTCGTCCCCGTTGTCGACCACGTCGTGGTAGATGAAGTCCCCGGTGTAGAGTGATTCGTCGGAGCCGCCGAAGATGAGCTGTCCTCCGACATCATCCTCGTAGTCCCGGTTGAGCCAGAAGGAGAAGACGGGCTCGCTGACCAGGCCCTGCTCGACCATGTTGTCGAAGACGGGAGGGACGCCGTTCAGGGAGATGCCGACGAAGCCCAGGCCCAGGATGCCGTCGAAGGCTCCGGCCACGAAGCTGATGCCGGGCTCGGTCAGGATCTCGGCGAAGATCTGGTCAGTCACCTCCATACCGGCAACCTACGCGTGACAGAAAAAGGCTTAAGTTATTCCTGCTATTTTTTTTCTCTCTATCTGTTTTTTTACATTTACTTTTACTGGCTATTACTGCTGCCTTTGCTGCCGTTGTAGCTTTTGCAAATTCAAATTTTACTGCTGCTGTTATTTCAATATTGTTGCTTCTTCTTATCTCCTCTGTGTAATATTTTTTTACCGCGCAAGTGTCAATGGACTGAATGCCGGCGGTGGTCCCTGAGGCGTAGTTGAAGATGACGGGAGTGCCATCCTCAATGTAGGTGGAGGAGAGCGAGCTGTCGTACTGCTCATGCACGTTGCAGGCAGGGTCGTCGCAGTCAACGGAGGGCACCCACAGGTTGCTGGAGCCGGTGTCGAAGATGACGTCAAAGGTCTGGGAAAATTCGATTGATGAGAAATTAATGAGAATTTATTGAGAAAATCCCTTTCTAAAAGTCCAAAACGGCACCTGTCCAGGGGTGCCCATATCGATGGGGCCGTAGTACTGCGCATCGAGCAGGTTGGAGAGGGTGACGGTGCCGTCGCGGTTGGCGCCGCTCCACTTGGCCTGGGCGGCGGACGCGCGGCGGAGGACGTCATCAAGGGTCTTGGGAGGGTTCTTCTTGAGCTGAACCCTATTTCAAGAGAACCATTTAAGAATTCATGGTATGCTGTACTAATTTGCATAACGAAAAAAATAGCGGTATGTAGTACCTCTGCAGGCCGTGGGCGACGCCCAGGAGGACCACCAGGAACAACAGTGCGGCCCTCATGTTAAAGCAGTAATTTTTTTCTTGGCTTCCCTATGCCTCCACTTGAACTACCAGACTGCCAAATGCAGAAAAAAATTGGGTTCACTCGCTGCCGCATCGAGAGAGAACTTATATTCGTGTAGTACAGCAAACAACTTTTTGATAAAATGCGCGCTCAATGTCTCGATTCAGGTCGAATTGTACTACCGTGCCTAGCTACTACAGTGCAAAGCCGGGGATTTGAATCTTAACAGGGCCGGCCCTGACCCGCACGGCTGGCCACGCCCTACACCCACTGCCCAAGTCCCTCTGTCAATATAGCACACAATTCGGTCAACAAAGTTGTGTTCGGAAAACCCAAACTGCCGATAGCTAAGATTTACTACCTGCTTTAGGAATTTCCCTTGCAATAAAAAATAAGAGCATTTCACTATGTTGTTCCACAGGTCTGACTCGTCGAATATTTTTTGCTTCATATTTTCTAACGGATTCCGAAAATAAATTAGTCAAATAGAAGGTCCCGAATAGATATTTTCATCCGGAAAGACATTTTTTCTTCAGTTCCTCTTCTTGACCTTGAGCCAGATGCCTCCCTTGGGCTGGTTGGTGGGCGAGAGCGGGTCCACCTCCAGCCTCTCCGCCGTCCTCTCCGAGGCCACCAGCTCTAAGCCGTCGCGCACCATCCTCGCCAGCACGGCCTTCATCGTCAGCATGGCGAAGCGCATCCCCACGCAGTTGCGCGGGCCCTGGCCGAAGGACAGGAAGGCGTAGGGGGAGCGGGAGTCGCGGCGGGAAGGGTCGAAGAAGTTGTCGGGGTCGAAGCGGAGCGGGTCGCCGCCGGCGCCGAAGTGGCGAGAGTCCTGGTTTAAATAATCGGTTTCCCGATTTGAGCGCAGTAATAATGGGGCAACTGGTTACCTGCATGATGGCCATGGTTGGCAGTTGGACAAGCATCCCCTTCGGAATGACAAAGTCCGTCCCCGGCACCTTGTAGTCCTTGACGCACTCCCTCTCCACCACCGTCAGCGGCCAGGAGCGCGAGGCCTCCTTCAGCACTGCGTCCAGGTAGGGCAGCTTGTTCTGCAGCGTATTGTAGTCGAAGTCCTTGTTGTCACCGCTTCCAGCATGATCCTCCACCTCCTGTCGGAGTCGCTCCTGCACGGAGGGGTTCTTGGCCAGGTGGTAGAGAGCCATGGAGAGGATGGTGGAGGTGGTCTCGTACCCGGCCATGAACATCTGCATGGCGTTGGCCACCAGCATCAGCTCCAGCTCCTCCTCCGGCAAACGCCTGTCTGCCACTTCCGGTTTCACCTGAAAAGACAAAGAAATGTTATTTTTTTTAAAAAAAATGTGAACCTGAATGCAGTGAATTTTACTACATAAAGTTCCTACGTCATTACAATGTGCGTGCCCAGGTATGGTTTGCTTTCTTCCAATTCTTTTCGCAACGAGTTCCTCACCTGAGCGTCTTTCTCGAACTGGTCGTCCTCCACTGTCTCCAGATCGGGAGCCTTCTCTAGGGCGTCTAGGGCGAGGTCGATCAAGTCGTTCCTCCTCACTCCGCTTCCCTCCGCCCGCTCCCGCCTTCGTTGCCGGATGGAGCTCCGCACCAACTCGTCGAAGAAGGCCACCGGCTCCGGGCGTAGGAAGGTCAGCTTGAGCGCCTTGGCCAGGGCAGGGAAGGAGAGGATGGTGAGGAGGCGGAAGACGGACCCCACGCCGCGCTTGTTCAGCCCCAGGAGCTCGGCCGACTGGTGGCGAAACTCGTTGCTGCTCTCGTCGCCGTCTTCGGAGAACGCTCCCGACTCGAGGCCGAAGCCGCAGGTGGCGATCACGTCCATGGTGAAGTCGGACATGACGGTCTTGGCGGAGAACTCCTCGCCTCCGTTGGCCAGCGAAGCCAGCTTCTTGGACAACTTGTCCGAGGACTGAAAAATATAGGGATGCATTTCATTCGAAAAAATCAATTTGGCAGCATGTGCACCTTGTGAATATAACCCGTCATTGCTTTCAATTTTCCGCTGGTGAATATGGGCGAATATATGCTTCTGATGAGCTTCCACTTTTCTCCCTGCAGCATGGTCATCATGCTCATTTGGATTCTGGAGTATGAAGGAGAATAACCATCTTGACATCAGACAGAAACGAGAATTTTTTTACCTGTTGACTTCATTGGCAAGGTTGAGACCGGAGACGGACCGGCGGTCGGTGAAGTGGTCAAAGTCCTTGATCATGATGTTTTTTATCAGCTCGAGGTCGATGGCGAGGAGCCGCGGGGTGCCGAACTCGTAGTGTCCGACCATCTTCTCGCTCTTGTACTGCTGGTAGATCTCCTCCGAGGCGCTGACGAAGGAGATCTCTCTGGAGGCCATCTTCTTGTGCGTCTCCGATCCCCAGGGGAAGACGGGAGGAACCTGAGCGACGCCGCGGGAGGCGAAGAAGTTGTGGTTGCGGGTCATGTAGAGGTAGAAGGCGGCGCAGAAGCCGGCCAGCAGGGTGACGACCGTCAGGAACATTATTGTGGAGTTGCTAATAAAATTAGTGATGACACTGTCTTTGGCTTGGGATGTGTAGCTGTGCCCTTGATGCTTCGAGATCGAGGACTTGTACTGCAGTTGCTTTGAGTTATGAGGGAGTATTCTATCCTCGCTCTGTGGCTTTCTTGCTGGAGAGAACAGCAAAAAGCGAGTCTTATCTTTTTTCCCCGACCCTAAGGGGCTCTATGGCAAGGGATACTACTCTTTTTCGCACTTTATATATGGATCTCATCTAGTACTGTCTCGAGCTACGTACGGAGGCAAATTTCACCATTCCTCGCAAGCGGACAGTATATTCTGGCCGCTTCGTTGCTGTTGCTACCTGTAATGCAGTTACGTAATTAAGCAAGACGTCGATCAAAGTTCCCTTCTACGGGAAAAAAAGGAAAAAAATACTAAAATAAATTGGCCTTCTACAGGGATCGCCGTAGAGCCGTTCAAAAAAAACAGGGGGAAAGGACCTTCCGTCAGGAAACTTAAACTTCATGCCATGCAGTTTTTTGGAACTGTTAGTAGATATTGAACAAGAGGAGACCCTCCTTGACCAGTACATGGAGGTTTGACTTTTAAATCCACACTTTTTAGTCTGAAAAAAATTACCTTTTTCATTACAAAAAGTATACCGGTTGTTCCTGTTTTAAAAGGGCAAAAAAGCATTTTGGTGCTTCAAACCCCATGTACCTAATGTTAGGCCTTTTTTCCAGTAGAATATCACTAAATTTTGACAAGAAGAGACTTTGTCTCTGAGTTTATGTTTTTCACCGTTTCGAAACACATATATGAAGATCCCGATAGCTATTGCTACAGGAAGCAACTATGCCAACACTGTACGTAGCATCCACGAGCTTTACGCTTTGATGGAAAAGTGATGGAACCACACAACAAAACCAGCCGAAAAAATATTCAAGCAAACCTCCCTCCTTCAAATAGAAATAGCGTCGGCTGCTCTTTCTTGAGTGTAAGAAATCTATATTGCCGTTCACAGCGACGAGAAATTAAATAGTTCTTTGGGAACTGTAGTTTACCCCGAGAACACGAGAGCGTACGATAATGTATTAATCTGTAGGAATCTGACGTGTCAGCACTTGGCCTGTGCCAAGAAACAAGGCGGGGGGAGGAAAAATCCTTCTTCCTGTGTAGAGTTAACGACTGTGGATGAAAGTAGCACTATTGTCTTTGAGCTTCAGGTCGAGCCTGACTACATGGCAGACTCTTGCTGCAGCTGGTCTCCCGTCGGTTCGCAGCTCTTGGCCCTGGACGAAGAGTCTTCGCCGCCGCCGCCTTCCGAGGCGCCCTTGGCCGGCAACTCCTGGATGGCAGCTTCCACTATCGGCACGTAGCGCTCGCCTATCTTGAGGAGGACGATTGTCTTGTCAACGTGGGACCTCTTCAGGGGCTCCCTGTGGCAGGGGATCCACCTGTGCACCACCTATACAGAAGGAAAACGTGAAAATAGAGAAGGTATTACTAAATATCCGAAGTGAAAAGCATACCGCTCCTTCCATGCCCTCTTCTGGAAGCCAGTCTTTCCAGTTGTTTCTGCCTCCTCGAGCTCTCCAACTCTCGTCGGGCCACATTGGATCAATCCGGCGACCCAAGTTGATGTTGTCGTACACTTGGAGAGGGTCAACAATCTTGAGAAAAGACGTCTATTCATATAGGTCTTTCAAAAATATCAGTGTAATAGAGCTGTACCTTGGCCTTTTGGACATTTTCCTCCTGCATTTTTCTCAAGCTTGTACCAGATGAGATTGAACCTCCGGCCCGACTGCGGCCCAGTGACGGGGAGGAGTCAGACGGCTGAGGCCCAAGGAGGCCCGCCAGGCTTGTAGCCAGACCTCCAGGCACCGGCTTGTTCAGGCCAAGGAGGGACGCCGCCTGACTCGACTGACCGGACTGGCTAAGTCTGGCCGCCGACGCCCCGCCTGCGGCGCCGCTGGCTGTGGCGGACGGGCCCGGAGTGGCGGAGGACGAAGCGGCGCCGGCGCCGGGCAGCGAGCCGCCCCTGGCGCCCCAAGACTCGGGCTGGTGCTCCGACTGGTGGGCTAGCGTTGGCGGGGGAGGCGGGGTTGAGGCGTGCTGGCAGTCGCTGGCGGTGGGGAGGCAGCTTCCGGGAAAGTAAGGGGCGTCCACCTCCATCGGAAGGGAGCTCCCGCTGGAGCAGCCTTCCCCGCAGCGCTTCCAAATCCTAATTAAAAAGTATTTTATTGTTATTTTCTTTGGCTGCTATAACTGAAGTCAAACTACGCACCTGTTCCAACAAAACAAGACCGTTGACCTTATCTTGGAGAAGCTTATGGGTCCGCCCGAGATGGAGGTGAGCTGCTTGTTGGTTCCCGAGTACGACGTGGTGAGCGGGGAGACGTAGATGGGGTAGCCGATGGGTTGATCACAAGACGAGTTTATGATGTTGCGGAGGGCCTGCTTGGCGTTCTGGATGGAGCCCCTCTCCGGATTCCTGTTCCTCAGGAAGATGAGCTCCTGCTGCTGTCCCGCCCAGAGCCCCCGGACGCACTCGCGGTTGAGCTTGATGACGCGGAAGCTGATGTGGCGCTTGTTGAGCATGATGATCTTGTACTCGTCCGTGCCGTCGTCGATCACATGTCTGAGGGCCAGCAGGGAAGGGGCGCCGGACAGGACCGCCTGCCGCCAAGCCGGGTCGCCCTCGTGCGAGATGACGAGGTTCTGCTCGTGGCTGGAGATGGCGTCATAGAGCACCCCGTTGTCGTCGTACTCGTCCGGCGACATGAAGTGGTCCTGGTGCAGCTTGACCGACATGCGCACGCCCGGGGCTACCACCTTGCGGAGGAGCTCCACGTCGCAGAAGACCCACTCGTCGCGCACCGACGTGATGCGGAAGTCGCCCTTGAAGAGGGCGTGCAGGCCGAAAAGGAAGAAGTCGACAGAGGTCAGGAAGTTGTGGGAGGCGGCTCCTGCAATTGTACAAGACATAAAGTGCTGTTCTTTTTAAAATATTTTTACTTTCTTACCAAGGGCCCTCCTTCCCAGAAGACTGAGGGCGAAGCAGAGGGAGACTAGCTTGGAGGACTTGTCGTGAGGCGGGGCGGTTTCTCTTCTCTCGGCGCAGGAGGTGATCCACGGCAGGTACACGTTGCAGAAGGAGCCCCGGGTGATGCCAGAGGCCCGGTAGTCGAAGTCCTCGTCGATGTTCATGTTGAAGAGGGGGTCGAGGTCTACAAAGTTTTTGTCGGCGGTAGGATTCAGGGCCTCTACGATGGCCTTGTTCTCTAGCCATTCCTCCAGCTTGGGCGACCGGATGGTGTAGTAGATTATGCTCTGAAAGAGGTTCATGAAAACGGTAGTAGGATGAGGGAAAGTCACAGAAAATAATATCCAAGCTATCGTACCTTGACGTAGTAGTTTATCAGGACCTTCCTCAAGTCGAAGACCTGCAGGATGGACTGGGCAGAGTTGTCCGTGATGGAGTACCCTTCCAGGACGTACTTGATGGCGCTGACCTCCCAGGCCAGCCAGCGCTGGGCGAAGGCTGCGTTGACGCTGAGCATGTGCGGGAGGTGCCCCGGCTCGCAGCAGCAGCATCCGACGTCCTCCTCCACCCCCTCGGAGATGGCCTCCACCTCCCGCTGCTGACAGTAGGTACCGCGAAACTCGAGCCCCCTCACCTGGAAGGTGACCAGGCCGTTGGCCATCTCGATGACGTGCACGAGACAGTTGAGGTAGTCGGAGGCGAGGACGAAGCAGTCGCCCTGCGAAGCGGCGCCCCAACGGCCCAGCTCCAGGTCGCCGCACAGCGAGCGCTGCAGGGAGCGGGTGAGGTGCTCGTAGAAGATGGAGTTGAGGTTGTTGTCGTCGGCGCCAGGGTTGCCGCGCTGGTCCAGGTGGGAGGAGAGGCGTGTGTTGGAGTGGTCGGCACGCCGAGTGTTGTAGTCGCGCTCCCAGAACTTGACCGGACGCACGTAGGAGGTGACGAAGATGGCCGAGCCCAGGATGGGGTTGAGCGGGGTGGAGAAGACGGAGGAGACCGCCGCCTGAATGAAGAGCATGGCCGAGTGAGGGACGCTGAAGGGCTGCGCGAAAGCGTGGAAGGCCGAGCCCCAGGTGATCTGCCACGGGGCGATGTAAGTGATGACGAACTGGACCTTCAGGTAGAACTCGTAGGCCTTCTGGAAGGCGATGCTAACGAGGAAGTAGTTGAGGATGAAGGGAGGCGGGAAGCTGCCATCTGGGTAGCGTCCCCCCTCGCCCCTGATGTTCCCCGTCTTGGGCTCGAACTGGAAGAGCAGCACCGTTGTGAGGAGCACCATGTACTGCTTTGAGCAGTCAGAGTAGGCCGCGCGGACGCACTTGAGCCCAGCCACGCTCAGCATCATGGCGCCCCACAGAGGGTGCACCAGCTGCCTGAAGTATTCCACGTCCATGGTGAGAGCGGACAGGAACACCAGCGGGTAGACCACGTTTTTCTCCAGGATCTTTCCCCACACGTACAGGCGCTCGAACCAGGTGACCTTGGCCGCCTGGCGGACCTCGAACACGTCGTACTCGTAGCTCTTGAGCAGAGGGTGGGAGAAGCACAGCCAGGGCAGCTGCTTCCTCAGCTGAGGCATGGCGTAGTGGCATAGGAACCCGAGCCAGGCGGCCACTACCCACAGGACGTAATTCAGGTCCGGCTGAAGGCGAAGGAAAAGGCCGCTCCAGTGCAGGAGGTAAACGATAAGCGCAATCAGGGTGCACAAGATGAGATCGTGCTTGAGGCGGTCGACCACCGTTTCGCACAGCTTGCGAGGCAGCGGGTCCTCCATCGCCACGGAGGATGAGGCCGAACCTTGAGATCCCATGGGCGTGGATGCCGCTATGGTCGTCTCCTTTTCCTTCTTGGCTTTTTCCTCCTCGGTGATCTTGGTGTCGACCGCCTTGTTTGCAGCGGCTTCCTCCTCCTCGAATCTTCCTCCTTCGTCGTCAGTCATCAGAAGCTGTCGCTTGATCAAGGAGAGGACAACCGTGGGGTCAGAGCTGCTCCTGGACATGTGGTAGCTCAGGGTGATGAGGAGGGAGCAGAAGATGGAGAAGAGTATCTCTCTGGTGTGCATGGAGTGAGCCTCGTCGCTGGTCAGTCCGCCGTAGGCGAATCCTAGCAGCACGCTGGCGGCCAGCACGCTGCGGACAACGCAGAACATGGCCGATCCGAGACTGGAGGCGGCGTTGCCCCCGAATAGGTGCACATCGACCTGCTCGAGCAGGTAGTGCAGGAAGGTGTTGATCTGGGGGAGCAGGCCCAGGAGAAACACAAGCGGGAAGAAGAGGATGAAGGCGTACACGATGTCCCTCGCCAGCCTCACCCCGTCCTGAGTGGGGAAGTTGTGACCGTACGGAGAGACGAGTTCAAGGCACTTGGGGCCGCAGTCCAGGACCGCTTGCAACGAGAGGGCAAGAGAGCAGCACAAGATGAAATACACTGGGCGGCTAAAGACGACGACCCTGTTGAAGCCGTGCGTGGGGCTGGCGCTGTCTGGCTGCACGGACTTGAGCAGAGAGTACTGGCAGCTGGCGGCGACGAAACAGAAGACAAAGATCCACAGGTCCTGGTAGTAGTCCTGCTTCAGCACCAGGGCCGCCATAATCCCGACGGCAACCGCCAGAAAAACGGAGAGTGAGTTATCGATCACTCCAAAGTTCCTGTCCAATGCCGTGAGGAGGGCAAGTCGGTCAAACTTTACCCTCCACGTGACCCAGGGCATGATCTTGAAGTTGTAGTACTTTTTGACCTTGGGGATTATTTGGTCCGTGAATACCATCTTGCCGTGGAGGCTTCCGGCCGCCACTGTGGTGGTCACACCGTCGGTGATTGTAACCTCTGCTTGGTGCTGTGATCCCCCTCCCTCGCCGCCTACAGCCCCTGAGGCTCCACCACCTTGTTGCTGATGGGCGAAAGAGCTCCCAGTCTGCTGCCTCCTGCGGTCGAAGAATGAGTCGGCAAACATGTTGAGGGGACTCCTATGCGACCGGATGACGGCGGGCATGCCCGAGTAGGACAGGTAACCCCCGGCCCCTCCTCCGGCCTCAGAGCCGTCCCTCCTCTCAGAGTCCCCGTCGACCCCTGCTCCCCCGGCGGTGGGGCTGTCCAGGATGACCGTGAGCCCGGAGCTGTTGCTGACGTTGGAGTTCGACCTCGAACGGTGCGGATACTGCTGGTGGCCACCGCCTTCGCCCGCGGCCGCCGTTGCCCCGCTGCCGGAGCCGCCGGAGTCCTGACTGTTTTGGTTTTGCAGCAGCGAGGCCAGCAGCCTCCCGTTGGTGTCGTACCTGGAAGTCGTGATGGACCGACTGACCGACGTGGCCGTGCCCGAGCTCTCCGGCCCGAAGGTGTAAGAGTGCCAGTTGCCGTACTCGTCCTGGAAGCAGTGCACCGCCCCCGCGGACGTGTCCTCGTGGTCCGTGGCGAAGTGGATATTACCTCCTTCACCTTGATAGGAAAACATTGAATAGTCACACATTGCTTAATTTGCCGAAAATGTGGTTTGCCCTCCCTACCGCCCATGACTGAAGAAAGAACAGCGTTGGGGTTGGGCGCATTGGAGGATGATCTCCTCTCCCTCTCTGCCCGTCTCGCCATTCTCCTACGCCTCCTCCGCTCCCTCCTAGCTTCTTCGTCGCTTCCCGACCGCCGGGAACTCCGCTGCGGCCTTGGAGTCCCGCCAGCATCGGTGTAATCTGCAAATGGTGTATGAATTACAAATTTCTTCGAGAAATGAAATTCCGAGTTCTAACCATCACTTCCTGGAGTTTCTGACCAGTGCAGGGGCCTCCTCGTTCTTCTCGGACTTCCCCTGAGACTTAACTGCTGCGAGGAGGATCCTGATTCCCTGCCGCCCCCTCCCCCTCCGCCTTCTCCCTCAGCTCCGGCGCTTCCGGCGGGGGTGCGGAGGTAGTCGAAGGATCCGCTTTCACGCTGGCGGCGTTTCGTCTCCTCCAGCATTTCCTTCAGTTTGCTGAGTTCCCGTTCGCATTCCTCGCTTGTGGGCGAAGACAAGATCTCCAGGATGCGTTGACGAAGGTCCATCGGTATCTTTTGGAGAAGAGACACAAAATCATTGTGCGACAGAAGGCACAATAATGCAACATGAGTGCCCTACCTGATAGTCATATCCTTGTTCCTCCAAAGATTGATCCTGCTGCGGCTGCTTGATGGAATCCCTGCTTTTTTGGCGCCTTCTTAGCGTCCTCCTCCTTTCTTCACTGCCTCTCCGGTCAGATTGTTCTTCGTCCCTTTCTGGAGCAGTCTTCTTCTTCGGGATTGCGCCCCGACTCTGTTCAGAGGCCGAGGCCGTGTCCTGGCTCCTGCTCCCCTCTCGAGGGAGGAGCGTTCTGGTCTCCGTGTCTGTGCCGCTGGAGCCAGAGTTGTTCTTGTCCGCAGACGCGTCCTCGCTGGCGTCGCCGTGGGGACCTGTCCGCGTGTGAGAGACGAGCTTGGGACTGCCTGGAGGCTCGGGCTCGCCGGCGGAGAACAGCCAATCAAGAGGGAAGACCGAGGAGAGGAGGCTCTGAGCAGCTCCACTGCCGCCGTCCGGAGACCCTCCCTCCTCGATTCTGGAGGATTCTAATGTGGCTCCCTCAAGGCTGTGAGACCTTTCACTTCCCCGTCCTGTAACAAAAAATGTAAAATAACACGATTTCTTCGAGCTTTACAAAAAAAAGGGTATTACAAACCTGCTTGCATTTCGAGATAAGGACCTGAATATCTTCTCTCGGAATTCGGCTCAGATGTTTGGGACCAAGAATGCTTGCGCTTGGAAAACTTTTCCGTCGAAAGCATCCCGTCAACACGAGATTCTTCCTTTTCACGCAGAGCGCCACTCTCAGTCTTGATGTCATCACCGGCAGGATCAAAACTAATTCCGGACTCTCCCGCTTTTGAAGAACTTGAGGCATCCTTGCCGTCAGTTTCCCTTGCACTTTCCCGCACTAGCAGAGGAGATTTGGAGCCTAAGGGGATATTTTACGAGTGAACACGATTGACATAATGCGTCTCCAAAGAAAGTACATATTTACCGTCATCTTCGCTATCACAGTCACCGGGGACCAGACTCTCCCCTCGCCGCTCTTTGAGCTCCTTGGCGACGGCCGCGGCGCGCCTGTGCCCTGGCCGGGTTTCCAACGCAGACCTGGTCCTCCGCACCCCTTCGCCGCCTCCGTCAGAGGCCCCGCGTCCGCCAGAGGCGGTGGAAGCGCCCTCGCCGGAATGGCGGCTCTTCTGGTTCCCGCGACGTCGTCGCAGGACCCCCGCCGCGTTCGAGCGGGCGCCGCCGTCCTCCCCGGCCTTGGCGGCCTCCAGGTCCAGGGACCCGGCCGCGACGGGAAAGCCAGACGATCCGGAGGCAGTGCTGGGGAGGCTCTGGGCAAGGTTGGACAGATTTGAAAACCTCCTGCGGGCATCGGTGCGGCCTGTGGCTCCGCCTCCCTTTCTTCTCTCGTCATCGTGCAGCAGGCTGGTGGCTCCTCTCTGGCTTGGTAATCCACCAGTAGAAGTTGTTAGACTAGATGTTACAGATCCCTGAAAGTAACGAAAGTATCAAGTCATCTGTACTGCGTACATTTAAGACCATGTTTTTACCAAAGAATGGTCTTCCAAGGTTGCCTGCATGGAGTTGTCGGCCGATCCCCTCCTGTCCAGTCTGCCCTTTTCTCTTCCAGAATTCCCTTGGTCCCGGTGAGAATCTTCCACGACAATGACGACGTCGTCATTTCTAGCCTCGGCCACTTCCGACTTCTCTCTCTCGTCCCCAGCACCTTCCTCTTCCAGTGGAGGTTTGGAATGCACGTCGACTTTGAGATCTGGAAAGAAACATATCTAACTGAGACACTGGCAACTAGCGAGAGAAATCCTCACTCACCGAAGGTGCTCCCCTGCCTCTCGACGTTCCTCCTCCCGCCGCCTCCCTCCCTCCTGGCCACCCTCTCGCGGACCTGCCCGGCGGAGATTGTCTGGCCCTCCTGCTCCTCATCACTTCGAGCAAGGGACTCCCTGGAGTCCCCCTGCTCGGGCAGGGTGCTCCGGCGCCGGCGACCTCGGCCCAGCTCCTTCAGCTCGATCCCCGCCCCCCCGGCTCCGTCGCCCTCTCCCCCCCTGGAGGTCCTGCCCAGGACGGCGGCGGCGGACCCCTGCGCGCCCCTGTCGCCGCCCTGCGCTTCGCCCCCGCCCTCCTCTTCGTGTTCCCTGGCGTCCTCCGCCTCCTCCCTGCGCTCCTCCACCGACTCCTGCGTGTCGAACACGGCGTGAAGCTGGTAGTTGAAGTACTTGATGGCGGAGAAGACCAGCAGGAGGAGGGCCGCGTAAGAGGGCCAGACCGCCGAGGAGGCCCCCGCGGGGAAGTACTGGAACGAGAAACGGGTGCAGCGAGAGGTCACAGCCAATTCTTATTCCACTGAACTGAGGACTCACCAGGTAGAGCGAGAACGGCAGGCACAGCAGGACGACGAAGACGTACAGGTGGAAGGTGTTGGTGAAGATGCCGTGGCGGGGGTCGTGAAACCAGCCGCCGGTCAGGGACGCCCAGATGCCCTGCCGCAGCACGTCCAGGGTCTGGGACCCCATGGCGGCGGCGGAGGACGCGCCCGATCACCCGGGGGAGGCCTCAAAGAGGCACAAGAGGTCCTGCTCACACCATGACAGGAGCAGGAGAAAAGGCCAAACGTCCTTGGACAGACCAGGGCCAACGCAGAAGAAGATAAAACCGCTGTAAGAGTGCACGACCTACAAGATGCTGATACGGAGCGAGAGATGCCTTGTCCGGCAGTTTCTCCGGGTTTATGTGTTCCGGACAGACCCGGTCTCCGGGTTTGCTCTTTGCCTTTTTGCTCCGATTTTCTTCTTTTCTTTTCTCCGTCTTTTTCTCTCCTTGTTGGTGGCTGTCAGCTGTTTTTCCATGGGCGCAAAAGCCATCAAGTTGTCACGAAAACCTCTGTGTAAGCCTTTTCTAGGGTCAAAGAAATCGCCTCTTGGAACCCGCAATGGAATGGCAAGCGCATAAAATGTTTCAACCTTTTTTATTGACGTTATAACTGCATCTGCGACGGTACATTTTCACCTCTCCCGTCCATTCGAGCCCGAAAATCGAGAAAAAGGGGTTCGCAAACAAAAGGGGAAGGAGGCATACAAGGAAAAAGGAACGGTAAAACAAGTGGGGGATAGACGTACAAAGTGACATTTCTCCAAGTTGTTGTGGCCTGTTAAATAATAAAGCAATATTCACACGTGCACACGGGTCGGACTTCCTCTCGTCGTTGGTTTAGGGAAGAGATATAACAATAGAGGAGGGGACGGAAAGGGCGGAAATCTACCAAGAATGGAACAACCCTTCCGGAAGGAATAAACGGGGCAGAAGGGAGGCATATCAGCTCTGGGCAGCTCTTTTTTTTATCCAGCTACCCAGCCTCCCTTTTCGTCTCATTTTTTGCGACGAAAGGTCTCTACGTAGGTCTGGGGGAGGGTTTCACTGTGCTGGTTATTCTCGTCATTTGTCGCTTCTTCTCTTAAGCCGGCAGCTGGAGCTTCTTCCCCTTGAGCACCTTGGTGATGTACAGGTAGAAGAAGTCGCAGTACAGGATGGTCTGGACGCAGCCGGCCACGATGGCGATGATGTCGTAGAATCCTGCAAAAGCAGACGAGAATGTTTTTCCCCTGGTACCTTATTTGAGCGGGCTTTGTCTAAAATTTCTCACCTTCGAAGTAGTATCTGTAGACCCAGTTAAGGATGTAGAGGGCGCGGTACATTCCCAGCGCGAACAGGTAGTGCGAGGTGATGGACTCGGCCTCCCCCGTCTTGGACACCATGAAGAGCTGCGGGAGGATGGCCACCGACTCCAGGTAGATGGAGAAGGTCCACAGGATCTCCATGACGCTGAACTCGTGGTTGAGCACCAGCGCCAGCACGCCGGCGGGCAGGAGCAGGAACTCGATCCTGAAGGTGTCGTGGTTGTGGTCGTAGGTGGCCTTGAACTTTAGGTACATGAGATAGACGGTGCCGATGGAGGAGACCAGGAAGAAGATCTTCATGGCCGTGTTATAAATGGATATGAAGTTGGTGAAGAGGTCCAGGTAGCGCGTGATAAAGACCAGGGCGAACAGCACCTGGGACCGGCCTGAAAAAAAGAAGTGTCAAAATGGAAAATTGGAAAATTAGGTTATTGAGAAAGCGGGGAATCATCGACGAGATGACAAGGGCGGAAAGTAGCGTCTGCAGATCTTGCACCGAGTCAGCCAGCGTCTCACAGTGTGGGGGAAAAGAGGTTTTTGCGCTGTCAACGACACACGGCACAATGTTGGTGACCCCGTTTCGCACATGTGGCAGGCATTTCTTTGTTGGGGGAAAGGGGGGCGGCTGCAACAGGCAACACAGAATGCACGGATCTCTCAGGATCTCTCTCTAGCTCTTCTCACCCGAGATTCCTGCGCACGACCTGGTCTTCCATATCTTGAGCAGTAGGATGATGATGGCCGCCAGGTGCGACAGGTCACCCGCCAGGCGAAACAGATTCATGGCGGCGGCCGCGCGGAGGAGGGCGGAGGCGCGGCGGTGGAGGAGGCGGTAAGACCGCTGCGGATCGTCCCACGTCTTGGGGCTCTGTGGCTGTGGCCCCTGGCCGCCGACGAGGTGTGCGGGGTCACGGTCGAGGTCGAGGAAGCTGAGGAGGCTGTGGTTGTGGTTGCCGGGGGCCGTCGCCGGGGCCAAGTCTCAGCCGCTCACTTTTTCAGGACAGGGTTGCCAAATGGTCGAAAAACATTTGTTCGGTAATTGCCAATGTACCAAATAGTAAACTGTCCTTTTAAATGCCTACAATATTTCGTCTTCTTTGCTCATGCAGTTTTTCGCAAAATCTTTTTTGGCTCAAAACCTCAAGTTCTATCTAGTTTTCAACATTTGTTTCAGAGTCTTAGTTATTTCGTTTCCGAGATGCATATGACGGCGAAATTGCAGTACAAAGAAGTCGTTATCTTACTAGTTCGGAATGTTCCGCTAAGTTTTTTTGCTGTTACTGTTCAAAACAAACTAAAAACCCTGGGCATATTTTAGCTCGATCTGGTTAATGGTCCATTCGTCTTGTCGTCCATCTGGCCACCCTGTCTCTCCGCTGCCACTTTATCTGCCGCAGCCAGGAAGGGAAAGGAGGAGGAGGAGCGAGAACAGCGGCGGCGGCGCTTCTTCAGGCATCGACGGGCGGAGAGGAGAGGAGACGCTTCTTCACCTTGATGCGAGAGAAATCGACATGAGCACTGCGGAGAAAACATCGGCGACCTCTGTCTCTAGCAGAAAAAGTTTCGTTTTTATTTTATTTAAGCAGTTCACGCACCATTTGTGAACAATGTTGTAGCTATTTCATTCCAAAAATATCACTGTTTTGTTATGCATTAGCGTCCCTTTCTCTTTTTCTGCCTTGTACGTACGTGTGCATTGGTGGCGCCCTCTGTAAAATCCTTTAGCCTCTCTTCTCTGCATGTACGAGTAGAGTTGACGTGGAAGTCTGAGAGGGGAGAGAGGGGCATAAGGGGGCATGAAAGGGGGAGTCGGTGGAGACCGGTGGGGGACGGCCGCGCACACTCACACTCACACGCATGCACGTCTTTCAGAAGTTCTTCCTCTTGCATCTCGCCGGATTTTTACCTCTGTTGCTCTGGAGCAGAATTTGCTATGTAGGCACAAAGAGCGCTGGAATACAGCATGATTCTCTGCAAAAACCTGGGATGCTCGAACTTTCACCAATGAAGTTTTTTATATGTGTGTCATAGAAACAGTTTCAACGTGGTTCTACGGTTTATATGCGCGTGTTATGCATGTGCTGCTGTTATTTCAATTAGTTTTTGTCTAATGCACCGGAGTATTGGAATTTTACTTTTGTACATAAAGAAGTACAGGTGACGACGGCAAAAAAAATACCGCTATGGTACATGAAACAAATCTACACAATAAAGCACATGAAGATTGTACAAATATTGTCCAAAAGAGAACTGTAGTAGCATCATGCAAACATATCTTGTACTCTGTCAAAGTTTCCTTCGTGGTCTTCTCCTTCGATTCCCAGTAACTTCAGGAAAATCTGCGGAAAATGCAATCATGACTAGGGGTATACTTGCCTTGGAAGAGCAAAAGATATATCTCGCTTTCAGCACCTGGTATTCATCAACTAATTTGATCCAGGGATTGACGAATCCTGATTTGAAAGAGGGGCCATTGGCGAAGAAAATTCCTCTCATATCGGGAAAAGAACCTGAAAGTAAATCATACAAAGTGACGAGAACCTGGGGGGGGAAAGCAAAATATTAATAAACCTGGATCATAGCTATGTCGCTTAGGGCTTGTATCGTCAAACCCGTGGAAACCGTGCATTAGCTGGGGAGGGGTTCTCGTGTCGTTCTGGATGACCGAAGAGGCCGGAGGGGGACGGGACTTGAACTTTGACTTCTTGCATCCCTTTTTCTCTTTTTTGGTCGGACAGACATTCGGACTTTCGCTACTTGAGGCGGTGTCGTGGTTACCTTTGTCCTTCTCCAACTTGGGGTCTGTGAAAATGCGAGTGAAATAGAGAAAGCTAATTCGCAGGAGAAGAAAAATTCACGCAGAAGAATACCTTCTCCGCTTGGGACCGGAAACGGCAAGAAGGCGTCGCTGTACTCGAAGTCCTGGTTTATTATCTGATCCCCCAGTGACACCAGCAGCAGGTCCAGGACGAGGTCGTTGTTCCTTAGCCCGAAGTGGTCTGGGATGTCCTCCTTCCTAAAGACATCGACGCCCTCCCACGCCGACAGGTCGGACGCCGCCTGGTCAACAGTGGAAGGGTCCTTCAGCGCAACCTGACACATAAAAAAAATTAAAGAGACTTTAAGGAGTTTTTAATAGCAGCACCTGCATGTGCGGCCCCAGGTCGCAGGCGCGCTCGATCAAATCTCCGTCGATGAAGTTGGTGATGCGCGTGCTGGTCCTCCCGCGGGTGTCCGTCATGCCGTGGTCGGAAACGATGACCACGTCGGTGCCGTTCCTCAGCCCGTCCCGCTCCAGCGCCGCCAAGAAGTCGCCGATCCAGTAGTCCACGTTTATTAATTCCTCCTCCAGCGCCTGCGAGTCCGGCCCGCGCAGGTGCCCCACCTCGTCCACGTTGCCGTAGTAGACCATGGCCAGGTCAAAGCCGTCGCGCAGGTCGGCGGAAGCAGACCGCAGGTTCTGTCCGAAGAGGTCGAGGCGGAGGCACTCAAAGTTGTCATAGGGGCGGCACTTCTCGGGGAGGACGCCGCCGTCGAAGGGGACGTCGCAGTTGCTCCACAGGTATATCGAGGTTCTCACGCCTGGGAGAGAGATATTGCAAGAAACCATTTAGAAGCCTTTTGCTTCTTATACGGTACCTTCCTTGGTGGCGGACGTCCATAGCGGGATGTGCTGGTCCCACCAACTTGGGTCGTTGCTCTCGTCCCCCGGCAGGTTGATCCTCGACAGGGAAAACTCCTTCCCCGTCTCCCGGTTGTACATGTAGTTCCCGACGATCCCGTGGTTCTCCGCCCTTTGGCCTGGGATCCACTTGTATTAACCATAAGGAGTAAAAGTCTTCTAGTCTCTTTCTCACCTGTTGAAATGGTGGTCCATGAGGGGAAGCTCACCGAGGGGAAAATTGGCTGAACATACTCGGCTTGCACTCCCGTCTCCAGGAATTTTTTGAAGACAGGTACCTGCTGCTCGCTCAGCCGCTCCACGTAGTCCCACCGGAAGCCGTCCAGCATGATGAGAGCAAGTTTCGCCGAAACTGCAGGATCCCACAGAAAGCTTGCAGCAAAAACGAACAAGATATTCACTTTCATTTTCAGAACCAAATTTCAGTGAATTTCATTTTCCCGCATATACAGTAAGCAAACAAAGCTAAATTATTTTTTAAAAAATGTATTGTGTAGCGCTAAAGACCTCTACGCAGTGATACAAAACATACATACCGTATTTACAGCTTTTTCAATTTTATTTTAATATGTGGCTCTCCGCAGCAGCATATTTTTTTTTATAAAAGTCCAAGTTACTGCTGCGGGGAGTAACACAAGCCCTTCAAATCCAGCAGTTCAAGTGAAGAATTGTGATGACTGACAATGGCCCCT
>JAAUYJ010136578.1_pt1 | contig 18818 bp, 17 predicted proteins | sample 7278031 | NCBI WGS metagenome assembly JAAUYJ01 (sample SAMN14350222, study PRJNA611818) | marine sediment metagenome | isolation source: surface marine sediment (1.8m) | place: French Polynesia: Moorea | collected 2018-08 | reverse complement strand
TGGTTTTAGACTTACCCATAACGACTAAAAATTCTGTTGACTTAACAATACAGTAACATAATTTATAAGGATGCTTCGCGTTTATTTACTGGTTTCGCGCTTCCCCATCTAAATCACAGATTTTAGATGGGGACTGCGCTCAACGATTCTGTTCAACAATAGCCCATCAATTCTTCTGTTTGCCACTCCAAGGTATCTCCAAGGGTTGAGCCATTATGATAGGCTGCGAGTAAAATTTCGCTGGTTTTTCCCCAACTAATTACTCCTGAATGATCAAGGGCGATCGCTCCTAAGTCCCGATCCCGTTGTTTAGATTCTTCCATAGATTTTTGCATAGCTTGGGGTAAGGATAAACCGTCTCCGACTCGAATCACCACCCTTGCGGCGAAACATTCATCAACAATATCTTCTCCAACCCCGGTACAGCTAACACCGGCTTGTGCGGTTGCATAGTTCCCGGCTGGCATAGCTGAGTCACTGACGCGGCCGATTTTTTCTAATCCTTTCCCTCCTGTGGAGGTGCCGGCGGCAATGTTTCCTTGACTATCTAAGGCAACAACTCCAATGGTTCCCCGTCGGGCTTCTGAAGACTCTGTGCTGGCGAATAAACGCCCCATTTTACGTTGAAAATCATCTTTCCACTCAGCTATCCATTCTTGAGCGCGAAACTCTGTTAAGGGGTCATAAATGGGAATTTTGAGTTCTCTGGCTAATTCGGCGGCCCCCAGATCTGAGAGTATATGATCGCTTTCGGTTTGTAGGTGTTTAGCGAGATCGATGGGGTTTTTGACACGGGAAATATTTATGACACCGCTAAAGGTTTGAGTCAACCCTTCCATCAAAGACGCACTCATGCGAATTTGTCCATCTGATTGTAAAACTGATCCAGTACCTGCGTTAAAACTAGGCTCGTTTTCGAGTAACTGACAACCTCTGACAACTGCATCAATGGCTGAGCCTCCATCACCAAGCAGTTGATAGACTTCGGTGACGATGCTATGCAGGGAGGTGCGAACTTTTTGTAAACCCCCTTTATCGTCTAGGGAACTGGCACCCCCATGAATGATCAGTTTAGGTTGGGTTGTACTCATGGCTGTTTATCCTTGATCGGTGGTTTGGGAACGTCTTCTCCGACAACGTTCAGAGCAATATTTTACATCATCCCAACATTTGGTCCATTTTTTGCGCCATGTAAAGGAACGGCCACAAACGGAACATTTTTTGCTGGGTAGCTCGGATTTTAAACGTTGACGGGGCATTTTAATAAAGTCAGAACTCGGAATTCATAAGTGTTTACTATTGTTTTATTATAGGATCAGGGATTATTTTTTTCATAATTTATCGATGTTAGCCACAATTTCTACGGATTTATCGACTATTTTATCAGGTTTTAAAGCTTTATCTGATCCGATTCGTTTACAAGTGATTGATTTGTTACAAACTCAAGAGTTATGTGTTTGTGAATTGTGTGAAAAGCTTAATATTAGTCAGTCTAAACTATCGTTTCATTTGAAAAATCTTAAAGAGGCTGACTTAGTGCTATCGCATCAAGAAGGCCGTTGGATTTATTATCGTTTGAATCTCTCTCAGTTTACTATTTTAGAAAACTATTTATCTGAATATCAAAATATTTCTGAGATTTTACCAGCCAAGTCTTGTCCATAAATACTGAGATTTTGCTCTCCCGTATCTATAAGGAAAATATTATATTTCCTAGGGTGGGTTCGGTGCAGTAATGATTTCAAGGAAAAACAAATAGTTTTGCATCCGCAGCTTAACCCACCATTTTAAATATCTAGCTGGTTATACTGTTTACACCACAATTTCAGGAGATCCTATTTTTAGGTAGGAACATCTTTTGACATTTTTGTTAACCAACAAAAAATTAGCTCAAATCGCCTAATCATTCTCATTACCAACCGTTTCAGCCAACTTATGTTGTTGCCATAGGTTTTGATAAAGCCCCGATTTTTTAACTAACTCTTGATGCGTTCCCATCTGTACAATCCTACCATTATCCATTACCAAAATGCGGTCTGTCTGGGCAGCAGCAGACATTTGATGAGAAATAAATATAACCGTTCTTTGTCTTTCTTTAGAAATGTTCTCTAAGATATTGGTTGCTGTTTTATTATCTACACTAGAGAGAGCATCATCTAATACTAAAATAGGGGAATTCATTAACAAAGCTCTTGCTAAAGCTGTTCTTTGTCTTTGTCCTCCGGATAAGGTGATTCCTCTTTCTCCAACAATGGTTTCATACTGTTTAGGAAATTTCAAAATTTCTTCATGAATCTGTGCTTGTTTAGCGGCATATTCTACCGAAATAATATCTTCAAGGGGATCACCATAGCGAATATTGTTAAGGATACTGGTACTAAACAAAAAGCTATCTTGTGGGACATAGGCAATGGCCTTTCGTAAATCATTTAATCTCATGTTTGTAATATCATAGCCATCCAGAAATAGCTGATTTTCCGAAATATCTAATAAACGGGGCAAAGTATTAGCTAATGTACTTTTTCCTGAACCAATTGGTCCAACAATAGCAATAAGTTCTCCTGGTTCAATGGTAAATTTTATATCCTGAAGAGCTTTGGATTTAGCTCCTGGATAAGTGTAATTTAAGTCTTGAGTAGCTATTTTTCCTTGTTGTGAATTGATGGAAAGAAGTTGAGTATTAGGAGAATTTTTTATTTTAGGTTGTGCATAAAAAATTGATTCTACCCGATCAACACTTACTTCTCCTCTTTGATAAGCTGTAATAGTAAATCCTAATAAAGCAGTGGGAAATACTAATCTTTCAACTAAAATAATTAGTGCTACAAAATCACCAATGCTAATCAATCCCTGGTTAATGGCAGAAGTGCCAAAAGCTAATAGTAATAAAAAGCTAATATAAGATAAACCTTCAATTAAAGGAAACAATAAATTTCGAGTTTGAGCCAGCTTTAAATTGGCCCTGAGTAGTTGACGATTTTTTTCGCCAAAAGCTCGTCTTTCATTCTCTTCTTGCGCATAGATTTTAATCAAAGCTATGCCACTCATGTCTTCTTGAATAAGTTGACTGAGATCCGAAAGTTTTTCCTGTACTTTTATTTGTTGTTGCTGCAACTTTCCACTGAAGATGCTTACAGTTATTAACATTAAAGGATAGACAGCGATCGCTAATAAACTCAAATAAACATTAATGGCTAACATAGCAGGAAGGGTCAGCCCATAGGCTAAAATAGTGTTAGCTAAACTCAGCAGTGCAAACCCCACCAAACGACGAATATTGTCCACATCGCTAGTGGCGCGGTTGATTAAGTCTCCCGATGTATTTGTTGAAAAATAAGCCGGTTCGAGAGTCAATAAATGTTCAAAAATACCTTGTTTTAAAGTAAACTCTACGTCTCTTCCTACCCCAAAAATCCAGAGACGAGATAACATCCTAATTCCCCAGGAAAGTGACGCTAAAATAAAAATAAGGATAACAGCTTTAAAAATATCCTCAAAACTAAACCCTTGTCTTAGATTATCAATGCTATCTCGAATTAAAAGCGGAATATAGACTCCTAACCCATTAACCACTAATAACGCTATCATGCCAAATATGATATTGCGCCAGTGGGGCCGAAGATAAGCTATCAGTTGTCGAAGTCTCGCAGTTGCCATGATTTAGTATTGATTGAGGGATAGGTGTCTTGGTAAATTAGAATAGAAAGAAGATTCAAGGTGATTCAGTAAGACTTTAAGTTATTTGTCAATAGTATGTTGCTACTTTCTTACGATAATTATTATATCTTAACAAAACGAAAGGGATCGCTCAGAAACGGCGATCCCTGCAGATTTAGATTATAAAGATTTTACTTTTTACTCTGATGATATTGTTGGAAACTTTGGTAGTTTGTCTCAGGATGATAGAGATGGCATTGAGAGGTGATCTCATCCATCAACTGCCATGAAAAACGAAGTTCGCAGAGATACTCTCCCCAGTTTTCTTTTAAACTTTGATGAGCCATGCGTAGATTGTAGCTCGGTATCCCACTGGAAATGTGGTGGGGAATATGAACATTAATGTCATGACAAAGAATTTCAACCCAACGAGGGTAATCACAGTGTACTGTACCACATAGTTGAGCTTCAGCCTCATTCCATTGATCTTCCTTTCTAAAGGGAATACTAGGAATTGTGTGGTGAACAATGGTAAAGGTACTCATCCAAAAATGGAACACTAACCAAGGTAACAACCAAAACTTAATGACACCCCAAACCCCTAATGTAGAGAAGGCAATGGGAAAAGAAATAGCAGCACCAATAATAACCACTAAAGCGGAAACACGAACCTGTTCGCTTTCTTTTCCTTCAAAGTTAGTCCAAACAAAGTGTTTTTTGGCCCAGTGAAAGATGGAGCCTAACCACCAAAAACGACCTCTTAAGCGTTGATATACCCACCTCACAACAAAGGGAAATGTTTGATAATCATCGGCCACAGAGGGGTCCCAAGCATTATCAATGCCTAGTTTATTTGTATGCTTATGATGATGATCGTGGCAAATCTTCCAACCATAAAAAGGATAAAATAAGGGTAAAAAGACTGCGTGACCCACTAAATCATTAACCCAATTTTTATTAGAAAAGGAACGATGGCCGCAATCATGGCCAATAACGAATAAGCCTGTCATAGCTGTTCCCGTAAATGCCCATACAATAGGCAATAAGTACCAAGGAGAAACCGCTAAAGCAGCCCATCCTAAAGCTACCATAGAAACCGTAAGAAAGACCTTAAACCAAGCTTTACGAGGATTTTTAACAAATACTTCTGCTGGTAAAGTTTTCAGGATATCGCGCAACCGAATATTGGGATCAAGTTGAGAAGAAACCGACGGCTGAGGCTGAGTAAGCAGTGTTGTCATGAATAAACGAAGATACTACAAGATGTCAACTTATTAACAAATCATGGGGCATATATGGGTAAAAAAGCTCTTATAATCACGCCACAGCAAGGATCATCACTCAAAAAACACCAAATGCCCCACGACTCAGTCTTAATATTTATATCACATCATCAGCCAAAATCAGAGCTAAAACCAAACAAAATAGTTTCATGCACACCCTATCTATAATTTTTGATTTAGATGGAGTGTGTTCAAAGGTTGATAAGCTGGAAATAATATAAAAAAAATCAGATCAAAACAAAAATTTAACCCTTATGAAACTTGTAGATCATCTGAAAATGGCTACCTCAGCCTTGCTCTCCAATAAACTTCGGAGTGGTTTAACTATGTTAGGCATTACCATTGGTAATGCTTCGGTGATTGGTATGGTGGCAGTGGGAGAAGGAGCTCGTCAATTAACCGCACAACAATTTCAGGCTTTAGGTCCAAATGTTATCCTTCTCAGTCTGTCTTCAGCCCGTATTAGAAGGGGTGTATCTCCAGAAGCGAAACCTTTATTACTTGAAGATGCCGAAGCCATTGCTAAGTTAGTTCCTAATTTAAGGGGTATTGCCCCAGAAATTCACACCAACCAGTTAATTATATATCAAGATCAAGTTCTCCAAAACTTGGTTAAGGGAACGGATACTGACTATCTTGCTGTTAGAAATTATCAACTTGCCCAAGGACGATTTATAAATAATATTGATATTCAAAGAAATAGAAGAGTTGTGGTTTTGAGTGATGATATTGCAAAACAATTATTTGGACAAAAAGCAGCAATTGGCCAATCTATTAGAATTAGAAATATTACCTTTAATGTGATTGGAATCCTGGAAAATAAAGGAGCTTTATTTGATTCTAATCAAGACAATCAAATTATTGTTCCTATTACCACAGCCCAACATCAACTACGAGGCTGGAATTATCCTCATGGAATTCCTCTAAATACGGTTTCTTTATTAGCTAAAGATGAAAACAGTGTTGATGCCATTAGCTTTCAAATTAAAAATTTAATGCTATTACGTCATAATGGACTTAAGGAAAGTGATGTCAAGATTTTTTCTCAAAATGCCTTACAGGAAACGGCAAACAATACTAATCAGACTTTAGAGCAAATGTTAGCAGCGATCGCTATTATTTCTTTATTAGTTGGTGGCATAGGAGTTATGAATATCATGTTAGTTTCAGTGAGAGAACGGACTCAAGAAATTGGCTTACGAAAAGCGATAGGAGCGACGAAAAAAGATATTTTGGGTCAATTTATTTTAGAAGCTATTTTATTAGCTGTGGGAGGTAGTTTTGTTGGTATCAGTGTTGGTTTAGGTGGAGTAATTATCTCTAATGTATTCTTTTCTTTAGCCACCAGTATTTCTATTCCTTCTATCATCATTGCTGTGAGTATTTCTGGAGGAGTTGGCTTATTTTTTGGGGTATTTCCTGCGAAACAAGCTGCTCAACTCGATCCAATTATTGCCCTAAAAAATTATTAATCAATCTCTCAAGATTCTTGTCAGGGGCCCCATTGGTATCCTAACATTGGCCCATAGGAGTTTTTGCGCTCCATCTTGTTTGATAACTTTTAATTTGGGAATGTCGTATTATGGCTTTAGCTGTTGGAACTGTTGCACCTAACTTTACCACTGTTGACGATGAGGGCAAGACCATATCTTTGTCAGATTATAAGGGTAAAGTAGTGGTTTTGTATTTTTATCCTAAAGATGATACCCCTGGTTGTACCAAAGAAGCTCAAAGCTTCCGTGATAACTATCAAGAATATCAAGATAAGGATATGGTTGTTTTTGGGGTGAGTATGGATGATCAAGCCTCTCACAAAGCTTTTAAAGAAAAGTATGGCTTACCGTTGCAATTGTTAGTGGATACAGACGGAAGTTTAACCAAAGCCTATGATGTAGATGGTGGAGGTTATTCCAAGCGCGTGACTTACATTATTAACGGAGAAGGCAAAATTGGTTATGTCGATGAAAAGGTTAAAACCGATAGCCATGCCACAGATATTTTAGGCGTTGCTGGTTAATCTTTTACCTTACATAAAAAAAGTTTTCCCTCAGTTTAATATGAGGGAAAACTTTTTTTATGCTTCTTTCTTTTTTTGATTTTCCTCAAGCATATGTAGAAGAAAAGGGGGAAACTTAAACATTATTTATGTATTCTTTTTCCCCATCTTTGTTCTCAAAGAGAACTTTTCTAAGACTACATCCCAGGAAGATTTAACCCACTGGTGAGCGTCTCCATTTTTTCTCTCATTGTCTCAGTCGACTGTGCATAAGCATCTTTCATGGCATCTGTTACTAATCTTGATAACTCCTCATCCCCTTTGTTCATGGCTTCTGGAGAAATTTTAACTTCACGAGGCTCTTGATTACCACTCATGATAACTGTCACCAGCTTTTCTTCGTCGCTCCCCTCAATATTCATCTCCTCCAACTCCTGTTGTAGTTGCTGCGCTCCTTGTTGAACTTGTTGCGCTTTTTGAAATGCTTCTTGAAGTTCTTTGATTTTACCTAATCCGAATCCAAATCCTTTTCCTTTGTCTTGTGTCATTGTTCCCTCTAGTGAGCTTTTTTGGCATTTAAAGTATAGATGATCTTTTATGTTAACTCATTAAGTAACTTGTTGAACAGTAACCTAATTAGAGGTCCGTCTACTTTCTTGAGCAATAATTTAATGCTACTGCCATTAAACTTAGTGGGTTTCATCTAATTATAAAGCTCAAAGAGAATGGGTTGAGTTTTTCTGAAAAATCTGGCTAAAGTTAACTAACAATATTGAGCATTTTGTTGTTAGAATAGACGAGGATAATCTCTTTAAATTGCTACTACTTAAAATTATGAAGTCTACGGAAAATTATCGTCAGTCATCCCCCAAGCTTGATCCTGAAAAATACGCTGCTCTAAAAGCGGAAGCAAAAGCTCCCTACAAAGGTTTGAGAAAGTTTTTTTATATTGCTTTTGGAGCATCAGGTTTTATAGGAGCAGTGGTTTTTTTAGCCCAATTAGCTGCAGGAAAAGATGTATCTTCTGCTTTACCTAATTTTGCTTTACAAGTCGGTGTTACTGCTTTGATGGTGTTTTTATTTCGTCTAGAAAAAAATTGATGGCTGTGAGTTCGCTCTTAGGAGTTATGATTTTTTAAGTGAGACAATGACGGTTTCAAACTTAAGAAATTTAAAAAATAAACCCCGTATAGTACGAGGTTAGGAACCGGCCAAGAAAAGTATCAATTGTTGTCTTAATCGTCAATAGTAATATCTCCTTCAAATACCTGTTGTTGTAGTTCTCGATATAACTTCACTTCTTCTTCTGTGACTACATTATCAGCAGCGATCGCTGCTTTTATAGTTTCATCTTCCTCACGAGATAATCTGCCATCTGCCAAGGCTCCCTCAATGAGAGCTTTAATTTTTTGGCTGTCAGTATCCATACCAATATCCTCAAAAGTGTAGCTTTTTAATTCTAATTTTAGAATACATCATTATTCAAAGATAAAATCAAAACAATCAATTTTCTCCTCAATCCAGTCATATGACCATACCTCCTGAATCTTCTGCTGTCTCATCCTCAGAAGCCAATGGTGACAAAGAGACAACCTCTTTATCCTCCCCAGATTTGATGTCCCCTCAAGAGACAGCAAAGCCCTTGTATCTTAAAGAAATGAAGTCCTATAATCCTTGGTTACTGTTCACCGCCATTGGCATGATGGGAGTAGGATTAGCTTGCAACATCTACTGGGTAGGTTTAAGCAGTGCGATCATTGCTTTAATGCTCTCTTTGCGAGTCATTCTTCCTTCAGTGAAAAATTGGTTTTTGCAATACCTGACTCCCCAAGAAAGAGAAACCTTAACAGGATTTACGGTTTTTATGCTCTCCCTAGCTGGCCTCTTCTACTATTTGGGGGTGTATCAACTGATTGGCAACTGGCTCAATCAATTTAAATACGATGAGTTTGGTTCTTGGGCTGAATGGATCGGGGCCTTGGGGCAAATTATGATCGCCATGTTAGCAGTGTATGTGGCTTGGGCTCAATATGTTATTTCCCGTGATTTAACCCTACAGCAAAACCGCATTACCCAACAACAAACCATTGATACCTATTTTCAAGGAATTTCTGATCTGGTGTTAGATGGAGAAGGAATGCTAGAAGATTGGCCGCAAGAACGCTCTATTGCGGAAGGGCGCACCGCAGCCATTCTCAGTAGTGTGGATGGGGTGGGAAAAGCAAAAATTTTACGCTTTCTCTCTCAATCACGATTATTAACCCCCCTAATGCGGGACAATCGTTTAGGAAGACCGATGTTAGACGGCTTTGGGGGCTATGCTGAAGATCGGCCTTATGGGGTACGGGTGATTAATTTAGGGGTGATGTTAGCAGGAGCTAATCTATCGGGTCAAGATTTACGCTGGACAGACTTAAGTGAAGCCAATATGGTTCGGGCTAACTTAAGTGATTGCGATTTAGTTAAAGGGAATTTATCTCGCACTGTCTTATACGATGCCAATCTTAAAGGAGCCAATCTCAAAAGTACCCGCCTCTTCTATGGAGAGGTTCAAACGGCTAGTCCTCGTTCCAGAAGCCACTCTCCTGACTATACCACTGGTGCCTATACAGGAGTGGTGATCGAAAATTGTAACTTAGCTGAAGTGAAAAATTTAACCTCTGAACAACATTATTATTTATGCGCTTGGGGAGGAGAACAAACCCGTACTACCATTCCAGGAGGTTGTCAGGGAATTCCCAATAAATTAAACCGTTGATTCCTATCTAGCGTTAAACAAGGTGACTTCGGAGTTTGGAGTTATAATTTTTTAACAGCGAAAAGTTGTTGGAGCGAGGCATATGTCTTGGTGCGCGTTACAAAAACAAATTCTGAGTTGTGACTTCTGACTTCTGACTTCGTTAAAGATGGGGACTGGGCAAAAAATTCTGTTCAAAGAACTAATAAGGGCGTATCGTAGACATAGAAAACAACAAAGATAAAAAAAGGGGTGAAATTATCCCCCTTGATTGGTGGTCATTAAGGCAAAAAAATCTTAGACTAATTACAATTAGTCATGAAGAAGGCAAAAAACAAATCCGCACTTACTTGTTTAAAATTGAGATAGCAAAAACTTCAAGACTCATCTTGCGAAGTGGTTTAGTTATAGCTCAAGCAAGTTATCCAAGGCAAGGCCAAGTCTTCTGTGAGCCTCAATCTCTCACTAGATGCTAACCATTAGTCAAATCTAACGCTAGAAGTAAATATGAAAAAAGACCTCACCCTTTATAGAAATATTGGCATCTTTGCTCACGTAGATGCTGGAAAAACTACCACAACGGAAAGAATCCTCAAATTGACGGGGAAAATCCATAAAATCGGTGAAGTACACGAAGGTGCAGCCACCACTGACTTTATGGAACAAGAACAGGAACGGGGTATTACCATTCAGTCTGCAGCTACCAGTTGCTTCTGGAAGGATCATCAACTCAACATTATTGATACCCCAGGTCACGTTGACTTTACCATTGAGGTATATCGTTCCCTAAAAGTTCTAGATGGTGGTATTGGGGTGTTTTGTGGTTCAGGAGGGGTAGAACCTCAATCTGAAACCAACTGGCGTTATGCTAACGATTCTAAGGTTTCTCGTATTATCTACGTCAATAAGTTAGATAGAACTGGGGCGGACTTTTTTAGTGTTGTCAAGCAAGTAGACGAAATTTTAGCCGCTAAACCCTTAGTCATGGTACTTCCCATTGGTATTGAAAATGACTTCAAGGGTGTAGTTGATTTACTGACGGAAAAAGCTTGGATCTGGGATGAATCAGGTGATCCCATGAACTACGAGATCAAGGATGTTCCTGAAGATATGACGGATCAGGTGGCAGAATATCGGGAAGCTTTAATTGAAATGGCCGTCGAACAAGACGATGAGATAATGGAAAAATATCTCGAAGGAGAAGATTTAACGGTTGATGAAATTAAAGCTTGTCTCCGCAAAGGAACCCGTGAATTAGCATTTTTCCCAACTTACTGCGGTTCTTCCTTCAAAAATAAAGGGGTGCAGTTGGTTCTTGATGCAGTGGTTGACTACCTCCCCAACCCCCTCGAAATTCGACCCCAACCAGAGGTGGATTTGGAAGGGAATGAAACAGGAACTTATGCTGTTGTTGATGCGGAAAAGCCATTGCGTGCCTTAGCTTTTAAGATTATGGACGATCGCTTTGGGGCTTTAACCTTCACCCGTATCTACTCAGGAACCGTTTCTAAGGGTGATACCGTACTAAATACAGCTACAGGAAAAAAAGAACGAGTCAGTCGTTTAGTGGAAATGCACGCTGACTCCCGTGAAGAAATAGACTCGGCTCAAGCCGGGGATATTGTGGCGATTGTGGGCATGAAAAACGTCCAAACTGGACATACGCTTTGTGATCCTGACTTTCCAGCAACTTTAGAACCGATGGTTTTCCCCGATCCTGTGATTTCTGTGGCTGTGTCACCGAAGAAGAAAGGGGACAACGAAAAAATGTCCATTGCACTCAGTAAAATGGTGCAAGAAGATCCCTCTTTTTACATGGAAACGGATCAAGAAAGCGGTGAAACCATTATTAAAGGGATGGGAGAATTACACTTAGATATTAAGGTGGATATCCTCAAGCGAACCCACGGGGTAGAAGTTGAAGTGGGTAAACCCCAAGTGGCTTATCGCGAGTCCATTACCAAAACCATCACTGATAGCTACACCCATAAGAAACAGTCTGGGGGTTCCGGTCAATTTGGTAAGATTGATTATGTCATCGAACCCGGAGAGCCCGGCACTGGCTTTGAGTTTGAGTCTAAGGTGACTGGGGGTAATGTTCCGAGGGAATTTTGGCCCGCCGTTCAAAAAGGCTTTGAAAATAGCATCGATAAGGGTGTTTTAGCTGGTTATCCTTGTGTTGACCTCAAGGTGACTTTGACTGATGGTGCGTTCCACCCTGTTGACTCGTCGGCGATCGCATTTGAGATCGCAGCCAAAGCAGGATATCGTCAGTCGATTCCGAAAGCCGGTCCCCAGATATTAGAACCGATTATGAATGTTGACGTATTCACCCCTGAAGATTATATGGGGGATGTCATCGGGGATCTTAACCGTCGTCGTGGCATGATTAAGTCACAGAATTCAACGCCTATGGGAGCACGTATTAAGGCTGATGTTCCTTTGAGTGAGATGTTCGGTTACATTGGTGACTTGCGGACTATGACCTCAGGGCGGGGTCAGTTCTCTATGGAATTCTCTCATTATGCCCCTTGTCCTGGCAATGTGGCAGAAGAAGTCATTAAAGAAGCTAAAGAACGTCAAGCAGCCCTTGCATAAGCTTTTAAATTGACATCCATTACTGTTTTCCTGACCTAAAATAATATCGGTCAGGAATTTTTTATCCTGATGTCGCCATTCATCCCTAATCTTCTAAAAGTTAGGGATGAATGGCGACCAAAATATAAAGCGAGTGCGTAATTCCGAGGTGTCCTCGGAATTACGCACTCAAGACACCGCAAAGCGTCCATTAACAAAAAGAATTAAGCTATAATAAGCATAAAAGCACTGTTGCAATACAGGGACACAACCGCCTAGTACCTACTAAAAATAGGGAAAATGGTCAGGGGTCGAAACTAAGCTAACCAACAAACCCGATTAGCTTCGGCTAAGTCTCTCAGAAGAGAGAACAAAAGAAAGTAAAGCCAAACCCTCTAGGATGAGGTATTAGAGGCAATTGGATACGACGAGTGCGTTTTAAGCATAAAGAATCCCTACCCTTCTACACGGTAGGGTTATTCAAGGGGATTTGGTATCGGTATTTAGGTTGTCGATTTCGTCTTTCTGAATAGGCTTGTCAAGTCGAATTTTCATCCCGACGGGATGGAAATTCGACATTTTGGGATTATCTATAGTTTTACTTCAATCTCCACCCCGGCTGGTAAGTCTAATTTCATTAAAGCATCAATAGTCTTAGAAGAAGGCTGATAAATATCAATAATACGTCTATGGGTTCTGGTTTCAAAGTGTTCCCGTGAATCTTTATCAACGTGAGGCGATCTCAATACACAATAGATACGGCGTTTTGTTGGAAGCGGTATAGGTCCAATTGCGGTTGCGTCGGTACGATTGGCAGTGTCGACGATTTTCTCACAGGAAGTGTCTAATAAACGACGGTCAAATGCTTTTAAACGGATGCGGATTTTTTGTTGTGCTAAAGTAGCCATAATGTTTAATTGTCAAGGTTCAGTAATTTACAACAAGAAAAGTTTAGGGAAAATTAAGTGACCAGTTAAGGTAAAGTTAACTGGTCACTGATTGATTATTTGGTTGTCCTACTTAAGAATCTTAGAAACGACACCCGCACCAATGGTACGGCCACCTTCACGGATCGCAAAACGCATTCCTTGTTCAATGGCGATGGGGTTGATCAATTCAACTGTCATTTTGATGCGATCGCCGGGCATTACCATTTCTACTGCGCTACCGTCATCTGCTGTGTAGTCTTGAATGATACCGGTTACATCGGTGGTTCTTACATAGAACTGAGGGCGATAGTTCTTGAAGAAGGGTGTGTGACGGCCACCTTCTTCTTTGGTTAACACATAAACCTCTCCTTCAAACTGGGTATGAGGGGTAATTGAACCGGGCTTGGCAATAACCATTCCCCGTTCGATGTCTTCTTTTTTGACACCCCGTAGCAGTAAACCAACGTTATCCCCTGCCATCCCTTCATCGAGGGTTTTTTGGAACATTTCCACCCCGGTAACGGTGGTGGTTTGGGTTTCTCTGATTCCGATGATTTCAATGGTTTCACCCACTTTTACTTTACCCCGTTCAATCCTTCCGGTGGCAACGGTTCCCCGACCTGAGATGGAGAATACGTCTTCAACTGCCATCAAGAAGGGTTTATCTACTTCCCTTTCGGGTTCAGGGATATAAGCATCAACTTCTTCCATCAGCTTGAGGATTTTATCAGTCCAGTCATTTTCCCCTGGGGCAATATTGGGATTTTCTTTTAGAGCTTCTACTGCCATTAAAGCTGAGCCGGTCACGATAGGGATATCGTCTCCGGGGAAATCATACTCACTAAGGAGTTCGCGTACTTCGAGTTCCACCAGTTCTAAGAGTTCTTCATCATCTACTTGGTCTTCTTTATTTAAGAAGACGACGAGACTGGGAACCCCAACCTGTTTTGCTAAGAGGATATGTTCACGGGTTTGGGGCATGGGTCCGTCAGCAGCAGAGACCACTAAAATACCGCCATCCATCTGTGCTGCCCCAGTAATCATATTTTTCACATAGTCAGCGTGACCGGGACAGTCAACGTGAGCATAGTGGCGGCCTTCCGTTTCATACTCAACGTGAGCCGTATTGATGGTGATACCCCGTGCTTTTTCTTCAGGGGCTGCATCAATATCTTCGTAGTTACGGGCTTTTGCTTGACCTGCCGCCGCTAATGTCATGGTGATATCGGCGGTTAAGGTTGTTTTACCGTGGTCAACGTGGCCAACGGTGCCGATGTTAACGTGAGGTTTAGTCCGTTCAAATTTTTCGCGTGCCATGAATTAACTGTTCCTTTTTTTGTCTTCTTTATTCTAAGCAGTGATGTTTTTTACTCATCAGCGATCCATAGTCTATTATCCACTATCTATGGCTGACTATGCACTGATTCCTAAATAATTAATCATTCACTGTCGTAGATGTAGGCGTTCCCTGTATTTTTTAGGACAATCGCTTGAGCGACGTTTTGAGGAACTTCTGCATAATGGCTAAATTCCATCGAGAAGATCCCCCGTCCTTGGGTTTTTGACCGAATATCGGTCGCATAACCAAACATTTCTGCTAGTGGGACATCAGCAGAAATTTTGGCAAGTCCGTCCTCTGGATTCATCCCCTCGATATTACCGCGACGGGCGTTTAGATCCCCTATTACATCTCCTAAGAAGTCTTCTGGAACTTCTACTTCAACTTTCATCATCGGTTCGAGGAGAACGGGAGAAGCTTTTTTGACTGCATCACGAATGGCCATTGAACCTGCAATTTTAAAGGCCATTTCTGAGGAGTCAACGTCGTGGAAAGAACCATCCACTAAGGTCACTTTCACATCAATGAGAGGATAACCTGCAATAATTCCTGAGTTACAGGCTTCTTTCATTCCTTGTTCGGCCGGGGCGATAAATTCTTTGGGAATGACTCCGCCAACGATTTTGGAGACGAACTCAAAACCACTACCTGCTTCGGCGGGTTCTAGTTCTACCACCACGTGGCCATATTGCCCTTTCCCTCCACTTTGACGAATATATTTGCCTTCTGCTTCGCTGGATTTACGGATGGTTTCACGGTAGGCTACTTGGGGTTGGCCGACGGTTGCTTCGACTTTGTATTCTCGCAACATCCGATCCACCAAGATTTCTAAATGGAGTTCCCCCATTCCTGCGATCACAGTTTGATTGGTTTCGGGATCAACACTCACCTTAAAGGTGGGATCTTCGTCAGACAAGGCTTGCAAGGCTTTGGATAGTTTTTCCATGTCTTGCTTTGTCTTGGGTTCGACGGCTACAGAAATAACTGGTTCTGGGATATACAAGGATTCTAGGAGAATGGGGTGCTTTTCATCACACAAGGTATCCCCTGTAATGGTATTCCTTAAGCCGATGGCTGCTCCTAAGTCTCCCGCCCTTAGTTCGTCTACTTCGATGCGATCGTTTGATTTAAGAACGATTAAGCGAGAAATCCGCTCTTTTTGTTCTTTGGTGGCGTTGTAGATATAGTTGCCTTTTTCTAAAACCCCAGAGTACACGCGCATAAAGGTTAAGCGGCCATAGGGATCAGAGACAATTTTAAAGGCTAGGGCAGAAAATGGCTCATCGTCGGAGGCTTTGCGGCTGTCTTCTGTGCCATCTCTTAATAACCCTGTGATGGGAGGAACATCTAAGGGAGAGGGTAAGTAGTCAACCACGGCATCTAAGAGAAGTTGTACCCCTTTATTTTTGAAGGCAGAACCGCACAACATTGGGATAATAGTCTTGTCTAAAGTTCCTTTTCTTAACCCCTGTTTGATTTCGGCCTCGCTTAGTTCTTCTCCTTCGAGATATTTTTCTAAGAGGCTTTCATCAATTTCTGCAACGGCTTCGACGAGTTGAGTGCGGTATTCTTGTGCCTGTTCTAAGTATTCGGCAGGTATCTCCGTATCTTCTATGTTTTGGCCTAAGTCATCTTGATAAATTTTTGCCCGCATCCTCACTAAATCGACAATTCCACGAAATTCGTTTTCTGTGCCGATGGGTATCTGGATGGGAACCGCATTGGCTTTGAGGCGATCGCAGATTTGTTGATGAACTTTGAAAAAGTTCGCTCCCGTGCGATCCATTTTGTTGACAAAGGCAATACGAGGGACATGATAACGGTTAGCTTGTCGCCATACTGTTTCTGACTGTGGCTGAACTCCCCCAACGGAACAAAATACCCCGATCACTCCATCTAGGACACGCATGGAACGTTCTACTTCGATGGTAAAGTCTACGTGGCCTGGGGTATCAATGATGTTGATTCGGTGATCCAGCCAGTTGGTACTAATGGCTGCTGCTGTAATGGTGATGCCCCTTTCTTGTTCTTGGGCCATCCAATCCATTGTGGCTGTTCCTTCATGAACTTCACCGAGTTTATATGCGATTCCTGTATAGAAGAGAATGCGTTCTGTGGTTGTTGTTTTGCCCGCATCGATGTGGGCAGCAATGCCTATGTTTCGCACCCTCTCCAGGGGGATATTCCGTGCCACAGCTACCTCCTTACTGCTCTGCCTGGCTATTTTTACGCTTTGGGACCGTTTGTTTGTTTACACTATTTACAATTCTATACTTTTCTTTGGAAAAATTTACCTTAGATGAGTATGAAAGTTGCAGTTATCATCCCAAGTTGATTAGGAATTTAGTAGCGGTAATGGGCAAATGCTTTGTTTGCGTCTGCCATGCGATGGGTTTCATCGCGCTTTTTCATCGCTGCCCCAGTTTCATTGGCTGCATCCATGATTTCGTTGGCTAGTTTGCCAGCCATGGTGCGGCCGCCCCGAATACGAGAATAACGAATCAACCACCTTAATGCTAAGGTGGTTCCTCTGGAGGGAGAGACTTCCATCGGGACTTGATAGGTTGCCCCTCCTACCCGTCTTGCTTTTACTTCTACGAGGGGAGTGAGGTTTTTAATAGCTTTTTCAAAAACGTCTAGGGGCTCTTCTCCGGTTCGTTCTTTAATCATGGTCATGGCATCGTAAACAATCCCGGCGGCCACAGATTTTTTCCCGCTTTTCATCACCCGACGGATGGTCATGTTCAACAGACAGCTATTATAAACTGAGTCGGGGGGAACGGGCTTCCTTTTAATATTTCCTCGGCGAGACATAGTGATTGGTTCCTGTGAACTTAAGTTAACATTACGATTTCGTTTATCAAACGACCCGATGGTTGTTTGCAGTTTTCAAGGTTCAATGGTTAGTATGACTACGGAAGAGTTTACCCTTTAGGACGTTTGGTTCCATACTTAGAACGCCCTTGTTTACGGTCTTTTACCCCTTGAGCATCTAGGGTTCCCCGAATGATATGATAACGTACTCCTGGTAAATCTTTTACCCGTCCGCCGCGAATTAAGACAACGGAGTGTTCTTGTAAGTTATGACCAATCCCTGGAATATAAGCAGTGACTTCAAATCCCGAAGTTAAACGAACCCTTGCCACTTTTCTGAGGGCGGAGTTAGGTTTTTTGGGGGTAGTGGTATATACTCTAGTGCAGACACCTCGACGTTGGGGACACTGCTTGAGGGCAGGTGATTTTGTTTTCTTTTTGGCTTTGGAGCGTTCACTCCGAATTAATTGTTGAATAGTTGGCATAATTTCATATAAGGGAAGGATGTCAGAACTTCCGATCAATTATAAAATCGCTGACAAATTGCCATCTTACCAATATATACTAGGCTTTGTCAATGTCATTAACTCTCAGCGTTAGTTTTCTTTGATGGTGAAGGACAAACCACAACGACAAGAGGTATTAATCAAGGGGTTATGAAAACGGAACCCTCCTCCCATTAAGTCTTCTGCATAGTCTAAACGTAAGTCTGAGAGATATTTTAAACTGTTTTCATCAATGAGGAGAGAAATATCTTCGATGGGGTGAAGGCGATCGCTATTTTCTTTAGTTTCACATAAATCAAAGGTGTAGTATAGCCCATCACAACCGCCTGGTTTAACTTCTAAACGAAAATAACTATTGGGTTGTTGACGACTCCTTTGCATTCGCTTTATTTCTTTGATGGCTGCGGGGGTGAGTTCGATCATACTTTCGGCATTTTCATCTGCTAGATATTATCTTACCAGAAGTGACATCCTCTCACACCAAATCAGTGATTTGGAAAGAATTCCCCACTATATTGCGGATGCGAAGCGAAGCAATTAGTGAGGGAATATGTCAAGGAACTAGAACTGTTATTTTTGTTTCTTGCGTTTGGATGCTAAACCGATTCCACCTAAGGTAAGGAGTCCTAAAAGGGTTCCAGGTTCAGGGACAGTGTGTAGTTCGTAAATATAATCAAATTCAATGGTTTCAGGCCCAGTGTTGAAAACATAGAATGACTCTTCAGTAAAACTAAAGGGAGCAGGAAAAGTGTGATGGTCATAAAAACGCTCTCCTGCAACAAAAGTAAGATCCCAGATACTCTCTATATGTAGCTCCCAATATTCTTCACGACTAGACCATAAAGAGGAGCCACTTGCTCCTGGGGGGAACCCCCAGGAGCAAGTGGCGTGTACAAACTAGGGAAATATTTGTACGTTTAGCCTCACCAAATCTCTATGCCCTAACCAACTGTTACCTTGAGTACCGTGAACCTATTGCT
>JAAUYJ010112008.1_pt1 | contig 18833 bp, 14 predicted proteins | sample 7278031 | NCBI WGS metagenome assembly JAAUYJ01 (sample SAMN14350222, study PRJNA611818) | marine sediment metagenome | isolation source: surface marine sediment (1.8m) | place: French Polynesia: Moorea | collected 2018-08 | reverse complement strand
GCTGAAGGAGGGGAAGTCAGACCAAAAGGTGGGCGCAAGTCTGTCTTGAGGCATTCCCCTGTGAGTTCAGAAGCCCCAACTATACCGATAGGTTAGTTGGGGTAGTTCACCCCCCACAAATACTCGTAATAGCATGGGAAACCCCATCTATGAACTACAACTGTATGGCAATGGTCAATTAATAGCAACTTATCAAACTGTTACCGGACGGGCTAATACTCAAAACAGAAATCGCCACCAGGCAGGAACAGAAGCACCACTACCCGACGGTCAATATCACGTCGCAAGTACAGAAGTGCCTGGAACTCATGCCGAAGTTGGAGGAAGATTTCTCCCCATTGAACCCCTTTTTTCCACCGGAAGATCAGCTTTAGGAATTCATTATGACCCCTCTTTCCAAAAGGCTAACGGAGAAGATGGGACCCAGGGATGTATTGCCTTAACCAACAAACGTGACCTTGAACAAGTATTGCAATACGTCTATACCTATCAACCGCAATATTTAGAGGTCGACTTACAGGTGTAATGAGCACACACAGGGAAGATGTAACCATGTTAAAAACCTTAATAGCAAGTATTCTCCTCTTAGGAGCAACGGCTTTACCCATTCAAGCGCAACGACAAGGGCCCGGATGTGGTCCCTACGACAACTGTAGAGGACAAGGTGGACCAGCACACTACGGGCAAATCTGCACCAATGATCGCCGTGGCCGTTTAAATGTCAGAACTGGGCCAGGGGTAAATTATCGCCCCTGGACACAGGTTTCTAATGGACAAACAGTTACCTTATATGACAGTAGAATAGGTCAAGATGGCGGTGGTTATAGGTGGCAACGTATTTATCTCGATGGTAGAGAAGGATGGGTTCGTTCTGATTATGTTTGCGATTAGTAGGGAACAAAACCAATGATCACGGGTCACTTAAGTTAAAATAGTCGATATAAACTTTTAAAGTGTCTCCGTAAAAAGAGTTAGCCGTACTTTTGACGTTTTACGCTTCATCGGCTACTCTTGTAAGCAGTCCAAGGAATACTTGGACTGTTTTTTTAGTCTTAGCGATCGCTTTTTGATCTAAGTGGATCACTTAATAGGTAATATATAAATTTTTTTGACGATATTCAACACAACTGCATGATAATGACTACCTTTCAAGGTTAAGTTAATTTAACAATCCGTTAAAATGCGGTACTTTTCAGGTCTTAAAAAGAGCATCATAAAGATAATCAATTGTTGTTCCCTTTTTTATTAATTGTATTTATCCGATGGTAATGATACAACATCAATTTAAGTCTAAGCAGCTTAGTATATTACTGAAAAATTTTATTATTAAGAAACCAAGGGGAACACTTAAAATAGTTCCCAAAGTCAATGATAAATCCACTGAGAGACCTTATACCTTAGTATTTAATAACGGAGGAATAACCTATGGAGGAATGAATATTCCTCAAAGGGACGAATTTGCTAAAATCTTAGTCCAGAAGGTAAACCCCAAGATTAGTCCTGTTGCCGTCAAAGTTGCCACAAAAAAAGCAACCGATCCCACTTCCGTTAGACAAGTCTTAAACTACCTAGTTCACATCCGAATGTTAACTTGGGAACAAGTTGAAACCTGTATTCGAGAACAAATTTTACGGGTACTTGAATACCTACTGCCCCATTCTGGATCGTTACAATTCAATGATACTTTAGAGTGCGATCTCTGCTTTGGTAAAGACAATCATGTAATGGAGTTGTCTAGCTTAATAGAAAGTCTCAAGGAACGTCAACAAAAATGGGAAGCCCTAACCCCAACAATTCCTTCAGCCGATGCAATTCCTTGTCTTGTAACCACAACACTCCCCCAAATTAATAAACCGGCGGTACGTCAGCATTTAGAAAAATGGGTAGATGGGAAACGCAGTATTACAGAGATTGCTCAACAATTGGACAAAGATCCCCTCTCTATAGCAAGTTTCTATGCTAATGGGGTGCAAATGGGTTGGATAACTTTTGATAGGAAGACACTCATTGAATATAATAACCGCCCCACCATTTTATCTGTTGATGATAGCCCCATTGTTCAAGCAACCATGAAGCGCATTTTAAGCCCTCGCTACAATCTTTTGTTAGCCAGTGGTGCACTGGAAGCTCTTAATTTACTCAATCAAAAGCCAATTTCTTTACTGCTTCTCGATCTCACTATGCCTGATATTGATGGGCTACATATGTGTAAAACTCTAAGAAGCATTCCTAAATTTAAGCATCTCCCCATTGTCATGATAACCGCTAGAGATGGCTTGATGAACAAAATAAAGGGTCAAATTGCAGGAACTAACCGTTATTTAACTAAACCATTTGATCCTGAACAATTGTTAAACATTGTTGGGCAGTTTGTTAATCAAGGACATGGTTATTAGCCTTGCTAAAAGGGTTTTTAACTACCATCTAGAACATAAAGACATTCAATTATCTCTCTTTTAGAAGTCTTCGGTATAGCAACAATTCCAAAATGCTGATACTTCTTAAAAATAGGAGTTCGCTCTAAGTAAATTGATGGACAACTTACTCAAATCAGCAGTTTCAAACCCTAATTGTCTCCTTTAAAAAATCATAACACCGAACTCCGAACTCCTAAGTCAAGTTAACAATAGCTATGAACACCAAATCCTATTTAATTTTTAATCTTCATGATATTCAATACGGAATAGAAGTAAATTTAGTCAAAGAAATTTTTCTTTTACCGGAACTGATTCCTATTACCGAAGCCCCCACTGATATTATCGGTATCCTGAATTTAAGAGAAAAATTGTTACCAGTAATGCACTTAGATTTACGCTTAGGAAATCCTCTAACAAGATGCCAAATATCTGATAGCATAATTGTTCTAGATTACGATAATTTACAAATTGGAGTTATTGTTACTGCTGTCCATGAAGTCCAAGAAATTTCATCAGACATGATGGAAAAAGATATAGATTACGGACGCAGTAAAGGGATTAATCCTCTTTTTATGTTGGGCATAGCAAAAATTGATGGTAATGCCATTATTTTGCTTAATCCTGAAGCTTTAATTAGGGAACCTAATCAGGTCAAAAATTTAAGTGAAGCATCAGATAATAAGAAAATAATCAACAGTTTTTATGACTTATGTTGTCCTAATGCAACACTCAAAGAAAGGTCAATTTTTCGTAGGCGGGCTGAGTATATACAACAACCAATACTAGAAAATATTACAGAAAAAACAGAAGAAATTATCTTAGCTATTGTTAGTCTTAATGGTGAATACTTTGGCTTAGATTTACAAACAGTTAGAGAATTTATTAACATTGGTGATTTAACCAGGATTCCTTGTTGTCCTGAGCATATTTTGGGCAATATAAATTTACGGGGAGAAATTGTGACTTTAGTAAATTTAAGAACTTGCTTAAATTTACCTACAAATTCTGAGAAAACTATCTCTAAAGCAGTGGTAGTTGAAGTTGATGATCTTGTAGCAGCATTGCCTATCGATCAAGTATTTGATGTGATGTATTTACCTCAAAAAAACATTAATCCCGTGCCCATCGCCATTGAGTCTGGCAAACAAAACTATGTATTAGGAACAGCCTCTTATGCCCAAAAAATATTCAGTATTCTCGACCTATCTAAAATTTTTCTTCAGGGGAATTTAGAAGTCAACGAAGCAGCTTAGTCATTCCATCATCATTATTATTCAACGAGGAAATAAAACCATGAAAATTTCAACCCAAATGCGCTTGTGTCTTGCCGGTGTAACAGTTACAGTTATCGGTAGTGCTATGACGCTAATATTGACCAGTATAGGAGACACCAATGCCCATAGAATTAATGAGACAGGTGTGGTTAGAGGGGGAACTCAACGGTTAGTTAAGTTAGAATTATCAGGGGTAAAAAACGACCAATTGATACAAAAACTGGATGCCATCATCGATGGCTTACAAAATGGAAATAAGGAATTAGGATTACCGAAAAGTGATAATGCTAATTTTTTAAGCAAGATGGAAGATGTCAAGAAAGCTTGGCTAAATATTAAAGATTTAGTGCAAAAAACGCGAGAAAATCCTCAACATAAAGATGAACTTTTGAAAGCCAGTGAAGCATTATTTGAGACAACTGACGCTGCGGTGAATGCGGCTGAAGAGATTGTCAACAAAAATGAAAATATGTTGTTGATCGTGAAATATGTTGTCATTGTAATTGACTTGTTAATCATAGCCGGGATTATTATTATTGTTCAGAGTGTTACTGCCTCTATGAGCAAATTTAGTGGCAATATTGCTTCATCTTCCACACAAATTGTCTCTACCGTACAAGAACAAGAACGTGTTATTTCCCTGCAAGCCAATTCCATCAACGAAACCACAACCACCATGGATGAATTAGGGGCTGCCTCACGACAAGCAGCCGAACAAGCCATCGCTTCATCAACAGGGGCGCAAACAGCCTTATCTTTAGTGGAAGAAGGAACCCAAGCGGTACAGCAAACTATGGCAGGGATGAATATGCTCAAAGATCAAGTGCGGGAGATTGCAGAACAAATCATGCGCCTGAGCGAACAAACCGGTCAAATTGCTGGAGTATCCGAACTGGTTGCTGATTTAGCGAACCAAACCAATATGTTAGCCCTCAACGCCGCAGTAGAAGCCGCCCGTGCAGGAGAACAGGGTAAAGGGTTTGCGGTTGTAGCAGGGGAAATTCGCAAACTAGCTGATGAAAGCAAAAACTCTGCTGACAAAATCAATAATTTGGTCATAGACATCCAAGCAGCCATGAACAGCACCGTCATGGTAACAGATCAAGGAACCAAGAAAACCGATGAAGGCATCAAGCTGACTGAAGAAACAGCACATACCTTTGCTGGGGTAACGGATGCAGTTAATACTGTTTTCCTCAATAGCCAACAAATCTCCCTATCAGCTAAAAAGCAAGCAGTTGCTGTTCAGCAAGTGCTTTCTGCTATGAACGCTATTAACTTAGGGGCGCAAGAAACTTCTGTGGGTATCAACCAAGTTAAAAGCTCAACGGATCACCTTAAGGAAGCCGCTCAAGAGTTACAAGCAGCCGTTTAATGGAACTCCCAGGGAGTAGCCTCCCAAACGCCTAAACCCCTGAAACCCCTAAAGGACTATGTATATTGAAGACGACGAATTTAGAGAAATTTATAAAACCGTTACTCCAGAACGTCTACAAAAGCTCGAAGATGCCATCATTCATCTCGAAAAGCAACCTGATGATCAATCCAGATTAGACGAATTTCTACGGGAAGCTCATACCCTCAAAGGGGATTCACGGATGTTGGGAGTGCAGGAGGTGGAAACCCTAACTCACCAACTCGAAGACTGCTTAGTGGCGGTTAAAGAAGGCAAGAGGGTTATTACTCCCGATTTATGCGATCGCCTTTATGCAGGATTGGATGCAGTGCGTGAGCTTGTTGAGGAGGCTGTGACAGGAAAACCGGCTCAAGTGGCTCTTTTTCAAGTCCTGGCTAACTTAATGGGGGCCCAAACCAATAGTAATGACCATGACAAGACTTCCCAACTAGAAACCTCTCCTGTTGCCCTAGAAACCGAGGAAGACTTACTAGACTTACTATCTGTGGACGATTCTCACGCCATTACGGAGTCTTTTGATCAGGATATCCTCTTTGTCGATGAACTGCTGTCCTCTGCTGATTCGTTTGATGAATCTCTATCCCCAGAAATTAAAAAGCAAGAGTCAACCACAGCTAACCAATCTCTAGAAAGTGGCATCATTGACACAATTCGCATCGAATCTCAACAGTTAGATGGTTTGATGCGACAAGCAGGGGAACTCAATGTTACTAAACTGCGCATTAGTCAACGGATGACAGATGTTGAAGCGATTATGTCCTTGTGGGAAGAATGGAGTCGAGATACTTCTGTCAATCATTTGGCTTATAAACAGATAGACAAGGGGGTATTTAAGGGAAATGTCCAAGAAATTCAAACCTTACACCATCGGACAAAACAACGTTTAGAGCAACTGGGAAACCACATTAGTCGTTTAAAACATACCGCTTATGAAGACGTAACCCAACTGCATACTCTAGCCAATAATTTGCAATCGGGTATTCAAACCCTAAGATTATTGCCCCTATCCACCATTTTTAATCTATTTTCCCGCATGGTAAGAGACTTAGGGAAACAACAAGGCAAACAAATCAACTTAGTCATTGAAGGAGGTGACATCAAAGCTGATAAAAGAATTATTGAAGAAATGAAAGATCCCCTATTACATATTCTTCGGAATGCCATCGATCACGGGATTGAAACCCCCCAAGAAAGGGAAAGTTTAGGTAAATCTCCCACTGCTACCCTTCGACTGCGAGGCTATCAAAGCAGTGACAATATTGGCATTGATGTTTTAGATGATGGTCGAGGATTGAATCTTGACAATATTAAACGCACTGCTCTGCAACGGGGAGTTTGTCGTGAGGAAGAATTTGCTAAGATGACTGTCGGTCAAATTCAGTCTTTGATCTTTGCCCCTGGATTTTCGACTCGCACAGAAGTGAGTGAAATTTCTGGTCGAGGGGTAGGATTAGATGTAGTTCGTGCCAATGTGGAACGACTCAAAGGATCAATTGAAATCGAATCGAACCCAGGAATGGGGTGCGAATTTCGCATTCAATTAAGCACCAATATTGCTACTCTGCACGTACTTCTGGCACAAGTTGAGCAAACCACTTATGCCATTCCAGTTGAGTTTGTGGAAACTGCTATATTAGTGTCCCGACAAGAGATATTTACCATTGAAGGCAGTCAGGCTATTACTTTTAAAGGTCAACCCGTTTCTGTGGTTTGGTTAGCTGAGCTCCTGGAATTGCCTATTACAGTTCCTAAATCTGCTCATCAGGCTAAAACTGCGACCAAAAATATTCCCTGTATCCTTTTGACCATTGGCAATGAACGTCTGGGTATTTTCGTTGATGGGTTGCTCGATCAACAGGATGTGGTTTTAAAGCCGCAAAGCAAGTTACTCCAGCGTGTTCGCAATATTTTGGGGGCAACCATTCTTGGCGATGGAAAAGTCTGTATGGTGTTGAATCCTCAAGACTTATTGAAGTCTCTGCACAAAGGGCGCAGGATAAGGGTTGTTCCAGTGGTAGAAGAGGTAAAAACCAAGCCTAAACTTTTGCTAGTGGAAGATTCCATCATCATTCGCACTCAGATGAAACGATTGTTAGAAGGTGCAGGATATGACTTAACTATTGCCGTAGATGGCTTGGAGGGCTTCAAAAAATTGAGGGCAGGTCATTTCGATGCGGTTGTTTCTGATATAGAAATGCCCAATTTGAGTGGTTTGGAGCTCACAGCTAAGATTCGCCAACACCCAGAGTATAAGGAATTACCGATCATTCTTGTCACCACTTTAGCCTCGGATGCCGATAAGCGTCGAGGGGCTGAAGCAGGGGCTAATGCCTACCTAACCAAAGGTAATTTTGAGCAAAAAATCCTGATCGAGACCTTGAAGCGGATGATTTAAGAGTTTGGCAGTCCAGAAGATAAAATTACCATATTCTCCCTAGAATTTTGGCTTTTTATCAAACACCCAACTCGTTAATAGCTTTTCAGAAGTTATCTGATATCAGATCCGCTTATTATCCTAGAGTAATATTCTTTCTGCCCCTGCCTCCTCTGCTTCCCCTGCTCCCTCTGCCTTCTTAATATGATTATCTACTTTCTAAAGTGGATTTGATCTGAATTTCCCTTTCCCATTTTTCTAATTTACTATTTCAATTGAGGTACAAAAAAATGTCACAATCTCCAATCAAAGTTTTCTTAGTTGAAGATTCTCCTGTTGCACTGGGAATGTTTAAAAGAATGCTGGAATCTTCTCCAGAAATTGAAGTTGTCGGTACAGCTATGGATGGAAATCAGGCTTTATCTTTAATTCCTCAAGTAGAACCACAAGTCATTTGTACAGATTTACAAATGCCTAATATGGATGGTTTTGAGTTGATCAAACAAGTAATGGCTAAGTATCCTATCCCTGTTTTAGTGATTAGTAATGTTGTACAAGCAGATGATATTGATAATATCTTTCAGGTTTTACAATTTGGAGCTTTAGATGTTTTAGGAAAACCTCGATCTGCTTTTGGAGATGATCAAGAAAGTCTCCAACGAACACTGATCACCAAAATTAAAGTATTAGCAACTAAAAGGGTTGTTAGTAAACCTTTGGTTTAATTACTAATCAAAGGCTAATATAGCATTTCCCATACTTATGATGTACAAAATTTTTTAGCTTTGGGAGTTCGGAGTTTGGGAAGAAGATATCAGCGTACCTCACTCTCATGAGGTACGCTCTATTTTAGTAGCTAAAAAATAACTAAAAATAAAATTAATTAGAGCAACTTTCGCATACTAAACATTAAACCTAAATAACATTACATCTCCTTCTTTTACGACATACTCTTTTCCCTCGCTACGCACTAACCCTTTTTCTTTAGCAACTGTCATGGTTTTACAGGCAACTAAATCATCATAAGAGACAGTTTCGGCCCGAATAAACCCCTTTTCAAAGTCTGTATGAATAACCCCGGCTGCTTGAGGTGCTTTCATTCCTGCTGAAATGGTCCAAGCACGGGTTTCTTGGGGTCCAGTGGTTAAATAAGTTCTCAATCCTAATAATTCATAAGTTGCTTTAATTAGGGATTGTAATCCCCCTTCTTCCACTCCTAATGCTTCTAAATAGTCGGCTTTTTCTTCATCGGGAATTTCCACTAATTCTGATTCGACTTGTGCCGAAACAATGACAACTTTAGCTTTATCCGCTTCAGCAACTTTCCTGACTTCCTCTACCCACTCATTCCCCGTTGCTAAGTCATCTTCTGATACATTGGCAGCGTAAATAATCGGTTTACGAGTAAGTAATCCCAAGGACTTAATTAATTCTTCTTCTTCCTCGGTTAATTCTACATGACGCGCCCCAGTTCCCTCATTAAGTGCAGCGACAATCTTCTCTAAGGCAGGTATTTCTTCTTGACCTTCTTTTTTGCCCTTAACTTGCTTTTTCACTCGTTCTAGGCGTTTTTCTGTTTGGGAGAGATCCGCTAAAGCCAGTTCTAAATTGATAACTTCAATATCTCTAGCAGGATCAACGGAACCGGAAACATGAATAATATCATCATCATCAAAACAGCGCACCACATGAACAATGGCATCTACTTCGCGTATATTAGCCAAAAATTGGTTGCCTAGTCCTTCTCCTTGGGATGCACCTTGCACTAAACCTGCAATATCCACAAATTCGATACGGGTGGGGACGATTTTATCAGAGTTGGATAATTCTGCAAGAACTGCTAATCTTTCATCAGGGACAGAAACCACCCCAACATTGGGTTCAATGGTACAAAAGGGGAAATTAGCTGCGTCGGCTTTGGCATTGGCAACGAGCGCATTAAAAAGAGTCGATTTACCGACGTTAGGTAGTCCAACTATTCCAGCTTTGAGCATTATACCCCTACATTTACAATCAATCAGTCTTTATTTATTATCAATGATCGATCAAAAATAATCAATTAATCTTTATCAGAATTTTCAGGTATATATTGGTTATCTTAAAGTAAGAAACGCTATAATCTTACTTCTAAGGCCAATTTTAGTAGGAGATAAAGTGCTAAAATTAATCTTGCAAAATATTTCCCAAGGTAAAGATAAATTTTCTCGGTATAGAGAGCAAAATATCTATATACATAGTGATTCATATCTGGGTTAAAATACGAAAAAAGGAAAATTATGACTGTTTTACATGGAACTTGGCTGGAAAATAAAGAAGATAATTATTTTTTTATTTGGGGAGAAACTTGGCGTTCTTTATCTTCTGATCTGGTCTCAGAAGCTTCCAATTTTGTTTATCCTTTTTTAGTAAATCAATCAGAAATAATTGCTTTATTAAAAAAAAATAACAGTTCTATTGCAGAGAATAATAAAATTAACTGGGTAACAGAAACTCTTTATTTACCTAGTAAAAATATACCTGACTCTCAGATAAGTATTCCTTTATTATCAATTAATACACAAGAAGAAATAGAAATTAAAGATATATTTTTCAATGCTTGGCAAGTTGAAGGAATAAAGTTGAATATTGAAGAAGCTATTCAATTTCTAAGTCAATTGCCCTTCGGTTATATGGGTAAAAATGATAATTATGTCGGGGAGGATCTCAAATTTTGGATACATATTTATCGTTGGAGTTTAGACTTATTAACAAGAGGTAAATATTTACCGGGAATTGAAACAGAAAATAAGACTCATTGTTATGGACAATGGTATCCTTTACTGGATAGTTTAATTGAACAAAAAAGATTATCGACGTTTACCGAATTAATTCCTAATGTTTGTCTGGCTTATCAGAATCTTACTGATTATGAAACAATTAACTCAGTAACAAAACAAACAATGATACTCAATTTTATTACTGCTGTTATTAATCATCATGTTAAGGCATTTTCAGATGTTTCTATTTCCCATAATTCACTGATTGAAAATTGGCTACAGTCTTTAACGGAAAAATCTACTATTTTTAAAGCATCAGAATTAGAAGGAAAAGGGCTTAAAAATGCTTTAAACACTTGGACAGCTTCCTTAGAAGAATATGTTATTACACCTCATAATCAACAATTAGGAATTAATCAATTTAGAGTTTGCTTTAAACTCGACACGCCCAACAAAAATGAGCAAAAATCAGAACAAGATAATTGGTGTTTAAGTTATTGTTTACAAGCTTTAGATGCTCCTCAGTTTATAATTGATGCTAATATCATTTGGAATCATCCTACCTCTAGATTATTGTGGCAAAATAGAACGATTAATAATCCTCAAGAAACTCTATTAAAAGGCCTTGGTTTAGCATCACGTCTTTACTATGTCATTGAAGAAAGTTTACAAGAAAGTAACCCTAGTCATTGTCGTTTAGATCCCATACAAGTTTATGAATTTATTCGCTCTACTACTCATATTCTTCAAGATAATGGCTTAGGAGTTATCTTGCCTTCTAGTTTAGAAAAAGGGTTAGAAGAAAAAAGAATAGGAATTACTTTAACAGCAGACATTAAAACTAAAAAAGGAGAACGACTGAGTTTAAAAAGTTTGTTAAAATATAAATTAAATGTTGCCATTGGTGCCAAAAAAGTTTCTAAAAAAGACTTTGAAAAGTTATTAGCTCAAAAATCTCCTTTAGTCGAAGTAAATGGAGAATGGATTGCCCTACAACCTTCTGATGTCAAAGCAGCACAAGAAATTTTTAGTAAGTCTTATGAGCCCATTGAAATGTCTGTAGAAGATGCTTTACGTTTCAGTACAGGAGATAGCTCAACCATTGCCAAACTACCGATTACTAACTTTGAAGCAACAGGAGAATTAGCACAATTAATTAATACCATAAATAATAATGAATCCATACCTATCCTTGACAATATACAAGGATTTAAAGGGAAATTACGTCCCTACCAAAAAAGAGGCGTGGGTTGGTTAGCTTTTTTAGAAAAATGGGGTTTGGGTGCTTGTCTTGCTGATGATATGGGGTTAGGGAAGACACCTCAATTAATCGCATTTTTATTACATTTAAAAAGTGAAGATATGTTAGACAAACCAACTTTGGTTGTTTGTCCAACATCTGTATTAAATAACTGGGAGAGAGAAGTACAAAAATTTGCTCCTAGTCTCTCCACTTTAATCCATCATGGAGATAAACGGAGCAAAGGAAAAGGTTTTTTGAACATAGTAAATCAGACAAATATAGTTATAACTAGCTATGCTTTAATTCATCGAGATATCAAAAGCTTTCAACAGGTAGAATGGCAAGGTATTGTCTTAGATGAGGCACAAAACATTAAAAATACTCAAGCAAAACAATCTCAAACAGTGCGTCAAATTTCCACACAGTTTCGTATCGCTTTAACAGGAACACCTGTAGAAAATCGTCTGACAGAATTATGGTCGATTCTCGATTTTTTAAATCCTGGATTTTTGGGAACACAGCAATTTTTTCGCCGTCGTTTTGCCACTCCTATTGAGAAATATGGTGATCAGGAATCATTACAAATCATGCGTTCTTTAGTACGTCCTTTTATTTTAAGAAGATTAAAAACAGATAAAACAATTATTCAAGATTTGCCTGAAAAACAAGAAATGACTGTCTTTTGTGGTTTATCCTCAGAACAGGGAAAACTCTATCAAGAATTGGTGGATAATTCTCTAGTAGAAATTGAAGAAAAAACTGGCATTCAACGCAAAGGTTTAATCTTAAGCTTGCTTTTAAAGCTAAAACAAATTTGTAATCATCCTGATCACTTTCTCAAAAATAAAGTATTAAAAGTAGGAGACAAATCAGGCAAATTATCCAGACTAGAAGAAATGTTAGAAGAATTAATTGAAGAAGGAGATCACGCCTTAATCTTTACTCAATTTTCTGAATGGGGAAAACTTTTAAAACCCTATTTACAGAAAAAATTTAATCAAGAAGTGCTATTTTTATACGGTGCAACTCGTAGAGTACAAAGACAAGAAATGATTGATCGCTTTCAACACGATCCCAATGGACCAAGAATTTTTATACTATCTTTAAAAGCGGGGGGAACAGGACTCAATTTAACCCGCGCTAATCATGTTTTTCATATTGATCGTTGGTGGAACCCTGCCGTAGAAAATCAAGCCACCGATCGCGCATTTCGTTTAGGACAAAAACGCAATGTTCAAGTGCATAAATTTGTCTGTACAGGAACTTTAGAAGAAAGAATCAATGAGATGTTAGAAAGTAAACAAAAATTAGCTCAACAAACTGTTGACGCAGGGGAGCAATGGTTAACCGAATTAGATACAGATCAATTACGCAACTTATTATTATTAGATCGAGATGCTATTATCGATGAACAATAACCACTCTTTAGCGTCGACTATACTAGAAATAGTTAACTAATGTATCTGGGGAAAAATTTTATGTTTAAATCTCTTGTGGTGGGGGGTATAATCACAGTTTTGGGGCTTCATTACCCTACCGTAACTTATGCTCAATTTAGGGGTCCTATCTCACCGACGATAGAAATAGAAACAGAAACCGTCACCTCTCCTAAAGTCAGCCCCATAGAGTTACAGCAATTTGTCCAAGTGATTAAACAATTTCAAAGAATTGAAGCTAATATGCAGCGAGAAATGGCCAAAGCCATAAAACAAGAGGGATTAACCTCACAAAGATTTATGGAAATTAATGAAAGTCAGAGACAGTTGCGCTCTGAGTCTGTTAATTCCTCTGAGGACTTAGAAAAGTTTAGGAAAATTGTGGTTCAATTAGAAGAAATTATGGACGATGCAGAGAAAAAACGACAAACTACTGTCGTCACTCAAGGACTTGAATTAAAACGATTTTTAGAAATTGAAAAAATTATCTCTCAAAATAAACAGTTACAAGCAAAAGTTCAACAAATGTTGGGAAATTAATCTATATTTTTACAGATGCAGGAATTAGATGCCTCTCATCATCTGCAATCCTTTTGAATACCATACGTTAGGAGGTAAGCAGGGTGAGCAGAGGGGGCAGAGGAAGATAGAGTTACAATAGCAATTTTAACGTTTACTGATCAAGCGGATTTGATATCAGTTACAGAAATGCTATGAAATGAATAGTGAATATTCTAAATTCTCCATTCTAAATTCCCCATTCTAAATTCTCCATTCTCCATTCTCCATTCTAAATTCTTAACTTGCTTCTCACACGAGAGATTAATAAATCGACTTCAGGTAATTTTAAGGGTATAGATAAAATTAGGAAAATGCCTAATGCTACTCCTGCTGATAACATTAATTGTAATAATTGTAGTCCTAAATGATTACTATTATGCAAAACTTTATCCCAAGCAAAACTAACCCCCCAACTAGCTAAACCAGCGATCAAACTAATTCCCGTTAAAACGAATAATGAACTTCCCCATTCTTTTAGGGGGAGTCCCCCAAGACGCTTATTAAGAATCATCAAGAAAATCATCAAAGAAATCACATTAACACCAATAGTTGCTAAGACCAAACCAGGAGTCGCGAAGGGTTTATATAAAAGAAAATCCAATAAACCATTGAGAAAAATATTGAAAATACTAATACGAAAAGGGGTTTCACCGTCCCCTAAAGCATAAAAAACCCGAACTAAAACATCTCTAGCCAAATAAAAGAACATTCCCAGACCATAAGCCATTAAAACAGGAATAACTACCTCTGCATCTGCTGCTTTAAATGCCCCTCGTTGATAGATAACCCGAATAATCTCAGGGGCCAAAGCCATAAAAATAGCTGTAAATGGTAACATGGTTAAAGCCGACAACAATAACCCTTGACGAATTCTAAGTTTTAACTCATCCCAGTTTTCAGGAGCCGTTAAGCGGGAAAAAACCGGCATAAACGGCACTAAAATCATATTAGAAATAATGCCCAAGGGTGTTAAAACAATAAAATTGGCATAATTCATGGCTGCGGCTGCATTGGGGATAAAAGACGCAAAAAAGAGATCGGTATAAACATTAATATGTAACATTCCAGAAGAAAGGGTAGCAGGTCCCATCACCTTCATTACATCCATAACCCCTGGAAGTCGCCAATTAAAGCGTAATCTTAATTTACCCATCCCCGCCCGACTTTGGGCGACCAATTGGGCTAACCATTGTAAAACACCCCCGGCTAGGGTTCCTCCCGCTAAAACCATACCCCCTAAATACCAATTTTCAGGAGTGTTGAGATTCGTCCCGAATTGCCACATTAAAATCCAAACCCCCACCAAAATAGCCACACTGGAGAACAAAGGGCTAATACTGGGGAGTAAATATTGATCGGCTGCGTTGAGGGTTCCAAAGCCAATACCAATCAGCCCCGCTAACAAAGCTAACGGTGCCATAATTTGTAACTGTTGAACGGCGATCGCTTGAGCTTCTCCCGCTAATCCTGGGGCTAAGAAGGTGATAAACGTCCCTGCAAAGACGATTAAAATGAGCGTGACGACCAATAAAACAACACTGACTAGGGTTGTTACTGTTTCCACTAAAGGGGCTGCCTGAGACTTATCTCGTTTGGCTAAGACACTCACTAAAGCACTATGAAATGGTCCGTTGATCCCTCCGAGTAAGATTAATAAAAAACCAGGAATGACGTAGGAGTAAGCATAGGCATTGACCACTGGGCCAACACCGAAAGCGGCAGCGATGGACTGTTGTCGCACCAGACCAAACAATTTACTAATTAGTGTGGCAACCGCAACTAGACCAGCAATACTGACTAAAGAACGGGACTTTTTGGGATTAATAGACACGGCACTCCTCTCAACAGGTTAATCATCCATTATTCAAGATTCCCTGCTCCCAGACAAGTTCCCCCTTAAATAGGATTTTCGTTCAGGGTAGGAACGCCACTGATATTGCCTGAGCCATTACTACCGTTGCCGTTATTATTGACATTATTGACCTCTGGTACTTCGGGCGTTGCAGCCACTAAGTCTTCCACTCCATTGATAACCGCCCCCAATACAGGAACCTCTGCATCAGATAATTGATCGATCGCTTCATTGAGTAGACTTGAGCGAGTAGTTCCCGGTCGAGTAACCAAGACTAAGCCATCGGTTAGGGGTTCTAAGAGCAGAGCATCGTTACAACGGGATAAGGAAGGGGTGTCAATAATTACCACATCAAATCGTCCTCGCGCATCTTTGAGCAGTAATCGTAGTTCACTTGATTCAACAATGGCTGCCGCCTGACGTTGGGGACCTACACTAGGTAAAAGATAGAGGTTAGCCACTCCAGGAACTAAACTAATCGCATCAGTCCGATTTTGGTAGAAACGTAGGGGTTCTAAGGAGCTTTGGGGATCGCTCACTACGTCTAACCACTCCGCTTTAGATGGTGCCCGTAAGTCAGCTTCTACCAAGAGGGTTCGTTTTCCGGCTTGGGCTGAGGCAATGGCTAAATTATAAGCGGTAGCACTTTTTCCTTCTTCATTACTAATACTGCTAATCATCACCACTTTGGACATATCCGAACCCAAGCGGCGTAAATTACTCCGTACACGCTCATAAAAACTTAAATCTGCAGCATTTCCTTCTAGTAATACGGGACTGAGATCCTCGCGGTATAAAGAGCTATAGATAAAGGGTAACTGTCCTAAAAGAGATACTTCGCGATCGCCAAGGGTATCTCGAATTTCTTGAGGGGTATGTAAACGATCATCGAGTAAGGCCAAGAGCAAGATCACCCCTAAACCAGCGACAAGACCAATTCCACCACCAGCCAAAATAATCAAGGGCTTATTTTTTAATTCAGGCACTGGTGGAGGAGTGGGCTGATAGGTGGCAGGAACTGCGATGGTGATGCTCCCCACGGTTTCTGCTTCTGCTGCTTGAGCATCTACGAGAGCGGTTAAGATGTTTTGATAGACAATTCGTTGAAATTCTACTTCTTGTACCAGTTTCGCTTGTTGTAACTGTTTATCGGGAAACTTCTCGTATTGCTCACGTAATTTTCGTTCTGTTTCTACTACAGCATTTAATTGCTGCGATAACCCTGCCTGTCTTGTTTGTAAGGCTAAAAGTTGAGAAGCTAACTGTTGGCGACTGGGATCAAGGCTACTATCTTGACGAATTTGAGCGAGGGGAATGGGTTCGAGATTTCTGGCACCGATTAACTCTTGAGCCCTTTGTTGAAAAAGGTTTTCGTTAACTTGTTGTTCTTTGAGCAGTCTTTCAAAGGTAGGGTGTTCTGGACGCAAGTCCAATTGTAGTCTTTCTAGTTGTCGTTCGGTTTGTAGTAGTTGAGCCCGTAAATTTGCTAATAAGGGATCTGCACTCAGGGCCACTGAGGTATAAGCTTGTTCGGGAGTTAATCCTAATTGACCAATTAAGCTTTGGATACGACCTTGTACTTCTTGTAGAGCTAATTCTAGTTCTCTTTGCCGTTGTTGACTGTTTGTAATACCGCTAAAGAGACTCCCATCTTGAATCTGTAGTAAATCTGAGCCTTGTTGGGATACATAGCGATAAAAGCGATTTTCTGCTGCGGTTAACTCTACTTTTACTTGATCGAGTCGTTTACTCAGCGCATCGATGCGACTCCTTAATTCAGAAGTGTTCAGCCAACGGCTATGTTCCACCATTTCTTCCATGAAGGCTTCTAGAATTAAAGTAGCACGGGTTGGGGATTCTCGGTCAGTATATCGTAATCTAATGGCTGAAGATGTTATATCGCCTTTGTTATTTCTTGGAGGAAGTTCTATGTTTAGGGTTTTTTCTCTTATTCGCTGAATTTCCCGTGGTTTTAGCTGCAATTTTTCCATTACATTACGTAAAACTCGCTCAGATAGCAAGTTTGCTCTACTTAAGGACAGCCCTCTCCCTTCTTGCTGCAGTTGAGTTCCTGTGGTGGTGAATGCTGGGGGGGGTTCGGTAAACGTCAGTTGTCCAAAGGCTCTATAGGTTTGGGCTGGTGGTGGTGGGGGGGGTTGGAGAGCAACAATTCCTGAAATCCCAAATCCAGCTAAAATGGTTAAGAATCCTAACCAGTAGTTTTGTTGAAAGGAAATACCAAATCGTTTAACAATTGGGGGGGCCATAAGAATTTAATAAGCTCAAAATAATACAGATGCTACTATTCTAAAGATTTTTGGTCGTTTCTGAGAACTACTATAACGTGAGTTCGGTGTTCGGGGTTCGGGGTTCGGGGTTATTCTTTTTTAAAGGAGACAATGAGGGTTTGGGACTGCTAATTTTAGTAAGTTGTCTCCAAATTTCCCTATATCGAACTCAGGTTACTATAACAATCTTAGAGGGGCATGGGAATTGAGTTATCCCTGATGGTCTAACTATGCTTAACTTTTGTAGCAATTTTTTTCATCAACGGCAAGGTGTAAGTTTTAATCAAAACAAGAAAAGCTCCTAAATCTTTGTCTTAGATAAAAGAATATGATCAAACTAATTGCCAGTTTTAAATTATTATTTGTCTTATGGTTACTGCTGATTAGTTTTGTTAATGATGCTAATGCTTTTTGGGGTTGTTATCTGGCTAAAGCAGATACGAAACTCTATGATCAAGCGTCACAGGTGATTATTGCTAGGCACGGAAAACGAACTATTTTAACCATGTCTAAAGAAGTTATAATCTTATCTCGTTTAACGGGATGGAATATTTATGATATTCGTAAAAAAATCAATTTTGTCGAGTTTTAATATGCTCCTTGGTGCCGGCAAATTTTGGTTTTTAGGATGTTTTTGAATTAAGTTAAGGTTTCTAGTTTGATATAATCAAATTAGGGCTTAAGATCATTAAGCCCCTAGATAATGCTTTGTATTTGTTAGATGATGCCAAAAAGATCACTAATCTTAATTTTTAAAGCAGAAATGATTAATATTCCTGTTTTAAAAATAATCATTAGATTTATGAACCATTGAGGATATTTATCAAAACTTAGAGCTAAACTTTGATATAAGTCCCCTAACCATTCTTCCATTCTGTTTTGTGGAAGCAGTAAAGCAACAGGAAGAGCTAACCATTTGGTTGACCAAGAATAATGATAAATTCTCTCAAAAAGTGTCTTGATTGTTTCTTGGTTTTGTTGCTCAAGTAGGTTGCCAATTGAGGAGATTGTTTCGGAATTCATGGATGGCGGCAACGGTTGCTTTTCCCAAGGATGTAAGGGTATAATAACGCCTTCTGGCCCCTGCTCTTTCTTCGGGTTTATCATCACCCCATCGAGACTGTACGAGTCCTTTTTTCTCCAAGTTATGAAGGGTAGGATAAAGGGAACCAATCCTCATTTTTCTAGTTCCCTGACTTGCTTCTTCAATCGCTT
>JAAUYJ010093467.1_pt1 | contig 18849 bp, 20 predicted proteins | sample 7278031 | NCBI WGS metagenome assembly JAAUYJ01 (sample SAMN14350222, study PRJNA611818) | marine sediment metagenome | isolation source: surface marine sediment (1.8m) | place: French Polynesia: Moorea | collected 2018-08 | reverse complement strand
GTTATGAGTGCCGCTTGGGACTTAAATAATCCTGAGTCTGATATTAATCGCAATGATCCTTATTGGTTAGTACGCTTTGTCTTTATCATGGGGACTCATTTCATGGCTATGCCTCCTTTCCACTTCAGTAAAAATGAGAAGGGGATGCTAATTGATGAAGCATCTCATCAGAAACGCCCCCTAGCTATTTATGCTGAAGGTATCAAGTGGTTGAATCTGGCCGTGGATATGCTTGAAGGGAAGGTTAAAGACTTTCATGGCATTCCTGTTAATCTTTAAGAGAATATTGACATAAGTCCCTACCTAAAAATACTAGAAAAAGATCAACATTTTAGGTAGGAATTAATGTTAACTGTGAGCCCTTGGCAGTTAAATTTTATCTAATCCATTTCTCTCCAGAAAACAATAGAATTATCTAAGGGAATAATTTGGGTTCCAGGATAATAAAAAGAGAGTATTTTTTCAGCACTCCAGCCTAAATTAGCTAAGTTATAAGACCCAAATTGACTCATGCCAACACCATGACCAAAACCACCGCCAATAAAAGCATATCCCGTTAATACTTTCTGACTATTGTAGATAGGTTGAAGATAAAACAGTGTACTTCTTGGGGGACCTAATGCACTACGAACTTCATTCTTTTGTAACTCAATAATTCCTTTATCTGTTGTTACTTTCATGGTTAAAATACGTCCAGAGTCAGACCTTTCTGTGACTTCCATTGACTTAATCGCTTTGATGTTCGACAAAGGATGTTTACGTCTTTCTAAATACTTGTTTAAATCCTTAGTTAAGCTGACTAAACTCGCTTGCTTGTTCCAACGAAAAACACTTCTCCCTGTTTCATTAAAGCCATTTCTTAAGCCTATAAAATTACGAAATGCTTGTTCATCTGCTAAAGATTTTTGAGAAAGATCCCAGAGATTTTTAGGTGAGTCAATAACTGCTTTTAGATAAGGTCTTTCTTCTCCATTCCAAGCATCACTAAAACTGGCAGTAACGCCCCCTGTTGTTGAAGAATAAAGGGCATCAACTAATTCATTGTTATAGGTTAAAACTAATCCTTTTGTTGCTGCGATCGCTTGATCGGCTTTGGGACTGGTAGAACTTAATCCATAGTATACTTGACAATGAGTGGTGGCACAAAGTTCGTAATTATCTGCTTTAAATCGTCTTAAATTTCGTAACGCATAGGTACGAGCGATAATGGTTTGTGCTTTGGCTGCATTTTTGGGTGCATTGGGTCCTATTTCATGAGGAACCACACCTCGTAAATAGGTTTCTAAAGGAACATCATTAACTAAAGTATAGGTTCCGTAAGCATTGGGTTGTAACTTTAAACTTCCTCCATAACGTCGTGTTTTTTGTTTGGAATGACTCACTTGAATAGGATTTTTTCCTGGAATAATCTCTAAATAATCACTCTTATATTGTTTCCCGGCAATGGTAAATGTTGCTTGAGATTTACTGTTTAAAATAGCAGATTCCAAATAAGCATCATTATAGCCTTTTGTTTTAATATTTTGTAATAACCAACGTCTTAATAACGGCGTTTCATAAACATCTCTTTTAGCCCAAACCTGCCATCTTCCAGGTTGTGTTACTTCTGTTTTTATGCCTTTTTCTCGCCACTGGTTGGCACTATCTTCTGCTGTTTCAAAAGTGGCGTGATCGCTTAAAACAATATATTCTTTTAATAAAGACTCAGGCAAGGACTGCTCAACAATATTGAGAGTCAGTTTAGTTGTGGTTAAGGTTTGGGTTTGTCCTTGGGTATCTTGAAACTTAATCGTTAGGATATCCCCGTTGGTTGCAGCAATGGATAATTTCTCTGCTTCTGTTTCCCCAAATCTTTGTACAATACCCACCTCGATGTCAATATCTCTAGCACTACTAGGCAAACCTAAAATTCCCCCCCAGAGAAGAGGAAGGGAAAACAGGGTCATGAATATATGTTTACCCCTAATGGGTTGAGTTGTCTTCGTCATAGCCATATCATTACATCGTTTTTCGCATTATAGACCCCATAACCCTCAAAGGGGTGATATTTCAGTCTTTTGATTTTGTCCTATGTTTGCGCTCAATAGTTCCCCGATGGCAGTTCTCCATAGCGGAAATCTGGGCTCCAGAATTCGATTAATTGCTCAATTATGACTTTTGTAAAGGAAAATTCAACTGTTCCCGTTGTTGTAAATATAAGTTAGCAACTTCTCGCGCTAAATTACGAATACGACCAATATAACGGGTTCTTTCTGCCACGGCAATCACTCCTCTTGCGTCTAACAAATTGAAGGAATGAGAACATTTTAAAACATAATCTAACCCAGGAAAAACCAAGCCTCGATTAATTAATTGTCTTGCTTCTTGTTCATATAAAGTAAATAATTTAAACAATAAATCTGGATCAGATGCTTCAAAATTATACGTACATTGTTCCACCTCACTTTGTAAAAAAATATCCCCATAATTTATCTGATCGTTCCACTGAATTTTGGTGATTGCTTCCACCTCTTGTAAATACATGGCTAACCGTTCTAAACCATAAGTAATCTCAATGGAAACAGGATAACAATCAATTCCTCCACATTGCTGAAAATAAGTAAACTGTGTGATTTCCATACCATCTAACCATACTTCCCAACCCACACCCCAGGCCCCCAAGGTAGGAGATTCCCAGTTATCTTCTACAAAGCGAATATCATGATCTTCTGGTTTAATTCCTAATACTCTTAATGACTCTAAATAAATTTCTTGAATATTGTCAGGAGACGGTTTAATTAATACTTGATATTGAAAATAATGCTGAAATCGGTTAGGATTTTCCCCATAACGGCCATCCGTAGGACGACGACAGGGTTCGACATAGGCAACGGACCAGGGTTCAGGTCCGATAGCCCTGAGAAAGGTATGGGGACTCATTGTTCCTGCCCCTTTTTCAGTATCATAAGGCTGGACGATTAAACAACCACGATCGCCCCAAAATTCGTTAAGTTTGGCAATAATTTCCTGAAAATTAATTGACACTTTTTGTTAACTTCCCTAAGTTATTTATTCTTTTTGGTTCCGCCCATTATACTAAAATAATGTCATTTTTTCTAGTTGATTCTATATTTTTTAAAGAACATTGTAAATTTCCTTATTTTTACCTTCACCCCGCTAAACATAAAGTTTGACCAAAATTTTAAGCCCCTTAACTGATATTTAAGTTAACCTAGGGGAAAGAAATAATAATGAAGCATCAAATTTGATGAATTTTTTTAGTCGATTAAGTATCCAATCAAAAATAATGTTAATGCTACTAGCTGTTAGCATTGCCTCTATTTTAGTCATTAGTTATGTTGGTTACACCAGTGGAAAGGAAGCGATACTAGAGAATATTTATTATCAAATTACTGAGTTAAGAAATTCTCGTTCTCGGCAAATTCAATCTTACTTTAATTATGTTCAAAATCAAGCAATTACTTTGGCTGAAGATCCCACAGTTATCGAAGCAATGGAGTCATTTAACCAAAGTTTTAATCAATTAGAAAATGAAGATATTTCTTCTAAAATGGTTTCTGAAATTTGGTATTTTTATCAACAAGAATTTATTCCGCGGTTGCAAAGGAATGTAGATGGAAATCCTGCGGTATTAAGTTATTTTCCTAAAAAAATAATTTCTCGTTATTTACAATATCATTATTTAGTTAAAAATCCCTATCCTCTTGAGAAAAAAAATAGTCTAGATATGGCCAATGATGGAAGTGAATACAGTAAAATACATCAAAAATTCCATGATTTTTTTCGATCAATTACCACTCGTTTTGACTATAAAAACTTAGCGTTAGTTGATAGTGAAACAGGAAATATTGTTTATAGTGTTCATAAAGATACGAGTTTTGCCACCAGCTTACAAGATGGACCTTATGCTTATAGTGGGGCAGCAAATTTATTTGAAAGATTGCAAAATAATCGTGAAAGAGGAGCCTTTGAGGTTATCGATTTTACTAATTTTAGACCTAGTTATGGTCAACCTATTGCTTTTATTGGTAGTCCTATTTTTAAAGGTTCAAATTTAATTGGAATTCTCTTACTTCAGTTACCAGTTGATGAAATTAATCGCATTATGACAGGAAATTTTCAATGGGAACAGGATGGCTTAGGTAAAACAGGAGAAACCATTTTAGTGGGCTCAGATTATTTAATGCGCTCTCAATCTCGCTTTTTAGTAGAAAATCCTGATAGTTATTTTAAAGAACTAGAAAAACAAAGAATACCTAATAAAATAATTGAAAGAATTAAAGCTAATAATAGTCCTATTTTATTACAAGAAATTAGAACAAACTCTATTGAAAAAGCTATTGAAGGAGAGGAAGGATTAGGAATTTTAAATGACTATCGTGGAGTTTCTTCTCTAGTTGCTTACGCCCCTGTAAAATTAGCAGATAGTTTAGATTGGATAATTCTCTCCAAAATTTATGTCAATGAAGCCTTTGAACCTATACAAATTTTTGGCAAAAGAGTATTAGTTACCACTGCAATTTTAGTGCCTATTGTAACTATTTTATCCTTATTTCTTTCCCGTCGTTTAGTGATGCCAATTTATCGGCTTATTTCAGGGGCAAAAAAAATTACATCTGGACAAAGTAATGTGGTAGTAACGGTTCCTTCTGAGGATGAATTTTGTCAACTTGCCAGTGCTTTTAATAAAATGGCTAGAACTATTGATGAAGAAAAAGAAGCCCTAGAAAAACAAATTAGGAATAACGATGCACTGCTTTTAAAAACCCTTCCTGCCCCCATTGTCAAACGATTAAAACAAGGAGAAGAAGACATTGCTGATAAATTTCCTCACGTCACTGTATTGTCAGCTAATATTGTTGGTTTTGATGAAGAATGTGATCATCTAAGTGCGCAAGAAGCAGTAGGACTTTTAAATGATATTGTTAGTGCCTTTGATGATGCTGCCCAACGTCATGACGTAGAAAAAATTAGTACCGTTGGTACTTCTTATTTGGCGGCAAGTGGCTTATTTGTGCCACGACTTGATCGAGACAAAGCGGTGATCGAAGTCGGATTAGAAATGCTGAGAATTGTGCGAGCTTTTAGTCAAGAAAAACACCTCAAATTTGAGATTCGTATTGGTGTTTATTCGGGAGAAGTGATAGGCGGATTATTAGGCAAAACCAAATTCATTTATAATTTATTGGGGAACACCGCCAAAATTGCTAGATTTTTAATGATTGTTAATTCTGTAGAAGGTCAACCAAATTCAATTTTAATAAGTCAAAATTTATACGAACCCTTGCAGGAATTTTATAAATTTTCTAAGATGGGGGAAATAGAAATTCCTGGGCGGGGGAAAACAGCAGTTTGGTTATTAAAAGATGGTAGCCATAAGAGATAAATGCTACAAACTAAGAGCAAGATAGCTAAATTTTTGCTAAATTAGAGAAAATATCTTTCTTTTACTTAACCAATTTTATGAAGTTTTTAGACAGTGTTAAAATGGCAACATCTATGCTGAGTGCCAATAAATTACGCACTAGCTTAACCATGTTAGGTATGATTATTGGTAATGCTTCAGTGGTGGCCATTATTGGTATTGGTCAAGGGGCGGAAAATTTAGCGACTCAACAATTAAAAGAGTTGGGGCCGAATGTACTTTTTATTGTTCCTGGAACTCGCCAAGCCCGACGTGCTACCTTGGATTTACCAAAAACATTAGTCTGGGAAGATGCTCAAGCTATTGCCCAACAAGTCCCCAGTGTCAAAGCAGTTGCCCCTGAAAGAAATAAACGAGAATTAATTTCTTATAAAAGTGAAAATATCAACACTTTATTAATCGGAACCACCCCATACTATCCAAAAATTAGAAATTTTCCCATTCAACAGGGACGATTCCTTAATGTAATTGATATCAAGAAAAACAGCCGAGTTGCTGTCATTGGTCAAGACATAGTTAAGCAATTATTTGGCATCAAGAATCCCATTGGTGAATCAATTAGAATTAAAAATGTATCTTTTGAAATTGTAGGAGTGATGGCAGAAAAGGGCTCTTTAATTGGAACCAATTTAGATGATACTGTGTTTATTCCCTTAACAACAATGACCCATCAAATTGTTGGTAAAACTTCTCCTTATGGGACAGAAGTTAGTTGGATTAATGTAGAAGCAAAAAATGGAGAAAGTGTTAGGGCTGCTAAATTTCAAATCGAAAATTTATTAAGACTAAGACATAAAATAACCAATGAGGATGATTTCGGTGTAGAAACCTCAAAACAAATGTTAGATATTGTGGGTAGTATTTCGACTGGATTAACGGTAATGTTAACTTTTCTGGCCGGAATTTCTCTTATTGTTGGTGGGATTGGGGTGATGAATATTATGTTTTTTTCTGTAAGTGAACGTACCTCAGAAATTGGACTGAGAAAAGCTTTGGGGGCAACAGGAAATGATATCTTAGTACAGTTCTTAATTGAAGCAGTTCTTATGGCAATTTCTGGGGGGATCATTGGTGTTTTAACTGGGGTAAGTTTGGTGATATTGGTAGGAATAATTTCTCCTTTATCTGCTTCTATTTCTGCTGTGCCTATTATTATTTCTTTAACAGTTTCCACCGCTATTGGACTAGGTTTCGGTGTGATTCCAGCCCAAAAAGCTGCTCAACTTGATCCTATTGTTGCTTTGAGAAGTTCCTAATCGGGTTTCAGTGGTGGGAAAATAGAGAGGATTTGACAGTGTTGAATTCCTACTAACCTGAGTTCGATATAGAGCAATTTGGAGACAACCTACCAAAATCAGCAGTCTCAAACCCTCATTGTCTCGTTTAAAAAAGAATAACCCCAAACTCCTAACTCCTAACTCACGTTACTAGGTTAAGTTGTTATATTCTTTCTCCCCCTGCCTCCTCTGCTTCCCCTGCTCCCTATGCCTTCTTAAGATGATTATCTACTTTCTGAAGCGGATTTGGTATTAGTTCCCAAAGATGATATACTAGATAGGCTATGGGAAATCAAGATAAACCGGTCAAGACTATTACTGATAATCGTAAGGCTCGCTTCGCCTATGAAATTTTGGAAACCTATGAAGCGGGTATTGAACTGGTGGGAACAGAAGTTAAGTCTCTTCGCGCCGGTAGGGTTAACTTGGCTGATGGTTACGCCTTTATTAAAAATGGGGAGGCATGGTTAACTAACGTCCATATTTCCCCCTATCAAGGCAGTAGTCAGTATTTTAACCATGAACCAAAACGGACTCGTAAATTATTGCTACATCGCAAGGAAATCAGCCAGTTAATCGGTAAAATCGAGCAAAAAGGTCTTACTTTAGTCCCTTTAAAACTCTATTTTAAAGGAAGTTTGGTTAAAGTGAGCTTAGGCCTGGGAAGAGGGAAGAAACTTCACGATAAACGGGCAACAGAGAAAGAACGTCAAGATAAACGGGAAATGTCACGGGCGATGAAGCGTTACTAAGGAAGAAATTTCTTGCAACTTCTCCCTCACTTGCCCCTCTTTCAAGAGGCTTTGAGCTTGTCTAAACCCTGAAGGAATATCTTGACATACACCACAACGCCAGAGATAGAAACCTCCATTATAAAGAGCTAAGGACATCAAATCGTTGTCTTCCCCTTGTAATACTTGCTGCATTTGTTCGAGAAGTTGGGAAGTAGAAGTCAAATCAATATCCCTACCTTTGAACTGATAATCATGGGGATGAAGGTATAATCTTTGCCATTGGGGATCACCATCAGGATCATTGAGCCCAATAATGGCAGTGCGACTTTGAGGAAGATCGCAACTACCTTCTAACCCCTTGATAATGGTAAAGTGATTTAAGTTTCTCAAGTTCAGGGTTTCTCGAAAGAGATTTTCTGTGGGGGGATGAACAAATCCAGCAACCAGATGAACTTGATGGGTTGAACAGGGAGACCAAATTAATTCTAAGGAAGCAAGAGGAGGGCGTTTACCAATTTGTTCGCGATAAGTTACTAATTGATGAGCTTGAGGAAAATGGTTCGTTAAATAGATAAAGGTTAATCCAGTTTTTGCCAATATTTCTTGACTACTATGCAGAGAAATATTACTAAAGTCCACCCCTAAACCTTGCCAAAGGCTAATTAAAGGAACCCCATATTTAGTCGGCATGGTTTCCCCTCCATGTAAGACTACAGGAACACCGGTGGTGGCTAAAATAAGGGCTGTTAGTAGAGTAACAGGGGCAATACGAGCTCGTCCATCATAGGGAGTGCCTAACACAGTAACAGGATAGTCAAAGGGAAGGTTATCTATATCCAGTTTAGGACCGAGTTCGGTGTAAGTATCCAGCATTCCTGCTAATTCTTCAGGCGTGGGGCGTTTAATACGATGTACCATCAAAAATGCGCCGATTTGAGCAGGAGTCGCTTCTGCTAATAACATCATTTTCATGGCATCGGCTGCTTCGCTTCGGGTTAAATCTTTTTTTGTATGGACACCACTACCAATTTTTTTTAAATATTCCCTAAAGATGGTACTCATAAAAAACCTCGTTTTATTGTATTGATTAAGCCGAAGAAGGCTAAACTTTTTCTTTAACCCTTGGATAAATTAGATTTCACTATCTTCTATAGGAATCAGGTTTCGGTTGTGAGAAAACCAGAAGCAGTATTGAACACTATTATCTCCTATATATGTTCTCATTTCTCACACATCATTACTGATTGCTATATCTAAAGCATTAATAACAATATATTGTTCTTCGGTCGCTTCTAGTATTAATAACTGTTATGGTTTTCTTGAATTATGCTCGATTGAATCTCCTTTGGTAATTGACAACATTAAGATTAATTAAAATCAAACAAGCAAAAAGGTGCTAGAATCTCCTTCAAACCCCCTATAAAAAAGCATTACAGCCTTGTTTGCCTTATGTAACATTATTTAAGCAAACACTCAATCAATGCAACAATTTTGAGACAATCAAAAACAGCTTATCAGCGTGTCATTATCACGTTTTATTTATACACTAGGAGAACTCTATGAAACTAGCTTATTGGATGTATGCCGGACCTGCACATATTGGCACCCTACGCATTGCCAGTTCCTTTAAAAATGTCCATGCTATCATGCACGCACCCTTGGGAGATGATTATTTTAACGTCATGCGATCGATGTTAGAACGAGAAAGAAACTTCACCCCCGTCACTGCAAGTATTGTCGATCGCAATGTTTTAGCACGGGGTTCTCAAGAAAAAGTGGTTAATAATATTGTTCGTAAAGATGGGGAAGAAAACCCTGATTTAATAGTTTTAACTCCTACTTGTACTTCTAGTATTCTACAGGAAGATTTAGGTAATTTTGTCGAACGGGCCCAAATGGATGCTAAAGGTGATGTTTTGTTAGCAGATGTTAACCATTATCGTTACAATGAGTTACAGGCTGCTGATAGAACTCTCCATCAAATTGTTAAATTTTATCTAGAAAAAGCGAAAAAGAAAAACGAATTGCCTCAAGGAAAAACGGAAACTCCTTCGGTTAATATTATTGGTATTTCTACCCTAGGATTTCATAATCAACATGACTGTCGAGAGTTGAAGCAATTGATGAAAGATTTGGGAATTGAAGTCAACGAAGTGATTCCTGATGGTGCTTCGGTTCACAATTTAAAGAACTTACCCAAAGCTTGGTTTAATTTAGTTCCTTACCGAGAATTAGGGTTAGCAACTGCACAATATTTACAAGAAGAATTTAATCTTCCTTATGTGGATATTACCCCAATGGGTGTAGTAGAAACGGCGCGCTGCATTCGCAAAATTCAACAAGTTCTTAATCAACAAGGTATTAATGTTGATTATGAAGATTATATCAACGAACAAACCTTATATGTGTCTCAAGCTGCTTGGTTTTCTCGCTCTATCGACTGTCAAAATTTAACAGGTAAAAAAGCGGTTGTTTTTGGAGATAATACCCATGCTGCTGCTCTGACTAAAATCTTAGCACGGGAGATGGGAATTCATGTGGTTTTAGCAGGAACTTATTGTAAATATGATGCAGAATGGTTCAAAGAACAAGTGAGCGAATATTGTGATCAAGTATTAATTAGTGATGATAATGGAGAGATCGGTGATGCGATCGCCCGTATCGAGCCCTCTGCTATTTTTGGGACACAAATGGAACGTCATGTGGGTAAAAGATTGGACATTCCTTGTGGAGTTATTGCGGCACCGATTCACATTCAAAATTTCCCCATTGGTTATAAACCTTTCTGTGGTTATGAAGGTACAAATCAAATTGCAGATTTAGTCTATAATTCCTTTACTTTGGGAATGGAAGATCATCTTCTAGAAATTTTTGGTGGTCATGATACTAAAGAAGTAATTACCAAAGGACTTTCGGCTGATTCTGATTTGAATTGGAACAAAGAAGCGCAAGCCGAATTGAATAAGGTTCCCGGTTTTGTTCGGGGTAAAGTGAAGCGAAATACGGAAAAATTTGCCCGTGAAAGGGGATTTTCTGAGATTACTTTAGAAGTCATGTATGCAGCAAAAGAAGCAGTGGGTGCATAGTTAATGTCGGGTGGGCATTGCCCACCTGACAATTTTATTAGTATTGAGAAATGAGCAACGAAGAACACTTTTGTTGTTGCCCTGAAGACTTAAAGCTTCTTCCAAATTGCTGAGAGTATTAAGAATAGAATCATGATTTGTCTTTGGTTTTTGTTCATAAATAGCTAAGGCTTGTTTATAAGAAGATATGGCTTCGTCATATCTTCCTAAAAAATGGTAAACTCTCCCTAAATTGTTAAGAGCCATGCCAGTTTTAGGATGGTTTTCTCCTAATTTACTTCTTCTAATGGTCAAAATTTCTTGCGCTAAAGGAAGGGCTTCATCATATTTCTCTTCTATAAATAACTTTAGTGCTTGCATCTCTAAGATATCATCTTTTGATAAATTTTTTATTGAGGATACTGGAGATATTGTCTGTGCAAAAGATGGGGTTGTAAATTCAGACTTGAAGCCCCAGATTCCCATAACTGTTGCCAAAATTATCCCTACCCTAAGTAAGTTTTTCACAAAAGTTGCCTCTTTGATTATTTTCCATAATTTGGCCTTCTAGCTTAATTTACAAAGCAACTGATTTATAAGTGTGATAATACTTAACTCTAAGATAGTTCTTTTTTGCTGAGAGGTTATAAACACCCTTAGAGAAAATTTTAGATATTGCAATAATTTCAAATGCAGCATATCCATTCTACGAGAATAAGTCATCTAAATTAAAAAACAGAGACGTTTGCTTAAACGTCTCCATAAAATTTCTGTATTGAAGATAAAAAGGAAACACTAATTATCTTTTTTATGATGTACTTCAATCACAGTATGAACATTACCTCTGGGTTTAAAATCACCTTTTAAGGTTGCTTCTAAGGGATCACAAGCTGCTACAAAATCATCTAAAATTTGGTTAACAGATTCCTCATGAGAAATATAAAGATCGCGGTAACGATTAATATACAATTTAAGTGCTTTTAACTCTACCACTTTCTCATTGGGAACATAAGTTAATTCCAAGGTTGCAAAGTCAGGATAACCAGAAAAAGGACATTTACAAGTAAACTCAGGTAACGTAACATTAATGGTATAATAACGACCAATACGAGGATTAGGAAAAGTAATTAATTCTCCTTCTTTAATCTCTCTTTCTCCGTATTTCAGGGTTGTAGAATCAGTATCAGAAGTTTGAGTCATCGCTAAAAGTTTAATTCATTTATTATTTTAAATATAACAGCTTTTCCCATTAATCATCAATCAACAACTAGCCAAATAATAAACCTTGTTCCTTGATTATTATCTAAATCAATAGGGCTCGATAATTCAATTATTCCCCCCATTTGTTGAATTAAATCCTTAACAATAGCTAACCCTAAACCACTGCCTGAAATTTCACCTTTTGCTTGAATTCCTCGATAATGTCGCTCAAAAATATGATCTTGATCTTGAATAGGAATTCCATAACCAGTATCTTCAATTAAAATCCCTTGATACTTTTTCTCCTCAATTACCCTAGATAATCCCAGTTTAATCATTACCTTACCAAACTCAGGAGTATATTTAATACTGTTATCAATTAAATTACTAAAAACTTCCCTTAAAGCTGATACATTGCCTAAAATGGGGGCTAAATTATCAGGTACATCCACTTCTAAAAAAATGTTTTTAATCTGGGCAATAGACTCCGCAGATATAACCACATTTTCTAAAATATCCCAAATGTAAACTGGCGTTAAATCTAAATGATTTGAAGGAGGCAAACAAGGGGATAAACTATCATTAATCGCCACCGAATCAGAGTTTAAGGTAATAATCTCTCCATCATCTACCATCGTTTTTTGATTGTTTTCAAAATCTTTAATTAATTCTTGTAAATGTTCCCCTTCTCTTACTATACTATCAACAATTGAACGGCTTTTATCATCAGAAACTAAATGCTTCATTAATAACTTTCCAAATACCTTTAAAGCAGTTAAAGGGTTCCGCAATTGATGAAACAAATCGTCAAGGCGATCGCTTTGTTGTTGTTGTTGCAATTGTTGCTGTTGCTGTTGGTTTTCATACCATGTCTGACGCTTATCCAATAAACGTGCAATAGCTAAAGTTTCCGCTATTTTCTCAATTTGACCAAATTCCTCCCTTTTCCAAGGATAATCCTGTCTCAGAGTTACCAACAGTCCTAAAACGACCTCCTGATAGATTAAAGGTAAAACTAACTGATAGGGTTGGCCATCGCTGCGTTCATTTCCTGGGATAATTAAAGAGCTATGGAGACGGGTGGGTAATGACTGAGGCCAGTCTGACATCATTAACCCCTGTGTTTTTTCCTTAAACTCCATTTCTTCTGTCCGAGAGGTTCTCATACTCTCCCCTACAGGATACACCACCACAGGCATCAAATTCACAGGTTGACCATCCTCTTCCGATGTCAAATAAACCGCACTCCAATCAGCTTGCAGGGTTTTTGCTAAAAGCATCACTTGGGATTGACATAAAGCGATAAAATCTTCACTGGCATGGGGAAGGGTGGTTGTGGCAGAAAACATAAGAAAAAAGGAACTTTATATTAACTTTTGTAACAAAATATTAACTATTGTTGCAAACATTGTTGAGAGACTTCCGAAATTTAAACATTAAAAGTGCTTCTAGTCGTGCGTAAGCCTAATTATGAGAATTAAAAAATTATGTAAGCAATACTTGATTTTTAGAAGTAGAACGGATATAATGACCTCGGATTTTGTAACTATGACTACAGCATCTAGTCGAAACAGGAGGTAAAAAGGTTGGCAAGAAAGCGCAAACGGAAGAGTCGTCGTCGCCAGGAAGGCCGAAAAATTCTCGAGCTTGTACCCCAGTATAATATCGAAAGCGGCGAAGATAAACCAGTTACCGCCGCCAGGAAGTATATTCATCAGATTGGGATACAACCTCCGGCCTTACTAATTGTAAGACGAAACGAGCACACCACAGATAGATATTTTTGGGCGGAGAAAGGTTTATTTGGTGCTCAATACGTTGAGGAAAACCACTTTCTCTTTCCCAGTCTTAAGGAATTCCAGCCACAAATTCAGAAAACACCAACTAAGACTCCTGCAGCCGCTGGATAAGAACCACTGAAAACAAAACCGAACATCCCCCCACTGCAAATCGGGGGGTTTTTATTCGCTCAATTATTATATCCTAATTGGGCGGTTTTAGGGCAAGGGCTTGTTTTATTTGGATCACTTCGTCTCTATGAGCGGTTAAAGTCAGGAGACTTCCTTGCTGTAATCCTTTTTCTGTGAGACTTTCGAGAGATAAAGAAATCTTTTCAACTCGTCGAGCTTTTTGCCAATAAAATATTCCCGCCAGAGGAGCTAAAATTGCCAAACCCAAAAATAGGGAGGTTAAGGGGGGATAGATAAAAGATAAAACTAACCCAAAACATAACAACCCAAACCCGGCTAAAATGCTTAAAAAAATCGCTAAAAACCAACTGGGGCGAACCATACCTTCAAAGGTTAGGGTATTGTTCTCTGTCCCAATCAGATTATAAGCTCGTTGTGTAAAATAAGTTTTTAGTTCCTCTAATAGAGGGGTTATGGAGACTGGGGAGATTAACTTAACCTGTTCAGTGCGATCTTTAACGGAGGCCCGAATAAAGAAAAACAACCCCACCATTAACAAAAGTGTGAGGAAAAACGTTGAGATTAAAATAGGTGTATTCATAAGCAGTATTCTTAATTGCAAAATCAGGTATTATTATGTATTTTATAATTTTTTAACCCAGTATTGAAAACTAATCCATTGATTTCCAGCACTGTTGTTAGGTTTAACATTCACTATTTCTGTGTTTTCAAGTTCTTGTATCAGTTTAATGACTTCTTCTTTCTTAGTTCCATACATTTCCATAGAGATTCGTTTAGACCAATCTTGACCATATCTAATTTTCCTGTATAAGTTTAATAAACTCCAAGGAATCATTGACTTGACGACTTTTATCGCTGATGGGACTATACCAGATTTTTCCTTAGTTTGAGTTTGATTAGTGGCTAATTTTCGTTCACTAGGTAGTTGAAATACGAGGATTCCTCCAGGAGATAAGATTCTGACAAATTCCTGAATATATTTCTGAGAATACATCGGTTTCATATGTTGAAGCGTAATATTTGAATAAATAAAATCAAAATGATTATCTTCAAACAATTTCAAATTATCTGTCTCATTCAAATAATATTGGCACTTGTGCTGATAACTATTATATTTGTTAGCTAACTCTAACATCGAAGTAGAAATATCTACTCCATAAACTTGATCAAAATATGGAGCTAATGCTTGAGTTAACCTTCCTGCTCCACAGCCAAAATCAAGAGCTTTTTTGTTCGATAGGTCTATATCTGAGTCTTTAATAGAATTCAATAAACCTTCAATTTCTCTTTTACCCGTTTCAAAAAATTCATCAGATTTCCATTTATTTCCTTTTTTGTTATTGTCAGTAAGAATCGCCCAAAAAGGATCAAGCTGACCAAATTTATCCCAGTTGTATTTAAGTTGTTTAAGATCCATATTTTCAATATTCCTCTCAATCTATATAGGCCCTATATGGTATAGGAGTGTATCATGAATCTGCAATATCCTATAACTTGAACACTGAAAAGTTCAATAACTATGCCCTTTTTTATCCCAGATGACCAATTAAACTCTTTCGGAAACCAAGTTTTAGAAGCAACTTGGGCAAAATTTCCTCAATTAGCCCCCCATCAATGTGCCTTAACTTGGTTGGTTTATGATTCTCCTGTTGAGATTAAAACACAGACAATTCAGTTTCCCAGAGACTTTTGGCAATATGGAATCAAGGGGTTTAGTTATCGAGGGGATGAACTTATTTATCCTGCGAGTGTGGTGAAATTGTTTTATTTAGTAGCCATTCATCAATGGTTGAATAGGGAAAGCTTTCCCCTCTCAACAGAATTAAACCGTGCTATCACCGACATGATTGTTGACTCTAGTAATGATGCTACGAGTTTAGTTATGGATATGTTAACCAATACCACCAGTGGACCGGAATTAGCCCCTGATGCCTTAAAAATATGGCAACAGCAACGCAATGAAGTCAACCGTTATTTTCAAGGTTTTGGCTGGGAGGAATTTCAAGGGATTAACGTCAACCAGAAAACCTGGTGTGATGGCTATTATGGGCGAGAAAAACAGTTTGTGGGGGAAAATGGGGAAAATCGTAACCGCCTCACTACAAACGCTGTTGCTCGCTTGTTTCATAACATTGTTGCAGAAAGGGTGATTTCTGTGGAGCGATCGCAACAAATGATGAGTTTATTACAAAGGCAACTTCCGTCAACAGCAATAGACAGGGATGAAGAAAATCAAGTTACAGGATTTTTAGGGGAAAGTCTCCCTGAAAATGCCTTGTTATGGTCAAAGGCGGGGTGGACTTCCCAGGTGCGTCATGACGCAGCCTATATGGAAATACCCAATTTTCCACCTTTTTTGTTAGTTGTCTTTACTGAAGGTAGAAAAAACAGTCAAAATAAACAGATTCTTCCTTTTATTTCCCAATTCATTGCTCAAAATTGGTTAGCTATTTGATATCATCTACATCAGACAGAGTTTCTTCTAAGTTTTTCCTTTGTTCCATTTGACTGAGAAAATAACCTGTCATCATAGCAGAGGCAAGTAAGTTGGCTAAATTTTCTCTGTCAGTGGTCACTTGAATGTTAAAATCTTCAGAGGGTAGCATTCCCACCAATCCTTGTACATTCTGAGTGATGATTTGTTGAATTTCAGGACTGGCCGATTGGGCAATGCGAGAAAGGGTTTCAGGGCGTTGCTGTTGTAGGTATTGTATAAGGGCGTTTGTGTCTTGTTCTTCTGGTTCAGAAGCGAAAAAATCAAAATTGAATACCATTAGAACTCCAAAGTTGGGGTTGACTTATGTTCTACTGTTATATACTTTCCACTATAAACCCTACTGGGAAAAATCACTAAAAATTAATCTGTAGATTGGGGAAACTGCTCAATTTCAAAATATTGGTGAAATTTTGTGGTAACTTCTAAAAGGTAGGAACGTCCAGTCTCTTGACGACGTTTACGGACAAAGCCTAATTCTACCAATTCTTGCACGTGCTGATAAGCGGTGCTTCCTCTCAACTCGATCAACTCAGTTTGTACAATGGGATTTTTCAAAGCAATGGCCGCAAGGGTTCTCAAACTCCCTTTGCCGAGTTCTGCGGGGATGATATCATCGGTGAGATCGTTGAAAACTGAGCGTAACTGTAGGCTGTATCCTGTTTCCGTTTCGACCACTTCTAAGGCACTATCTCGGTAGGCGTAGTCGGAAATTAATTCCATCATCGCCTCTTGTGCGCTATCTACTTCACAGTTAGCCCACTCAGCAATGTCTCCTAAGCTTAATGGTTGACCTTTTAGGTATAGGATTGCCTCAATTTTTGTTGCTAGTTTCGTCATAACCAATGCTACCTCTAACTCAGAAAAATCTCAATTTCTTGGGGATTTAGGATAAGTTGTATCAAATGACCATATTCGATCGAATCAAGAGCAGGTGTTAGAATCTCTAAGGTTGAGTTATCTTGAAAGTGATCAGGTTTTGTTTCAGGATGGGGATAGTATACAAGTCCAGTGTATTCTCTGTCTTCATAAATAACTTGACAGGGAGAAAAGGAAAAGGTTTCTGGGGGGGACTTCTCATTCCATTGTAAGTTCTCAAAGGTATATTTAGGATGATGCACTTTGAACTGGTAGGGACGAATATTAATGTTTAAAGTTCCTGGGAAAAAAGGAGATATATCCAGTCCTAATCTTTTAAAATGGGGGGTTTGCATCTCTATTGTTCCCCTAGGGTAAGGACTATTTTGAGCCATTCCTGATGCGACTCGATGGCCTTTCACGATTATTCCTTGGACTTTTCTTCTTTCATTAGACATTAACCTTTAAACTATCCTTATTGTACAAGTTTTCTGTAAAATTGTACTACATTCATGGAAAAAATCGGTATGTTTTTCGTCTATGTAGTAGCCTAACAAAAGTAATCGTATCATCATTAACTTTTATTCCTATACGATAGTCTCCTATCCTAATTCGATAAAAATTATCTTCTCCTTTGATTGTTTTAAGATTTTTAATTTCTCCTAAAATTTTAATCTTTTCAATTTCTTCAATAACTTCCTTGATTTTAATGAGTATTTTTTTAGCTAAAATATTTTTTAAGTCTTTTTCAAAGCTTTTTCTAAACTTAGTCTTCATTGTTGTTATTAAGTAGCATGAAAATAGTTTCTCTGTTTACTAATTCTGTCTCTTCTCCCTCTTCAATCGCTTTTGTTAAAGCAATATCTTCTATTATTTCTGATAATAGCTCTGTGGACTCTTCTCGGTTTTCTTGAAAAAGTTCATAAATGGCTACTTTAAGAGTTTCTTTGAGTTGGTTTTGACCTAAGTAAATGTTAGACATAATTATTTATTTTTTTAGGGTTCTTATTTTTTTCCTTTGCCGTGATCTTGATTGTATACAATCAAATTTTTATCATCTAGCCTACTCTATTAACGAGATGTTCCAATGTCTTTGATTAAACTTTTAATTTCAGAGTCAATATCATCTTTATTCATAAAAGATGCTAGACGTGAGCCATCGGTAGATTTTTTAAAGCGAACTCCATATTCTTTGCAAATTTTATCTAATAAAAGATCCCCCGGAATCATATCTAATTTACATCTTGACCAACTATCCTCTATATATTTTTCTTCTTTCTGGTAGATAGAAGATAAGTTTTGTTTATCTTCATTAAGTTCGTTAATAATTTTTTCTATTTCATCATTTATTTTTTGACTCATAGAATTTAAGTTTTCTTCTTCAGATAAATGATCAAACAGAGAAGATACATTTAGATAACTAGGTCTAGATATTTTTTTTTGTATTCTTTTTAAAATTGTCCACACCTTGAAGTTATCAGAATACTGTTCAATCAATTTTGTTATATCTTCTTCTGTTGGTAAAGACTGACTACAGTCTCTTTAATATTACTAAGGTCTTTTTCTCCTCCTCTTTTGACCTTTAATGACAAGATTCTTTGAGCTTCTTCTTCTCCTATTGGTTTACGCCGTTCCGTTAAATGAAGAACATTTAATTCGCATATTTTATATAAAATATTTTTAGCATAGTTAGGTAGATAAGTTCCTTCTCCAGCAAAGGTATTCACCTTATTGCTTAAAGGTTCTTCTTTAATTTGTTTGATTTCTGTATCAATATTTTTTGCTAAAGTTTTAAGAGTATTAGAAAACTCTTCATAACTAGATGATTCTAAATACTTTTGCTCTAGTTCTGAATAATAATCAGG
>JAAUYJ010016067.1_pt1 | contig 18850 bp, 19 predicted proteins | sample 7278031 | NCBI WGS metagenome assembly JAAUYJ01 (sample SAMN14350222, study PRJNA611818) | marine sediment metagenome | isolation source: surface marine sediment (1.8m) | place: French Polynesia: Moorea | collected 2018-08 | reverse complement strand
GACATACCTAAGTTCCCAAGAGCCTTTTTACAGCGGCCTAACTTTCGCACATTTTTGTTTGCCGTGTGGGAAAGTACCGCCTTGGAACAAATTAGACAGAGCTCGGGAAAGTTTTGCACTTCCGCCCCCTATAAGACAGGAAAAAGTTTTTGAATCCGTACACTGCAAAAAATACATTCTGAATTTATAACGGCTTTACCCACCTTGCCAGAACTATCTTTTGTAGAACCAGCAACTACATCGGTAATGTGACTAATGTCATTACTTTTCATAGACCTAAAAAACTCATCAGCCAGAGCAATTACAGCTGCGCCCCTCCTATAGCCCAAAGCGTGTTTCCCTAGCGTAGCACAGAGCAAGAAAGACCACCTTCTCTCCGTACATGGGTCTCTCCCATACCACTTTCGTCATACATTCGAATCACCGATCCGTCAGTCTGAAGTGCTGCAGCACAGACGACAGGTAGGTGGTGGGCTGTGGATAGATAGGAAGCGAAATTACATTTTCCACTTCATACGTTCGCACTATACAGTATTTCCAAATGGAGTGACTACTGTTGACACAAGCCGCGATGAGGACCTCGTCCGAAGAAGGGACTATGTCTAGTGGCGGGGGAAGGGGCGAGGTTCAAGGGCCCCCTCCTCGGACACCTCTCCACAAACTCAAGGAAGTCATGGACCTGCCTCCGATCCTCGGAGGGGGAAGGCAGCCATACTTTCCTGAAACCATGAAGAAGGTGGTGAGGTATGTAGAAAACACCGGTAATTCGAATTTGGATCGCCGCGCTTCCCTTGACAAAGTATTTCCCCCCTCATAATAGAATATTGAGGGTACTAGGCGGCATCCCACTGCGGCTAGTTCCGACGGGGGAAGGGGTGAGGTTCGAGAGCTCCTGGGCGGCCACCCTCTGGAGCGCCGCCCTCTCCCTCATCGTCGTCGCCCTACCAATGATTGGAATCGTTCTCATCTTTTCCGATAGCAACATCGACCCCAGTAGATTAAAGTAGAATAAATTCAAAAACCTACGATATACTGTACTTGGTATATGTACGTCAAATATATCATTCTTACAGGGACAAGCTGACAGACTCGGGCTTCAAGATGACTGACCTCTTCGGCCTTGCCGCCTTCCAGGGCCTCCTCGTCGTCACCCTCTTCGCCTTCATCCTTTCCCTCTCCCGCCTCTCGGACCCTCTCAACACCTTCGCAGACTGCCTAGGATTCGCCAGGAGCATCATGCCGATGGAGGACGCGGACAAGACGGCGAGGTTTTCGCTCAGGAGGACGCTGTTAATCTTGTCAATGTTCGCTCCTGTAGCGGCGGGAATGGGAGGGGCAGCTTATGCTGTCTTGGACAGGGATGAATTGTCGCCAACTTGGAGGTACGGCAAATTCTCCCCACAAAAACAATTATTTTTATTCGAACAGTGAAATTCAGAGTGGGCCTCTCCATCCTGGTGTCCCTGGCCTATTTTTCTTTGATGTTCCCCGTCCCTCCCTGCACCGTGGTGTTTCTCATCAGCCTGGGCTTCACCTCCTGCTCCAATGTCGTCTCCAACTATAACGCCCTCGTCGAGGAGCTCCTTCTACCTGAAGTTCGAAACGTGCGCCCAGATTCTTCTCTTTCGACGCTCTACGTGGAGGACGATTCCATCAGCCTGACGCAAAGACGCAGGAGTTTGTCTCCGACGCCCCCTTACTCCGCTTCTCCCTCCTCTGGGAGGAGGGTGGAACCGAGGCGACGTTCGCCGGCTGTGTCGCGGTCTCGATCCCTCTCGAGCAAGTTGAAGATTGTGTTGGAGAGAGGAGCCAGGGTGGCAGAAATATTGGAGAGCGCTCAGCCGTCTTTCGGAAGAATGGTGAGGAACTAAAACAACATCTGGGATCTTACAATTGCCGCCGGTAAAATTACCTTACGATGGTATATGTTTTCCCCTTTTTAAGGCCTTTGATGAATGTGCCGCCTCACTTCTCTTCGGCATCTTTGGGACATACCTGACATTTTCCACCCTATTGACCCTGGGCAACTCCGAGAAAGCCCACCCAGTCGTCTACTGGCTTTTGGGGAGCGACCTGGGAATAACCGTCATCTACTTCTACCGCTTCTTCTACTGCGTGTCCCATGGCCAAAGATTGCAGGCATAAAATACGGAAAGAGCTATAACAACAACAACAACAGCAGTAACAGTAGCATCAGCAGCAAAAAGAGCTACAGTAACAGTAACAACAGCTACAACGCAAAAGAAGTAACAACAGCAGCTGCTACAGCAACACAATCTTAATTAACAGCAGTAAAAACAAAATCAGAATCAACAACAGCTGCATTAACAACAGCAGCTGCAGCAACAGCAAGCAACATGAAAACCATCAGCCAAAAACAGTAGCAGTAGCAAAAAAACCAGGAAAACAAAGATACTTTAACTTTCCGCAGGAGGAGGTGTCTCGCGTGGTGTGCACCCTCCGCCGCGGCGCCCTCGAGCGTTGCGCCGACGACATCACCCCCGCCGAGACCCTCCGCATACACGCCCTCAAGGAAAGACTCTCGGACTTCAGCGGGATCCGCCCGTGCGACGCTTACGGGCTCAACATGGCCATGACACCATCAGCACTCGGAACGCTCGTCACATACGTAATCGTGCTATTGCAGTTCAAAGTGTCGGAACTGTAGTACTGTAGATGGTTTTTTTTCTCTATTGAACATCGAGATCTGTTAAGTTCAAGTATTAAAGCCCACCCATCATGAGAGCTGCGGAGCCACGTGCAACACCTACGAATGTAGGGAAGATGATGCTTTCTCATGTGTCTTTCCGTCCAACTGCGAGCTTGGCACGTCTGTGCTATATTTCATATCCATTTACCCCGAGATCAAGAATAAATTTGCTGACTGTGCACTTTTCGCGGCAAACGATGCCTATGCTCTTCTTCTTTGCAAGAGGGGGAAAGGAGGGGATATTTGTGGACCAGGTCAGGTCGTCGGAAGTCTGGCGTGCTGCTCTCAACTTCCTTGCCCGTTCCCTCTCCCCCTCCTCAGTCAGCCCCCGACTGACTCATCCGTCGGGTCTGTGGATCTGCTCCTCATCCCTCCAAGATGGGGAAGGGCTCAGGGGCGAGCTCCTTCTCGGAGGAGCAGATCGCCATCTACAAGGAGTGCTTCAGGCTCATGGACGTTGATAAGGACGGAACCATCAACAAGACAGACCTCAGGGCATCGTTCGATAATGTCGGTGAGTACCGGTATCAATCCCACAACATTTCCCACTATCGTGCACCTTTTTTTTTTACAAAAAAACATTTCAGGTCGTCTAATGAGCGACGAGGAGCTTGACTCCATGCTGAAGGAGATTGGTGGCCCGTGCAACTTTGACAACATGATCAAGTGCTTCGAGTCAAAGATGGCCGGAAACGTCAACGACTCTGACGACGTCATCGTCCAGGGAATCAAGTGTCACGACGAAGAGAGTAGGTCTTGATAAAGTTGTTGTTTCTATTGTCTAAGTATTCGATTTCCTCATATCAACAGTTATTGAAACGGTGAAGAACGTGACAACAGTGAAGCACCTTATCGACCCTGACGATTTCAAGCACCAGCTGATGACCTTCGGCGACAAGTTAACGCAGGAGGAGATCGACGACATCTTCGGGGAGTTTGAGTTTGATGACGACGGCTTCATACAGACCAAGAGCGTCGTGAGTTTCTATTCCTACTACTTTTTCAAAGTTGTTTTACATTAGAGTTGAAATTTTGACTCAGGTTGACTTGTTCGTTGCCGGCGGCATGGACGAGAAGAAAGAGGAGGAGGAAAAGAAGAAGAAGGATGACGAGAAGAAGGAGGCCGCCGCCGCTGACGCCGCCGCCGCTCCCGCGGACGGAGGAGGGGCCAAGAAGAAGAAAAAAAAGAAGAAGGCTGCCAAATGAGCAGATGATGTTACTGTACAGTTAATGTTGTATTGATTTTTTGCTCTTCCACTTGATTTTATTGCAGAACGAACTCAAAAATGAACGTTATTCAACTTGCAATACATTTGCCTCGCAAATGGACCAAAATTATGAAAAACATGTCATGTTTTCTTGAAAGGAGGAAAAATAATTTCTTGTTGTGATGGTGTGGTTCTAATTATAGCAAGTCAATCGGCACCGAACAGGTCCAGCAGTCATTGGCGAAAGTCAGACTATACCTTCGTTCCTCAGTAGCCAGCAAAGGAAACCAAAAGGGGGAAAATGACTTTTGTTTTATTTTGCCGATAAAAAGCCGTGGTGACACCGTAGCATGATATTGATATCTCCTTGGATTATCACTCTGTTATCAACGGCAATGCTATCTTAAGATGGCTTCTTTTTCCCTTCCCGGCTGGCGAGGGCCCGGAGCGAGGATCGTCTGTTGTGCTAATTTAATATTCTTTTATGGTGCGCCAAGTATCTGTTTGCTCTTCTCAGCGTCTTATTTCTCGCGGTACTTTTATTATATAGGATCTGGTCCATGTCTCATCAATTCCTCCTCCGTCAATCAAAACTTGCTGGAGTCGTCCATGCGAGATCGCTCCTTCGAACGGGACTTCTCTGGAAATCAAATTGGGATCGGAAAAATCGGAAGCTTTTCGTGATATCCTTGAGGACACTTCTCCAACTTCTTAAAAACCCTTACCTCTGAATTTCTTGGTCCTCTCTTTCCTTCTCCTCATCCTCGACTCCCTTTCCTCTCCGGCGCCAGACTGGAGGGTACTCGTGCTGCAAAAACGAGAGGTTTTTATCCGTTTTCAAGGACCTTTCAAGTCACGCAAAATATATATCGCCCTCGTACCTGGAATATTTCTCCGCCGCCTCCGCTAGACTGTCCCTAAGGTGACCGGGTTTCCTCCGGTTCCCTCCAACCCCGAAGAGGTCTTCTGGTGAATCTCCCCCTCCTCCTCCGCTGGAACCCTTCCTCCCTCCTCCGTGCCGATCCCTGCTCCGATGCATGGACTTGTCCCGGATGGAGTCGGCGATGTTGATGTTGGTCAGGCTGCTCCCGATCTTCCTCTTCTCCAGCTCTTTGTTGAGCTTTGCTGGGAGGCGGCTGTAGGAGGCCTTGCCGTTGGCGCCGCCGCCGCCGCCGTTGCTGCCGTTGTGAGCGTGGTGGTGGAGGTTATCGGTGCTGTGGCTCGGGGTCAGGGGCTTGTGGGCTGGGTGCGAGTGGCGACCGTTCTCATCCTAGAGGTGGAGAGGAATTATCAGTATCCAAGGTATACCCTTCTTTATTCAAAACACATCTAGTTCATGCCAGTGCACACTCTCTAGGAAGAGAAGAAGAAAAATAGTTTTATGCAACACTTGATTGAAAGAAGAATGATCATAAAGAAAATATCACTCACGGCCGGCCCCGTGGGATGGGCCGCCCGTACAGAGGATGTGGGGGGCGGGGGGATGGGTGGGGGCGGAGAGGGTGCGAAACGCGGTGCGAATCCAGAGCCAGCCACATGATTTGCGGCGGCGGCTGAGTAACACTCTTGGTGCCTGAACAACAGCAGTCCCTCCTCCCCGCCGCCGCCGCCCACCAGCCCGTGCATGGAGGCCATGGTGGGCGTGGGCGTGGTGGAGGTGCTGCCGTTGTCGTCATTCCAGTTGAGCGGGTTGCTCCACACGTTGGTGCCGTGGTGGGTGCCGGAGAGGATGGCCGAGTTGGTAGTTACAGTGGGCGAGGCGCGTGAGTCTGCGCGGGAGCGTCGGCCGCCGGGCGTGCCGTTGCCGTGGTGCGGCTGGTGCGTCGGGGTGGCGCCGTTGGAGGAGAGGTCTGGGGCGGACCCGGAGGCGCCGGAGGAACGCGGCAGGCTGCCGTTCATTGAGGCCGTCAGCAGCTCGGCGGAATACGTGGGGCGGACGGGGACGATCGGGGAACGGCAGCAAACGCTGGAAAAAGAAATTGGAGCACAATTTCGCATCATATGTTCAATTCCGTTGTTGCTGCTACTTCCAATATAAATTTTACTGTTGTTCAATTGCTGGTGCTAGATATTACTTTTGCATGCATATACTTTTTTTGTTCCAACTCACGAAGTGACGTCCTCCAACTTCTTGAGCAGCCTCTCGTTCTCCCTGCAGACGAGCTCCTGGTCCCTGAGCAGCATGTCCCGAACGGTGAAGAGGTCCTGGTTTTCCTTGCGCAGGTCCTGGTTCTCGCTCATGTAGTCCTTGATGAGGTCGACCAACGTGGACGAGTCCAGCTCGTTCAGACGAGACTTGTCGATCCTCCTCACGGTGGCCGGCGTGGCTATAAAGAGGAGCGAGGACACTTGACGGAGGGTGTCTCTCGACCGCTGGCTGGGCGGGCGGCTGCCGTTGCTGCCGCTGCCGCGGCGGGAGGAGGAGGAAGTGCCACCGACCGCGGTCGGAACACTGTTCTGACGGGACAGGGCAGTGTGCAGCGGGGAACCGTTTCGGGAGGCCGAGGAGTCTGAAGGACAATTCAGGGGAGAAAAAGAAAGGGAAAATAAGGAGAATGAACAATGTGCTGCTTTACTTTTTTTTGTTCTTTTTAGAGATTTAGAAAAGATTGTCTGCACAAAGCTAGTAGTATAGTTTCATTTGTACCAATATGTGTACTGTACTTAGCAACGAAAAAAATGCACTGGAACAATGAAAACAGAAGCAGACATCCAAAAACAAATCGAAAGGCTCAAAAGTTTTAAAATTCAACACACGAATAGTACAAAATAGGATGAACCAGGAAAAAAAGAAATACCATTAAGAAAGTAAAATGGCCCCAAGATAAAGAAGAAAATTCAAATAAAGCCAGGGCACTCCCTCCTCACCGCCACGGCAGCCGCTCACTAAAATACAGCACAAGCTCACGCCCACCAATGGTGGAAGATATGATATGGATAGAAACTCAAGTCAACAACGACATTTAAAACTCAGAAAAGCTATTTTTTTTCCAGCAGTACACACGACAAAATGTAATCCGCACCTCTTCCGTCCAACGGCTGGTTGGCTCCCCCCCTGTCCATTCCCATCTGGGCAAGGAGCGATGCCGAGTTCTCCTGCGGGAAGGAGCTGATGCCAGAGTCCGAATCGGCCAGCTCAAGAAGCTGCCGGAGGTGGTTGTTCTCCTGCTGCAGGATGTTGACCTCGCGCTTAAGGCTGACGATCAGCGCCTCGCGGGGGTCCTGGAAAGAAGAGAATCGCGTGTTCAAGGAAATGTAGAGCGCGTTCTTCCGTTTTGTTGGCAATAAACCGCACAAGGACGAAATCCCATGGGATGGGGAAGCGTGCATAATAAAAATGCCACCACTCCTTTCTTTCTTTTTTTCGCGGTATGTGCGGTACCGGTATACCCGCAAGAACCGCTCTCCTTTTTCATCCGTGGTTCCCGGTTTCCTCGTGCAGGAAAATGTAGTACGGTATATTATGATCTGCCAGGGAAACATAATTCTCCCGAACGCTCGGGAAACGACTAAAAATTTCTGCATATTTAAAGACCCATGGCTGCAGAGGCTCGCAGAGAGGGTATGTCACTCAAGCAAGTTCTAGGAAAGAAGCCACCACAACAAGGTAGCAAAAAAGCCTATTGCTAAAGGAGGGTGGGTATTAAAAATCCCTCAAACGATCTCTTTTTTGTTCCCACTGTGCAAACAGTAGAGCCTGACACATTTTCTCCTCCCCCGGGCGGGAAGACTGACACATGAGCCACATCAAAAATATAAAATGGCCCTCCCGTCGATGACCTGAACAGGAAAGCTTCTGATTGTGCTGCTTGCCTGCTTTCTCCCCCCCTTTTTCCCGTTCCTCATTTCATGCGATCTGAACATTTCCCTCCTCCCCCTGACGTTTGACCTACATTGCTGCGAAAGTCTCCCCCTTTAGCTACAGTACAACACTTCGGTATTCTTCTGTCAGCATTTTTCTCACCGCGCCCCTCCCTGAGGCTGAGGCACGCCAACGGCGGCACAAACACTTCTGGACTTTAGCGGCGGGCAGATTGGTGGGAGGGGCTATACCGAAGGGAGGGGGAGAATCGGCCAAAGGGGGAGATCTAACCCTTCCTCGATCGGCCACTGCTACATAGCTGAGAATGAGGACAGTAGTACAGTCCGAAAAAGTTTCCTAGGAACTGCATTTCCCCATTAATATGTTGTAGACTTCTTAGCAGCAGAACATAAGACAAAAACAAGTTCAGAAGACGCCAACAGTTTTTGGTTTATCATAAAGCGAATAAGCCCTATATTATGTTTCGCTAATTTTAGACGTTGTTTGGCTACTCCTTTCTACCTAGCACAGCCACACACACTCTGACAATGGGCAAAAAATCGTAACGAGGAGAAAATTGCTGGGCACTACGTGCTTGCCCATGCAAGAGGCAGCAGTAATTTTGTCGCTCTAGCTACAGCCACGGAACCCTGCTATTTTGCTTTTTCTGCTTAAACAATGTAACTCAAACTCACCATGACAACGATGGGCTTCGTCTTAATCTTCTTGGCCCTGGCGGCGTAGCGGAGAGTGTTGGACGACTCGGACTGGTTAGATTTTGCGGGGGATATGCAAGCGATCTGCAAGATATAACGATAATTATTTGCGCAATACTGCATGTACGTGTAATACAATAAAAGTACCATCAGAGTAACTCCGTTCCCTGCTAAACTGTCTGCCAGGAGCTTTGTCAGGTTGCTGTCCCTGTATGGGATGTGCACTCCATGTGCTGGGTACGTCCCGCTGCCGGAAGACCCTGGCCCGCCTCCACCGCTCCCTCCTCTGCTCTTCTGAGAGCTGAGTTGCGCGATGCAGTACCCGAGCACCATGAGGCTCTTGTTGATGTTGTTGGCCTCCTCCAGCGTCTTCCCCTCGCTCCTCGTCTTCTTGGTCATCTCCGACCCCGCCAGGTCCACAAAGTTGATCTTGCCGTGGCGCGTGATGTAGACGCCCTTGCTGTCCTCCGCCGAGGCCTTCTCCTCCGAGTGGATGTGCACGGTGAGGATGGTGTGGGACCGAGAGGAGTGCTCGTTCATGTTGTGGTGGCCGATGGCGCGGTTCTTGAGCCCCTCCTCCAGCACGGCCACCAGGTCGTCAAGCTCCTCGCAGTCGATAGAGAAGAGGTTGTCCACCACGAAGGCGCGGCTGCGGCGGTCCCAGCGCACGCGAAGGTTGGAGCGCTTCGTGCCGGGGTTTAGCAGGTCAATCACCTGCGAAAAGGGAGCGAATGTAGGTCGTCGGTCAGTCGCTCCATTCGATTTCGTGTCCAAAGGCCCTAATGGCCCGCATTCAAATCGCCCTTCCCCTTTTCTCGCGTGTCGCCAACGCCTTTTCACAAATGATGATGGATTGCCCCGCCGGAGAAAAGACCGTTTGGATATGAAAGAGAAGTGTAGGCAGAAAGAGGGGAAAGGGCGAGGGAGACTCCCTCCGGACAAAAACCCTCACCTTTCCCTTCTCCGCCCTTGCGTCACAGAAGCGAACGAAACGAATTGAATAATTTACATGTTTTCCCTCGCGGGAACTGATTGTCTTCTACAGTATAGAAAGTTTCCCAACACAGCTGAGGAAGGTGCGGTCTGAATGCCTGCTGCATTCCATTGTGTCGAATTGTCTGGGTTGATGTGTGCAATCCGTTCATTCACCCCTTTACATTTCTTGTCCTTGCAGCTACACAAGGACAAGAGGAAAAGGCCTGTCTACGCACACAAAGTGGAAATCAATCCTTCCGTGTCCTTCTCGATCGACTCGCCAAAAACATCTCTCACGAAACTGTTTCATGTATCGGGAAAATGTGGAAGGAGGGACCTGAGAGAAGGCATGACCTTTTCAATTCGTCCCTGTTGTTTTACACGCTACATCCCCCTTCTTTCTCTATACCCCAGCGCGAAGAGAGTGCAATTTCCAGAATCATGAGATCATCTCGTCTTTAGCTTAAAGCATGCAGCAGAATCGATAAAGCTAGCTCGGCTTCTCTCGGTGCACAAAATAACACCGTTTCGGTGCCCTTTCAAATATATCCCTTCCGCACGCACGTACTACTACACGTCTTCTCCTTTCCCATGCTTGGGCATTGGAGAGCGGCGCAAACGGCAAATTTGCCTTACTCTCCCTTCTTCTTTCTCCCCTCCATTCCTCTCATGCTTTCCACGTTCAGTCCCCAAAGAAAAAACATACAAACATCGATTAACCATCATCAATCTCTACTGCTATTGCCTTTTTGGCCCACACTTCTATTTCCCCCCAAACTTTAGTTTCCACTAGCAAACCCACCTTTTCGTTGTATATCTCCAGGTACGATGCCTTGATAACGTATGTTGCGTCGTCCGATCTTCGCTTGAGCTCCTCGAAGAGGTGGATGAAGGAGCGGAAGACGAGGCCGTGGTCCGGGTGAAGCGGGTCCAGCCGCTTGGACTGGAACTGCAGGGGAGAAGCATCAATTACTACAACGGGAACTGAGACCAATGACGGATGGTGAATCAGAGGAGAAATGCCTTTGCAGTCGGGCCACCCCCCCACCTGATTGTGTGAAACAAAGTATCGATACACAACAGCTAGGCCAACAGCAGGGAAGGGAAAGGCCGGAAGAGAAGCCATGAATTATTTCGCTTTATTCGCCTTACTAGGCTTCGTACTTCTTACTTCGAACTGGGCCAGTAGTGTCTGGCCGAGTTGTCGTTATCGGACGATAAATTAAAAAGATCTGACTATCAATCCCCAGTCAGCCCCACGTGTATGCTACGTCAAATTACTGGAACAAAAACTAGATTTCTTCAACGTAAACTATAGAATTTCTTACTGCAAAATGAACATTGCGGTGCTGTCACGAAATTTTAAAGTGCACATATCAATGTTTGTGGAGAGTACGTTACCTTTCCCCAACTGGCTTTCTTGGACCGATCTGTGAGGACCTTCTCCTGTTGTGCCGATCATAGTAGAGAATGGGGGGTGTATGGTGAAGGAGGAGGAGGAAAACAAGTTCGCAGAATGGTGATGAAAAGTATTCACAACAATACGTCAATTTAACTGTTGCCTCCTTTTGCTGGCTTTTTTCGTGTTGTTAGTACAGCAAGGAGGTGCCGCGCCACAGCACACAGTGTAAGTGACCAGAGAAAGCGATCGACAAACGCAGCGATTATTTTTTGACTTCCAATATATCCATCGATCATTCATTCTTTTGCTCCATTCATCCCTCCCTCACACAAACACAAATCCACTCACCAAGTGCGGCGGCCCCGTGAGCGTGTGTGTCTTCCCGCTGCCGGTCTGTCCGTAGCAGAAGACGGTGGTGGAGAAGCCGTCCACGGCCATGTCGATGAGCCGCTTGACGCCGGAGTGGTCCAGGATGTCCTCCTGCGTCGCCTCGGGCTCGAACACCACGTTGAAGGTGAAGGGCTTGAGCTTGCTGCTTTCGCTCTTCTGCTCGTCGATCTAGCAAAGTAAGAAAGTTTTAGGAATGTTTCAAGGTAGCAGCAGAAGGATTACTTGCGTACACGTACGAAGTTACCAAAATCATTACTAGCTCTAGCAGCAACGTCAGTGAGCATCAGCTTCAAGACAGACAGCTTCAGTGGCAACAGCATAAGGTCCAACTTCAGAAGCAGCAGCTTCAGGACCAGCACTTTTATTAGCAGCAGCAACAACAACAGCAACAATTAAACCTCCAAATATTGACGCTTGACACACCCAAATCCCTCCATCTCCCGGGAATTGGAGGATGTTGTAGTCGTCATTCTTGACCTCCCTGGCGTTGAGGGGCCTGACGCGGATGACCACGTTGATGTTGTCGCCGTCAACCGGCGCATCGTCGTCAGCGCTCGACTTGATGGAACCGTTCATTACCATCGAATTTGCACTTCCGGGGCTGAAAAAAGAAAGAGTCAGAATCATATTTTGCAGGAAAGGATAAGAATGACATTGTTCTAAAAAAATCCCCTAGCGTGATTGAATTCTCACGTTGCTCGACTGATTGTGGTGGTTCGTGCCCCCGCAACGATCGACTCAGTCCCTTCGCACTCCATCTCTAACCCGAGATCGGAACAGGACATCAGGTCCTTCTCCACCCCGGCCAGATCCTTGACGTCCATCCCGTGATCGAAGCTGCCGTTACCGCTGTCAGTCCCTCCACCTCCCAATCCTATTCCTTGATCAGATTTCCCCTCTACAGAATCATCCGTTCCTCCTCCAGCCTCCTTTGCTTGCAGGATGGCCAGTGCCTCCGCAGCCGCCTTGGATGGAAGTGGTGGTGGATTGTCAACGCTCCTCCCTCCGAGGGACACGGTGGCCGAGGAGGAGGCGGACGGCGTACGCTTCTTCCTCCTCCTCCTGGGCTTGGGCGTGTGTTTGGTGAAGCGGCGGTGGCCCCCAACGCCGTCACATTCGCCGCCCACTTCGACCAGCCCAGGGCAAGGCATGATGGGCACCAGCTTCATGGCGAAGGCAGCAAAGTTCTATTCCACTATAGAAGTTCAGCTCTTCCTCAACCTGGTTTCGCCACCAAACCCACAAAGGGACTGAGGGCCGTCACCTCCGAAAAAACGAACCAACAACCGACGCCTCTCCTCATCCATCGCCTGCCATATCCATGCCACCTCCTCCTCCCTCCGCAACAACTCTCCCTTCGGCTTCAAGTCCCCTGCCTAAACCCCCTCCAACCAACCAAGCCGGCTCCCACCCTTACTCCCAAATGGCCTTGCCTCGATTCCGCCTTCTCCTCCCCTCCAAAACATTCGTGCAATCCCCGGTAGTTTGCTCCCTTCCGGTCGCGGCTTCCTACCTACCCCCTCCCTCGGCCCCCTTCCTTTGCTATGCCGCGGGGAGGGTTGTTTCACCCCCTCCTCGTCTTTCTCCTTCTCCTCCCCTCCCCTCCCTCCTCCGTCTCCCTTTTCCACCTGCCACGGAGAAGAAAAGGAGTACCTAGTGGAAGGAGGGAGAAAGGAGGGAGAAGAGTTCTTTCGGCTGGGGGTGCTTTCAGGTAAAAGGGGAGGGTTGTGTAAAAAAAGAGTGGTGGATAGGGGGGAATTCGCTTCTCCCATTTCCTCTCTGTTCCACCGGGAAAGGTGGTACTGTGGCAAGAGGGTGGCGGAGGAGACTTTACTTTCCGTGCGTGTCTCTCTTGCTCCGCTACCTCCTCCGTCAAGTCTGCGAGGAAGTCGAGGATGAAAGTCATTGCACGGATAATAACGTACAAAAAGGGAAGAAATATCTTCGTCACCAACGTCTGTAGAAGAAATGGCGCAAGAAGGATAAGACGATATGTAAGAACTTATGGAGATTAGAATGGAGTTCAATTCTTCCGTATCGACTACTCCCCCCTCCAAAACAGAGCCTGCTATAGTCCAACAAGGTCGTCGGAAGAAGGGGCGTGGCTCCTGCAATTTCTCCGATTGTCCTTTCAAGAGGTGTAGCGGCAGCACGATGAAACGGACATATCGAGACATCGACGATCGGATCTGGGAACACGATCTCTTTCGTTCGACCCGGCCAAGGACATATCGGCCTCGTTTCCGGGATCGACGCGTGGGGTGGAGAGCAAGAAAAGAAAGAGTTTTCAGGGTTCTTCGCACTGTGGAGGTCAATTGGCCATTGAGACTCCTGTGGGGGAGGCAAATCAACAAACATCTGACAAGGACAAGGCACCAACGGGCGATTCTAGCAATTTTGCGAGGTCGATTTGCGAGGGAGAAAAAGGTTTTGATGAGCAAAAAAAACCCTCCCATACGCGGCAAGGCCGGCAGTTTCCCGGATGCCCCCCATTACCTATTCAACAAAGTTCTTCGTACACACTAGAAGGAGGTTCAATAGACGAGACATGTCTGACCTTTTTTGCAAGCTGGTTTTCCAACACGCGCTTTGTCAAAACAGCAGGGAACTTTCCCCTCCACTTCGATGTACCAGTGCTCCGAAGAGAATTATTTCGACTTACCCATTGCTGGGCGAGGGCGGCAGGGTGCTCTGTCCACTGTGGTTCCTGCTCCCTCCGTTGGCGACAACAACCCCGTTGTCAGTGGAGTTTGACCGTCGGGAGGTCTTGGGGGAGGTGCGGTGAGGCATTCTACACTCTCTCAAAAGAGGAGTGCCTTGTTTGATTGTAGTAAGTGGGCTTTTCCCTTCTAGTCAGACTTCATCCCTCGATGATTGTCACAGCCATAAATTTCTTCGGTGCCCACAAAATGTGCCTGAATAAACGTCGAACAGACCCAATCACTGGAGGACCCGCCGCAGGATGGTCCTTGCAATTTTTTCCCGCTGATTGGGAAACGTGAGGAGGTGGAGTTTGGGGATTTAGGGTTCATTGATCCCTCCTCTCTTCCCAGGCCGACGAGGAGGTCATTCGGCCTTGGATCACGGCAGGAGGTCCCCGAGCTGTAGCACTATCTCATCCGGAGATCAGCTCTAACTAAGATCGGGAATCTTTATGCTGCGGCTGTGGCGGTGCAGTTTTCGAGACAAAAAGAATCCTTTCCTCCTCCTCTTTCCTAATCCATTTTTATTTCTTATGTTCCTTCCGCTTCTCTGTCATGCTCGACACTAGTCCTGCCACAGCACAGCCTTGAAGGAAGGAAGGATGACACGCACTCATTCTCTCTCTAACTCTCACACACGTCTCGACCACAAGGCGCTTCAGGCCAGTGGCGTGCGGGCGTGGGTGGCGGCGGCCGCCCCTCCGTCGTCCCTTGTCCCGCCGCCGCTGCCCCCCCCCCCCCCTTCACTTACAGTGTATACCTTATCGGACCATTAGCGAGGCAGCAAGGAGAAGGCGAAAGAGACGGCGGCGAGTCGCCCTCCGACCGACGACGACGACCACCGCTTTCCCGCCGCCACCACCACATGCTTCCTGTGCGTCGTCCACAGTCCACCCCCCACTTTTACGACTCCCTCCAAAACAGGTGAACGCACGCATTGGCATGGGTGGTGGGTGGCCTCGAGAAGGAGGAAAAGGGGAAGGAGAAGAGAAATGAATTCTGGAGCTCTTACGTGAAAAGGTAGTATGCACAGGAAAGTATGGTAAATGGTGCAAAGAGCTATAGCATATCAACGTTCAGGAAATGATCATCTAGTCGGATCCGGAGCTAGGGAGAAGAGAGAGCTCCATTCCAGGTATGGCCGAATATCAGCTCCTCTTCTCCAGGCTCATATGTGAGTACAGCGAGAGAGCGACAGAGGGAGGAACATTTTCAAGGTAGAAGAGAAAGCGTATGTGAAAAGCGCTCGCTTATACTGTTGGCGGCGGGAGGAGGAAAGGAGACCGACAGTCAGGGACATACGTACGTACCTACCCAAACAGAGAAAGAGAAAAAATACTAGCTTTCTAATTCCCGCTGGACGAACCGACCGACACCGGCCGCCGCCAATGCCACGGGCTCTCTCCATTGAAACACGAATTGAATTTTCCTAGCCAATCGGCAAAACACTTTAAATATTTCCAGCGGATTAACAACAACTTCACTCTGTACCCACGAGGTTTTTTTTTTTTGGGGGGGGCGATTGCTCAATAGGAATCGTGCTAAATCTGCTACTTATAATCACCTTGGTCTTTCCCTCCTCCGTGTAGGTATCGCGTTACAGTCGGAGAGCAAAACAACGAGCAAAAAAGAGAGAAATCATCAGGACGTCCGATTAATGAAGCGTCAGGCTTCTCCAGATCCGAGTGATATACAGTACGTAGGTAGGTGCCTGACCGGGGTGCTTGATTACCTCCGTAAAAGTATTGTGCGCGCTGCCTGCCCGATGACAGCCACAGAAAATTGGATTCTGTCTAAAAAAGATTCTCCGGGCAGATTGTGGACGCGACGAAACAACATAATATCCGGCGCTGCAGGCAGGGATAGTTAGATGATTGTTTTATGCAAACACGCACAATTAACGACAGTTAATATCCTGTAGCGGGGCTCGCCGCCGACCCCTTCCGCTTGAACCTAGGACCACGATTCGCAAAAGGAATCCTTTGTCTCGGTCCAAACGGAAGGGGGCGGAGGGAGCAACGCTTTACATCATTTTTTGTTTCGCAGGCATTAAAAAAATCTTGTTGCGGTGGTACACGGGTCGATTCCAAAAACCTTTTGCTCGTCGGCGCAGCCTTCCGGGGGTCCGGGGTGCATAAGACCGCGCAGAGGGGCGAAAGCGGAAATCGGAGAATATTTCTTTTGTCACGGAATTGTCTGTTTTCTGTTGCGTTTCGCCAGAAACGACTTGGGAGAGAAAGTTCACTTATATGGCAACACAGTAACGGCCGTCTCAACTTCGGAAAAAAGACAGCACTCACTTTGGCTTAGCGCGAACCCCCTCCTAGAAAGGGGAAAGCGCTTGATAGGAGGGGAAAAGGGACTTGTCCAAAACATGATCCGCAACCAGTTTGTTTGCTGAGCGACTGCTGTCCGCCGTGGTACAGCAGCCGCGGGTTTTCTTCCTTACTTCTTTGAGGCACTTTCCTTTTCTTATATTTCTTCTTCACACTCCTTTCACATTCATCCCTTCGTACTTTTCTCATTCACTCACATTCTTTCCCTTCACTTGACGATTAAAAAAATAGCGCTCGTCGCCCATCCCCATCAGGGTGATGGTGGTTCGTGATTTTGTTTATTTTGAATGATCGATTCTTATGAGGCGCTGTTGACGTTGAGCGAGAATGCGGCCTTTGCCTCGAGTCCCTTTGCGCCCGTCACGATGATCGCGTACTGCCCGGCGTCGGTCGGCCCGCACTCCATCACGTCCAGGGTGAGCCTGGGGCCCTTGGACGTCGGACGGAGCTTCATCGGCACCTCCGACAGCTGCTTGCCGTCCTTCATCCAGGCCACCTCCTTGGGGGACTCGGAGATATCGGCCGTGAAGGAAGCGGTGCCGTTGCGGTTCACCGTCAGGGACCTGAGAGGAAGCGGAAAGCACGTGTTCAATTAGTTTGCTAACGGTTCACGGGTCTGGTGCATGCTCTTTGGCTCACCAGAAATTAGAAAGCAAATAAGAAAGTACCTCGCAGTTGAAAAAAGCATAAAGGGATGTGCCTTACTTGGGGAATGCTCTAAACTGTGGCTTATTCTTCTCGTCTTCAGGCTGCCCTTCTCCTTCGTCCACCACCAGGGTGCAGGTGGAGTAGCACTCGCCCACGTCGTTGAAGGCCTCGCAGGTGTAGGTGCCGGCGTCCTCAGGGAAGATCTCGTGGATCTCAAGCACGTGCGTGTTGTCGCCCACTTTGCGGTACTCAAAGTCCTTGCTAGGCTTGATCTCCTTCTCATTGTGCAACCACACGACGTCATACCTGGTTGGGGAAAAAGATGCCAAAATTGAAACTTAGAAATCTTGTTCCTCCGATTGGTACTGCTACGTAAAATCTTGACAGCTAATTATTAACTACTTTTTCTCACCTGGAATCTCCCGCGATGGTGCACTCAAGCTTGACCGGCTCTCCGTCCTTGACGACGGAGGATCCCGCGTGCTTAAAGACCCTGGGGGCCATGGATCCTACGCCGTTGACGGATCCGTTGGTGGCCGGAGCAGCACTCCTTGCGCTTGCTCCAGAGGGCTTCTTTTTCATGGCGGTGACGGTGACCTTGCTGGACGTCTCCACGCTACCCTTGGTGTTGGTGGCCTTGCAAGCGAACCTGCCCGCGTCCTCCGGGAAGACCTCGGCGATGGTGATGGAGGAGACTCCGTTCTTGTACTTTACCTCCATGGCCGTGGTGGAGGAGATGGGCTTGCCGTCCTTGGTCCAGGTCACCTGCGGGTCGGGGTCGCCCTTGACGGAAACACGAAGCTCCAGCCGCTCGCCGTCGCCCACGCCAAGCTCTGGCTTGAGGCCGCTGACGAAGCTAGGGGCGCACATGAGGGAGTCGTCGGGCGGGAGGGCCAGCTCCTTGGTGGCGGAGCGGGAGCGGGTGCCACCGCTGCTGGCCGCCGAGTCGGAGCGGCGGTACGCCTTATGCTTGGGTTTCTTGCCGCCGCCGCCCGATTTTCCGTTGAGGGCTGACTCATCGATCTTGACTGTAGGGGGAGGGTTCACTACCCTCTGGGAATGGTCGACGAAACGCTTGTCTGCGTGAGGAAAGGGAAAATAATTGAAAGGGTGTGTTGGAAAAGCGGAAAAGAAGTCTGAGGTGGGTGGGAGGACTATAGCTGTACATCACAGTTACAGCGCTTAAGCATTATTGGGAGCTTCAGGTTTCCGTTTCAATTCTGTGAAGCTCCTTTTTCAGGGGGGTTGGTTTTGGAAATACAGTACTTTCGACTCGACATAATAGATATAAAATATGACGCTTGATTCGCCTTCTGAATGAAAAATTTAACAGAGAGCCGGTCCTTTCCCGAGTTTACAAAAAGGTCAGCATCCATTTTTTATGCGTAAGCGTCGCGCTCCCTCGAGTCGATGAGATGAGGATGCCTTGACCTTTATGTCAAGTCTAACAACTTCCAACTGGTACAACAATATCAGACGTGTACTGTATTTGGAGGGGGAAAATATTTTGACGTCCTTATTTTACTGCCAAGTCCTAAGCCGACTTATAAAATTAATTTACCGTATATCAGGTACACGTAGCAGCAGTTCACTTACTATGGCATGCAATAGCTTGATTGTTTTTGTAAAGAGGAATGTGAAAGATTTCGAGTCTGAGCTGGAGGTATAACTCAAGCTCGACTCAGGAATCTGTGATCTGCGAAGAGAAGAAGGGGAAGAGTCACAACATCGATTTCGCTATATTTTGCAAAAAAAGGCCTGCCATATTCAAAGTTCAAAGTCTTGTCAAAGACTCACCCGAGTAGAGGATTGACTCGGACATGTTCTTCTGCTCCTCTGTCATGTTGGAGCCCTCCACGATGACGACGCAGTCCGTGGTGTCGGAGCCGAGATCGTTGGTGGCCACGCACCGGTACTTGCCGGAGTCGCCAGGCTGAGAGTTGATGATCTCGATGGTGATG
>JAAUYJ010104867.1_pt1 | contig 18858 bp, 24 predicted proteins | sample 7278031 | NCBI WGS metagenome assembly JAAUYJ01 (sample SAMN14350222, study PRJNA611818) | marine sediment metagenome | isolation source: surface marine sediment (1.8m) | place: French Polynesia: Moorea | collected 2018-08 | reverse complement strand
TAAAACTACACGTAGCATCAGATTAAGAAGATACTTTTGGAACTGCAACAGGGGTAACCACGGCAGCAGCAGCAATTATGGTAGCTAAACACAGGACAAAGGTACTTAGTACAGAAGCAACATCCACATCAATAATAGTTAAACAGAAAATTTTCAAAAATGGCAGCTTCAGCAGTAGCTTTAACTACAACAGCAATACAGCAGCTGGAGAAGCAACAGCAGCAGCTAGAGTAAAATCAGTATAAGCTTAGCAACCAACAACAGTCAGAGTAGAGGGGCATAAGCATCAACTGCACCAAAAGCAGTAATAACAACAACAGCAGGAGCTTGAAGAGTAGCAGCAGCAGCCAGGGAAGCCGGAGCAGTTTCTTGAGAAAACAGCGCATGCTTGACAAGCAGCAGCAACAGCAGCAGTTTGAAAAGCAAAAAAAGTAGTCAGCCGCTGAAGTCGTGAATCACGGCAAGTTCAGCAGCAGATGAAGAATGCAAACTTTCGATGGTAATACGATACAACAGTTGTACCCCATCTTGTTCTTCTTCCATTTCCCTCCGCCTCCCTTTTCCCAGTCCCAATCCTTGCCTCCATTCTTCTTCTTCCATGCACCCCCTTTCATTTTGTTGTCTCCCCCGCTTCCATCGTCATCATCCCAATCACTGAACAGATTTGTTGTAATTATAAAAAGTTCAGAGGTAGAACAAATGGTGCGAAGGGAAAAACTATACTTTTGAATGTGGAAGCTACAGCTGCTGTAATAAGAAACACAAATAACATAGCCACTTAGGATAAGAGCATCACCCCATCTTGTTCTTCTTCCACTTCCCTCCCCCGCCCTGCTCCCAGTCCCAGTCCTTCCCCCCGTTCTTCTTCTTCCACGAGCCGCCCTTCATCTTGTTCTCCCCTCCCCCGCTCCCGTCCTCGTCCCAGTCCGCCGCCTCCGTCGTGGTCTTCTTCTTCCCCTCGGCGGAGGACAGCAACAGTGCTGAGGAGGCCAGCAACATCGCCGCCAAGGGCAACCATGATGCCGACATGGTCCACAGTGCGAAGACAAGTAACCGCCTACCGGAGATCCTTGCCCTCGGAAAAGGAAGCTATTTCCGTGTGGATTTTCCCGACGTTTAATTCATCTCGTAGCTGTCAATCATTTTTTGTGGGATCTGAAATAATGCGGAAATTCCATATTAATATCCCTCCCCCGATATGGGAAGGTTGGGCGATGGATGATGATGCCGGTTTGTGTGTGCCACTGCTACACTCCGGTCGGTCGGTCCATCGGTGCGCCCTCCCCGTATGAGAGAGTGTGAGACAGAGCGCAGGGCCACACATATCGCGCACTGTGGCACTGCGCAATGGAGAGGAGAGCTGGCTGGCTAGCAGGGGAGCTGGAAAGGGGAGGGGGGGGGATGAAGGAAGCTCTCGCTGCTGGCTACACCTTGTTGATTTGCACTGCCTCGATCCGGTGCCGTAGCTGGACCGGGGGAGGTCGTTGCTGTTGCTGTTGCTGCCGTTGTTGCTGTTGATGCTACAGTTTTTCTTGTAGAAAAGGGAAAACGTCGTAAAAATGTAGCTGAAGGAGAGAAAGATGATTAAGAACAGAGCTGAAATATGGAGAAGAAAGAAAATTGCACGACCTAACGAAATGGCGATTCCTATGAAGTTCAGCTCGCTGCAGACGCAACGGCACTAACAGTTTTACCCTTTTATAAACATAAAGAGCTAAAAGGGGAAAATGTTTTTCTAGCTCCCAGAAACAAGCCCGTTTTTCAAGCACTGGTTGGTTTAGCTGGAGAATGGAGAAAGGAGCACAACCGGTCGAGGAGCTTTTTTGGCATGAAAGTGCCCTTGACAAATATATTCGTTCCCCAAAAAATAATATATTTTAGCATTCGAGGCGCAATTTCTGGTGTTGGCCCTTGGGGGTTGCTTGCTTGCTTTGCTCCCCCTCCCTCCCTCCCTGGCTTGTCGCTGCCTCTCTCGCAGCGTCCGTCCCACGCCGCCGCCGCCGCCGTCGCCACCCGCCGCCGCCGCCCGGTCAGATTTTTCGTGTGTGGAGGAGCTGGAGGTGGAGGGGGAGGAGAGCAGCAGCAAGACGGCGACGGCGAGGGAGGGGACGGGGCGATTGCATTAGCATTACACACGCTCGAGACACACACGGGACGAGAGCCGCCGCCCCCCTGTTCCAGGGGGGGGGGGACGCAAGAGCATGTGGGAGGTCTCTCCGTCCGTCCGTCCGTCCATACACTTTTTTGTGGCGCAGCAGCAACAGCAGCATCTGCGGGAAGGATAGCGCCAGCAGCAGCAACAACCTTTACTACAACAAGATCTTACTATGTAGCAAAGATTTGCAGAGAGTATAATAGTCTCTTCGGTATACGTACGAAGGATGTATCAAGGACATAGAGCATGATAGTTTTCTTGGCTATCTTCCGTCCGTGCGACTTTCTTTTTTTCTTCCGTCACGCCGTTCTCGCCGCTGCCGCCGCCGCCGCCGCCCGAACCCGCCGCGCCGCGCCAACTTACGGCGGGGGCGGCAAGCGAAAGCCGTCAGATCTTTAATGGCGGCTGCCTGGCGGCCGTCAAATAAGAGCTCTTCTCTCCACGGCGGCGGCGGCACAGCTAGGGAGAGGTTCGAGTAAAGTTCGGATTGCCAAAAATCGACGAGGCCTTACATTTTGTATTTGTTTGCCTTGAATCACCTAAGCGAGGATCCGACGTCGTTGCATACTCTGATACTCATGCTAAGGTTTTGAATGAGGTCTTTGCAGCAGTCTTTTAAACTTTCATGGCATGACTTGTAAAACGGTAAAATAGTTTGTTAAGGCATTCGGTCGACGCATTGAAGCTGTAAAAAAAGTAAAAATGACAAAAGACATGAAAATATATTGGTTTATTCTGCCACTGCGTCATGAAGGGAAACAAGAGGCATGAAATACTATGCGTTGAAATACTTGCGGTACTGTATGAACTTTACTTGTTAGTTGTTACTTATTTCGATTTTCTGCTCGAGATTTTAAAAAATCGCTCAAGCACATCCCCAACGCCAAAAAAACACAAAATCGCCGTTTGAGCTAGGGATGCTCACAATGCATTGTAAGCTACAATGAACTTTTTTTGAATGCATGCTATAAAACAGCTGGGAATTCAAGGCACTCCTTCATTACAACTACTAATTGAAAATTAAATAAAAACTGCTACAATAAATATAAAGGGGAGACCTGAGACTTAATTAGGATAAAATCGAACCCAAGTTTACATCTGTCCCATTTTCTACTTGTCCGTGCCGCGCCAACCTGTCTGATTCTTTCCGCTCTAATGCTGGGCGACAGCAGCAGCAGGAGCGACACTGGCAGCACCGCAGCAGCAGCGGCGGCGACGATCGTCATCTTCTTGCTGTAACAATCTAAATGAAGGTCTTGGAATACCATCGCCATGATGGAATCGTTACATACAATGTTCAAGTAGCAAAAAGAATAAGGGATATTTTGAAAAACACTTTTGTGTTCAACGGTGCACAACAAAAAAGAAGCTTGAACTGAGCACTAAATAGAAAAAATTTAAAAAATGCACGCAATCTCTACCCTGTTCTTGTCGGTCTACCTGTTCTTCCCGGCGGCGGCGGCGGCGGCGGGAGAGGGGAGGCCTCCCCGGCCGGCCGCGCACTGACGGGCGGCGGACTTGGCGTCGCTCGACGCCGCAGCAGCCGCGGCCGCCGCCGCCGCAGCAGTGGCGGCTGAGGCGGTGTGGCCGCCGCCAGCGCCGCAGCTTGGCGTCAACCCTTTCTCCCGTTTGGCTGGCGTCCTTCTGGCCTCGGCTGATTTGTCCACGGCCAATTCGGCCCGCCTCAATTGCGCCGGAGGAGAGGCGATCTCGCTCGGCCAAAGGGAGAGCTGCAGCGATGGAGCAAGAGGAGAAGAGAAGAGAAGAGGGCGAAGGAGGCGGAGCCAGAGGAGAGGAAGGAAAGAGGCGAGAAGCGAGAGCGAGCCAAGAAGAGGCGCCGCACCAGGATGGACAACCCACAAACTTTGGAGGCCAAATTTGACCTCTGAGGTCGACCTCCATCCAGGGGGATAAATGGTGAGTCAAGCAGAGGGCCTCTCCTGCCGGGATCGCCCCCCCCTCCGGCCTCCCCTTGCCTCGGGGACCTTGCCAGAGGCCCGCGGAGGCCGGCCCCGCCGGGCCTCGGCCCCCCCGGGACGCCCGGGCCCCGGGCCTCCCGGCGGGGTCACTCGGCCTCGGAACCTGCCTATTACGTTCCCTCTGGGTCCGTCCGAGCCTATCACCCGTCTAACGAGTCCCCAGGCCTTCACCCTGAGCGCAGAATGGCCCCTCAGTGCCCCCTGTGGTGGCGCCTCCCCTTGGGCCTGCGCCTTTCTCCCCCTGCCGCCCTCACCTGTCAGTCTGACCTTCTCCCATCTCTCTTTTCAGGTCGACCCCTCTGGCGGCCTCCCCTCCGCGACCAGGACCCCACCTAGCTCCTGTCTTTGGCGGCGCCCCCATGCCCTCAGCGGCGGCGCGCGCCTCCTCGCCCTCCCATGGCTGACGAGGCCAAGTCTTGCGCCGCGCCGCAGCCGTCAAAGTCCTCCGCCGCCGGCGGCGGGGGCGGTTCCTCGGCGGCGGGCGCGGCGGCCACCAGGATGGCCGAGCGGGAGGTCCCCGTCTCCAATCACATCATCAAGGACGTGGTGCTGCCCTCCTCTGTCAAGATCAGCCGCGTCTTACCCGTCAAAGTCAAGGACGAGGGCGGCGGCGGCGGCGGCTCCAGTCGCCCTTCGTCGTCGTCGTCGAGTAGCGGCGGCGGCCTCATAGTGTCTCCCGTCAAGGATGAGCCGGGAGAGTCCAATCACGTGGACGAGAAGAGGTCCAAGAACTCGACGACCTCCAAGGCCTCCCTGCTCGTCAACAGCCTGGGCCGGTTAGACGATGGCCCCTCTTCCTCTTCCACGCCGCGGAATAGCCGCAGCAAGGACGGCGATAGCGCCGGCAACAGTGCCGGCAGCTCGAGTAGCAGCGGCAGCAGTGACGCCGTCAAGAGCGAGCCGGGTGCCGAGCGGGGAGACAAGAGTCCGCTGTCTCCGCGCTCCAACTCGTCCTCGTCCAACGAGGGCAGCGGCGGCGGCGGCGGCAACAACCCTTCCGCCTCTCCCTCCTCCTCCTCTGCGTCCTCTGCGCTGACCGACTTCTTCACGGCGGCCACGGCACAGATGCAGATGACGGCGTTAGCAACGTCGCTGCTCAACCTGCCGGGCTACAACGCCAACACTGCCGCCTACCTGCAGGCCGCTCAGGCGGCCGCCGTCTCTTCCGGAAAGCCCCTGGCCAACATGCTGACGTCCATGGCTATGCTCCAGTCCCAGCAGCAGCAGGCCACGCTGGCGTCTGCCATGGCCTCAGCGGTGGCTTCTTCGTCCTCCTCCACGTCGTCGCCGTCCTCCTCCTCGTCCACCGTGCCTTCATTACCCAAGAGGGGACGAGGGAGCAGGGGCGGCAGCGTAGGGAGGCCTCGTGGCACCAGCCTGCTGACGAAATTGAAACGGACAGACTCGTAAGTTTTATTAAAGTAGATGTGCTTGGCATAAAGGATAACCATTTTAATACCTTCCTTAATTGTTACAGCGGTGATTACTCTACTAGCCGTGGTTCTGGCCGAGGCCGGGGCTCCCGCGGCCGGCGGAGAGCGATAGGGGAAGGGTCCAGCTACAACAGTGATTACCTTTACTACATGAACGAAGCGGGCGCCCGCGGGGGCGCCTTCCTCCCCACCGGCAGTGCCACCTCGGCGGCCGCCGTGGCCGCGGCCGCCGCGGCCGCAGCGTCTGCAGTGTCCAACGGCGGGTCCCCGTCCCGCGGGGACTCCGGGAGCTCCTCCGGCGTGTTCGACCCCTACGCGGACCAGGAGGAGCTGCTCTTCAACGAGCAGTACCCGGGGAAGCTGTGCGCGCTCTGCAACTTGAGTGAACGCTCTGCCCTCGGCCAGGGCGACATGGTCAAGTACAAACTCCCGGCAGACTTTGACCTGTCGGCCGAAATCAAGCGGCGCAGGTCCGCGTTGAACAGTGGTGGAAGTGGCTCCCCGTCCTCCGCCTCCTTGTCCGCTGAGGCGGCGGAGAACAACGGCGGGGCCAGCCCAAAGAATAGTGGTGGTGGTGGGCTGAACGCTCGGAGGAAGGGCCGCAAGTTCACCTCCGGAGACCTGGGCTCCGAGCCTATGGACGAGCTGGACAACGTAGGGTTCATGGAGGAACCGGACCACGGGCTGCTCTTTGAATCCTCCGGTGAGTATCTTCAAGGATTGTTTCGCGTGCTGTTTTTTGAGAGAGCTCCTTGAATGTTTTTCTGTCGTTCGTGTGTGGGAGCGCAGAACCCCGTTCGTTCTTTGCCACGGACCGGTTGAGTGATGTTTCTGTAGGATGAGGAAACTCGCTAGCCGACCTTCGAATAATAGCTAGGAAAAGAAGATGCAACTCTCCTCCAGTAGGAAGTGTTGTAGATAGAACTTGTGGAATCCGATGGATGAAACCCCTTTATTTTGATCCATGATTTGATTTCATTTATATCATCGCCTCTTTCCTCCGTTCAGGCCACTACTACGTGCACGAGCGTTGCTCCATCTGGTCCCACGGCGTTCGGCAGAAGAAGGAGACGAGCCTGGACGAGGCCATGAGCAGCAAGGGCCTGAGCGGGCTGGAGGACGCCGTCATAACCTCGGCCTGGAACCGGTGCGCGCACTGCAAGCACTTCGGCGCAAGCATAAAGTGCAAGGCCAGCGGCAAGTTCTACCACTTCCCCTGCGGCGCGGCCTCAGGATCCTTCATGCACAAGGCCACGCTCACTCTCATAGGGAGTGCCAGTCTGGCCAAAGTAGGAAATTTAGGTGAGTTACGGCCCGGCCAAGGTTTGATCTGTCGCTCTTCCCAATTAAAGAGGGGGGAACACTTTAATCATCGATTCCCCTTTCCTCTTCTTTCAGTTGAGAGCAACTTGAAGTACCTGTACCACAACGGCGAGTGGATGAGCGGCCGCGTGGTGGACCTGAAGCCGGAGGACTTTGTGAACCTGCTCTTCTGCACCAAGTGCGGCAAGCACTACTTCTACACTGGGGCGCACGTGCGCATCAGCCCGGTGATCCGCGCCGGCTGGCAGTGCCAGAAGTGCAAGTGGTGCCAGAACTGCCGCCAGGTGGGGCACAACGACCGCTTCCTGCTGTGCGACGTGTGCGACGGGGCCTTCCACGCGCACTGCCTCAGGCCGCAGATCGCGTCCATACCCAAGAACGGGTGGAAGTGCAAGGTAGGAAAAAGAATACTCTTTCATTCCAAATGTCGGGAAACATTTCCTTACATCGGTACCCGGTGCCCTTACAAGTAGAAGGGGAAGAAAGCTAGCTGACTGGTCCGCCTGGCTTGGAAGAGGGACAGAAAAGGCCGGAGTAGGGCTTGAATGAGGGAAAGCAACACAACACGCCTTCCCTCCCCGTCCTGGGCCCCTGGCGAAGGCGCCGGCTTTCGTTTCTTTTTCTAATGAAAGCCCACAAGCAAGTGGATAGTATTCCAGTTTTGGAACCTTTCAGCAACATCGCTGTTAAGGCTAAGGCAAAAGAAGTACAGATTTTTCTCGAAAAATAGACAGTTGCAGGGGACTTTTGTTTGATACATGTGCATTATAAACAGTATAGCGCGTACGATCTTGGCAAAAAATACTTTTTGAGCATTTGTAAAACCTTACCTTTGGCCCTATCCCGCAAATAACTCGTCCCCGAATATCTGTGGTTGCCAGGCTGTCAATACTGCAATCCTTTGCACATGGAACGCTCTTTCTCGTGGCTACCTTAACAATGATTTCGGCCCAAGACTGAACAGCACGCGCTGTATCTCCTTTCCCACAAATATTCAACAAGCCCAAAGAGAACCTTTTTTCGAAGCATCGAGATAAAAAAAGGGTCCTCCTCTCTCAATTGTTATCAGGGCGACTCTTTCTTTTTTCTTCTCCTTTTCGGGGAGGAGGCAATGATCCCCCACCACCACGCCCGCCCATTTACGTATGCACAAAACAACATGCCTCGGGCCGATGAATTGTCGATTTATTCTGGGCTGCCGGCGTACCCTCCCGCTCGACTATTTAGTGATATTATGCATGAAAGGGCTTACGTTCCGGCATTTATGCGTATAGAACAGAAGTGCAGCATTTCTTCGACTGTTACTATGGGGTGTACAGCACTATATGTACTTCATCATTGTTTTGCCCATTTGCCTGCCTAACGAAATGTTTTGATTCCTTTTCCAGCGATGTCGGAAGTGCACGGACTGCGGCGCCCGGACGCCCGGCTCGGGCCAGTCGTCCCGGTGGCACTGCAACTACTCCGTGTGCGACTCTTGCTACCAGCAGAGGAACAAGGGCCTAGCGTGCCCGTGCTGCGGCAGGGCCTACAGGCACTCGGCGCAAAAGGAGATGACGCAGTGCGTCAGCTGCAGGAAGTAAGTGACCTCTCCCTTTTCTCCATTCATTTTTGGACGTTTTCTCTGGTGCCATGGGAGCGACAGGAAATGCCTCTTTTCTTTTTCATTGTTGATGGATGAATTTTCACGCCCTAGTTCAATTACTACTATTTTTTGGCAGTTCTTTTGGGACTCTTTCCACTAAGTAATTGAAAACGTTAACATGCTTTATTTGTCTTGTGCAAGTGTATATTTGCATTTTACTTTGTTCTTCCGCAGACATGTGCACGCCGGGTGCGACCCCGAGGCCAACGAACAGACCATCGCCGAGCGCCGCCTCTCAAACCCGAGCCACCTCTACGTCTGCCGGGTTTGCAAGTCCGGCGGCGGAGTGGCCGCCGCCGCCGCCGCGGCCAACGCGGCCTCCAGGGGCTCGGCGGGCCTGCCGCTGCAAGGCAATTCCTCGCCTTCGCCGTCCCGGTACAACGACGACTCCAACGACAACTGGAGCCTCGACGATATCAGTCCGTCCTCGTCCGCCTCCACCACTGCCGCCTACGCCGCCGCGGCCGCCGCTGCAGCAGCTGCGGCCGCTGCTTCGGGCGGCGGCGTGGGAGAGTACGACTCCTCCGGCATGGGGAGGATGGGGATCGGGAAGGGCAAGCCCATGCTGGGCGGGAAGCGGGGCAGGCGCGGCTACGGCTACCGGCCGCGGTCGTCCTACAGCCCGCTCGGAGCAGGCTCGTCCGGGGCACTGCCTTGGAAGGGCGGCGGCAACACCAGCCCGAGCAAGCCCGGGGTGGGCATTGGGTCCAAGAAGAGGGGAGAGCTGCGGAGAAGAGGGAGGCAACCCAAGATACGAGGGATGGTGGGTCTCCAGGTGAGTTTTCTCTCTTTCGTTTCAAATCAAGGGTATTATGGGCAGGAAAACTGCTGAAAAAGCTGCCTGGTTGCGTAGCTTTGTTTCCTATTTTTGCCTGAGGAAAAACGATTTGGCCCACAGCTGAAATAGAAGCTTTCTTTTTACGCCTTTTCGCGTATCGGTTTCACCTACGCTTACTTTCACCATGCCCAAAGTACAAGTCGGCAACAACCTCCCCAATGTACCTACTGTCTTGCAAGAGGTCCCATAAATTTTTTTTCGCATTCAGTCACCGGTAACACAATTCCTACGTTTTTTTCTGCGCAGGGCCCCACCCCTGAACCTGGCGTCAAGGAGAGCGACGAGGAGTACAACAAGTTGATCGCCTTCTCTTTGGGGGACAAGTTCGTGTTGGACCAGGACCTGTGCGTCATGTGCGGCTCCGTGGGCAACGACCTCGAGGGGAGGCTCCTCGTCTGCACCCAGTGCGGACAGTGCTACCACCCGCACTGCGTAAACATCAGGGTAAGAAAATAGTCTTCGACTAGCCAATGAAAGCAATGTCGTCTCACACTCTGGTTTTGCTCCCTCTCAGGTGACCAAGGTGATGCTGGAGAAGGGTTGGCGGTGCCTTGACTGCATCGTGTGCGAGGGCTGCGGCGCCAAGCACGACGAGGCCAACCTCATCTTGTGCGACGAGTGTGATATCAGCTACCACATCTACTGCATGGACCCGCCCATGGAGCACGTGCCCCAGGGAGGGTGGAAATGCAAGTGGTGAGTATTTGGCAAATGAAAAAACATATTTGACGCAACAGGTACTAAATTTCATGCATAATTCTCCAGGTGTGCGGTGTGCCAGCTCTGCGGCACCAACGATCCCGGCTTCAACTCCTCTTGGTACGACAACTACTCCACGTGCGGCCCATGCTACTCCAAAAGCGTGTGCTCCATTTCTGAGGAGGGCTACGAGGAGACCGACCTGGTCATCAAGTGCTCGATTTGCGAGCGGTGGTGTAACGGCGCCTGCGACTCCATCTACACCCAGGAGGACGCGGAGAAGTGCTGCGAGGCAGGGTACTGCTGCCAGCTGTGCCGCCCCAACGACGTCCTGCCGCCGCACCTGGCCATGATGGCGCCCAAGAAGGGTGCCCTCATGGGCCCGGGGGGCTCCAGCCCGCCGGAGAGCCCGGACTTTGGCTCCTACGGCTCCTACGTGGTGGACGGCGTCGTGCTGACGGAGCGAGGCATGAGCACGCTCAAGTCGCAGACGGTTGAGAAGGAGAAGCAGCGGCGGCGGAAGCGCGGCCTCAGCACCACCGCCTCCACCTCCGCCCCTGTCGACTCGGAAAAGTCCATAGCCGAGACGATCGAGTGGGTGGTGTCCGGAGGTGGAACTCCGTTGGGAGGATTCGGAAGCCTCGGCGGAAGCGCGGACAACTCGATGGAGAACGACGCGGACCTCTCCCTGGACATGGACGAGGATGACATCCTGATGCCGCCGCCGACTCCTGGCCCGTCACAGGGCGAGCCGGGTCCGGCGCAGGACGCCCTGCCGGAGGGCAGGAAGAGACGCTACCGTGATCTCAAGAAGGTGGGCATCGGCGGATTCCAGGCCAAGGGACGGGGGGTGAACAAGAGCAAGCAGGGCAAGGAGGCCGACGGCGGAGAGGCCGGGCCCGACGGGGAAAAGCCAAAGAAGAGACAAGTCTGGAGGCCAAAGAAGAACAAGATCCTCGCTCAGTACCCGGAGTACATCCAGGAGGCCTTCTTCGGCAAGGACATGATGGAGGCCAATTCCAAGAAGGGCTCGGTGGAGTCCGTCCTGCCGAAGCTCTCAGTCGAGGACGATCACTCGGACGGAGAGGAAGAGGGATCCTCCTCCTCCTCCCCGGCCTCCTCTGGCCTCGTCCTCAACAAGGAGGCCCTGGGCGCACTGTCCGACGTCCGAAAAACCAAAGAGAAGCTTAGGGCCGTGGCCAGGGCAAAGGCCGAGCAGAAGAGGAAGGCCGACGCGGAGAAAGAAGCTAGTCTCAACAGCAGTGCCAACCCGTCTACGTCCAAAGACGAGCCCGGGATCAAGACCGAAGATGACGCCGAGAAGATGGAGATGGACGACGCCGACCTGGGCGACCTCCTGCCCTCCGATCTCTTCGGCGACGACATCTTCAAGAGCCTCATGGACGACCCTGACGCGGCCGACGGGCTCGGGGAGATCGACGACTCGGCCCTGGAGGAGGCGGAGAAGGAGGACGCGGAGAACAGGAGCAAGGAGGAGGGCGAGGACGGTGCTAACAATGGCGGCGACGGCTCGGGCGACCAACACGGCTCCCTGGCCGAGGCGCTCGCCGACGAACTCGGACCCGACTTCAAGCTGGACTCGAAAGAGATGGAGGACATCTTCAAGGGTATGATGGACAACAGTTCCGGAGAGGTGAAGACGGAGCCTGGCCTAGCCTCTGCCTCCACGTCTGCGGAAGGCGCGGAAGACAAAACCAAAGTCAAGGTGGAACAGCAGCAGCCGCCACCTCCTGCTGGTGCCGTTCCTCATCCGCAGAGTCAACAAAACTCTGGTCCTCCTCAACAACTCCAAGCCAATCCTCAGCAAGCCCAGCAGCCGCCCCAGCAACAACAGCCCCAGCAGCAGCCTCAGCAACAGCCGCCTCACCCTGTCCAGATTCCTACAGTGCCTCCTACTTCAATTGCCGCCGTCCCGCCGCACTCGCAACCCCAGCAGCCGACTTCCGTGTCGCCGCATGTTAGCCAGCAAATGATGAACCAGCAGCAGCCCAACATGATGGTGACGACAACGGCTGGTCAACCCAACCACAACATTCCGCGTGAAGCCATTCCGTCCATGATGCCGCCCCAACCTCATCCCCCACAGCAGCAGCAGCAGCAGCAACCACAGCAACCACAAGAAATGTACCAGCCGGTGCCTGGGCAGATGCACCAGCAGCAGCGCATGATGCATCCCCAACAGCAACAACAGATGGCCATGCAGCAGCAGATGCAGCGCCAGCAGGCAATGCAGAGACAGATGCAGCAGCAGCAGATGGCACAGCGGCAGCCTTCGCCTCAGCAGATCATGCCCCAGCAGATGAGGCCTCCGCACACGATACCAATGCAGCAGCAGCCGCATCCCCAGTCTCCGATGCAGCAGCCTCAGCAGCCGCCCTTCTCTCAAGCGCAGCAGCAACAGCACCCACCTCATTCTCAGCCTCAACAGCAGCCTCCCAAGCAGCTAAACTTCCCCACCGCGCCTTTCCAACCTGGATATTCCGGCCCTTCGGCTGTCCAGGGTCCTCCGTTCTCCTCGGATCAGCAAGGCGGGCCCTGGGCTGGAGGCCAGCCGCCGCACCAAGGACCTCCAGGTCCCGGTGGCATGCAGCAACCGCCGCAGCCTCCGCAGGCCCAGGCACTGCTGCAGCGTCAGCCCTCCGTCGGCCCGTCCACCCCCGGCACCCCCGGCACTCCCGGCACGCCAACGACGCCGGCACCACCTGAGCCCGCGGCCGGCACCTCCTCCGCCCCCGCGACGCCGACGCCCTCGTCGACGCAGCGCAACCAGTTCATCAAGTGGGAGAACGACGAGCCGCTGGGCGAAAACGCCACCATCGCCATGATCCTATACGCCAACAAGAACCACGGCCACCTCAAGACCGAGTACCCCAACTGGTCCGACAGGATCAAGCAGATCGCAAAGCTCTGGAAGTCTCTCCCGGTGGAGAAGCGGGAGCCGTACGTCAAGCAGGCCAGGGAGAACAGGACGGCCAGCAGGATCAACAAGCAGCAGGTAGGAAAATGGAGATTCTCACCCCGAGACTCGACTTTTATTCTGGTGTCGGTGAACCAGTAGTAGAAAAGAAGTGTAGATTAATGGCGTAATTTAGACTAAGACTGCTCGAAAACTCTCTTTCTCGTTGTCTCATACTACCATTGGGATTTTTTTCATAAAAAATATGTAAACGAGATGTCTTTAAAACGGGGAATGCTCTTGCAAGGTCCTAATCTCTAAAGCATGCTACCCATTTACCTTCCCCCCCTTGTTCTTACTCCCCCAGATCCTCTACCACAGCTCGAATACTGTAGGAGATTCTTTTTTAAGTTCCAATCCCCACTGTACCATCATTTTTCTCATCCCCGAAAAAAGTACCGTATTATAAAAACCGCAGCTGCCAGGTGGTTTACTTTTCATTTTGCCCGCTTAGTCTCCTTTATGACCATTTTAATTTCATTTGGACCCCCTTCTTTACTTTCGAAACGCCCCTCGCAGGCCAAGAAGGGCGGCGGCGGCGCCAGAGCAGCCAAAGCGGCGGCCTCAAGAAGTCTTCCAGAACAGCAGCAGCAGCAAGAGCAGCAGCAGCAGCAACAGTTCCAGCAGCAGCAACCAATGGAGGGGGCGCCGGCTGGAGCGATGCTGCAGGATGGTCAGCAGCAGGGTGCGCCTGCCGCAGCAGGGACAGTGGTCAGTCAAGTACTGGATCTTCCGTGACTCCCTTGAAAACTACCGCTTGCACCTTACTGCTGGCACCGCCGTTCGCACTTGTGCTGTGTGTTTTTGAGAGAAATTCCACCTTTTCAACACTTTCCCTGCCTCCGCACCCGTCCACCCACTCCTTTCCCTAACTCTGTCTTAAGTTTGTAGACTTAGCAGATCTTATGCATCCTGTACGTTTCTCTTTCTTTCCCCTTCCTGCTATCCATTCCACGTACCAATCTTTTATGCTGTACTTTCACTCCTAAAACAACAAACGTTACATGGTTCGGCATTTCTGATTTTTGGGGTCGCGAGTTAATTGCACTAACAAATTCTTCTTCCTTTCCCTCGTGCGTAGCCGGATTTATTGGACTTGTTTCTATCATTGTTCCAGGGTCTCCCCGGTCCGAAGGCGACTCCGGTCGGCGCCTCGCCTCAGGAGCAGCAGTGGAAGCAGATGCAGCAGGCTAGGCAGGGTCAGAATCCGCACCTACAGGACCAACGGCCTCACCGTGAGTTTTACCGTCTGTTTTGACATTTATTTAGCCTGGCTTCCTCTCCTTCTCCATTCGGACGATCCCATAAATGTGCCCTTTTTATTTCTCGGTATTCTAAATTCGTTTTTGCATTGTGTATCCCCCATTCCCCTCTTTTTGGAAGAGTCTGAACCGTCGGCTGCGGGGCAAAAGCTATGGACAATTTTTCCGTCGTACAGTTTCAGCGATGGGTCAGCTTCTCCCCACTCCCCCGTCAGATATCCCCGACCCCACCACCTCTCCCGCCGCCGCTCAGTCAATCCCGGCTGCGAACGCCTCCCCCTCTCCCTCCTCGTCCTCCACCAGCCAACTCCAAGCCCGCCTTTCCCAACCCCCACTGTCCACGGCTGAGTCTCCGTCAGCCTCTCTCGCGACCAACACCACGTCCTCTTCCCCCTCCCCCTCCTCCGCCGCCACTGCCGCCGCCACTCCGGGAGCGGGAGCCCCGCCGGAGGGGACCAGGGAGCAACTGAGATACTTGCTGCAGCGAGACAAAGACCAGCCGGCGCAGAGCCAGCTGCAGCAACAGCCACAACAGCAGCAGCAACAGCCGCAGCAGCAACAGCCGCAAAATGTCCAGACCTCCGCGAGAGTGTGGGTCCCAGGTGCGCTCAAAGCAGCCACTCTTTCCTCTCTCACCGCACCCACAGCGCAGACTGCATACTGTATTTCTGCTGCATACGACACAGTGCCTGTTGGACTTCCCCCGTCCCTTTCCCCCGTTTTCCACACAAAAACATCCCTTTTTCCTCCTTATTGACATGCCTGTTTCGGTACTACAGGTCTCTTTTTGGAAACCCTGTTGCATTCTGCATAGTAATTCCAGCACTTACTACTTACTGTGGTTCATCACGACGCCAGTCACTTTTTTCTACCCGCTGGATTCCGGGAGAGGTCGAGGAGCTACCCCTTTTTTCGCTGCAGCGCACTATTCCCGGGACAAAACGGTTGCACTCTCTTATCACGAAAAACATCTTTGGTGTCTTGAAATGGAATCTCCCCAAGAATATGTTCACTACTAGCTCACAAAAACGCATGCTGCCACAACGACGACGACGCCCGACTCCCGGCTTCCAATTGGAAGGCCAGGACTGAACTTCCGTCTTCCATGCCACTTTTTCTTGGAACGTTGATTGGAGACGTGAATATAAGAGGAAAACCTAATCCTGTTTTTGTCGGTGAAAGAGAAGTCAAAGTTCCCTGGTACCAGCAAAGTGCCTTTTGACAATGGTACGCAGTACGCACGGTGTTTACCCATGTCCGTCGTACCAATTTCGAAAGATCATAAACATAAATGCCAAAAGTTTGCCAGGTTTCAGCTTCAGAATCTTTCAAAGTTTCACATCGCTAAATATTTAGTAGGACAAATTCGTTCTTTAGGCTTTAGGAAAAACTTTGGCGGAGCAGGTCCCTCTGGACGGACAGTTTTTTCAATATAATGCCCCTCTTTCTTCTGACTTTGCCTTTGGTATTTTAGGTCTTGATTGTCCAGGGAACACCCTACACGTTCTCCCACCTCCTTTCGTGATTTCCGGGATCTACCGTATTTCATAACAGTCCGGCATTTTGCACTGCTTGGTCACTACGGACTTGGTGGTTGACACGAGGATGCTTATCGGTTTTTTTTCCACATCCCCAAAGGAGACAGCATCTAAATTTCCATTTTGCTTTCCAGAACCTGAGAACGCTCTGCACCGCGGCCCTCACCCTCAGCAACAGCCCGGCATGCCGCCGAACCCGACTAGTCAGCTCCACCCGGCGGAGTTCAGGCAGCCGTTCCCGCCCGGCGTCAGGCCCGGATTGAGGTTCGCTCCGCAGCCGCAGTTTAGGCCTGGACAGGTGAGTTCCCTTGTCTTTTACAATTCCCACGTTTGAATGTGACTCAATTATGTCTTCTTGCCCTTTGCAGCCGATGGACCCGAGGTTCAGGATGGTGCTACAGCAACGGGGGCAACTTCCGCCGCAGCAAGTCATGCAGCAGCAGCAGCAGCCGATGGGGATGCCAGAGCATCAACAGCAGCAGCCTCCGACGTCACAACCGCCTCAGGCTGCGATGGTCAGTGCTCCTCCCACAAGCGGAGCTTCCCCTCTCCTGGCGCAGCAATTGGCCGGATCTCAGCAGCAGCAGCAGCAACAAGGCCAGCAGCAGCAAGCCCAACAGCAGGGCCAGCAGCAACAACAGCCGGGGGGACCTCCACAGCCCCCTTCATCGGACGAGCTGGACAGCGACCTGAACGACCTCGGAGTTCCCGACGAGGACCTCCTGGGCATGGCGGATGACTTTAACATCCTTGAGTTCGCCGACGCCCTGGAGGAGGGAGACGAGAGCGGCAAGACCAACATCCTGGACGACCTCCAGGCCGAGGAGGACGTGGCGGGCGTGGCGGGAGGCGAAGGGACTAGCAAGGCCACGGACGCAGCAGCATCCGGGCCAAGCGGAAGTCAGCAGCAAGGCCAGCAACAACAACGGGCAGCTACGTCCACTGCCTCGGGACAGCAGGCTCCCCCTCCGCCACCGCCTTACGCAGCGGCCAACTCAGGAAGGCCGCCGCCACCTCCCTACCCTGGGTCGTCACAACAGAAGCAGGCAAGTATTATGTTTAGCACAAATTCCTAGTACTGCAGTCTCTTTTACACAATATTTTCCTGTTCCTTCCCCCTTTGCTTATCGAGACAATGTTAAACGCATGTCGCCCTCCTAAGTAACAGTAGGTAGAAGACTACTCTAACTAATTAAATATAAATGAGTTTGTATTCATTCTCCCCTAACATAAAACACAGAAATAGTAGTAGCTGACTTAGTAACCCCTTTGCAGTCTACCCAAGATTCTGCCGTGCTTGAAACAGCGGCCGCCACCCAGCAAGAACAGCTTCCCCAGCTGGAGACAGTTACTCCCACCCTGATGCCTTGCGTTAACGTGACTCTGGATGAGCAGTCTGCCTCGGCGCCCGGGGCCACCGTCGGGCTCATTGCCATCACGTCTTCATCCTCCATATCGGCCTCCTCCCAGATAATTCTGGCCACTACAGCGGGGGGCCAGCTCGTCGCCGTAGATAACTCTGAGATCCCCACCCCGGTGCTGGAGTCGGTGGCCGCCTCCGCTTCCGGGCCCCCGGCCTCCTCCTCGGCCTCCCCTCCCTCAGACTCCGCTGAGCCCGACGCTCCTGCTGCTGCGGCCTCCTCCTCAACGGCCGCTCCGGCCGCCCAGACCTCAATCACCCTGGCAACATTGCAACCTGTGGCTTCCAGCAGCGGGGACTCTTCTCCCTCCTCCTCAGTCTTGGCCACTACCACCGCTTCTGCTTCCTCGGCCTCCTCTGACGCTGCCGCCGCATCTTCGGCTGCTCCTCCGGTGATTAGAAGGCCTTTGCTAGTCCAGGTATAGTGCTCCGAGCACTAGACGGACGGCACTTTGGGTCTTGTGAAGAGCGCGAGAGATTGAGAGCACCAAGCGGACACCTCACTTGCATGTGTATCTCCTTACTTTACACCTCGATTCCACATTTACAAGTTATTGGTGAAGCTCTTAGTTTCTACTGAATCTACTCTAATCTCTTTCAGCTGCTTTTTCGAGGATTTTCAATATTGAGAGTTTTAATTAATTCCCACTAACTTACATATTTCATTGGCAGGTCTAGGGGAGCCGAAAATATTGTTGTGTGCTTTTTTAGTGTGAACACTTTTTCATGTTTTTACATTCACCACGGATTGTAATTTATTTGTGTCACTTTGATATGAACTAGTGAATAATTTTGTTCATTTTCTCTTGCAGGAGCAACCTCTTCTTCTGGAAGATCTTTTGGAGCAGGAGAAGCGGGAGCAACAGCAGCAACTTCCTCCTGGATCGCAGCCGCAGCAAGCAGCTGGTTCAAATCAGCAGCCGCAGCAGCAGCAACAACCACAACAACAACAGGCGCCTATTCAGCAACCTGGCCAACCCGAATCCCAGCCTCCGCAGCAACTCTTTGAGTTCGATCCAAATGCTCCCCAGCAGCAGCAGTCACAACAGCAGCCTCAGTCGCAACCACAGCCTCAGCAGCAACAGTCTCACCCGCAGCAACAGCCTCAGCAGCAGCAACCACTGCCACCTGGAGCGGCACCTCCTGGTGTGGTAAGACCTCGGCTGCTGCGGCCTCCTGGCATCCCCGTCGTCGGTCCCGGTGGACCCAGAGGACCTCCGATGGGACCCGGTGTGCCTGCTCAGGGCATCCTCCCTCCCAATGCTTCGGCGCCCTTCACGCCGCGCATCAGAAGGCCGGGACCCCCTTGGCAGCCTCGCCACCCACAGGAGGTCACTCTCCAGCAGCGCGGTCCAGCCGGGCACCCGGGTCAGCCCGGAGGCCCGCCCGGAGCCATCATGCACCCTGGACCACCGGGTCCCCCTCAGGGCCACCCGGTCTTCGCTAGTCAGGAGCCGCAGTCTCAGCCCCCGCCGCCAGTGCCGCAGGGAGAAGCCCCGCCAGTGCCGCCGGACAACCCTCAGACGGAGGAGGACCGGCAGAAGGTGGCCCGCTACGAGCAGTGGCTGACACAGCAGGAGCAGGCCATC